>Ga0172380_10000494_pt1 | contig 77257 bp, 75 predicted proteins | sample Leawe162metaG_FD_119747 | JGI IMG/M metagenome (GOLD analysis project Ga0172380, IMG submission 119747) | Leachate microbial communities from a municipal landfill in Southern Ontario, Canada - Leachate well 162 metaG | ecosystem: Engineered > Solid waste > Landfill > Unclassified | place... | reverse complement strand
GCCGTGGCGGCGTTGGTCTTCGTGATCACGATCACGTCCGCCATGCGCAGCACCGTCTCGCCGGGGTGGTAGCGATTGGCCTGTCCCGGGCGCAGCGCGTCGATCAGCGCCAGGTGCAGGGTGGGGCGGATGAACGGGAAGTCGTTGTTGCCGCCGTCCCAGATCAGGATGTCCGCCTCGCGCTCGGCGGCCTCCAGGATCGCCGCGTAGTCCACGCCCGCGAAGACCGCGCTGCCCGCCGCGATGTGGGGCTCGTACTCCTCGCGCTCCTCCGCCGTGCAGTTCGCCGCCGCCAGATCCTCCCGCGAGGCGAAGCGCTGCACGCGCTGCGCTGCGAGGTCGCCGTACGGCATCGGGTGGCGGATCACGGCGGTGCGCAGCCCGCGCTCGCGCAGGCGGCGGTTGATCCACCTCGCGGTCTGGGACTTGCCGCTCCCCGTGCGCGCGGCGGAGACGGCGACCACCGGGCGGTGCGGGATCAGCATCGTGCGCTCCGGTCCCAGCAGCACGAAGTCAGCACCCGCTGCCAGCGCCCGCGAGGCGACGTGCATCACCTCGTCGTGCGTGACGTCGCTGTACGCGAAGACCACGGTATCCGCGCGCTGCTCCGCGATCACCTGCTCCAGCTCCTGCTCGGCGAGGATCGGGATCCCTTCCGGGTAGCGCGGCCCGGCGAGGATCGCGGGGTACCGGCGGTCCGCGATGCCAGGGATCTGGGCGGCGGTGAAGGCCACCACCTCCACCTCGGGCGCGTTGCGGAAGGTGACGTTGAAGTTGTGGAAGTCGCGCCCGGCCGCACCGACGATCACGACTCGCTGGGAGCGTGCGGCGGTCATCTGGACCTCGTTTCGTCTGCGGCCATCCGGCGCGGGGGCGCGCCGGCGCGGGGCCATCGCTGTGGGGGAGCGTGCGGTCGCTATCCCACTATCGCACCAGTTTCCGATCCGCACCGCAGCCCAGCGCACTCATGAGCAATCAGGTGCAAGAGCCGTGGCGCGGGCGCTCAGGCGCGGCGCGCCTGCGGGAGCCGGACCTCGGCCGAGGCAGCCGGGACGACCAGCGGAAGGCCGGTGGCGGGGTGGGCGAGCACGGAGACGTGCGGCCCGTAGACTGCGCCGAGGTGCTCCGCCGTGATCACCGCGCCGGGCTCCCCGGAGGCGATCACGGCGCCCTCGTGCAGCAGCACCAGCCGGTCGCACCACGCCGCGGCCAGCGTCAGGTCGTGGATCACCACCAGCACGCCAGCGCCGCCCTCCGCGAGCGCCCGCGCGACCTCGAAGATCTCGGCCTGCGCGCGGGCGTCCAGGGCGGCGGTCGGCTCGTCCAGGAGCAGCAGCCGCGGTTCCTGCGCGAGCGCCCGCGCGATGAATGCGCGCCGCCGCTCGCCCCCGGAGAGCGTGCCGATCATCCGCCCGGCGAGGCCCCCGCAACCCGCGCGGGACATCGCCCGGTGCACGATCTCTGCGTCGCGGGCGGACTCCCGCCGGAGCAGACCGAGGTGCGGGAAGCGGCCGAGCATCACCAGTTCCGCCACGAGCATCGTGGGCGGCGCGTCGGGGAGCTGCTCGACCACCGCGATCGATTGCGCCCGCTCGCGGCTCCCGCGCGCCTCGATCGCCACCCCGTCGAGGTCCACCGACCCGCGCTCGCGCGGCGCCAGGCCCGTGATCGCGCGCAGCAGCGTGGTCTTGCCCGCGCCGTTGGGGCCGATGACGCCGACGAGCTCGCCCGCGTCGACCTGCATCGTGACGCCGCGCAGCAGCAGCCGCCCCCCGGCGCGCACGTGCAGATCGCGCACCGACAGCAGGGGCGCGGTCACAGCGACCCCGCCGATCCGCGCCGCCGCAGCAGGTACAGGAAGAACGGTGCGCCGAGGATCTCCGTCACGATCCCCACTGGCACCTCCTGCGGAGCCAGCACCCGCCGCGCGACGAGATCGACGAGGATCACAAACGCTGCCCCGAGCATCGCCGTCAACGGCAGCAGCCGCCGGTAGTCGTTCCCCACGACCATGCGCACCATGTGCGGCACGATCAGCCCGACGAAGCCGATCACTCCCGCGATCGCGACGGCCGCCGCCGCGATCATCGACGCCGCGGCCAGCACGATGATCTTCGTGCGCGTGACGTCCACGCCCAGGTGCGCCGCCTGCTCCTCGTCCAGCTGCAGCACGTTGAGCGCACGCGACTGGAGGAGCACGACGACCGCGCCGATAGCGAAGTACGGCGTCGCCAGCAGCAGCCGCGTCCACGTCGAGGTGTTGAAGCCGCCGAAGAGGAACGAGAAGATCGGGAACGTCTTCGGCCCGCCCGTGAGCAGCATGAACGACGTGATCCCGGACGCCACGGCGGACAGCGCGATGCCGGCGAGCAGGAGCGTGGCGTTGTCCGCGAGCCCGCCCCGGCGCGACAGCGCGTACACGGCGAGCACGGCGACGCACGCGCCGAGGAAGGCGAAGAGCGGCACCCACCCGAACCCGTACGAGTCCACCGGCAGCGGCGACACGATGGCGATCGACGCTCCAAGCGCGGCGCCGGACGCGACGCCGAGGAGGAACGGATCGGCGAGGGGGTTGCGGAACACCCCCTGGTACGCCGCGCCGGAATAGGAGAGCGCCGCCCCCACCAGCCCGGCGGCGGCCACGCGCGGCAGGCGCACTTCGAAGAGGATGCGCCGCCAGGCCTCAGGCACGTCGGCGGGCGCGGTCACGAAGGGCAGGCGGTCCAGGAACATCGCGATCGCCGTGGGCAGCGGGATAGCCGCGGTGCCCTGGGTGACCGCGACCAGCGCGGAGGCAAGCAGCAGCACCGTGGCGGCGGCGAACGGACTCGCGCCGAGGATGCGCGCCAGCCACTGCGCGCGTGGCGTTGCCGCCACCATGGGCTGGCTCGCAGCGGCTCCCGCCGGGGTGTCGGCTCCCGTTCCGAGCACGCGTTCCTCCGCCACGGCGGGGGCGGCAAATAGCCCCCTGGGCGAGGGGGCAGGACAGGAGCGCGCACTGCGCGAGCCCGTCGTCGCCTGTCCTCGCAGGTTCGACCAGAGACGCGGGCCGGTGCTCTGGCTTCCTGCGCGGCTCCGGCTGGAGTGCGCGCGGGTCACAGTTGCGGGACAGCGCCGGACTCGCACCGGACTTCCCCGAACACCGCGTCGTGTTGCGCGCAGTGTACGCCCGGAAGCCCGGTGGCGCGCGCCGGTCCTCGATGGGCGCGGCTACCCGTTCGCGTTGAGCGCCGCGCGCTCGTCGTCGGTCAGCGGGGGTGCGGCATGCAGCTGGCGCAGGCGGTCGATGCGATCGGCGATCGGCGGGTGGGTGGAGAACAGCCCGGAGGCGCGCTCCTCGAACTTCTTGATCGGGTTGACGATGTACAGGTGCTGCGTCGCCCGGTTCGCGACCTCCAGCACCTCCGTGTCCGTGGCGATCGCGGCGAGCGCGCGCTCCAGGCCCGCCGGGTTGCGCGTCAGTTCCACGGACGTCGCGTCCGCCAGGTACTCGCGCTGTCGGCTCACGGACATCTGCACGAGGCGCGCGGCGATCGGCGCGAGGATCGCCAGGATCACGGCGATCACCATCATGATCGCCTGCAGCCCGCCGCCGCCGTTGTCCCTCGATCGCCGCCCGCCGCGAAACCAGAGGCTGCGCATGAACATGTCCGCGAGCAGCGCGATGCCGCCGACGAGCACGCCGATCAGCAGCATGAAGCGGATGTCCAGGTTGCGGACGTGCCCCAGCTCGTGCGCGATCACGCCCTGCAGCTCCTCGCGGTCCAGCTTCTGCAGCAAGCCGGTGGTGACGGCGATGGAGGCGTGCTGGGGGTCGCGCCCCGTGGCGAACGCGTTCGGCGCCGTGTCGTCGATGGTGTAGACCTTCGGCACGGGGACGCCCGCCGCGAGGGCGATCTCCTGGACCACGTTCAACAGCTGCTGGTGCTCTGCGGGATCGGCGGGCTGCGCCCGCGACGCCGCCAGGACGATGCTGTCGCCGCCGTAGTACGACCCCACGGACATCAGCGTGCCCAGCACGAGCGCGAAGAGCGTGGCGCCCGCGCCTCCCAGCGTCTGCCCCGTGTACGCGTAGCCAATCGCGAAGCCGAGCGCCGCGAGGAGCAGCGCCACGCTGAGCATCAGGAGCAGAGACAGGCGCCGGTTGGCCGCCTGCTGCTGGTAGAACGTGGATCGCATGCGCGCGCCCGGGCGCTACCGGAGCCTGACCTCGGGGACCGCCTCGGCGCCGGGCTCGGCCTCGAAGAAGTCGCGCCGCGTGAACCCGAACATGCCCGCGATGATCGAGTTCGGGACGGTGGCGATCGAGGTGTTGTAGGCCAGCACGGTTGCGTTGTAGTGCTGCCGCGAGAACGAGATCTGGTTCTCGGTCGTGGTCAGCTCCTCCTGGAGGTGGGTCACGTTCTCGGACGCCCGCAGCTGCGGGTAGTTCTCCATCACCGAGAACAGCGAGCGCAGCGTGCCGGTGAGGACGTTCTCGGCCTGCGCCGCCTCGGCGGGGCCGCGTGCGCCCGCGGCCACGGCGTTGGCGCGCGCCTCCGTGACCCGCGTGAGCACGTCCTGCTCGAACTCCATGTAGCCCCGGACCGCGTTTACGAGGTTGGGGATGAGGTCGTGGCGCCGCTTCAGTTGCACGTCGATCTGCGCCCATGCCTCGTCCACCCGCAGGCGGCCGCGTACGAGCCCGTTGTACATGCCGATCAGCGCCAGCACGAGCAGGACGACGACACCCAGGACGATGATGATGGGCAACATGCCACGCTCCGATTCCGCCGTACCCGGCGATTCGTCCTCAGGATACCGCGGAGCCCCCTTCCGTAGTGGGTGGCTCCGCGGTGGTGTCGACTGACGGACGCGGCTTAGCGGCGGAAGTGCTCCTGCTCCTTCGCGAAGCGCTCCCGCACCTCCTCGCCGACGGGCTCGGTGATCCGCCGGAACGCCTCCAGCAGCTCCTCCGCGGCAGGCGTGAGGCGCGACTGCCCGCCGGCCGCGCCGCCCGAGCCGGAGTCCAGGAGTGGCGTGCCGGCGGCAGCCTCGATCTCGCGCAGCTTCTTCCACGCGGTGCGGTTCGGCAGGCCCAGCGAGTCCGCCGCCGCCGCGACGGAGCCCTCGCGGGCCACCGCCTCCAGCAGCTGCGCGCGGTACTCGCTCATCAGCACCTCGCCGTCGCGCTCGATCCAGACCTTCGAGCGCACGCGGAGCGAGGGTTTCCGGGGCAGTACGTCGGTCATGGTGCTCATTCCTCATCCACGGAGCAGGTTCGAGCAGTGGTTCGGGCGTGGCTCCGGGCACGCCAGCGTGCTAGCGTGCTGTCTGGCGCTGCAAGACCGCACACACGCCGGGCGGAACAGGCGCTGGACGGGGCGCCGCCCGTCCCTGGCGGCCCGCCCCCGGTGCCCCTGGAGGAATCCTCGATGCGCCTGCGCTCGCTCATCGTCTCGTTCGCAGTCTTCCCGGCGCTGCTGGTCGCGGCCTGTGCATCCGCACCGCAGGCCGCGCCGTCCGCGACGCCCGCGGCTGCCGCCGCGACACCCTCGCCGACCGCCACCGCCGTGAAGAGTAGCGGCAAGGAGTTGATCCTCGCGACCACCACCAGCACGCAGGATAGCGGTCTCCTGGATGTCCTGGTGCCGCTGTACGAGAAGCAGACCGGCGACAAGGTGAAGGTGATCGCAGTCGGCTCCGGCGCCGCCCTCGACCTCGGGCGGAAGGGCAACGCGGACGTGCTGCTGGTGCACTCCCCCGCCGCCGAGGAGGCGTACATGAAGGAAGGCGCGGGCATCAACCGCACGCGCGTCATGTACAACGACTTCGTCATCGTCGGTCCCGCCGCCGACCCCGCGAAGATCAAGGGCACGAAGGATGCCGCCGCCGCGATGAAGGCCATCGCCGCCGCAAAGGCGCCCTTCTACGGTCGCGGCGACAACTCCGGCACCCAGGCCGCCGAGCTCGCGCTGTGGAAGGGGGCGGGCCTCGACGTGCCGAAGGGCCAGGCGTGGTACCACGAAACCGGCCAGGGCATGGGCCCCACGCTCACCGTCGCCGTCGAGAAGGACGGCTACACCCTCAGCGACCGCGCCACCTGGCTCTCGAACGCCGACAAGACGAAGCAGCCGGTGCTCGTGGAGGGCGACAAGGCGCTGTTCAACGTCTACCACGTCATCCCCGTGAACCCCGCGAAGTTCCCGAGCGTCAACAAGACCGGCGCCGAGCAATTCCGGGCCTTCATGGTCTCGAAGGACGCGCTCGCCGTCATCTCCACGTTCGGCAAGGAAAAGTACGGGCAGGCCCTCTTCTACCCGTATACCGAGTAACGTCGATCGCGTTGCGCCCGGCCGGGGTGCCCCGGGCGGGCGCCTGACGGTGCCCCGCATCGCTGCCGGCGGAGGGTGGCATGGGACTGCTGCTGGAGGCCCTCCAGGAGGCGTGGCGCCTCCTCGTCACCGGCGACGGTGACGTGTACTCGATCACGCTGCGGACCGGCGCCATCACGGGAATCTCCACGGCGCTCTCCGCGCTCGTCGGGCTCCCCGTCGGGCTGGCGCTGGCGCTCGCGCGGTTCCCCGGGCAGCGCTGGCTGGTCGCCCTGGCAAACGCCGGGACCGGGATGCCGCCGGTGGTGGCGGGCCTCTTCGTGAGCATCCTGCTCTGGCGCTCCGGGCCCTTCGGTGCGCTGCACCTGATCTACACGCCGACGGCGATGGTGCTCGCGCAGTTCCTGATCGCCATGCCCGTGATCGCCGCCGTGACCGCGGGCGCCGTGATGGCGCTGCCGCCCTCCCTTCACCTCCAGATCCGCGCGATGGGTGCGGGGACCGTCGAGTACCTCTGGCTCGTCGCGCGCGAGGCGCGCCTTCCGCTGCTGGTGGCGCTGATGGCGGGCTTCGGGTCCGTCATCTCGGAGGTCGGCGCCTCGATGATGGTGGGCGGCAACCTGTCCGGTGAGACCCGCGTGCTGACGACGGCGGCCGTGCTGGAGGTCAGCCGCGGCCGCATGGGCACGGCCATGGCGCTGGGGATCATCCTGCTCACGCTCGTGCTGGCCATTGCGTTCGCGCTCACCATCGTCCAGCAGCGCTCGCAGCGACGATGAGCGGCGTACCGCAGTCCCCCGCCGCTGCCCTCGAGCTGCGCGACGTGCGCGTGGTCCGCGGCCGCCGCGAGGTGCTCCACGTCCGCGCGCTGGAGGTCGCCGCCGGGGAGACGCTGGCGGTGCTCGGCCCCAACGGCTCGGGCAAGTCCACGCTGCTGCTCACGGGGGCCCTGCTCCTGGAGCCCGCGGCCGGCGAGGTGCGGCTCTTCGGGCGCCTGGGAGCGGAGGCCGGGCGCACCGCGCTCCGGCGGGAGACGGCCACCGTCTTCCAGGACGCGGCGCTGCTGGACATGTCCGCGCGCGAGAACGTGGAGGTCGCCCTCGGGCTGCACGGCACGCCCCGCGCCGACCGGCGGGAGCGCGCCATGCACTGGCTGGACCGGCTCGGCGTGGCGCACCTCGCCGCCTCGCGCCCGCACCAGCTGTCAGGCGGCGAGGCGCAGCGGGTGAGCCTGGCGCGGGCCTTTGCCGTGCGCCCGCGCCTGCTGTTCCTGGACGAGCCATTCGCGAGCCTGGACTACGCGACGCGTGCCACGCTTGTCGGCGACGTGCAGTCCCTGCTGGTGAGCGAGAGCACGGCGGCACTGCTGGCGACCCACGACCACAGCGAGGCGGAACTGCTCGCGCAGCGCGCCTTCGTCCTCGTGGGCGGCGTGCCGGCGCAGCTCGGACCGGTGGAGGACGTGTTCCGCCAGCCCGCATCGCTGGAGGTCGCGCGCTTCCTGGGCTACTCGGTGCTCCCCGCTGCGCTCCTCGCGCGAGTGCTGGCGGTGGAGCAGCGGGCAACGTGGGGCCTGGTCCCGCCGAGGTCGGCGCAGGTGTCCCCCGGCGGCGGGGCGCCCGGGGCCGGGTTCGTCTCGGGCACCGTCACGGCCGTGCAGGGCGCCCTCGGACAGGGGCGCATCCTCGTCGACGTGGGGGCGCTGCTGGCGGCGGAGATCGCCGTGTCGGAGCTCCGAGCCCTCGCGCTGCGGCCCGGGTCAGCGGTGACCCTGCGCATCGACGCCGCACGCGTGGCGTGGCTCTAGCCGCCGGTTGCCGGTTCTCCCGCCACCGGTCTCCTGCCACCGGGATGCCGTATCCTCGACCCGTCAGCGGCGCAGCGAGGCGAGGACGCGATGGCGACCGACGAGAAGTTCGAGGACGGTGAGCTGGACGAGGAGCTGCGCAAGCACGGCCCCGTTGAGCAGCCGGTGGGCAAGTGGAAGGGCCTCTTCCCCAAGAAGCATCCCCTGGTCCTGCTGAACACCGGCAACGGCAAGGGCAAGACGAGTGCCGCTCTCGGCGTCACCATGCGCGCGTGGGGTCGAGGCTGGACGATCTGCTGGCTGCAGTTCATCAAGAGCAAGGGATCGCATTACGGCGAGACCTATGCCGCCGAGCGCATGGGCATCCAGATGCTCGCCCTCGGCGACGGCTTCACCTGGCTGTCCGAGAACATCGAGCATGACATCGCCCTGGCGCAGGAGGCGTGGGACCTGGCGCGCGAGAAGATCATGTCCGGCGAGTACGACCTGATCGTGCTGGACGAGATCACCTACCCGATCACCTATGGCTGGCTGGCCGTCGAGGAGGTCGTGCAGACGCTCCGCGACCGCCCCGAGAACGTGGACATCATCATGACCGGGCGGGACGCCGACCCGGCGCTCATCGAGTTCGCGGACACCGTGACGGAGATGCGCGAGCTGAAGCATGTCTTCCAGACCGGCGTGAAGGCACAGCCGGGCATCGACTACTAGCCCCGCGAGCCCCCCCACCCGAACGTCCGAGGCGCCATGGCCGTCATCGATTCGCCCGAGCCGCACGGCCGCCCGTTCCCGCGAGGATCGGCGCTGGAGGTGCTGCTGATCTCGCTGCGCCTGGGCCTGACCTCCTTCGGAGGGCCCGTGGCGCACCTCGGCTACTACCGCGAGGAGTACGTGCGCCGCCGCCGCTGGCTGGACGATGCCGCGTACGCGGACCTGGTGGCGCTCTGCCAGTTCCTCCCGGGGCCCGCCAGCAGCCAGATCGGCATCGCCATTGGGACCATGCGCGCCGGCTGGCCGGGCGGGCTGATGGCGTGGATCGGCTTCACGCTCCCCTCGGCGATCGCGATGGTGCTCTTCGCCTACGGGCTCGCGGCGTTCGACGTCACAGACGCGGGCTGGCTGCACGGGCTGAAGGTCGCTGCCGTTGCCGTGGTGGCCAACGCGCTGTGGGGCATGGCGCCCGGCCTCGCCGCCGGACGCGTGCGCGCCGCGATCGCCATCGGCGCCGCGTGCGTGCTGCTCGCCGCGCCGTCCGCGCTGGCGCAGATCGCTGTGATCGCCGCGGGAGGGATCGCCGGGTGGCGTCTCCTGGGCGTCCCCGGCGGCCTGGAGGGCGTCGCGCGCGACGACCTGCCGAAGAGCGGCCGCCGCGCCGGCGCCGTGATGCTGGCGCTGTTCTTCGCGCTGCTCGCCCTGTTGCCGGTCGCGCGCAGCCTGGTGCCGTCGCAGGCGCTGGCGATGTTCGACGTGAACTACCGGGTGGGGTCACTGGTCTTCGGTGGCGGGCACGTGGTGCTGCCGCTGCTCCAGTCGGAGGTGGTGCCTAACGGCTGGGTGACCGCCGACCGCTTCATCGCGGGCTACGGGGCCGCGCAGGCTGTGCCGGGGCCGCTCTTCACGTTCGCCGCGTTCCTCGGCGCCGCGCAGATCCCATCACCCAACGGCTGGATCGGCGGCGCGCTGGCGCTGACCTCGATCTTTGCGCCGTCGTTCCTGCTCGTCTGGGGCGTGCTGCCGTTCTGGGATCGCATCCGCACCATCGGCGTCTTCCAGGCCGCCCTGCGAGGGATGGGCGCGGCGGTGGTCGGCATCCTGCTCGCCGCGCTGTACGTCCCCGTGTGGACCAGCGCCATCCTCGGACCGCGCGATTTCGCGCTGGCGGTCGTCTGCCTGGGCATGCTCGCGGTGTGGCGCGTGCCGCCGTGGCTGGTGGTGGTCGTCGCCGCCGCCGGCGGGGCGGTGCTCGCGCTGTGATCCGCCCTCGAGGCTAGCGCGCGGGCGTCGAGCGCGGGATCGCCTGCGAGCCCGGGCTGCAGCCCGGCGATCCGTCGCTCCAGCAGAAGGTCTGGAACGCCCAGTCCATGAGCGCCGTGGTGTCCTGGTTCCGCCGCGCGGAGTTGAGCACGACGACGATCACGCGGTGCCCGTTGCGCGTCGCCGATGCGGACAGGGTCGGCCCGGCCTCCTCGGTGTACCCGCTCTTCACGCCGTCGCCCCCCGGGTATCCGAAGGCCCACGGGTTGGTGTTGTACACCTCGATCGTGCGCGAGCCGGTCGCCCGGTACGCCTCGGCGCGGACGGCGTCCGCGAACAGTGGCTGGCGCATGGCGTAGCGGGAGAGCATCGCGAGGTCGTACGCCGTGGAGACATGCGCCGCGCCGCCGACACCGTGCGGGTCGATGAAGTGCGTGTCGTACAGGCCCAGGCTTTCCATGAAGGTGTTCATGTCCCGCACGAACGCCTCCTCGGATCCGGAGATCGCGTGCGCGATCGCGATCGAGGCGTCGGCGCCGGAGGGGAGCAGCATCCCGTAGATCAGATCGCGCAGGCGGAAGCGGTCCCCGCGCTCCAGCCCCATCTCCGTCGCGTCGTTCAGCGTCGGGTCCGTGAAGTCGTAGTCGACCGTCACCCAGTCGTCGAGCTTCCCCCGGTCGATCGCCAGGGCGGCGGTCGCGATCTTCGTCAGGCTCGCCGGCGGCACGCGCGTGCGGCCGTTGTAGTCGTAGAGCACGGCCCCTGTCGCGTCGTCGATGACGACCGCGGCGCGTGCGGCGATCGCCGGCGCCGGGACCGGGAGGGGCTGCTTCGGCGGAGTGCCCGACGGGGGCGGCACGATCGGCGAGGTCTTGCGGGCGGCTGGCACCGCCACCGCCGGCGCGGATCCCGGTACACCGGATGAGGCTCCGGACGCGCCGATCGCGCTGCCGTTGGCGCGGACCTCGGTCGCGGAGACCCGGCCGTTGCAGGCGGCGAGCAGCGGAATGACGACGAGGAGCAGGAGGGTGGCCGGGACGCCGGCCGGCATGGGTGGCGGGAGGAACCGCGCGCGCAGCCGGGAGACGTACGCGGGCATCTAGACGTCGACGCCTCCACCGCACCGCCCGCCAGCGGCTGCGTGAACGTTACCGGCCGGGCGTGCTCCCGTCCACCGCGGCGTCACGGCACCGGCCACGCCGCGCGGCGGTCCGCCTGGTCCCAGAACATCCACTCGTAGCGCAGGGATCGATGGAACCAGCGCTGCATGCGGGCGCGCTCCTCGTCGCTCGCCCGCGAGGCGAGGGCGTCGACGAGCGCGATCTGGCGGTCCACCGCAGCGCCGAACTCGGCCGCGGCGTAGGCGCCCACCCACGTCGCGTAGAGGTCGTGCGGTGGGGGCGACGGCGCGAGGCGCAGGCCCACGCGGCGGTACACCCAGTAGCATGGCAGCACTGCCGCGATCACCTCCCCCAGCGTGCCGTGTGCGGCGACGCCCCGCATGTGGTCGATGTAGGCGAGCGTGACCGGCGCCGGCTCCGCCGATCGCACCGCCGCGACGTCGAGGCACAGCCGCGGCGCGAACGTGCCGTGCAGCGTCTGCTCCACGCGCAGCACGCTCTCCGCGCGCCCCGCGAGGAATGCGCGTGTCTTCTCGTCGCCCGCGAGCGCCGCGGCGCGCCGCAGCACGTCGGAGAACGCGTCGAGGTAGTGGATGTCCTGTGAGATGAAGAAGGCGAAGCGCGACTCTTCGAGCGTCCCGGCGGCCAGGCTCTGGAGGAAGGGCAGGGCGTAGATCGCCTCCCACGTCTCCGCGGTGGCGGTGTCCAGGTGCTCGTGGAATGCCCCGGGGATCGCGCCGGTCACCGCCGTCCCCCGGCGGCCGCGCCGTCTACGCCATCCGCGCTCATCGTGCCGGTGGCACCTCCGGGGCTGCCTGCGCGTAGCGCCCGCAGGACGGCCGTCTCGCCCTCCACGAACGCGCGGTCTGCGAGCAGATCGAGGCGGCGCGGGCGCGGCAGCGGCACCTCGATCGTCGCGGCGACGGTGGCGGGACGCGGGGTGAGCACCACGATGCGATCGGAGAGCAGCACCGCCTCGCGCACGTCGTGCGTCACCAGCAGCACGGTCCAGCCGAACTCCGCCGACACGCCCGCGAGCCACTCCTGCATCTCCATGCGCGTGAGCGCATCGAGCGCGCCGAAGGGTTCGTCCAGCAGCAGGATCGGCCGCTCCTGCACGACAGTGCGCAGCAGCGCCGCGCGCTGCCGCATGCCGCCGGAGAGCATGTACGGATACGCCCGCTCGAAGCCCTCGAGGCCGAAGCGCTCGAAGAGCGCCGAGGCGCGCGCTCGTGCCTCGGCGCGGGGCACGCCGCGGATCTCGAGGCCCAGCGTGGTGTTGTCCAGGACGCGCCGCCACGGGAACAGCAGGTCCTGCTGCGGCATGTACGCGAACGCCTCCCGGTGGCCGGTCACCAGCGCGCCATCCACGCGGACCTCCCCGGCGTCGGCATCCTCCAGCCCGGCGATGATGTTGAAGAGCGTGCTCTTGCCGCACCCGCTGGGCCCGATCACGCTCACGAACTCGCCCGCGTGCGCCTCGATCGCGATCTCGCGCATCACCTCCACGGTGCGGTCACCGTCCACGAACCGCTTGGCGATCCCGGTCACCTGCAGGCGGGGGGTCATCGCGGTGCTCCGCGCCCGGCGCGCGCCGCCTCGTGCCACGGGATCGCGAGGCGCTCGATCGCGTAGGTCGCGAGGAAGAGCGCGACGCTGATCGCCGCCGTCACGGCGACCGCCGCCATCACCAGGTCGGTGCGAAACGAGTTCTGCTGGAGTTGCATGAAGATCCCCAGCCCCCGCTTCGCGCCCACGTACTCCGCGAAGATCGCCCCGACCACCGCGTAGGTGATGGCGATCCGCAGGCCCGAGAAGAACGAGGGCAGGGCGCCGGGGACGCGCACCAGCCGGAACACCTGCCACCGGTTGGCGCCCATCGATCGCAGCAGGTTCGAGGCGGCCCGCTCCGTGGCCGCGAAGCCGTCCACCCACCCCACGGTGATCGGGAAGAACGTGACCAGCGCCACGACCAGCGCCTTCGGCACGATCCCGAACCCGAACCACAGCACCAGCAGCGGCGCGACGGCCACGATGGGGATCGCCTGCGATGCGACGAGCACGGGGTAGAGCGCGCGCCGCACGCCCTGCGAGAAGTCGATCGCCACGGCGGCGGCGGAGCCGGCCAGGACCGCCAGCGAGAAGCCCGCCGCCGTCTCGCCCAGCGTCGGCAGGGTGTTCGACCAGATGAGGCCGCGAAACGCCCAGCCCTCGGTCACTACGCGGCTGGGCGCGGGCAGCACCTGCGGGCGGATGCCCGAGGCGCGCGCGTACACCTCCCACGCCGCGAGGATCGCCGCCACCAGCAGGATCACCGGGAGTATGCGCGCCGCCTGGCGGTTCATGAACCAGTCCGCGGGGCCATGGGTCCCCCTCGTGCCAGCGGTTAGAGCAGGTCGTTCGTGAAGTGCGTGGACCAGTCGGGCTCCTTCGCCAGCTGCTTGCCCTGCGGGTCCACCAGCGTGCCGGTCCCGTACAGGAACTTCGAGTACGCCGTCCACCGCTCCAGCGTCTGCGTGCCGAACTTGCCGCGCTCATCGAGGTAGTACTGCTCGGCGAGCAGCTTGGCGCTGCGCTCCACCAGCTCCGGTTCCGTGAACGCGCCCGGGTTCGCGGCGATCAGGTGCTGGGCCGCCTCGTGCGGCTGCCTCGCCGCGAGCTCGAAGCCGCGCACCGTCGCGCGCACGAAGCGCTGCGCCCGGTCCCGATGCTTTGCGATCCAGTCCTGGTTCGCGGCGAGCACCACCTGGTAGAAGTCCGGGAACCCGTAGTCGGCGTAGCGGAAGGTGCGCAGCGCCTGCCGGTGCAGGTCGGCCTCGATCGCCTCCCAGGTGATGAAGGGCACGGTGAAGTCCGCCGCGCCCGAGTAGAGCGCCTCGTATGCCGCCGTCTTCAGCGTCACCACCTCGAACTTGCCGGTGCCGCCGGCATTGCGGATCACCCGCTGGAGCGTCGGCACCTCGTACGGCAGGCCGAAGCCCGCGTACGTCTTGCCGTCGAGGTCCTTCGGGGTCTTCACGTCCGTGCGATCCGCCTTGACGGCGATCGCCGTCGCGATGTGCTGCAGGATCGCCATCGTCGAGACGATCGGCAGCCCGGAGGCGCGCGCGAACACCAGCGCGTCCTGGAACGAGACGCCGAAGTCGGCCTGCCCCGCCCCCAGCAGCGTCTCCACCGCCGCGCCGGAGTACGGCAGCACCTCCAGCTGGATTCCCGCCTCGCGGTACCACCCGAGGCGATCGGCGACGAAGAAGCCGGTGTGGTTGGTGTTCGGAGTCCAGTCCAGCGCCAGGCGAACGCGCTCCAGACCCGAGGTGACGCGGGCATCCTCCGGTCGCGGCCTGCAGCCGATGGCGGCGAGCCCCGCCGCGCCGAGGCCCATCGCACCGAGCGACAGCACGTCGCGCCGCGACCAGCCTCGCCCGCCCCGCCCGGATCGTTGCGTCTGACTCACGCGCGTGCCCCCTCGGTAGCCTCGTCGATTGCGGACAGGTAGCGGTCGATGGCGGCGCGCACGTCGGGCGCGCCGAGGATGCCGGAGACCACCGCGACGCCGGACGCGCCGGCGTCGAAGCATGCGGCGACCTGCTCCGGGTGGATGCCGCCGATCGCGAACACCGGCAGCGAGACGGCGCGCACCACCTCGCGCAGGGCTTCCGTGCCGGAGCCCTCGCCGGGGTGCGAGCCGGGCGCGTATACCGCGCCGAACACCGCGATGTCCGCGCCGGCCCGCTCGGCGCGCCGCGCCGCGTCCACGGAGTGCACCGCAGCGCTCCAGTACGTCAGGGCGTGGGGCGGGCGCGTCGACGGGATGTCGTTCTCCGGCCAGTGGACGCCGCTGTAACCCAGCCGCCCCGCGAGCGCCGCGTCGCCGTTCAGCAGCAGCGGCACGCCGCGAGGCACCACGTCCCGGGCCCGCGCAGCGAGCGCGCCGGCCTCGTGCGAGGCGGTCCCCTTCGCGCGCACCTGGATCGCGATCGGGCCCGCCTCGGTGGCAGCGATGGAGGCGACCTCCGCGATCAGCGCCAGCCAGCGCTCGTCGTCGCCCGCGTAGTCGCGGTCGGCGACCACCAGCAGGCGCGCGGGAAAGGCGTGCGGGCTCACGGCCACGCCGCCTGCTGCGCCGCGCCGATGCGCCCCGCCATCGGCGAGGAGGCCTCGCCGTAGAAGCGCCGCGGCATGCGGCCGGCGAGGAATGCCTCCCGCCCCGCGATCGCCGCCGCGCGCATCGCGCGCGCCATGCGCACCGGCTGGCGCGCCTGCGCCACGGCGGTGTTCATCAGCACCGCGTCCACGCCCAGCTCGAACGCCACCGCGACGTCCGAGGCGGTCCCCACGCCGGCGTCCACGATCACCGGGACGCCCGCGCGGTCCTTGATCATCTGGATGTTGTGCGGGTTGCGGATGCCGAGGCCGGATCCGATCGGCGCGCCCAGCGGCATCACCGCCACGCAGCCGATCTCCTCCAGCCGCTGCGCGATGATCGGGTCGTCCGTGGTGTACGGCAGCACCTGGAACCCGCGCGACACCAGCTCGCGCGCGGCGACCAGCAGCTCCTCCACGTCGGGGAGCAGTGTCTCCTCGTCCGCGATCACCTCCAGCTTCACGCGTGAGGTAGCCAGCGCCTCGCGCCCCAGCTCGGCGGTCAGCACCGCCTCCTTCGCCGTGAAGCAGCCCGCGGTGTTCGGCAGCAGGGCGAGCCCGCGCGCGGTCAGCAGGTCGTACAGGCTTTCGCCGTCCGCGCCGCGGTTCGGGTCCACGCGCCGCAGCGCGACCGTGACCAGCCCCGTCCCCGACGCATCGAGCGCATCCAGCAGCACCTGCGTGCTCGGGTACCGCGAGGTGCCCAGCAGCAGCCGCGAGTGCAGCGTCAGCCCCGCGAGTTCCCATGGCTCCTCGCCCGGCAGCCCCGGGCGATCCGGTTGCGTCGTGTGATCACTCATCTCGGCCTCCACCCGTTCAGCCACCCTGCACCGGGCGCACGATCTCGATCGCGTCGCCCGCCTGCACCGGCGTCTCCGCCCAGCGCGCGCGCGGCACGATCTCGTCGTTGCGCGCCACCGCGACGCCGCGCGCCCACGCCGCGGGCACGAGGTCCGCGAGCGTCGTCCCGGGGCGGAGGGCTTGCGGCTCGCCGTTGACGCGCACTGTGATCTCGTTGATCTCGTTCGCCGCGCTCATCTCGCGGCCTCGCTCGGCGCGAAGCGCCCCGGCGCGAACGGCTCCAGGAGCGCGTCGAGGCGGCCGTCGCACATCAGGTCGGCGAGCAGGCGTGCCGTGATCGGCGCCAGCTCGACACCGTTGCGGAAGTGCCCCGTGGCCGCGAACAGCCCGGCGCCGTCCACGCAGCCGATCGCGGGGAGGTGGTCGCGCAGCGCCGGGCGGAAGCCGACCCCGCACTCCGCCAGCTCCAGCTCCGCGATCCCCGGCAGGACGCGCCGCGCCTCGCGCAGCAGGTCGTGCACCGCGCCCGCCGTCGGGCGCGCATCGAAGCCCTGGTCCTCCATCGACGCGCCGACGACCAGCTCGCCGTCCGCGCGGGGCACCAGGTACACGTCCGGGGTGCGCACCACGTGACGCGCGAGGCGTTCGCCGCGCAGGCGCAGGATCTGGCCCTTCACGGGGCGCATCGGCAGCGGCAGCACCGGCAGCCCCTCGATCGGCGAGGCCACCTGGCGCGACCACGCGCCGGCGGCGATCACCACCTGCGCCGCCCGCAGCGTGGAGCGCGCGCCGTCGTGCTCGATCGCGACCTCGTACTCCCCGCCCTCGCTGCCGGGCGAGACGCTCGCGACGTGCGTGCCGGTGAGCAGCGTCCCGCCGGCGCGATCCAGCGCCACCGGCAGCGCGCGCAGCAGCCGCCGGGGGTCCACCTGCGCGTCCGGCATGCGGAGGGCGCCCGCGATCCCCGGCGCCAGGTACGGCTCCTCCTCGCGCGCCTCGCGGCCGGTCAGTCGCTCCGCGGCCAGGCCGCGCTCCACCTGGAAGGCGTGCAGGTGCTCGATCAGCGCGATGTGGTCGCGGTGCAGCGCGACGAGCAGCGTGCCGGTCGCGTCGTAGCCGGTGGCGATGCCGCTCTCGCGTTCCAGCGCGGCGCTCCACTCCGGGTATGCCTCGTGACTGGCCAGCGCGAGGTGGGTGAGCCGCGGGTCGGTGAGGTCAACCTCCGACGAAGGAGCGAGCATCCCGGCGGCCACGCCCGCGGCGGCGCGCTCGCCGATCTGCGCCTCCTCGATGACTGTGACGCGCCGCCCGCGTTGCGCGAGGGCGTGCGCGACCGCCAGGCCGATGATCCCGCCGCCCACGATCGCCACATCCGTTGTGCCCGTCGGTGTCGCTGTCACGCCGGTGCGCCCCTCGACCCCGCCGCGCGCCGCGCCAGCGCCGCCAGCAGCGCCGCGCGGCAGCGCGCCGTCGCGGCGATCGGGTCGTCCGCCGAGACCACCGCGGAGAGCACCGCGACACCGTACGCACCCGCCGCGATCACCTCGGGGATCCGCTCCGGAGTGATGCTGCCGATGGCCACGACCGGCACCGGCGAGTCCGCGCAGATCCGTGCGAGGGTCTCCAGGCCCATGTCCGGCGCCGGGTTCGCCTTCGATTGGGTGCCGTAGACGGGACCCACGCCGATGTAGTCGACGTCCGTCGACCAGACGCCCGTCGCCTCCTCGTAGCTGTTCGCCGTGCCGCCGATGATCACCCCCGGGCCCACGATCCGGCGGGCCGTCACCACGTCCAGGTCGTTCCGCCCCAGGTGGATGGCACCCGCGCCGACGGCCAGTGCGACATCCGCGAAGTCGTCCACCAGCAGCATCGCGCCGTGCTCGTGGCAGGCGTCGAGGCAGGCGCGCGCGACCTCGATGCGCTCGCGCGCGGTCCAGGGGCGCTTCTCACGGAACTGCACCGCGTCTGCGCCGCCGCGCGCGGCCATCGCCGCCAGTGCGGCGTGGCTGTGCCGTGTCTGCACCGTCTCGTCGGTGATCACCTGCAGTCGTGGAATGTCCGGGCGAGCGGGCAGCGCGCCGGATCGGCTGTCGTTCATCGCCGCTCCTCCATCGCGTCTACCGAGACCCCCAGCCGTGCGAGCCACGGTGCGGGGTCACCGCCGCGCAGATAGAAGAAGTGGTCGGTGGGCCCGGACCCTCCGCCCAGGCCGGGCGCGTGCCGGATCGTCTCGGTGAGGTAGGCCTTCGCGATCGCCACCGCGTCCTCCAGCGAGTGCCCGTGCGCCAGCTGCGTCGCGAGCGCGGAGGAGAACGTGCACCCGGTGCCGTGCGTGCTCGTGCTCTCGATGAACTCGCCCTCGAAGAGCCGCGAGCCGCTCGCCGTGAGCAGGAGGTCGGTGCCGGGGCGCTCCTGGAGGTGGCCGCCCTTCAGGATCACCGCCCGCGGGCCCTGCTCGAGGATGCGGGCCGCCGCGACGCGGGCATCCTCCAGCGTGGCGATCGGCATCCCCGCCAGCAGTTGCGCCTCGTGCACGTTCGGGGTCACCACCTCCGCGAGCGGCAGCAGCTGCGACTGCAACACCTCGATGGCGTCGTGCTCGAGGAGCGGGAAGCCGGACTTGGAGACCATCACGGGGTCCATGACATAATGCGGCGGCCGGTAGCGGCGCATCGCGCGTGCCACCACCTCAACGCGCTCGCGGTCGGCGAGCATGCCGCTCTTGGTCGCGGCCGGCGCGAAGTCGGCGAAGATCGCCGCGAACTGCTCCTCGATGAGTTCCGCGGGCAGAGCGAGGGCGGCAGTCACGGCGTGGGTGTTCTGCGCCGTCACGGAGGTGAGGATCGAGAGGCCATAGGCGCCGTTGGCGGCGATCGCCTTCAGGTCCGCCTGGATCCCCGCCCCGGCGCCACTGTCCGAGCCGGCGACCGTGAGCACCGTGCGCATGTCAGCCTCCGTGATCCGGGCACGGCGAGGCGGGGCGGTGCACTGTCAGACTGCGTTCGGGCGCAGGTGGGCGGTTTCGCCCTCGAGCGCACAATCCCTCCGCCGGAATTACCCGGATCAGGTTCGCGGGTCTGATCTCAGGCCGGAACGGGCTCGTTCCGACCACCCCGTGTGCTGTGCTGGCGCCCAATCTACCACTCCCCCCACCCCCGCGTCATCCCGGGGACGGTTTAGCAGTCTCATCGCGAGAGTGCTAAACTGGCTCTGCAATGCCTGCTGCAGGCAGCAGGGGGTCGAGGAGTGCAGGATGCACCCGGATGTCCGAGTCACCGGTGACGTTCGGCCGCTGGACCGCCCTCTGCTGATCGCCGCCTTCGACGGCCACAACGGCTCCTCGGCGGTGGCCGCCGTGGCGTACCTCGCGCAGCACTGGAGCGCCCGCCCGGTCGCGGAGATCGATCCCGACCGTTACTTCGACTTCAGCGTCCTGCGCCCCACCGTCCGCATCGAGGATCGAACGCGCGTGCTGGACTGGCCCGAGGCGCGCTTCGCGGTCGCCCGCCCCGAGGGCGCCGGGCGCGACATCGTGCTGTTCGCGGGCGCGGAGCCGCACCTCCGCTGGCGCTCGTACGGCGAGGCGTTCGCCTCCGTCGCCGAGGCGCTGGGCGTCGAGCAGTCCATGATCGTGAACGCCTACCCCGGCGGAACCCCCCACAGCCGCCCGATTCCGATGCACCTCGTCGGCGCCGGCGAGGGGGAGGCCGCGCTCTTCGGCCTGCCCTCCCGTGCGCCGCGATACCAGGGCCCGGCCTCCTACGCCATGGCGATCGCCATCGAGGAGCGCGCGCGTGGGCGCAGTGGGTTCTCCCTCACCGCAATCGCTCCGTTCTACATCGATGGGGACGCGAACCCGTACGCCGTCCGCGCCCTGGTGACGGCGATCGACCGCGCGCTGGGCACGCGCACCTCCCTCGAGGAGGTCGATGGCGAGGTGGCCCGCGCCGACATTGCGCTCGTGGACGCCTTCGCCGCGCAGCCGCAGCTCGTGGACATCGTCCGCGGGCTGGAGGAGCAGTACGACGATGCCTCCCCGCCCGAGCCACCGGCCGCGGCAGAGACCCTGGATCCCGCAGCCGTGATCGACGGCGTGGAGGCATTCCTCCGCGATCAGCGCGACCAGCGTGATCGCGGAGCCCCGGACGGCGGTCCCGCCGGGGGCGGGAGCAGACTGGTCTAGCTCCCGCGCCGGGCGGGCGGCGGGGCGTGAGGATTGCGCGGCTCGCAGCACGGCACGGTTTCGTGTTCACTGTCAGCACCCGCCGCACCGCCCAGGGTCCAGGAATGACGCGCCTCAACCGGCACCCGCAGTTCTTCCGGCACCTCGCGTTCCTGGCCGTCCTGCTGATGGCGCTGGGATCCGCCGCGCTCGCTCGCCCCGCTGTCCTGAGCGCCCGCGAAGGCGGTGGGGCGCCCGTGCGTCCCTCGACGTCCCGAAGCGCCCCGATCGAGGAGGCCGTGCCCGCCCCCGCGGTGCTCGTCCCCGCGCCGGCGCCCGTGCCGGCGCGGATGATCGCGTGGGGGCCCGCCCCCAGCCTCGTTCCCGAGGCCCCGCCGGCGCCCGCCATCGCCAGCGATTCCGCGATCGTGATCGACGAGACGAGCGGCGTCGTGCTGTACGAGAAGGACGCCCACATCCGCCTCCCGGAGGCGAGCCTCACGAAGATCATGACGGCCCTGCTCGCCCTCGAACGCGCCCATCTCGAGGACCAGGTCGAGGTCACCGTGGACAGCCGCCGGATGCGCGGCAGCACCGTGATGGGCCTCGTGCCCGGCGAGCGGCTGACGCTGGAAGGCCTGCTCTACGGGCTCATGCTCCCCTCCGGGAACGACGCCGCGCTCGCGATCGCGGAGCATGTCAGCGGTTCGACGGATGCGTTCGTCGCGCTCATGAACCAGCGCGCCGCCGAGCTCGGACTCGTCGACACCCACTTCGCGAACCCGCACGGTCTGGACGCCACGAGTCACTACTCCTCCGCGTTCGACCTCGCCGTGTTGACGCGCGTGGCCATGCAACGCCAGGACTTCCGCGAGATCGTGAGCACCCGGTACCGCGTCGTGACCGGCGCGCTCGCGACGTACGACCTGGGCACGCTCAACCCGCTCTACTCGCGACTTCCCGGCGTCGACGGCGTGAAGACGGGATACACGCGCACGGCGCGCCAGACGCTCGTCGGCTCCGTCACGCGCGACGGGCACCGCGTGCTTGTCGTCGTGCTGCGCTCCCCCGACCGCGCCTCCGATGGGGCCGCGCTCTTCCGCTGGGCGTTTGACACCCACACGTGGTCGCCACCCGTCGCCACCGCCGCCGAGGGCGCCGTGGCGCCTGGCGCCTCGTGATGCCCGCACGCACCGTCGCGCCCCGTGTGCCTGCTCACGTGCTCGTCCGCCTGCTGACCGGAGTCGCGTGCTTCGCGGCAGCCGCCTGCGGAGCGCCCCCACACGCGTCCCCGGCGGCCACGGCGACGTCCACGCCGACCGCCGGCGGCCCCGGCGTCCCCTCGGTGCAGCCGGCCGCCGCGACCCCTGTACCCACCGCGGTCGCGCGGCGCTCCCCGGTCGTGGTGATGGACCCCGGGCACGCCGTGGATGAGAGCGGCGCGGTGGCGTACGGCGTCGTCGAGAAGGACTCGAACCTCGACATGGCGAAGCGCGTCGCGGACGTGCTGCGCGCGCGCGGGGTCGAGGTGATCCTGACGCGCACCGCCGATGTGCGCGCGGCAGCGCCCGGCGCGCCGCCCACGCAGGTGACGGGGTACAGCGGCACGCGCCTGGACCTGCAGGCCCGCATCGACATCGCGAACGCGGCGCACGCGGACGCGCTCGTCTCCCTGCACTCCAACGGTGCGCCGGACGCCGAGACCCGCGGCTACGAGGTCTACTACAGCGGCCAGCGCCCGTTCTCAGCGGAGAGCCGGACGCTGGCGGGACTGCTGCTCGAGGGCGTCAGCGCCGAGATGCGCTCCGCGGGATACCCGGCGATGGCGCGCGGCATCTTCGACGATGCCTGCCTGAAGGCGTTCCAGGGGCGCTGTTTCCCGCTCTTCATCCTCGGTCCGCCGCGCGTCACCGGCCGCGACGAGGTGTACCGTCGCGGCGGCACGCCCGAGGCGCTGGGCTTCGCGCCCGGCCAGGAGAGCATCAGCAGCCGTGCGTCGCAGATGCCCGGCGCGCTCGTCGAGCTGCTGTTCATTAGCAGCCCCGCCGATGGGGCGCTGCTGCGCGAAGAGGGCGCACGTAACGCCATGGCGCGCGGTGTGGCGCGTGGCGTGCTGGAGTTCCTGCCACAGACGAAGCAGGGGGGCTGAGCGTGCGTATCCCTGGTGGCTACCCGAGGATCGCGTTCTTTAGCATCGTGTCCGTGCTCGCACTGTTCGCGGTCTCTGGCGGCGGCGTACGCTCCTCGGCGGTGCCTGCGCCGAGCGCGGGGGAGCTCTCCGTGATCGCGTCGGCGGCCGGCGGGCACAGCCACGCCCCGGCGCCCGCCCTGCCCCCCGCCACGACGACCGCGCCGTCCGCCGCCGCGTCCGCGCCTCCGGATGCGGTCACCGCCGCACGAGCCCCCGCGTCCGTGGCTCCGCTGCGAGTGGCCGCGGCGACGGCCGAGGCCGCAATCTCCACCGCATCGCCCCCGACCGCATCGCCCGCGTCGCTGGTCGCTGGTGCGATCTCGGACGGCCCGCGATCCACCGCGCTCAGCTATGGCGACCGCACGAGGAAGCGCGTCGCGCTGACGTTCGACGCCGGGGCTGATGTCGGATATGCCGCGGACATCCTCGACACGCTCGACCACGAGCACGCGATCGCGAGCTTCGGCATGACGGGGACGTGGGCGGAGCAGAACCCGCAGCTCGTGAAGCGGATGGCCGCCGAGGGGCACCAGCTGATCAACCACACGTGGAGTCATGCCTCGTTCACAGGGCTGTCCACGGGCGCGGCGCCGCTCACGCGCGCGCAGCGCTGGGCCGAGATCGATCGCACCGAGGCGGCCATCCAGCGCATCGCGGGGGTCTCCACGCTCCCGTACTTCCGCCCGCCGTACGGCGACATGGACGCCTCCGTCCTCGCCGACGTCGGGGCGCGCGGCTACACCGTGACCGCGATGTGGGCGGTCGATTCGCTGGGCTGGAACGGGCTGTCCGCGCCGCGCATCGTGGAGCGCACCCTGGCGCTGACCTCGCCGGGGGCGATCCTCATCTTCCACGTGGGCGCGCAGTCGCAGGATGCCGCCGCGCTGCCGGCGATTATCGATGGCCTGCGCGCCAACGGGTACGACTTCGTCTCGCTGGCGGCGCTCACGAACGGATAGGCGGCGAGCGGACGGGGCGCCGGCGCAGCGGGACGCCGCGCGCGCACCGACGAGGCGGCTACTGCTGCTCCTTGCGGAGACGCCGCTCGGTCGCGAGGCGTGCCGCCTGCGAGCGGCGCTCGACGTTCAACTTCGCGTAGATCTGCGAGACGTAGTTCTTGATCGTCTTCTCGGCGAGCTGCAGCCGCAGGGCGATCTCACCGTTGGTCATCCCGTCCGCGATCATGTCCAGGATGCGATCCTCCTGCGGCGAGAGCGACGAGAAGGCGTCGTCCGCCGGGTGCGCGCCCTGGCCCCGGCGCAGCCGTTCCAGTACCCCCGTCGCCATCTGCGGGTCGAGCATCGCGCCGCCGCGGCCGATCTGGGTGACGGCGTCCTGGATGCTCGCCGGGTTCAGGTCCTTCAACAGGTAGCCCGAGGCCCCCGCGATCACCGCCGCGAACAGCGCGTTCTGGTCGGCGTGGGACGTGAGGATGAGCACCTTCGTGTCCGGGTGCGCGGAGCGGATGTCGCGGCAGGCCTCCACGCCGCTCCCGTCCGGGAGGCGCAGATCCATGACGACCACGTCCGGCTTGAGGCGCGCGGCCTCCTCCAGCGCCTGCTTCACGGAGCCGGCCTCGCCGACAACGGAGATGTCGCCGCGCTCCGAGAGCAGGTCGCGCAGGCCGCGTCGCACGACGGCATGATCGTCCACGAGCATGACGCGCAGCGGCGTGTCGGCGATGGTCACGAAGGGATCCCCTGCGCCAGCACTACGGGGATGGTCACCGATACCGACGTGCCCCGGCCCGGCGCCGTCTCGAAGAGCAGCGATCCGCCGAGGTCAGCCGCGCGCTGCTCCACGCTGCGCACACCGACGCGATCCGGGGCGATGCTGTTGCGGTCGAAGCCAATCCCGTCGTCCGTGACCTCGATGTGGATGTCTCCGGCGTCGCGCCGCACCACCAGCGAGGCGCGCCGCGCCTGCGCGTGCCGCTCCACGTTGGAGATCAGCTCGCGGGCGATCAGGTAGACCGCGCGCTCGGTGGCGGGGTTCAGCTGCTCCTGCCCCATCTCGATGCGCTGCTCCCACTCGCATGAGCTCGCCGCGTCGATGATCGAGCGCAGCCGCTCGGTCAGGAGTGCGGTGCCCGGGAGCTCGTCGCCAGTCAGGTGGCCGATGTACGCGCGCAGATCCGCGATCACCGCGCTCAGCTCCGTGGTCGCGGCCTCGATCGCCTCTTCCTTCGTGATGCTGTCGCGCATGCGCGCCCGGTGGAGACCGAGGCCGATCGCGTAGATCGCCTGGATGATGTCGTCATGCAAGTCCCGCGCGATGCCGTCGCGCAGGGCGTAGCGCTCCAGGGCGGCCTCGGCCGCGCGCCGGGCGATGTGCGCGTGCCCGGCCACGCCAATGTCGTGCAATGTGCGGAGCGCGAGGTGGACGCCGTTGCCGTGGTGGGTGGGGATCGCCGCTGCCAGCACCAGCTCGCCGCCATCGGGGAGTTCGCCCACGTAGATCGTGACGTCCGTGCCCGGCAGCATCCCCGGCCGCTCGTGGCGTCCCGGCGGCAGCCCCGCCTCCACCAGCGCCAGCACCTCGGCCTCCAGGTGCGAGCCCGGGACCGAGGCGGCCGTCTGCGTGTCGTCGTCATCGGCGCTGGTCCAGCACACCACGGCCTCGCCGTGACCCGCCAGCAGCTCGCCCGCGGCGTTGACCAGGATGCGTGCGGCCTCGCCCGGACGGTCCACCTCCTGCAGCGCCCGCGCGGTATCCGCCAGCGCCTGCGCCGCGGCGCGCTGCCGCTGCTCCGCGTCCAGGGCCCTCGCGTTGCGGATGGCGATCGCCGCGTACGGCGCCAGCGCCTCCAGCTGCGCGCGGTCCTCGGCGCTGAAGGCGGCGCCGCCCGGCTTGCGCGTGACATAGAACGCGCCGAGCACGCGCCCGCCGTAGACCAGCGGGACGCCCAGGAACGCCTGCATGTCGGGATGGTGCGTCGGCATCCGGACGGAGGCCCGGTGGTGCCGGAAGTCGTCCAGATTCACGGTGCGCGGATCGATCGCGAACTCGCCCAACAGGCCCAGGCCGTGGGGCGGGTGACCCAGCGACTGGCGTTCGTCGTTGGACAGTCCTACCGTCTCGAAATGCTCCAGGCGGCGGCTGTCGTCGTATGCGCCGAGCGCGGCGAAGTCCGAGCCCGTCATCTCGCGCGCGGCGCCCGCGAGGTGCCGGAGCAGGACGTCCAGCGGCTGGACCTCGATGATGCCCAGCAGGACCGCCTGCAGCTCCGGTGAATTCATGGACACGGGCATTCACCCTGTGCAGCGGGCGCACCCCATTGGTGGTTGCGCCCCACATAGTCCGAGAAGCGTATACAACAAGTATAGGGTCTCGAAGGGCGGCGGGGGCATGTCCCGCCCGAGTCTGGGCTGAGTCTGAGCCCGCGACGCGCCGGAGGCGTTCCCATGTCGACCGTCCTGGTGGTCGAGGACGACCCGAACATCCTCGATGCCGTCGCATACAGTATCGGCAGGGATGGCCACGAAGTGCTGACCGCCGCCGATGGCGTGGCCGGGCTGGCGCTGGCCCGCGAGCGGCACCCGGATGCCGTGGTGCTGGACGTCATGCTGCCCCGGATGTCCGGCCTGGACGTCTGCCGCATCCTCCGCGCCGAGGCCCCCGTCCCGATCCTCCTGCTGACCGCGCGCGATTCCGAGGCCGATCGGGTCCAGGGCCTGGAAACCGGCGCTGACGACTACCTGACCAAGCCCTTCTCCATGCGCGAGCTGCGCGCCCGGGTGGCCTCCATGCTCCGCCGGGACGCCCTCTCGCGGGCCGCCGGTCCTCGCGCCGGCGAGCCGCTGGAGGACGTGGTGCTCCGCGCGGGGGCGCTGGAGGTGAACGAGACCACGCACGAGGCTCGCCATCGCGGCGAGCTGCTGACGCTCCGGCCACGGGAGTTCGCGCTCCTGACGTACTTCATGCGCCATCCCGGGCAGGCGCTGACCAGAAGCCAGATCCTGGAGGAGGTGTGGGGCATCACCTTCATGGGTGAGACACGGACCGTCGACGTCCACGTGCGGTGGCTGCGCGAGAAGATCGAGGAGGACCCCGCGAACCCGCAGCACATCCAGACCGTGCGCAGCGTCGGCTACCGGTTCGTGGCGTGAGACACCCGACGGTGCTCGTCGCGCTGGCGGTGGTGGTCGCGCTTGCCGTGGCGGCGCTTCCCGACCCCTTCCGCTGGCTGGCTGCCGGTGCCGGCGTGCTGCTGGCCGGCTGGCTCGGCGCTCGGCCACCCGAGGCGGCGCGCCCCGCGCGGCCGGAGGCGCCGCCGGTCATCGACTTCGTCCACGAGCTGCGGGGGCTCCTCGCGCTGCTGCCCGAGGGCATCCTCGTGATCGACGCCCAGGAGGACGTGCTCGTCGCCAACCCGGCGCTGGCGCGCATCCTCCGGCGCCCGCGTGAGGAGATGGAGGGCGTGTCCCTGATCCGCGCGACGCGCGACGCCGCACTGGCGCAGGTGCTGCGCGAAGCGGCGGGCGAGCCCCGGGACGTCGCGCTGGGGGACGACCGCATCGTTCGCGCGGCAGCCGCGCGCCTGGAGGCCGCGCCGGTGCACGCCGTGCTCACCGTGCAGGACATCACCGCGCTCCGGAACGCGGAGCGCGCCCGCTCGGAGCTGGTGGCGAACGTGTCGCACGAGCTGCGGACCCCGATCGCGGCCGCCCGGGCCCTGGCGGAGACGCTGGAGAGCGGCGTGGACGACGCTGAGCGCCGCGCTCGCTTCCACGCCAGCCTGACGCATGAGCTGGAACGGCTGGGTGACATCGTCGAGCGCCTGCTGACGCTCTCCCGCCTGGAGTCCCGCGCCGAGGAGTTCGACATTCGCCCGGTGGAGGTGGCGGAGCTCGCCCGCGTGGCCGTGGCGCGCATGCTGCCCGTCGCTGAACGGTCCGGCGTGGCGCTGGCCGTGCACGTGGCGACGCCCGCGGGGGCGCTGGTGCTGGCAGACCACGAGCGCGGGCTGGAGGTGATCACCAACCTCCTGGACAACGCCATCCGCTACTCCCCGCGGGGAGGCACCGTCACCATCCGGCTGGAGGCGGACGGGGACATGACCCGGGTCTGCGTGCGTGACGAGGGCCCCGGCATCCTGCCCGCCGACCGCCAGCGGGTGTTCGAACGGTTCTACACGGCGGACCGCGCGCGCGGCAGCGGAACCGGCCTCGGCCTGGCGATCGCGCGCCACACCGTCTCACGCCTCGGCGGCGAGATCTGGGTGGCGGAGGGGTCGCCGGGCGCCACGCTCTGCTTCACCCTCCCGCGGGCCGACGCGCCTGCCTGAGGGTGCGGGCGGGTACACTGGCACCTTGAGCGATTCACGGCGAGTGGGCCGGGCGGTCGTGCACCGCCCGGGGATTGGGCGGCCCGGTCATGCCTCGAGAGCAGTTCCAGCGCCAGATCGCCGCCTTGCAGGACGGCGTCCTGGAGATGGGATCGATGGTCGAGCGGGCGGTGGATCGCGCGATGCAGGCCCTCATGGACCGGGACGTCGCGCTCGCCCGCGGCATCATCGAGGACGACAGGGAAGTCAACGCGATCGGGTTCCACCTGCAGAACGCGTGCATCTCACTCCTGGCCCAGCAGGCTCCCATGGCCGGCGATCTGCGCATGATCGTGTCGGTGACCGCGATCATGTCGGACATGGAGCGCATGGGTGACCACGCGGCCGGGATCGCCAAGATCGTCGTGATGATGCAGGACGAGCCCCTGGTGAAGCCCCTGATCGACATGCCGATCATGGCGAGCCGCGCCAAGGACATGCTCCGCAATTCCGTGCAGGCGTTCCTCGACCAGGACATTGAGGCCGCGTACCGCGTCGGCGCCGCCGACGAGGAGGTGGACCGCCTCTACGATCAGATCTACGCCGACCTGATCCAGGTGATGGTCGGCGACCCGACCACCATCGAGCCCAGCACCCACCTCCTCTGGGTCGCCCACAACCTGGAGCGCATCGCCGACCGCGCGACCAACATCGCGGAGCGCACGGTCTACTCGGCAACCGGGATGCTCCCCCAGATGGACGTCTCCACCTACTAGGCCGGCCCAGCCCGACCCCCTGCCGCGCGTCCCGCAGGGCTGGATGGGCGGGACTCAACCTGCCATTTCGTGCTTCCCACGCGCCGGGTTTCAGCAGGACTTGCCATGCCCTCTGGAGCGCGGGTACTCTAATGTCTCCTTTGTCGACTGAGTATGTCGACAATATCCGGTACCGAGCGGGTCGAGCAGGGAAGAGCGCCACCATGACTACCGCACAGCGCGCCAGCGCCCCCACCGTCATCCCGATCATCACGAAGGAGTTCGACGACTTCGAGACGGAAGCGACCGCCTTCCTCGCCGGGCAGCGCGAGGAGCGCGTGTTCATCGGCTTCCGCCTGAAGCAGGGGGTCTACGGGCAGCGCCAGGCGGCGCGCCAGATGATCCGGGTGAAGCTCCCGTTCGGCGGCCTCGGCCCGGAGCAGATGGAAGCCTTCGCCCGGGTGTCGGAGATCGCGCCGCTGGCCAAGGGGCACATCACCACCCGCCAGAACCTGCAGTTCCACCACATCCCCCTGCCCGAGATGTACAACGTCCTGCGCATCCTCGGCGACCACGGGCTCTCCTCGCGCGAGGCGTGCGGCAACGTGGTGCGCAACGTCACCGGCGACCCGTGGGCGGGCATCCGCGGCGACGAGCTCTTTGACATCACGCCATACGCGGCGGCATTTGTACGCTACTGGGTGCGTAATCCCCTCAGCCAGCTCCTCCCCCGCAAGTTCAAGGTGACCTTCTCCGGCTCCGACGCCGACGCCGCGCTGACGCCGATCCACGACATCGGCTTCATCCCCCGCGTCCGCAACATCGCGGGCGAGGAGGTGCGCGGCTTCAAGATGGTCGTCGGCGGGGGCCTCTCGACGATGCCGAAGGACGCGATCGTCCTCACCGACTTCGTCTCCGTCGATGACTTCCTGACGTACTCCGAGGCGGTGATCCGCATCTTCCAGGACGCGGACGAGCTGCGCGTGAACATCCTGAAGGCGCGCCTCAAGTTCCTGGTCCACCGCGTAGGCGAGGACGCCTTCCGCCGCATGGTGGACGAGCGGCTGGCGCAGGACTGGGCGAAGCAGCGCCCCGACCTGCACGCGTTGCTCCTCCATGACGACGAGGCCGCCCTCGCTCCCGCCCCCGCGCCGCTCGACGTTGCCGGGGTTCCCGCCGAGGAGCGCGAGGCCTTCCAGCGCTTCGTGGACGACAACGTGCGGTCGCAGAAGCAGGACGGCTACTTCGCAGTGCAGGCGTTCGTGCGGCAGGGCGATCTGCGGCCCGAGCAGTGGCGCGGGCTCGCTTCGATCATCACGGACTTCGGCGCGGGACGGGCGCGGACCACACAGGCGCAGAACATGGTCCTGCGCTGGATCCCCGGCAACCGCGTCCACGCGGTGTGGAAGGCGCTGCAGGCGATCGGCCTCGGCGAGTCCGGTGCCGCGACGATCCGCGACGTGGTCTCCTGCCCCGGCACGGACTCGTGCAAGCTCGGCATCACGTCGTCGATGGGCCTGAACCGGGCGATTTCCGAGCGCATCGACGCGATGGACATCACGGACCCCCTGACGAAGCAGATCTTCATCAACATCAGTGGCTGCCCGAACTCGTGCGGCCAGCATCACCTCGGCAACATCGGCTTCCACGGCGCCGCGATGAAGAACGACGCCCGCCAGATCCCGGCGTACAACGTCTTCCTGGGCGGCGAGCGCCACGAGGGCGTGACGGCGCACATCGGCACGATCGCGAAGCTCCGCATCCCGGCGAAGCGCGTCCCGGAGGCCGTGGAGCGCTTCATCGGTCTGTACCAGTCGCAACGGAGCGACGGCGAGGCGTTCAACGCGTTCTTCGAGCGCGTCGGCGTCACTCCGTTCGAGGCCGCCGTGCAGGACCTGACGGTCACGCCGAAGTTCTCGACCGACAGCATCCAGGAGTTCGTGGACTGGGAGCGAGAGGGCCTGTACGTCCTCGAGCGCGGCGAGGGCGAGTGCGCCGTCTAGCGCGCGGTGGAGAGCGGCGGCGAGCCCCCGGGCACCGCCGCTCCTTTTCGTCGCCCGCGGTTGTGACCGTGTTCACAAGCAGCGCAGCACGGTGCTGCGGACTGTCCGAGGAGTTGACGTCGTGAACAGCACGTTGCCCCGCGAGCTCACGCACCTCGAGGTCCTCGAGGCCGAGTCGATCCACATCATTCGCGAGGTCGCGGCGGAGTTCGAGCGCCCCGCGCTGCTCTTCTCCGGCGGCAAGGACTCGATCGTGATGCTGCGGCTGGCGGAGAAGGCGTTCTGGCCCGCGCGCATCCCCTTTCCCGTGGTGCACATCGACACCGGTCACAACTTCCCTGAGGTGATCGAGTACCGCGACCGGCGCGTCGCCGAACTCGGCGTCCGGCTGATCGTGGGCTCCGTGCAGGAGGCGATCGACGCGGGCACGCTGGTGGACGACACCGGTCCGCGCGCCTCGCGCAATCGCCTGCAGACGCCGGTACTGCTGGAGACGATCGCGCGGGGGAAGTTCGACGCCGTCTTCGGTGGCGCGCGGCGCGACGAGGAGAAGGCCCGCGCGAAAGAGCGCGTGTATTCCTTCCGCGACGACTTCGGCCAGTGGGACCCGAAGAACCAGCGCCCCGAGCTCTGGGATCTCTTCAACGGGCGTCACCGCGCGGGTGAGCACATCCGCGTCTTCCCGATCTCGAACTGGACGGAACTGGACGTCTGGCAGTACATCGCCGGCGACCGCATCGAGATTCCATCGATCTACTTCGCCCACGAGCGCGCGGTCTTCGAGCGCGATGGCATGCTGATGGCAGATGCCGGCATCCTGCCGCACCTCCGAGGCGAGCGCACCGAGCACCGCGTCGTGCGCTTCCGCACCGTCGGCGACATCACCTGCACCGCCGCTGTGGCGAGCGCTGCTACTACGGTGGAGGACGTGATCGCGGAGATCGCGGCGACGCGCATCACGGAGCGGGGTGCGAGCCGCGCCGATGACCGGACCTCCGATGCCGCGATGGAAGACCGCAAGCGCGAGGGGTACTTCTAGTGGAGCTGCTCCGCTTCGCCACCGTGGGATCCGTGGACGACGGCAAGAGCACCCTCATCGGGCGGCTGCTGTACGACGCGAAGTCGATCATGCAGGACCAGTGGGATGCCATCGAGCGCACCAGCGAGGCGCGCGGCGACGAGTACGTGAACCTCGCGCTCCTCACGGACGGCCTGCGCGCCGAGCGGGAGCAGGGCATCACCATCGACGTCGCGTACCGGTACTTCTCCACGCCACGGCGCAAGTTCATCATCGCGGACACGCCCGGCCACGTGCAGTACACGCGCAACATGGTGACCGGCGCCTCCACCGCGCACCTCGCGCTGATCCTGATCGATGCGCGGCAGGGCGTGGTGGAGCAGTCGCGGCGGCACGCCTTCATCTCGTCGCTGCTCGGCATCCCGCACCTCGTGGTCTGCGTGAACAAGATGGACCTCGTGGACTACGACCAGTCCGTGTTCGAGGCGGTGCGCGACGACTTCGCCGAGTTCGCCAGCAAGCTCGACGTGCGCGATGTGACCTTCATCCCGATCTCCGCGCTCAACGGCGACAACGTGGTCGATCGCTCGGGGTGCATGCCGTGGTACGACGGAAAGGCGCTCCTGGAACACCTGGAGGAGGTCGAGATCGCGACGGACGAGGACCTGGACGACCGCCGCTTCCCGGTGCAGTACGTGATCCGCCCGATGCGCGGCGAGTACCACGACTACCGCGGCTATGCCGGCACCGTCGCGGGCGGCGTCTTCCGCCCCGGCGACGCCGTGACCGTGCTCCCCGGCGGACAGCGCACCACGATCGCCGGCATCGACACCTTCGACGGCCCGGTGGAGGCCGCCGCGCCGCCGATGTCGGTCACCATCCGCCTGCAGGACGACATCGACGTGTCGCGCGGCAACATGATCGTCGGCGCCGAGCGCGAGCCGGCCGCCGCGCGGCACGTGGAGGCGTGGGTCTGCTGGATGACCGAGCGCTCGCGCCTGGCGCCCGGCGTGCGCCTGGCGATCAAGCACACCACCCACACCGCGCGCGCCATGGTCACACGCATCGCCTCGCGCCTCGAGATCAACACCCTGGCCGAGGACATCGACGCGGACGGGCTCGCCCTCAACGAGATCGGGCGCGTCACCTTCCGCACCACGGAGCCGCTGTTCTTCGACTCGTACCGCGCGAACCGCCACACCGGATCGTTCATCCTCATCGACGAGACGACGAACCACACCGTCGGCGCCGGGATGCTCCTCGGGGCGGTCGAGGACTGAGCGGGCGCCGCCACTGGGTCTGGGGCACGTGGCGACCGGGCACCCCGCGACGGGGCACCTGACGACTGGGCACGCCTCACCCTCCCGCAGATTCTGGGCATCTGTCCGGAGCCGCGCCGGACGCTGACATCCCTTTGATGACTGGGAGCGGGTGCGTTTCGTAGCATGACTGGCATGTCTACGCCGGGCTCATCGCCGAGATCGCCCTCCCGGGTCACCCGCCGCCGCTTCCTCGCGCTCGCGGGAACCGGGCTGGGCGCGTCGGCGCTGTCCGCGTGCTCGCTCACCCACGCCGAGCACCCCGACCTGGAGGCCCGCCTCGGCGCGCCCGTGGGCCCGGCGAACGGCACCCCCACCCCCGAGCCCACGCCCACGCCGCCACCGCTGCACGCGCGCGGCAACGAGGTGGTGACGCTCCTGAAGGGCACGCCGTGGGCCGCGGACGGGATCGCCATCCACAGCGGCAGGCCAGGGCCGCGCATCATGGTGCTCGGCGGCGTGCACGGCAACGAGCCCGGCGGCTGGCTAGCCGCGGAGGGGATCGCGGACTGGCAGGTGGAGCGCGGGAGCCTGCTGGTGGTGCCCCGCGTCAACTGGCGCTCGGACGCCGTCATGGAGCGCACGCTGCCCGAGCTGGGTGACCTGAACCGGCTGTACCCGGGCAACCCGGACGGCCTGCCGATGGCCCGCATGGCGGCGGCGATCATCGACCTCGGACGGGAGTTCCAGCCCGAACTCCTGTACGACCTGCACGAGTCGTGGGTGTTCTACGCCGAGCGCGGCGCCAGCAGTGGCACGGCGTTCATCGGCCAGACGTTCGCCATCGGCGCCGGCGCGAACGACGCGACCATCGACCGTCTCGCGAACGTGGTGCGGACCGTGAACGCGCAGATCGCCCCGCGCGAGGAGTTCTACATGCGCGGCGCTGCGACGCCGAGGCCGGGTGTGCAGGTGGTGCCCAGCAACACGCCGCGCCCGGGCGCCACGCCCAGTCCCAGCGCCACGCGTCCGCAGGGCAACGGGGTCACGTTCAGCGGCACCACGTCGCTGTCCATCGGGCAGTGGGTCAGGGGCTGCGTCCCGATCCTCGTGGAGATGGGCCAGCAGAACCAGGCCGAGTCGCGCCGCGCCGCGCTGCACCAGATGCTCGTCCGCACCACCCTCGACCAGTCGGGGATGCTCTAACCGCTCCGAAGCGGTGCTGAACGCCGAGGCGTGAGACGCGACTGACGGGCGATGCCGCAGCGCCCGTCACCACCTCGCGGACCCCTTCGACGATCAGGGAGCGCGACTCGAATGGGTCTCGCAGGTGCGTGGCCGGTACCCCTAGACCGGCAGGCCGTTCTCGCCCAGGAAGTCGAGGAGCAGCGTGCGGAACTCCGCGCGGGCCGTGCGCGAGGTGCCGTGTCCCGCGTCCTGGAAGATGTGGAGGCGCGCGTTCGGCACGTTGCGGGAGATGACCACCGCACCGCCGGCGCCCGCCGTGGCGTCCTTTCCGCCCGCGACCGCCAGCGTGGGACACGTGATCCGGTGCAGGTACGGCGTCAGCGGATGCTCGTGGAGGCCTGCCGTCGCGCGGTACTGCGCCACGTACGAGTCCAGGTGCTCGGGCTTGACGCGCGCGTGCGCCTCGTCGGCCTGTTCCGGGGTGATCACCGCGTGGCCCTCGAACGCCGGGCTGAGCTCGCGCCCGATGACGGCCTTCGCGCCGATGCGGGCGGCCTCGGCGCGCAGGTACCAGTTCTCGCTGGCCGCAGCGTTCGTCTCCGGCGACGAGGAGTCGACGATCAGCGCGAGGCACCGCTCCGGGTAGTCGATGGCGAAGCGCTGCACCAGGATCCCGCCCCACGAGACGCCCATCACGATCGCCCGCTCGACGCCGAGGCGATCGAGCAGATGCGCCATGTCGGCGGCGTAGAGCGGCAGCGTGTACTTCGCCGACTGGCCCGAGCGGCCCAGCCCGCGGTTGTCCCACGAGATCGTGCGGAAGCGCTGCGCATACCAGTCCATGTCATCGGCCTCGAAGCGCTCGCCGCTTGAGCCCATGTCGTGGCAGTGGATGAAGGTGAGCGGCCCCGAGCCGCGGTCCTCGTAGTGAATCGTGGCGTCGCCGAGGTCCATGAGCGGCATCGTCTGCTCCTCCCGTGCCCTGCTCCGTTCGCGGAGCGCGAAGTACGCCGAGGTATACGCCCCCCGCGCGAGGCCTCGCAACACCGGGGATCCGGGTGCGGCGCCGGACGAACGCCCACGACGGTTTCTAGGCGAACCTCGCGGCCGCGAGGGAGATCTGGTGCGAGGCTGGTGTGGTTTTTGTAGAATCGGCCGCCTCAGGTGTTTCAATTCGGCCGGCTGGATGACCGGTCGGTGCCGGGGGATGCTCCGTGAACGAGCCGCAGGTGGTCCCGAGGATTGATGGGGTGACCGGTCCGAGCACCGTCGAACTTGCGGCGGGCCTGCTGAGCGCCGCCGGCCTCGACCCCGGGATCGCGTCGCGGCTGACCGTCACCGGCTCGGACCCGTACTTCCCGGCGATCTACCGCATCGGTGGGGCCGCGGCGGCGGCGATCGGCGCGGCGAGCCTGGGCGTGACCGAGGTGTGGCGCGAGCGCACCGGCCGCACACAGACTGTGGCGATCGACACGCGTCACGCCATCGCCACGTACCGCTCGGAGCGCTGGGCGCAGGTCGAGGGGCTGCCGCCGCGCGGGCAGACGGACCGGCTCGGCCTGGGGTTCTACCGCACGGCCGATGATCGCTACATCCGCTACCAGACGTCGCTGCCGCATCACCGCCAGGTGGCGCTGGACGTCCTCGGCTGCGCGGACGACAGCGCGGCCGGCGCCGAGGCGACGCGCAAGCGGAATGCCTTCGAGATCGAGGAGGCGGTATGCAGCCGCGGCGGGATCGCCGCTGTGGTGCTCACGAACGAGGAATGGGCCGTGCATCCGCACGGCTCCGCCGTGTTGCGCACGCCGGTCGTGGAGATCACGAAGATCGCCGACTCACCGCCGCAGCCCCTGCGCCCGGCCGAGCGTCCGCTCTCGGGCGTGCGCGTGATCGACCTCACGCGCGTGATCTCGGGTCCGACGTGCTGCCGGTTCCTTGCCGGGCACGGCGCGGACGTGATCCAGGTCACGGCGCCGAGCGTCGCGCCATGGGGACTGATGGACATCGCCACGGGGTTCGGGAAGCGCTCCGCGTGGCTCGACCTGCGCACCGAGCCGCACACCTTCGGCGAGCTCGTGGACCAGGCGGACGTGCTGGTGCAGGGAATGCGCCCCGGCGTGCTGGCGTCGCACGGGTTCGGTCCGGAGGCCGCGGCGGCGCGGCGCCCGGGGCTGATCTACGTGAGCCTCAGCGGCTTCGGTCACCAGGGCCCCTGGTCCGACCGCGCCTGCTACGACAGCATGCTGCAGTGTCATAACGGCATGGCCTACGAGGGCGCCCTGTACCGCGAGGGCGGGCAGCCGGCGGGTCTCCCCTGCCAGGTCATGGATCACTCAACGGCGTATATCGCCGCGCTCGGCGTGCTCTCGGCGCTCGTGCGTCGCGCGCACGAGGGCGGGAGCTACCACGTCCGCGTGGCGCTGGCGACGACCGGGGAGTGGGTGAAGCAGATGGGCCGCGTGGACGGCGCGCGGATTCCCGATCCGGAGCTGAGCGAGTTCGAGGATCTGCTGACGGAGATGGACACGCCGTACGGCCCCGTCCGCTACATGCGGCCGGCCGAGCAGCTGTCGGAGACACCGCCCTTCTACGCGCTGCCCACGGCGCCCTTCGGCACGCACCCGCCCGCCTGGGACTGAGGCGCCCCGGCGTCCTCGTGCGCGCGCCGAGCGCGCGCGGCCGCCACACGGTCGGCGTGCACGAGCGGCGCACGCAGCGGAGCCACGCAGCAACCCGCCCCGAGCAGCCACGCAGAGCAGCCCGCCTTCCGGCGGGCTGCTCCGTGAGACACCCTGACGGGTCACCCCGCGCGGATCACCACTGCTTCGCGATCGCCACGCCCGAGGACGTGAGCTTCGCGATCTCGCCGGCGCTGTAGCCAAGCTCGGCGAGCACCTGCTCCGTGTGCTCGCCGAACCGGGGAGCGCGACGGTGCTTGATCTTCGGCGGGGTCTTGCTCAGGTGGAACGGGGCGCCGTACTGGACCTGGTGGTAGCCCGCGTCGTCCGTGACCTCGACGTGCATGTTGCGCAGCTTCACCTGCGGGTTGCTCGCAGATTCGTCGAGGGTGAGGACCGGAGCGACCTCCATGTCGTACTGGCTCAGCTCCGCGAACCACTCGTCGCGCGTCTTTTCCATGAAGCGCCGGGCGAAGATCGCCCGGATCTCGTCGGCGCGGGCGTTCGAGGGGCGGAACTCGCTCTCGAACTCCGGGTGGCCGACGCCCGTGCACATGTTCTTCCACTGCAGGGCCTCCGACACCGCGAAGGCGATGTACCGGCCGTCCTTGCAGACGTACACGCCGTTCGCGGCGGTGTGCCGCTCCCACGCCTCGTCGCCGCGCGCCGGTGTCGCCGGGTTGCGCACGGCGATCACGGCATCGAACAGCGCGATGTCGAGGTGCTGGCCCTCGCCCGTGTTGGTGCGCGCGTACAGCGCCGCGAGGATGGTGGACAGGATGTACGGCGCGGACTTGATGTCCGCGAGGTTGAACGGGTTCATGTACGGGACACCCGTGTAATCGCCGCCCATGTTGCCCAGGCCCGTGCCCTGCGTCAGCAGCCAGCCCCCGGTGGCCTCCCACACCCGGCCGTGACCGGGCAGGTGGCTCATCGGCCCCTGCTGGCCGTAGCCGGTGGAGGAGCACACGATGATGCGCGGGTTGATCTTCGAGAGCGTCTCGTAGTCGAAGCCGAGGCGCTTCGCGACGCCGGGGCGGTTCGCCTCGATCAGGATGTCGGCGTCCTGCACCATCCGGTGGAGGATCGCCTGACCCTCGGGCTCGCGCAGGTTCAGGCCGATGCCGCGCTTGTTGCGGTTCTCCACGTGGCGGAGGCGGTCGCTCTTGTCCCACTCGGGACCGAGCGCCCGGTTCGAGGGCGGCTCGACGACGATGATGTCGGCCCCCAGGTCCGCGAGCCAGCCCGCGGCCATGTTGGCCGGCGCGTACGTCGCGATCTCGATGATCTTCACTCCGTCGAGCGGGTGCGCCATGTCCTGTCTCCTCTTCCTTTCAATCCCCCGGCCTGGTGCGCCGGCGGCATGATAGCGCGCGCCCGCGCGGCGTCCGGCCTGATCGACGCTGCCGGGGCGCGAGCATTGCGCGACTTCTCGCGTCCCGGGCCGGCCGGGGCGTTGTCATCGGCGGGCGGCGAGCGTATATCGTTCGTGATATTCCGTGCCAGTGTCAGGGAGACCGGTGGAGGCCCGCTCGGGGGGCTCCCGGGGGAGGCCACAAGTGGAATTCGAGTACACGCCCGCCCAGCGGGCGCTCAAGCAGGAAGTCCAGGACTTCATCGCGAAGGAAGTCACCCCGGACATCCAGGAGGAGGACGAGGGCGGGGAGGGCGGATCGCGGAATCCGAAGCTGGCGGCCGTGTACGACAAGATCAAGGCGCGCGGCTGGCGCGCGATCTCGTGGCCGAAGCAGTACGGCGGACAGGACGGCAACCGCCTCGACCAGTACATCGTCGAGGAAGAGTTCGCGCGCGTCGGGCTGAGCGTGGGCGGCGGCGGCAGTGGCGCACCGACGATCCTCGCGGGCGGCACGCAGGAGCAGAAGGATTACTTCATCCCGAAGCTGATCAACGGCGAGCTGTCGTTCGCCCTCGGCTTCACGGAGCCTTCGGGCGGCGCGGACCTAGCCGGGTTGCAATGCCGCGCTGTGCGTGACGGCGACGACTACGTCATCAACGGCCAGAAGATGTACACGTCCAGCGCGCACCGCTCGACGCACGTCTACCTGATGGCGCGCACCGACCCGGACTCGAAGCGCAACGCCGGGATCTCGATCTTCCTGATCCCGATCAACACGCCGGGGATCACCGTGCGCCCGCTGTGGACGATCCAGAACGACCCGCCCGCGCCGCGCGGCACCACGTACGGCACGATCCGCACGAACGAGACGTTCTTCGAGGACGTGCGCGTGCCGGCCTCCTGCCTGCTGGGCGAGGAGAACAACGGCTGGAACCTGAGCGCGATGGGTCTGAACCTCGACCGCGTCGGCGCCGGCCGTTACCTGATGTCGGTGCGGCGCGACGAGGACATCGTGAACTGGGTGAAGGACCCCGAGAATGGCGTCCTCGCCGAGAACATCAAGAGCAACCCCTCCGCGCGCGACCGCATCGCCGAGGTGTGGACCGAGGCTCAGGTCTGCCGGCTGATGACGCTGCGCAGCATGTCGATCGTGGAGCACGAAGGGAAGTTCACGTACGAGGGCAGCGCCGAGAAGGTGTGGGCTCCCGAGCACGGCGTGAAGGTCACCGAGACCATCGCGCAGCTCCTCGGTCCGTACGCGCAGCTCCTCAACGGTGCCGAGGACGCCATCGAGAGCGGCCTGTACGCGCACAACGTGATGGGGGCATTCCAGTCCGGAATCAACCATGGCAGCACGCAGATCATGCGTGACCAGGTGGCGCTGCGAGGCCTCGGACTGCCGCGCAGCCGGTAGCAATCGCGCAGACCAGCGCGCCTGGTCGCGTTTGCGGGCACCTATCGTCGAGCATGTCTGCCTCCAAGCAGAAGGCCGTCCGCAAGCGTGGAGAAGCCCGCCGAAAGGCGGGCTTCTTGCATGCTCGAGGTTTGTCCACGGCGCGCGCGGCGCGGCGGGAGCCGGGCTGTGGTGCGGGGGCATCATGTTGAAGCCGCGATCCAGGAGGCCGCGACGCGACGATTCCCGGATCACGTGACGCGCTTGATCCGCGGGCCTATGCTACGCGCGCTCGTGATGAGCGGGAGGGCTGTAGCATGACAACCTATTCATACGATCGAAGCATCTACGAGGCAGAGTCGGGCGACATCCTGATGGCGCTGACGGGTGAGTCCCTGATCACTCGCGCGGTGTCTAGGGACCGGGAGCCGGATTTCACCAAACTGGTCGAGATGATCCGCAGCGCCGACGTGGGCTTCACCCACGCCGAGATGCTGTTCCACGACTACGAGCCCACGCCTGCCTACATGTCGGGCGGCACCTACATGCGGTCCGACCCGCACAACATCGCCGAGCTGCAGTGGATGGGCTTCGACTTCCTGAGCACCGCCTGCAACCATTCGTTCGATTACGGCGAGGGTGGGGTGCTCAAGAACATCGAGAACCTCCGGAAGTTCAACATGCCGTTCGCCGGCACCGGGAGGAACCTGGCCGAGGCACGCGGCCCCGTATACATCGAGACGTCGAAGGGGCGGATCGCCCTCCTGTCCGCCACGACCTCCGGACCGCCTCCGGGCCGCGCCGGCGACCAGCGCCGGGATGTGCAGGGACGGCCGGGGTCGAACTACATCCGCCACACGGTGGAGTACGTCGTCGACAAGCCGACGTTCGACGCTATCCGCCTCACAAGCCAGGGACTGCATTTCGAGGAGCAGAAGGAGCGCCGCCGCGTGGGCGGCTTCGGTGCGCCGCTGCCGCCGGACACCGACACCGAGTTCTACCTCGTCGGCCTGTGGCCGATGTACGAGTCCCTGAGCTGGGTGAAGTTCACGCTGGGCGCCAAGTTCGAGCGCCACTCCACGCCGCACGCCGGCGACCTGGAGGGGTGGCTGCAGCGGGTGCGCGACGCGCGGGGCATGGCGGACTGGGTCATCTGCACAATGCACAACCACGAGTCCGGAAACACTGAGGACGAGCCCGCCGAGGCTGTGCAGACGATCATGCGCTCGTGCATCGACGCCGGCGCGGACGTCTTCGTCGGTCACGGTCCGCACCAGGATCGCGGCATCGAGATCTACAACGGGAAGCCGATCTTCTACTCGCTCGGCGACTTCTTCCTGGAGAACGACACGGTGCTGCTGCAGCCGCAGGACAACTACCTGGGCCAGGGGCTGTCGTGGGAGCACACGCCGGAGCAGTTCTACAACACCCGCTCCGCGAACGAGACGCGCGGTCAGACGGTCGCGCCACGCCGCTGGGAGAGCGCGCTGGCGATGACGAAGTGGAACAAGGGCCACGAGTTCGCGGAGATCCGCCTGCACCCGGTGGACCTGGGCTTCGGGAAGCCGCGCTACCAGCGTGGGCGGCCGGTGCTGGCGGATGGCGACGTCGCGCGCGAGATCCTCGATCGCTTCGAGCGCCTCTCGGCGCTCTACGGCACGAAGGTGACGCGCGAGGGGAACGTAGGGATCGTCCGGCCGTAGCCGCGGCACCGGTTCACGTTCGATCACGGACACGGTCCAGTCAGGAGCACGAGGAAGGCCCGGCAGTCGCCGGGCCTTCCTCGCGTCTGCTCCGTGCCGAGATCGCCTAGCGCCCCGCGTCCGCGATCGCCTTCAGCACGTCCGGGGTGATCTTCGCCAGCGCGTCGCTCACCGTCGCATTCTCACGCACCTGGTCCGCGGAGGTGGCCCCGCAGATGACCGAGGACACGGTGGGCTGGGCGGCGACCCAGCCGAGGGCGAGCTGCGTCATGGAGAGACCGGCGTCGCGCGCGATCGCCTCCCATGCTTCCAGCCGGTCGAAGTTGGCGTCCGTGAGCAGCGTCTGGGGCGCGCGGGGGTTCCTCGCCACGCGCGTACCGGGGACGGGGGCCTGGCCGCGCCGGTGCTTCCCGGTGAGGAAGCCCCCCGCGAGCGAACTGAACGGCGTGAGGCCCAGCCCGTAGTACGCGCAGGAGTCGATGTGCTCGCCCTCCGGCGCGCGGTTCATCAGGCTGTACGCCGGCTGCGAGGCGATGAACGGCGTCCAGCCCCGACGGTTCGCCGTCTCGTTCGCTGCCGCGATCTGCCAGCCCGCCCAGTTGGAGCAGCCGATGTACCGGACGAGGCCCTCGTGCACGAGGTCATCCATCGCCGACATCTGCTCCTCGATCGGGGTCACCGGATCGGGGCGGTGGAACAGGTAGACGTCCAGGTAGTCGGTGTCCAGGCGTTGCAGCGCGCCGGCCACGGCCTTGCGCATGTAGCCGCGCGAGTTGCCTCGACGGTTCGGCCCCTCGCCCGCGGGATAGTTGCCGAACTTCGTCATCACCACCCAGTCCGAGCGGTGGGCCTTGATCGCGCGCCCGATGTACTGCTCCGACAGGCCGCCGCCGTAGCCGTCCGCCGTGTCGACGAAATTGATCCCGGACTCCAGCGCCGCGTCCATGATCGACTGCACGCCGTCGGCATCCACGGGGCTGCCGAACTGGTTCGTGCCGAGGCTGACGACCGAGACCTGCAAACCAGAACGGCCGAGCTGCCGGTACTCCATCTTTCGCACCTCTCCCGGCGGGCATGCCGGCCCGCTCCGCTGATCACCTGCCGCGGCGAAGCTCGCGCAGGCGGAACATGCTACCGCGTTCGCGACGAGGTGAGGTGCCCTCGCTACGCCACGACACCGGACGCCTGGAGCGCCTCGATCTCGGCGTTGCCCATGCCGAGCAAGTCCCCGTAGACGTACGCGTTGTGCTGACCCAGCGAGGGCGAGGCCCACACGGCCGGGGGCGCCCCCGAGAGCTTCCAGGCGAGCCCGACCATGGGGTAGGGGCCCACCTCCTCGTGCGGGGGGCTGATGAAGACCTCGCGCTCCCGCAGGTGGGGGTCGGCGAAGACATCCTCCGGGTTCAGGGCCACGCCCGCGGGGACGCCGGCGTCGCGCAGCCGCGCCTCCAGCGCGAAGGGGTCGAGCCGGCTCGTGGCGCTCCCGATCACGGCGTCCAGTTCGTCACGGTGCTGCAGGCGGCCGTCCGCGCCGGCGAAGCGGGGGTCGCCGCTGAGGCGATGCCCGGGGCCGTCGAGGACGTCGCAGAGCCCGCGCCACTGCTCGCCGTTTGCCACGGAGAGCGCCAGCCAGCGGTCGTTGCCGGCGCACGGGTAGTACCCGTGGGGCGCCATGAACGGATGGTCGTTGCCCTTGCGCGTGGCGATCCGGCCGTTGAGCGTGGCGTCGATGAACGGCTCCGGCAGCTGGCTCGCCTGTGCCTCGACCATGGAGAGCTCGATGCGGCGGCCCACGCCCGTCCGGTCGCGCTCGTGCAGGGCCGCGAGCATGGCGAGCTCGGCGTGCCACGCGGTGGTGTAGTCCGCGAGGAACGGCGGGATGGTCCCGTGCGGACCGCCCCGGTGCCCGGTGATGGCGCTCAGGCCGGAGTACGCGATGGCGCCGGGCCCCATGCCGACGTAGTGCCGGAAGGGGCCGTCACGTCCGATCACGGACACGGAGCAGAGGATCACACGCGGGTTGATCGCCTTCAGCGTCTCGTAGTCGAGGCCCATGCGATCGAGCACGCCCGCCGCGAAGTTCTCGAAGACGATGTCGCACTTCGCCACGAGGCGCTTCGCGAGCTCCAGCCCCTCGGGCTTCGCGAGGTTGAGGGCGGCCGAGCGCTTCGTGTAGTTGTGGCTGTTCCAGCGCCCGCTGCGGTTGATGCCGGGCTCACCGTCCGCGAAGGGCGTGGTATTGCGCATGCTGTCCGGCCGGGCGCGGCTCTCCAGGCGGATCACGTCCGCGCCCATCATCGCCATCTGCGTGGTCGCCCAGGGCCCCGCGATCCACCACGTGAGATCGAGGATGCGCACGCCCGCAAGCGGGAGCGGGGTGCCTCGGCCGGGCGCGATCCCGGGCAGCGTCCGGGGCGCGGCAGCGGCTCCCGGCGCCGCGCTCACCAGCACCTCGGCGTTGTGCTCGCCGAGGAAGGGCGCGCGGCCGTTCCCGGCGATCGGGGCGCCGTCGAAGCGGATCGGGCTCGCCGGGACCCGCGCCTGCTGGAGGCCGGGGTGATCGAGGGGGACGAAGTACCCGCGCGCCGCGAGCTGCTCGTTGACGAGGAGATCGTCGATGTCGTTCACCGGCAGGCTGGTGGCGTGGCGTTCCTGCAGCCGCGCGGCGACCTCGGCCTTGGGCAGGCTCCCGGTCCATTCGTTGATGCGGGCGACGATCTCCGCGGCGTGCGCGCGGCGGTACTCGGGATCGGCCATGCGCTCGTCGGCGGCCCACTCCGGCCTCCCCATCGCCTCGACGAGGTTCGCCCACGCGGGGTTCGCCGCCTGCGGGCCGGGTACTCCCGTCACGTAACCATCCGTGCACTTCCCGGTCTGCCCGGCGACGATCGCGTTCTGGTTGGCCGCGCCGCGCGGGTGGATCGTTCCCTCGTACGCGTACGTGCAGAGGTACATGCGCAGGCTGTCCAGGAACGTCTCCTGCTCGGAGACGTCGACCTGGCGCCCGGCGCCCGTGGCGTCCCGCCCGACCACCGCCGTCATCGTGGCGGACGCGGCCTGCACGCCCGCGGTGAAGTCCGCGAGGTGCGTCCCGGGAACCACGGGCGGCAGTCCCGGCGATTCCATAGGGCCGGGGACGTAGTAGCCGATGCCGCTCAGCGCGGTGACCACGATCTCGCTGTCCGGCGCGTCGCGCCGCGGACCGGTGAGCCCGAAGGGCGTGACCGCGGCGCAGATCAGCCCCGGCTTCACGTCGCGCAGGTCCTCCTCCAGCACGCCCCAGCGCTTGAGCTCGGCGTACGACCCGCCCGCGATCACCACGTCGAACGCGCCGGCGATGCGCCGCAGCGAGTCCCGCCCCTCGGGCGTGTCGAGGTCGAGCGTGACGCCGCGCTTGCCGCGGTTGAGGTAGGCGAAGAGCCCGCTGCGCTCCGGATCCGCGGCGTCGCCGGGGAAGGGGCCCGCCCGGCGCGCGGGGTCACCCTCGATCGGTTCGACCTTCGTGACGCGCGCGCCGAGGTCGGTCAGCAGCCTGCCGCACATCGCGACGCTGAGCCGCGTTCCGCACTCGAGCACGGCGAGATCCTGCAGCGCGAGCGTAGCCATGGTGTCCTGCGATCCTGCGTGGCAGCGGTCCGGTGGCGGTCCTGCCCGGCGTCGTGCGGCCGGCGCTTCAACCGAGGCAATTCCATTACCACAACCGTAATCGCCCTAGCAAGGCACGAGGCCGCGCCGGCGCTTCGTCACGCACGAACGATCAAGATCGGTGACGCCAGGGCAGGCGCCGGACGGCGCGGGCGTCAGGCGTTGACCGGCTCCGCCAGGAAGACGGGGATCTTCCGGTCGGTGCGCTGCTGGTACTCCTCGTAGGGCGGGTACGCCTGCACCGCCAGCGCCCACAGGCGCGCGCGCTCCGCGTCGTCACGGATCTCCCGCACGCGCATCGGCTGGACGCGCTCGCGGTCGCGGATCTCCACGTCCGGGTGCGCGCGCAGATTGTGCACCCACACGGGGTGTTGAGGGGCTCCCCCGCGCGAGCCGACGAGGACGTAGTTCTCCCCGTCCGTGACGCGCATCAGCGGCGTCTTGCGGATCCCGCCGGTCCGCTTCCCGGTGTTGGTCACGATGATCACCGGCAGCCCGGTGTCCCGGAGCGTGTTTCCCTCCGCGCCGTTGGTGCGCTCGTAGAGATCCACCTGCTGGCGGACCCACTCGGCGGTGCTGGGGAGGTACTCGGGCATTCTCGCTCCTCGCGTCTGGTTGCCGCTGCTCGCGCCTGTCCGCTGCGGCTGTTCGTTGGATGCGCTGTGTTCCGGTGACGGAGGGCGGGACGGTCAGGTGATCTCGTCCGCCGACTCCTCGGCGATCACGTCGCGCAGGATCTCGACGAGCTCTGCGGGGCGGTTGTTCGGGACCATGTGGGTGGTGTCGATCTCGTAGTAGCGCCACGCGGGGTGTCTTCGCGTGTGCTCGGCGTTGCGCCACAGCGCCGGCAGCGGCTCGTCCTCGGGGGGGCGGTCGGCCGTGGCCTTGATGTACGTGCGCGTGAAGTCATACTCCTCGATCGGCTTCGCGAGGCGGACGGGCTCGATGAAGCATCCGAGGGGATGATCGGAGCGCCGCGGTCCCGCCCAGGCCGCCTCGGCAGGGTCGTCGTAGACGCGCGCGGGGCCCTTCACCAGCCACTCCTGGCCCATGCGGTACGCCAGCGGTGGCGCTTCCGCTCCGCCCGCGGCGCGTGCAGACTCGCCGTCCTTCGGCAGCGCTGCGTCGAGGTAGACGATATGCGCGATGCGGTCCTCGATGAGATCCGCGCAGCCGCTGATCACCATGCCGCCGTAGCTGAACCCGACGAGCACGATGTCGGTCAGGTCCTCGTACTCCACGCAGTTCACCACGTCCTGGATGTGGGTGCTCAGCGTGATCTGCGGGCTGGTGAGGTGCGCGCGCTCACCGATGCCCGTGAGGCTGGGCGTGAAGACTGCGTGCCCGTGCTCCGCCAGCAGCGGGCGGACGCGGTGCCAGCCGTGCGCGCCTCCGAAGGCGCCATGCACCAGAACGAACGTCGACATGTGGCCCCCCTCCGCGCCGGGGCGTCGCACAGGCGGCGCTCACCGTCGCATTCTACCGCCGCGGTGGGGGCGCGTGCCCCCATTCCAGCGGCCCAGCAGCAGGATCGCGCCCACGATGGCGGTGAGGATCACGCCGGCGGCCGCCTGGGTCCACGGCATCCCGACCGCATCGATGAGGACGCCCATCGGGAGCACCGCAACCGGCATGATCGACCACGTGATCATGTAGATGCTCATCGTGCGCCCGTAGTAGTCGCGCTGCGTCGCGTTCATCAGCAACACGTTGTTGAGCACGAAGTACCCCTGGCTCGTCAGCCCGACGAGGGCCAGCATCCCCAGCGCCATCGGAACCGTGGTGGACAGCGCGAAGCCCACGAGCGCGAGGCCGAAGGCGAAGCCGCCCAACATCTGGAACTGCGTGAGGCGAGATTGCGGGAGGTACGCCACCGCCAGCGATCCCGTGAGCGACCCGATGCCGACCGCCGAGAACATCAGCCCCAGCGCGGAAGGACCCACGTGCAGCACCTGCTCCTGGAAGACCGGCAGGAACTGCTGGAACGGCATCCCCAGCAGCGTGGGGAAGAGCGCGAGCAGGAGCAGGCGCCGCACGGCCCGCGTCTCCCACACGTACCGGAAGCCGCCCACCATGTCGTGGAACGCACTGTGCAAGCGCGGCTCGATGTGCAGGGTGGGCAGCCGCAGGAGCATCAGCGTCGAGATCACGTAAAGCAGGGTGATCACGTCGAACGCGACGGCCGGCTGCCACGCGATCAGCAGTCCGGCCACCGCAGGCACCGCGACGCGGTTGAGGTTGAGGCCCGTCGAGTTCATCGCGATCGCGTTGGGCAGGTCCTCGGCCGAGACGAGCGCGGGGATCAGCGCGGATCGCGTGGGGAAGTTGAAGGCGAACATCCCGCCCTGCAGCATCCCGACGAGCGCGAGGTGCCACACCGCGATGATGTCGAGGTGCACCAGCACCGCCGTGGCCAGCGAGAGCACGGCGAGCAGCGCGGTGACCACCAGCAGCAGCCGCCGCTTGTCGGTGCGATCGACGACGACCCCGGCGATGACGGAGAAGAGCACCATCGGCAGGCCGGAGGCGACGGCGACGATGCCCAGCGCCGCGCCCGATCCGGAGACGTGGTAGGCCAGCCAGGGGCGCGCCACCATGTTGATCTGCATCGCGCCCTGCGAGAACAGGAGCCCGAACCAGAGCGCCCGGAACTGCGGGTCGTACAGCGAGGAGAACCCGCGCGCCGCGCCACGCAGGCGAGCGCCCGCAGGGTCGTCTCCGGGCGCCTCGACGGGCGGGGGCGGCTGCGCTGGCGTGGCGGTCATGCTCTCTCCGCGCTCCCCCCGGACGACCTGAGCCAACCGGGTCCCGTCTCCCCGCGGCCCCGGGAGTCTGAACCCCGCCACTGCACTCCGTCTCTGGAGCCTATGGTCTCCGGAGACTATGCCGTGCGTCTCGCGATTCGCCAAGCCGAGCCCGCGGGCGTCTCGGGCGGACCGGCCCGTGCCGCGCCGATGCTATTCTGACCGCCTCCGCGGGAGGGCGACGGACAGGGCTGAAGTCGTGGCGATCTACTATCACACGACCTCGTGCGCCGAGGTCATCCTTCGGGAGGGGTTTCGCGACCCCGACGGCGCGCACTGGCTCGGCAGCCGGTGGATGAGGGGCGTCTTTCTCTCTGACTGGCCGGTGGGCGCCAACGGCGACCAGGCGCTGGAGGTGGAGATGCCCCCGAGCATCGACCTCGGGCAGTGGGCGATCGTCGAGCACGGGTCGGTCTCCGAGTGGTGCGTCCCCGCTGCGTTCGTCAATGAGCACGCGACGGTGCGCCTGCTGAGCCAGGAGGAGGTCGACCGGGTGGTGACGACGTGGTCATTTGTGCGCCGATCGCGCGGCTCCTGACCGTGCGGTGGACGTGAGCCGTGTGCGAGGACGGAGCGGGCCGTGATCCAGGGCGACGGCTTCGATGCTGACGCGTTCCTCGCGTTCGCAGCCGCAAGCGCGAGAGAGGACGTCTTGGCGCTGCTCCGCCGGTGGATCGAGCGAGGCCGGGCGTCCGGCGCGCTCCTCGCCGCTGGCGACGACGCGGCGTCGCCGGTGGTCGCGCGCTACGTGCTCGAGGGGCAGCTGGTGACCGTGTGGACCGCCACGCCTCTCGGCGCGAGCGGCGCGCCCGAGATCCAGCTGCGGATCACGGACCTGCTCGCCCGCGTCCCCGCGCAGGACTTCGACGAGATCGTCGGGCGGTTCGAGGCGATTCCCGTGATCCGCACCGGGCTCGCGGAAGCGCGCGCGGAGGGGCGGGACCGCGCGACGATCGTGATCATGGCGCGCGAGCTCCTCGCGCACCCCGACCACGCGGAGTTGCTGCTGGACGCGATTGACCGCGCGGTGACCTCAGGGCCGGATGCGCTGGGGCCGTTCCGGGCGTTCATGTCGCCGTACCAGTGGGGTGAGCGGGGCGAGCACGGTGGCTGAGCACGGCGGCTGAGCGCGGCGGCGGCTCGCGCGGTCACGCATCGGACGTCCCGCGCTCAGTCCCAGGGCCGCTCCGCGACCGCGTTTCGTCCCGCGATGCGCCCGAAGGCGAGACACTCGCCGATGTTGCCGGTCCCCTGGTACAGGTAGCCGTAGATCGACCCCAGTTCACCGGAGCTGTAGAGCCGGGGGATGGGGCTTCCGTCCGGCCGCACGATCTGCGCGCGCTCGTTGCGTCGAGGTCCGCCCTGGGTGTTCAGCATCGCGGGGGACAGCTCGACCGCGTAGTACGGGGGATCGCGGAAGGGCACGAGCATCTTCGTGCGCCCGAAGTCCGTGTCCGCGCCGCCCGCGCACAGCGCGTTCCAGCGCTCGATCGTCGCCGCGAGCGTCGCGGCATCCACGTCGATCAGCGCAGCAAGGGCCTCGATGGTGCCGGCGCGGCGAATCCACCCGCGCGCCAGCTCCGCGGAGTTGTCCGCGCTCCAGTCATACCGCGTGACGACACGCGTCCAGCCGCTGTTCGGCTCCTTGTCATACAGCGGCGCGGCGGTGAGGAGCGCGTGGTCGAAGATCATGTGCATGGGGCATGGCGTGGTCAGCGGCCCCCACCACCCGTTCTGCCTCACCTTGCCATGCGAGGTGCGCCCCTTCTCATCCGTGAAGCGCGTCCCGTCCGGTCCCACGACCACCATCCCGCCGGGCAGCTCGCGTCCGAAGTTGAGCGGCGTCATCGAGAACGTCGAAGGGTACTCGGGCACCTTCAGCGCCATCGAGGGGCCCGCGTAGTTGTTCATGTGCCACAGATCGGCGCCCACCGTGAGCGCCATCTGGATCCCGTCCCCCTGGTTGTACGGCGTGCCCGATGGGTAGCAGTACGGGACTGCGGGCAGGTACGTGCGGATCATCTCCTGGTTGTTCTCGAACCCGCCGCAGGTGAGCGCCACGCCCCGGCGCGCCTTTACGTACAGCGGCCGGCCGTCGCGCTCCGCGCGCACGCCGAGGATCTCCTTCGTGATGCCGTGCTGGATGAGCTCGCGAGCCGGCGTCTCGTAGCGGACGTCGATCGCCCGCGCCTCGACGGCGCGCTCGAAGCACAGCCACGTGTTCGAGTACCCGAGGACATCGCCGTGGTGGTACTTGTGGATGCTCTCCGCGCCGGGGAACTCCGGGAACTCGATGCCCGCGGGGAACGGCTGGTGCTCCTGCGGGTCGCCGCCGATGCTGGCGACCCAGTCGTTGTTCTTCGCCATCTCCTCAGCCCACACCTGGAGCATCTCGTCGGGGACGGCGAAGGGGCCGTTCATCGCCTTCAGGTAGTCGATGGCGAGCTTCGTGTCGGAGATGTTGAGGTAGCCCTGTCCCGCGACGCGGGTGTTTCCGCCCTCCTCGCCCTTTGGAGCCTTCTCCAGGAGCACCACGCTGGCGCCCAGCTCGCAGGCGGTGATGGCGGTGGCCGCGCCCGCCGCGCCGAACCCGACGACCACGACGTCCGCCTCCACGTCCCAGCGAGCAGGCAACCACGGTTCCAGGACCATCTCCGTCCCCCCATCGTGCGTTCGTGAGGCCGTGCGCGGCGCCGGTCGTCGAGGTTGATGCCCACTCGTCGCCGGGACTATACATCGACCGCGCGGGGGGCAGTGGCCGCGAGCGCCCGCCCACCGCCATGCTGCCTGCGGCGGTAGACTGAGGCCCCTGCAGGCGCGTGACGCGCCGCGGCGGAGGGTGGAGAGATGGTGGACGCGACACACCGGGACGCCGACCCCGCGCGCGAGCACGAGCACGGCGGCGCCTCGAACGAGGACTGGAACGATGCGGACTTCGTCGCGCGGTGGCTGGAACGACAGGCGGAGCGCGCCCCGGAGCGGCGACGGCAGTTCGCGCTGGTCCGCGCCGTCATCCCGAGGCTCCCGGCCGAGGAGTTCCGCTACCTGAACCTCGGCTCCGGTCCGGGCAACCTCGACGAGCTCCTGCTCGATCAGTTTGCCGCGGCGACCGCGACGCTGGTCGACTTCTCGCTGCCGATGCTGATGGCGGCGCGCGCGCGGCTCGCACGTTTCGGCGATCGCGTTGAGTACGTGCACGCCAACCTGGCCAGCGCGGACTGGGCCGGTGGGGTCGGCGGATCGTTCGACGTCGTGGTGTCCACGCTTGCGGTCCACCACGTGGAGGATCCCCGTCGCATCCGCGCGCTTTACGGCGAGGTCCACCGGCTGCTGGGACACGGGGGCATGTTCCTGAACCTCGACCGCGTGCGGCCCGCACGCCCGGCCTTCGGCCCGCTCGCCGCGTGGGCCGCGCAGGACCCGGAGGCGGGACTGTCCGCGCGCGGCCACGGCGACGATCTCCCCGGGACGCTCGCGGAGCACCTCGGCTGGCTCGGCGAGGCCGGGTTCGGCGCCGTGGACGTGCTGTGGAAGGATCCGGGCATGGCGCTGCTGTGCGGCCTCCGCGATCACCTGCACGTCCCGGAGGAGGCGCACGCTCACGATGGCGGCGAGCACGCGCACCCGCACACGCACTAGCGCGCGCCGCGGGACACGCACCGCGGGACACATCTCATCGGCGCGGCGGGCATGGCGGCTCGCGAGGCACGGGGCGAGAGGACGACGCTCGGCATGGTTGACGATCAGGGGCGGACGAGCACGCACAGCGGACTGTTCGCCGGGCTCCACGCGCATGGGGGCGCCGCGCACTGGCACGACGAGTTCGGCCAGCGCGCCGCCGAGGACCTCACCGACGAGGAACTGGCCGCGCAGTCGCTCGACTGGAAGATGCACAACGTCCAGATCGTGACGCTGGGCGTGGACATCGGATCCTCCACCTCGCACCTGATGTTCTCGAAGATCTACATGCAGCTGCTGGGCGAGGGGCGCGACGTCCACTCGGTGGTGGTGGGGCGCGAGATCCTCTCGCAGTCGCCGATCATCATCACGCCGTATCGGCCCGACAACACGATCGACACCACGGTGCTCGCGCAGCTGGTGAACGATGCCTACGCAGCCGTCGGCGCATCCCCGGCGGACATCGACTCCGGGGCGATCATCCTCACCGGCGAGGCCCTGAAGCGCGAGAACGCGCGCCAGATCGCCGAGCTGTTCGCCGCGGAGACCGGGAAGTTCGTGTGCGCCTCCGCGGGGCACCACCTGGAGGCCGTGCTGGCGGCACACGGATCCGGCACCGTCTCGCGATCGCGTCGCGACCGGCAGACGCTGCTCAACGTCGACGTCGGCGGGGGCACGACGAAGTTCGCGCTCGTGCGCGACGGGCAGATCCTCGGCACCGCCGCGATCGCCATCGGCGCCCGCCTGATCGTGAAGGACGAGTCGCGCCGGCTGACGCGCATCGACGCCCCGGCGCGCGTGGTCGCGGATCACCTCGGCATCCGCATGGTCCTCGGCGAGCTGCTCGCCGCCGAGGACGAGGAGCGGATCGTGCAGGCGTGGACGGAGATCCTCGCCGGGCTGATCGAGGGCCGGCCGGTGGAGGGACTCGCCGCCGAGCTGCTGCTCACCGACCCGCTCCCCTCCGGCGTGGTGCCGCAGGCGATCACGTTCTCGGGCGGGGTGTCCGAGTTCTTCTTCATGCGCGAGTCGCGGGACTTCGGCGACCTCGGCCGGCCGCTGGCCGCCGCGCTGCGCCGCGCGCTCTCGACCGGCCTGATCCGGCTGCCGGTGATCATGGATCCCAACCTGGGCATCCGCGCCACCGCCGTGGGCGCGTCGCTCTTCACCGTCCAGGTCGGCTTCAACCTCTACGTCAGTGACGAGACGATGCTTCCGCTCAGGAACGTCCCGGTGCTGGTGCCGCGCGTCGACCTCGAGGACGAGGTCGCGCCCGCGCGCATCGCCGCCGCGATCCGCGAGTCGCTGGTGCGCCTGGACCTGGCGGACGGCGAGCAGCCGCTGGCGCTCGCCTTCGAGTGGCCCGGCGACCTCGTGCTGTCCGATGTGCGCGCTCTCGCCGAGGGCATCCGCGACGGCCTCCCCGAGACGATGGCGCGCGCCGTGCCGCTGGTGCTGATCGTCGACACCACGATCAGCGTGGCGCTCGGCCGGGCGCTGAAAGAGGACCTCGGCATCGCGGGGCCTGTGCTCTCGCTGGAGGGCGTTTCGGTCGCCGAGTTCGATTTCATCGACCTCGCCCCGCTCATCCACCCCACGGAGGTGGTGCCGGTGACGATCAAGTCGCTGCTCTTCGCGGGCGGCCTGGATCGGCGGAGCGTGAAGCAGGCGCTGTACGACGCCGCCATGGCGAGCCAGCGGCCGGGCGCGCGGGAGAGCTGATGCCGCTCTACGACTTCCGCTGCCCCACCTGCGGCAAGGCGTACGAGGTGACGCGGCCGGCCACCCGCGCCGACGACCCGCTGCTCTGCCCCACCGACGAGACGCCGTGCGAGCGGGTGGTAGCCGCCCCCTCCGAGCCCGCCCCGATGCCCTCGATGAACCTCGCGACGTGGCGGCGGACCGTCCTGGCGAACGAGGAGTGGATGGGCGGCCATCCGCACCCGGAGGGCATCGCACCTTGGTCCGAGGTGCTCGCCGAGCTGCGGGGGCAGGTCGGGCCGTGGATGGAGCAGCTGCGGGCGACCGGGATCCGCGGCGGCGACGTCTTCTCCGCGTGCATCGGCCCCGCGATCCAGATCTGGGGCGGCTACTCCCGCGTCCAGGACATCGTGGGGCGCCCGATCCCGCTCGGCGGCGACCCGGAGGCCACCGAGCCCCACCTGCGGGGCTACCTCGCCTACGTGTGGGAGGTGCTGGGACGCGCCGCGCTCGACAGCGCGTTCGGCGCCGTGGGCGCCGAGGTGGGCGGCGGTGCATCGGACTCGATCGAGTCCGACGCGCGGCTCACCGTGCTCTTCCTGCTGTGGACCGAGCCGCCCGCGGACCAGCCGGAGGCTCCACCCTCCGGGCGGGGACTGGTGCCCGAGGTCGTGCGGTCATTCACGAAGCCCCTGGGCATCCACCTCGAGGACTGGGAGGGCCGGATCATCGGCACCGAGGCGGGCGAGGTGCGCCTGCTCCCGCTCTCCGCGCGCGCTCCTCAACTGCTGGGTGCGGACGGCGAGCCCCGGCTGTCGCCCGGCGCGACCGCCCTCGACCGCCTGCACACGGCCATGCTGCTGCAGGCAAACGGCCGCACCGAGGCGCTGCAGGCCCTGCTGCGCGCCGAGGAGGATCGGGGACCCCAGTTCCTCCGCATCGCGGACGCGCTGTCCCGCCTCTACCCGGCCGGGAGCGACGAGCAGCGCCTGCTGGACGCCGTCCTCGCCGCGGCGCCCGCGAACCGCCAGTGACGCTGGCGGGCAGGCGAGGCGCGTCGCACGGTCGAGCGACGAAGCGCGGGGCGGCGGGGCGAGCCCTACCAGTTCCTGCGGGTCGCTTGCATAGATGTCGGCGTCCAAGGAAGATCGCCGCGCACCGCTATCCTGGTCCCGCGACGGCGAACCGGCGTTGTTTGCTCGGAGAGTGCGCACATGCTGATCGATGAACAGGGCCCCGTAACTTCGCTGACGGACTACCTCGATCGCGGGGGCGGGGAGGGGTACATCCGGGCGCGCTCCATGAACCCGGACGACGTTATCGGCATGCTGCGGGCCGCCGGGTTGCGCGGCCGCGGCGGGGCCGGGTTCCCCACGGCGATCAAGTGGCAGGGCATCCGCGACTCCGAGTGCGAGCGCCACTTCATCTGCTGCAATGCCGCCGAGGGCGAGCCGGGCACCTTCAAGGACCGCTTCCTGATCCGCCACAACCCCTACCGGATGCTGGAGGGTCTCGCGATCGCGCAGCACGTCCTCAACGCCGAGACGGCGTACGTGGTGACGAAGGCCTCGTACGCGCCGGAGATTGAGCGGATCGAGCGCGCGTACGAGGAGATGAAGTTCGCCACGCCGATGATGGACCACGTGGAGCTGGTCTACGGCCCTGACGAGTACCTGTTCGGCGAGGAGAAGGCACTCGTCTCCGTGGTCGATGGCGGCCTGCCCATGCCTCGCGTCTTCCCGCCGTACATGCAGGGCCTGTTCTCGGGCGCATGGGCGGGGCCGGACGAGCGGCACAACAACCCGACCGTCGTCAACAACGTGGAGACGCTCTCGCACGTCGCCAACATCGTGAAGAACGGCCCCCAGTGGTTCCGCGCGGAGGGCACGCCCACCACGCCCGGCACGATGATCTTTTGCGTCTCCGGGGACGTGAAGCAGCCGAACGTCCTGGAGCTCCCCCTGGGCGTGACGCTCCGCGAGCTGATCTACGAGCACGGCGGCGGGCCGCGTGGTCAGCGGGTGAAGATGGTATTCCCCGGCGTCGCCGGTCCCCTGGTCACGGAGGCGATGCTGGACACCCCGCTGGACTTCGATGCGCTCCGGAACGCCGGCAGCGGGCTGGGGTCGGGCGGCTTCATCGTCGCGGACAACACCGCGTGCGCGGTGCAGGCCGCCTACGTCTTCTCGCACTTCCTCTCGATCGAGTCGTGCAACCAGTGCACCTCTTGCAAGCTCGGATCGAGGGAGATCACGCAGCGCCTGCGCGCGCTGCTGGACGGTCGCGCGCGCCGCGACGACGTCGAGGAGATCCTGGACATCGCCTCGTGGGTGACGGGCGGGCACCGCTGCGCGCTCCCCGTCTCGGAGCAGCTGGTCATCTCCGCCTTCATCGAGCGCTTCCCGGATGACTTCCGGGCGCACCTGGACGGCGTGTGCAACCTGCGCCACGACATGACGATCCCGAAGATGAAGGACTACGAGCCGGGGCGCGGCTTCACCTACGACGAGAAGTACGCCCTCAAGCAGCCGGACTGGACGTACCTGAAGGCATAGCGGCTGAAGCGCCGGCGGCTGAGGCGCCGGCGGCTAAGGCGTGGGGCTCTGACGGCGTGCGTCTGACGGCACAGCGCCCGGGTCGCCGCCCGAACGGCGGTGCGCCTGAGCCTCACGCGCTTCCCCGGGGATTGTGGTGTCGATACGCAGCAGCTTCGCGGGACGCGCCGCGCCGCGCTACGCGTGCGGGTGGCCGTGCGCGGACAGTGGCTCCAGCGAGTGCGCGCGCAGCAGGGCGCCGTCGTTCAGCACGTCTCGGCTCGGCCGGTCCGCCATGACCCGCCCATCGTCCAGCACCACCGTCCGCGGCAGCAGGTCCGCGACCATCCCCAGGTCGTGCGTCGCGACGACGAGTGTGAGCGGGAGCGTGGCGAGCAGGTCGATCAGCCCGCGGCGGGACATTGGGTCGAGGCTCGCCGTTGGCTCGTCGAGCACGAGGATCGGGGCGCCCATCGACAGGACGGTCGCGATCGCCACGCGCTTCTTCTGTCCCAGGCTCATGCGGTGCGGCACGCGCCCCTCGAAGCCCTCCATCCCCACCGCGGCGAGCGCCTCCCGTGAGCGTCGGAGCACCTCGTCGCGGTCCAGGCCCATGTGCAGCGGCCCGTACGCCACGTCGTCCAGGACCGTGGGAGAGAACAGCTGATCATCGGGGTTCGAGAAGAGGAGCCCCACGCGCGCACGGATCGAGCGCATCGTGGCGTCGGTCAGCGGCTCGCCGAGCACGTGCACGCTGCCGGACTGCGCGCGCAGGATGCCGTTCAGGTTGAGCGCCAGCGTGGACTTCCCCGCGCCGTTGGGACCGATGAGCGCGACGCGCTCACCGGGCTCGACACGCAGCGACACGTCCTGGAGGCCGGGCGTCCCGTCCGGGTAGACGTAGCGCAGGTGGCGCACGTCCAGCGCGGGAACCGCGGGCGATGTCATACGAGTCGCGCTCCGATCTCGATGGCGAAGGCATAGCCAACCAGCAGCGCGCCTGCGACCGCATCCACGCCGCGCACCGCAGGGGTGTCCAGGAAGCGCAGGTCCCCGGTGAAGCCCCGGGCCTGCATGGCTGCGTACACCCGCTCGCTTCGATCGAGCGAGCGCGAGAAGAGCGAGCCGATCATGTGACCCAGCACCGCGGCGCGCCACCACGCCGTGCCCCCCGCGTGGCGGCCGGGGAGCGCCGCGCTGCGGCTCTCGCGTGCGCGCATCAGGCGGATCGCCTCCTCGCCGATGACGAAGAAGTATCGGTACGCGAAGAACACCGTGGCGACGAGGAGCCGCGGCATACCCAGCGCGCGCAGCGCGCGAAGGATCTCCGCGACCGGCGTCGTGGCCGTGAGCAGCACCGCGAACAGGACGGAGAGCCACGACTTGCCGCAGATGGTGAGCACGGCCACCACGCCCTCCCGGCTGGCGTCCCAGCCCAGGAACGGCACGGCGAACAGCGTCTCGCCCGGGCGCGTCACCACCAGCGGGACGGCGGCGGCCACGAATGGGAGCGCGAGGATCGACCGGCGCAGCATGAACCCGGCATCGAACCGCGCCGCCGCCGTGAGCGCCACGACCGCCAGCGCCAGCAGCGCCAGCACGCCCCACGCACCCTCGGGCGTCAGCGATATCGCGAGGATGGTGAGCAGCCCGGCGGGCACCTTCACCCGTGCGTCGGCGCGGTGAACGGCACTGTCTCGTGCGGCGTACCGCTCTCCGAGGCTGGCGAGGGCGGACAAGCGCTACAGGTTTCGCGAGCGGCGGCGAATCAGCGCCCCTGCACCGATCGATACCGCGGTGACCGCCAGCACGCCGACCGCGCCCGCGGCGATCGTCGAGGCGGCGCCGTCGCCAAGGCCGGGGACGGTGTAGTCCGGCAGCGCGCTGTACCACGCCCCCTGTGCGCGTTCGATGAATCCGTGGTCCTCGGCCACGCGCTCCAGGCCATCCGGGCTGCCGGAGGCGAGGAACGCCGACGCCGCGGCGATCACGATCGCCAGCACGATGCCCGTCAGGATGAGCTTGCGATGCGAAGTCTGCGTCATGATGCGCTCTCCGGAGGCACTACGGACGGGACGAGGAGCCCGGGACTGGTGACCCGGATGAACGACAGCGCCGCAGCGGTGATCGCCGCTTCGCCCAGGCCGATGAGCACGTGCAGCCCGGCCATCGCCGGCAGAGCGACCGACAGCGGGGAGGTGCCGGAGACGCCGAGCTCGATGGCGCAGAGGACGGAGGACACGACAACCGACAGCCACGCTGCGATGCCGGCGGCGAGCATGTAGCCCGCGTTGCCTCGCGTCAGCGGCGACAGCAGGCGGAAGCCCAGGTAGCCGATCGCCACCGTGACCACGCCCATGTTGGTGATGTTCGCGCCCAGGGCGACGAGGCCGCCGTCCTGGAACAGCACCGCCTGGAGGCCGATCACGGCCGCCATCACGATCATCGCCGCCCACGGTCCAAGGAGGATCGCCACGAGCGCCCCGCCCAGCAGGTGGCCGGAGGTCCCGCCCGCGACCGGGAAGTTCATCATCTGCGTCGCGAAGACGAACGCGGCCATCACGCCCATCAGCGGTACGGCGCGATCGTTCATCTGGCGCTCGGCCCGCCGCGCCGCGAACGCGACCGCCACGACCGCCACCACCCACCCCGCGATGGACACCGGCGCGCTGAGGAATCCGTCCGGGATATGCATCGCCGGTCCGGTTGACGGCGCCAGTGCCGCCAGGCCGATCGATATCATCGCTTCGCCTCCTGTTCGGTCTCGTGTCTCTCCGTGCACCGCGCGCAGGTCCCGCGCATCGCCATGTGCCGCAGGTCCACGGCGAAGCCGTGCTCGCGCAGCACCTCCGCGCGGAGTGCGGCCAGCGACGCGAGGTCGACCTCCTCGGCGCGACCGCAGTGGTCGCAGATCAGGTGGTGGTGCGATGTTCCCGGCGCGGCCCACTCGTACGTGGTGACGCCCGCGCTGTTCGCGCTGGCGGAAACCAGGCCCATGTCGGCCAGCGCGTCCAGGGTGCGGTATACGGTGGACACGGCCATCTCGGCGCTCCGGTCGTCCGCGGAGACGCGCGCGTGGATCTGCTCGGCGGTGGAGTGGCCCGGGAGCTGGTGGAGGGCCCTGAGGATCATCGCGCGCTGGATCGTCAGGCGACGTCCGCTGGCGCGGATCGCGCGGGCGACATCGGGCTCGTCGTGTGGCATCGAGGCTCCCCGTCCGCATTCCTACTATCGCGAATAGTAGCAATAGCATGCAAGCGCGATAAGGGACGGGTGCCCAGTTCGCTTCAGGTGGCCGCCGGAGGCGCGGGGGAGGGGGGCGGTCAGGGTGATTTACACTAGAAGGCACGCGAACGTCAGCATGCGAAGCCCAGCCGTCCGTCATTGCCGAGTTCCCCCGCGCTGCCGAGAGGCCACGCCATGCCCGCCGTCACCGTCGACAATCTCCTGCTCCTCCCGCGTGTTCCGGATCCCCCCGTCGAGGCGCCCGAGCGACCCGTAAGGAGCGTCACCACGGCGCCACGGGGGTTCGAGGGCGAGGGCTTCCCGGTGCGCCGGGCGTTCCAGGGTGTCTCCCTCGCGGACCTGGATCCCTTCGTGCACCTCGACCAGATGGGTGAGGTGGAGTACGCCCCGGGCGAGCCGAAGGGGACGCCGTGGCACCCGCACCGCGGCTTCGAGACCGTGACGTACATGATCGACGGCACGTTCGAGCACCAGGACTCGAACGGGGGCGGCGGCGTGATCACCAACGGCGATACGCAGTGGATGACCGCCGGCTCCGGCATCCTGCACATCGAGAAGCCGCCCGAGGCGTTGGTGGTGTCGGGCGGGCTCTTCCACGGCTTCCAGCTGTGGGTCAACCTGCCCGCGCGCGACAAGTTCCTGCCGCCACGCTACCAGGACCTGCGCGGCAGCGAGGTGCGGCTGCTCACGTCCGCCGACGGCGGGGCGCTGCTGCGCCTGATCGCCGGCGGCCTCGCGGGCCTCGAGGGGCCCGGCGTCACGCACACGCCGATCACGATGATCCACGCGACGCTGTATCCGGGGACGCGCATGCGCCTGCCGTGGAACCCGGCGTTCAATGCCCTGGCGTATGTCCTGAACGGCGCGGGGGCATTCGGCGCGGATCGCAGGCCGGCGCACGAGGGGCAGCTCGTGATGTTCGGGCCCGGCGCCTCGATCACCGCCATCGCGGACGCGCGACCGGACAGCCGGAGCGCAAACCTCGATCTCCTGATCCTCGGCGGCCAGCCCATCGGCGAGGCGGTGGCCTGGTACGGGCCGTTCGTGATGAACACGCGGGACGAGCTGGCGCAGGCGTTCGAGGATTTCCACGCCGGCCGGCTGGGCATGATCCCGGTCTAGGGCGCCCGCCCCGCCTCCGCTGGCTCCACCCCCGCCGATCCGCGACGATGCGCAGCAGCACGCCACGTGCCGGGACGCAGGAGGTTGCGATGATCGCGATGTGGGTGAAGGCGCGGATCCATCCGGAGCAGCGCCAGCGGTTCCTCGAAGGCATCGAGGCGGATGCGCTGGGTTCCGAGCGTGACGAGCCCGGTTGCGCGCGCTTCAACGTGCTGCAGGACGCGCAGGACGAGAACGTCTACTACTTCTACGAGGTGTACCGGGATGAGGCGGCGATCGAGGCGCATCGCGCGGCGCCGCACTACGCTGTCTGGCGCTCCGTCGCCGACACGCTGAACGGCCCGATCGAGATCACGCGCACCACCAGCGTCTTCCCGTCGCAAGGCGCGTACTGGGGCCTCGAGTAGCGCGCCCTCGCACGGGGCGGGCTGACCCCCTATCCAAGCAGTGCTCGATCGCGTATGACACGTAGGACGTCTCTGTGCGCTCGCCGTGCCGAGTGCGCCGGGAATCGTCGGAGTGCGTCACTACTGCCACGCAACTGCAAGGGAACCCGTATTGCCAGTTCTCCAGTCCGTGCGCCTGCGCGCGCTTCCTGCGGCGTGGGCCACCGCGGCTGCCGCGATGGCGACGGCATTCGCCCTCGCGCTGCTCGTCTCCACGTCGACGCCTGCGGTGGCCGCCCCCACCGCGCAGTGCAACAACGAACAGAACGCGTCGATGTTCTCCGGCATCAAGTGCACCGTCGCGGTCGTGAACTACGTGACGGCCACCGGGGCGCTGTCTCCTTCGCCCGCCTCCACCGTCACCATGACGCGGTGCGTCGGGACGGCTGCGGCGATCCTCGCCGGGACCGGCACCTGTACGACAACCACGGCCGTGTCATCGGTGGCGCCGGTCTCCTCGGTGCACCAGTGTGACGGCTCTGCGCTGAAGGGCGGCGGGGTCGTCATCTGCACCGCCACGATCTCGAATCACTTCGACGGCAGCGTCGCGATCCTGCCGGCGACGGTGTACCAGTGCGTCGGTTCGTTCGTCGGGATCAACCCGCCGCCCTCGGTGGGGAGTTGCTCACCGTCGAACACCGGCGGATCGATTACGTCGATTGCGGCGGCGACCATCGGACAGTGCAACTCGTCGGGCAACGGGGGGAACCAGCCCGCGCAGTACAGCTGCACCGTGAGCGCGGGCTCCACGACCACCACGGTGCTGCCGGTGAACGTGGACCAGTGCAACGGATCGGCCAACGGCTCCACGCCGGTGCCGGACTTCCCCACGGTGACCTGCAGCGCCTCGGTGACGAACGTCGTCGAGGCGATCCCGACCGCAACGCCGACCGCAACGCCGACCGCAACGCCGACCGCAACGCCGACCGCAACGCCGACCGCAACGCCGACCGCAACGCCGACCGCAACGCCTACCGCGACCTCGACGGCGTGCGTCGGCGGCACCGGCGTGGGCGGCACCGGCGTTGGCGCTGGCGGCGCGAGCGCCGGTGGCTCCGGCGGTGCGGGCGGTGGTGGCGGGGCTGGCAGCCCGGGCCGCGTACAGATGATCGCGCCGTGCACGCCGACTCCCACGCCGACCCCGAGCCCAACGCCAACGGCGAGTCCATCGGTGACCCCGACGGCCACCTCGACCGCGACGTCGACGGCGACCCCCACCACGACGCCTCCTGCCACGCCGACCAGCACGCCCACCGCGACCTCGACTCCGGGCGGGTGTGCGGGTGCAGCGCCGTGCACCACGACCTCGTGCATTGGACCGTGCTCGGTGACGACGCCGGTCTGCATCGGCTCGTGCGTGACCACCACGACGACGACGTGCGACGGCGCCTGCGCACCCACCACGATCACGACCTGCTCTGAGGGTGCCTGCACGCCCACGACGACGACCCAGTGCTCCGGATCATGCACGCCGACGAAGACGGCGTGCACCGGGGCATGCGTGACCGTCACGACCACATCGATGGCGTGCGCGGGCTCATGCGCTGAGGCGACGACGGCGTCATGCACCGGTGCGTGCGCACGGCTGCTGGTGGAAGGCGTGTCCGCGCAGCGCCCCCCGGCGGTGCCACGTCCGGCGGCGACCGGCATGGGCGTGGGCGGCACCTCAACGTCCATCGGGCTGGCGATCGCTGCGGCGCTGGCCACGGGGGCGCTGACCGGTGCGGGGGCATACATCGCGCGGCGTCGCAGGGCGTAGCGGCGGCCCTGCCGACGGACGGCGCTGGTCCGCGGGACGCGGTGGTGGCGGAACGCCTCCGCGTGCCGTGACGGCGCGCTCGATCGCGGTCATCGCGGAGCGCACCAGTTCGTCGCGCAATGCGCGCCCTGCCACCTGCGCGCCTGCCGGGATGCCCGCGCTGCCGCGCTCAGTTTCGGCCGCCCCGCGCGCTCCACGGGGTCGCGGCTCGACGGGCGGTCGCTCTCATCGCCGGGCTCCCGCGTGGTGGGCACGACGCCCGTCGCGAGATTGCTGCCTGCGAGCGTGGTGCCCTCGGGAAGATTCGAACTTCCGACCAGCGGATTAGAAGGCCGCTGCTCTATCCCCTGAGCTACGAGGGCGGGATCAACGCAAAGTATATCGCCGCGGCCCGCGGCGGCACGACCGGCGGTCGCAGCGGCATCGGCGGGCGAAGCGACGAGAGCGGTCGCGGGCGCCGTGTGGGCGGCCAGCAGCATCTGCCCGCCGGCGGCCAATTGAAACTGCCCGGACATGGCCATCTCGTCACGCGTGTGCGGATGCTGCGTAGTTCGACACCCCGCCCGAACCGTCATCTACCGGCACCCGTGGATGCAGGTTGCGCCGTTCTGTCCGCACGTTTGGGACGGTCCGAACCCTCGCATTAGGCGCGAGAACCGTCGTTCCGTCGCGAAGCAGCGGCCAACGTGCCAGGACAAATCACGTCAAGCCGTAACTCGCGTGGGCCGGTATCGCAGGGCGACTGCCCCCGACCGGAACTCATTGCGATGCACGAGCTCGAGCTGAATGCGCTCGCGCAGACCGGCGAGCAACGTCGGCCCGTGTCCTGCAAGGACCGGCTGCACAACGAACTCGTACTCGTCGATCAGTCCCAGATCTGCCAACGCCAGGGGGAGCGTCACGCCGCCCACCCACAGGCCCTCGCCTGGCTCCTGCTTGAGCCGCTGAACCGTCTGCCCCAAGTCGCCTCGCAGCAGCTCGGCATTCCAATCGACCCCGCTCAGCGTGCTCGACACGACATATTTCTTCGCCCGGTCGATGGTCTCGGCGAACGGAATCTCCCACTCACCCATCCAGTCAGGCCACGTGCCCGCGGCAGGCTGCCGCCACGCCGACTCCATCATCTCGTAGGTCACCCGGCCGAATAGCAGGGCATCGGCTCGTCCCATCTCCGCGGTCCAGTAACGCATCGACTCCTCGTCGGGGGGGAGCCCTGCCTCGTGATAGCAGCAGCCGTCGAGTGTGACGTTGATCGAGTGTCGAAGCGGTCTCATCTCGTTGCTCTCCCTTGATGCACGCAGCTCGTTCTCACCGGACCGTACTCAGACTACTGTCGGCGCCATTTTCCCATCGGCGCCCGATCCCACCCACTCAACACCGTCGTGGTGCGAACCAGACCGCAGACCGAGCGCGCGACCGATTCGCGAGGCCGAAGCGACTCCATCGCATCGCCGACAGTCGGCACGCCGGCTTGGGCGCGTCGCGGCTCTCCTTGTCTCTAACCACGCCATGTGGTCACCACCGCCGGGAGGTCGGTGGCCGTCAGCGGGCAGATCTCGTTAGCCACCCACAGATTGAGCGTTCACGCGGCTTGAGCGTCATCTCCTGACTCGTGGTCAGGTTGGTCGTCGGGCCGTTCGACGATGTGGCCTTTGTCGGCGCCGGCGCGGACGAGGGTGACGAGGTGGGGTGCGTTGACGGCGCGCCAGCGGCGTTGGGCGGGGCGTGCGGTTTGGAAGGCCGCTGCTCCATCCCCTGAGCTACGAGGGCACACGGCGAGTTCCGCGTCTCGCCGACTCCCCGCGCCATCCCCGGCTCCGCGATCGGGCGTGCCTCGTCCACGCTGCGTGCGCAGCGAGGGGGTGCGGGGTGCCGCTGGCGATCGATGTCTCCAACTTCACCGGGCCGATCGAGGGACCGCAGGCTGCGGCGCTGCGCGCGGCGGGGGTGCGTCGTGCCGTCGTCGGCACGCAGTACCCGCAGCCGCCGTACCCCGCCGGGTGCGCCCACCTGCAGATCCCCGCGCTGCTAGAGGCAGGGATCGAGGTGGAGGCGTACGTGTACCTCTGGTTCGGGGACGACCCGGCACGACAGGTGCAGGACGCGCGGGACGCCATCGCGCCGTGGCGTGATCGCGTGCGGCGGCTGTGGATCGATGTCGAGGACGAGAGCGCACCGCTGGACCAGGACACGCGCGCCGAGCGGCTGCGCGTAGCCATCGAGGCATGCGGGACGATGCCTGCGGGGATCTACACGGCGGCGTGGTACTGGCGCCCGTTCATGGGCGACACGCGCGCGTTCTCGTCCCTGCCCCTGTGGGCCGCGCAGTACGACGGCGGGCCGGACGTGTTGGTGGCGCCGTTCGGCGGCTGGACGAGCGCGGCGATGAAGCAGTACGCGGCCGACGTGAGCATCGCGGGGCTGTCGCGCGTCGACCTCGACTGGTTCGAGGCGAGCCCCACGCCGCTGACGGAGGCGGAGTTCGGCTTCGCGTTCGCCGCGCTGTACCGCGGCATGGACGGCGCGCAGGTCCCCATCCGCGTGCGCTGGGGCGAGCCTCATGTGGACACGGAGGGCAACGAGGTGCACCCGCTGGTGGTGCGGGGTCGCGTCCCGGAGGCGGGCTAGCGACTCGCGCGGCGCTCCGAGGGCGAACGCAAGAGCGGGAGGGTCACCCCTCCCGCTCCGTTCATTCGAGTGCGCGTGCCGCTACGAGCGGCGGCGCGCCGCTCGCAACCCGATGCCTGTGATCGCGCCGAGGGCCAGCGTGACCAGGATGATCGGGAGCAGCTGGCTGCCGAGCGAGCCCTCGGCAGGGATGCCCGTGCCGGTGTTCGCGGGGCGCGGGACGACCGGTGCGGTCGCCGGGGCTGCCTGCGGCGCACCGGCCGGCGGAACCAGCGGACGGACGTAGATGGCGTACTTGCCTTCCTTCGTGAACTGGAAGGAGAGCTTGTTCGCGGCCGGGCTGGGAAGCATCGTCACGTCTTCGGCGACCTTGGTCGCCGTGTTCATGTACCGCACCTGCAGGCGGCTCAAGTCACCGCCGACCTGGGCCAGTGTCTCCGGGGGGACGGTGATCGTGGCGGCGGCGGCCTTCTTCAGCGTGTCGGTGGCCTTCGCCTGGAAGATCTGGACGTGCGCGTTCTGGAGGCCCCTGAGGTCCATCGCCAGGGCCTCGCTCGTGGCGCCCGTGCCGATCGCCCGGGCCGTTGTCAACAGGTCGAACTGGATGTCGAACAACACTTCAATGACGGAGTCCTGCGAAAGAGACTGGTCGACGACGAAGGTCGAGAACGCCGCGAGATCGCTGGAGGCCGGCGAGATCGTGGTCGTCAGTGTCATGCTGGTGACCTCCGATCCGGGCGGGAGGCTGACCTGCGACAACTGGTTTGGCGTGGTCACCAGCGTTGTCGTGGTGCTTCCGGAGATCACCGTGATCGTGACGGTGGAGGTCGAATTGGGGGGCGGCGGGGGGGCACTCGGCGTGCCGGCCGTCTGGGCGAGCGCGACACCCCACGTTCCGGGCGCCAGCGCGACTAGGCCAACGAGCACCGCCGCGACGCCAGCGGCGATCGCCCCGCGCGAGATTCGGAAGGTCGGCTTCATATCAGCCCCCGAGAGAATTTTACGAACGTTGACAGATCCCGGCACAGTGTAGCGGAGGATGAATGAGTGTGCACCCATGTGCGGTTCGGGCGATCCCTGATGTTAGGGTGCCCCGGGCGATGGGTGCCCGGTATACGCACAGATGTGCTATCCTCGCAACCGGGCCGGTTCCGGTGCCCCGCCACCGTGTTGCGGGGCACCGGGGTGACGCCTGCGCGATGCTCTGTCAGACTGGGTCGCCATGGACATCGCTACCTCGGTCCAGCTGCTCCGGAAGTGGTGGTGGCTGTTCATCGCCGCATTGCTCGTGGGCGGCGGCCTCGCCTATGGCGTCTCCCTCCGGCTCGACCCGACCTACCGGGCGACCACGACGCTGCTGGTCGTCCAGCGCCAGGCCGAGGGCGTCGTGCAGCTCAACGACATCCAGACCGCGGAGCGCCTCGCCAACACGTTCAGCCGCCTGGTGACCATCCGGCCCGTGCTGGAGCAGGCGGTGTCGGACGGCCACCTCCCGTTCTCCGCCGATGACCTGGAGAAGCGCATCTCCGTGCGCAACCCTACCTCCACGCAGCTCCTGGAGGTGTCCGCGGAGTCCAGCGACCCCGCGCTCGCCGCGACGATGGCGAACACCGTTGCTGCCTCGTTCATCTCGTCCAACCAGGCGAACCTGAGCAACCGCCCAGGCCTCGTGTCCGTGGTCGAGCGCGCGGAGCCGCCGCACCAGCCGGTCGCCCCGCGCAAGTCCCTGAACGCCGCGCTGGGCGCGCTGGTCCTGCTCTCCGCAACAGTCGGCGGCGTGATGCTGATCGAGTACCTGGACGACACGGTGAAGTCTCCCGAGCAGGCCTCGGAAATCAGCGGCCTGCCCACGCTCGGACGCATCGAGCAGTTTGAGCGCTCGCGCACGCCACGCGACCAGCTCCAGGCCGCGCACCGCCCGCGCTCCACCGTCGCCGAGGCGTACCGCGCCGCGCGCACGAACCTCTCGTACGCCATCGACCTCGGGCGCGACCGGCGCCTGATCCTCGTGACGAGCCCCGGGCCCGGCGAGGGCAAGACCACCACCGTCGCCAACCTGGCCGTGGTCTTCGGCCTCGCGGGGCATCGCGTCTGCGTGATCGACACGGACCTGCGCCGCCCGATGCTGCACCGCCTCTTCGGACTCGACAACCAGGAGGGGCTCACCAACCTGCTGCTTGCGCGGGAACCGGAGATGGACCGCGCGATCCAGCGGACCGTGTACACCAACGTCTCCGCCGTCACCAGCGGTCCGCTGCCCCCGAACCCCTCGGAGCTGCTGGGATCCGCGCGCATGCAGGAGATCCTCGATCGCATCAAGGCGCGATTCGACGTCGTGCTGCTGGACTCGCCGCCGGCCCTCGTGGTGACCGACGCGTCCGTGCTCGCGACGCTCGCGGACGGGCTGCTGATCGTCACGCGCGCGCACCACACCCGCACGCAGCAGCTGCGAGCCACCGTGGAGGAGCTCGCGCAGTCCGGCCGTCCGATCGCGGGGATCGTCATCAACCGCGTCGCTTCGCGTGATGCGTACTACTACTACGGCACCGGCTACGGCCGCGTGTACGGCGAAGGAGCGGACCGTGACACGACCGCCGATCGGCTGCGCGTCGGTGACCTGATGGCGCCCGGCGAGGGCTCCGACGCGGGCGATGGCGCGGAGCGGGGTGGCTCGGCGCGCGCGGCCCGCGAACCAGCGGCCGCCGTCGTGCTCATGGACGACGAGGACGAGCCGCTGGACGACCTGCCCGACGACAACGGGCATACCCGCCCGCTCTAGCGCCCACTCAGCGCCGGCGGCGCGAGGCAACGGAGGACGCTCGAGGTGACTTCACTGCGTGACCGGCTGCGCGCGGTGTTCGGCGGATCGCCACCCCGGGAGCCGCACCCGCGGACGGAGCGGGTCGACTGCGTGGCCCCGTGGCTGTACATCGGCCCCGCGCTGTCACCCACGGGCGTCGAGTCTCTGGGCAGGCGTGGCGTCACGCACGTCATCGACCTGCGCGCGGAGGGCTCGGATGACCCGGCGGTGATGGAGCGCGTCGGGCTGCGGTGGCGTCGTGTCCCGATCCCCGATCGCGAGGCGCCCAGCGACGAGCAGATCGACAGCATCGTCCGCTGGCTCGACGGCGAGGCGGACTCCTCCGGCGATCAGGCGGTGTACCTCCACTGCCACGCCGGTGTGAGCCGCACGCCGACCGTCGCCATCGCGCTGCTCATGCACCAGGACCTGACGCTGGCCGAGGCGCGCCGCCTGGTGTTCGCCGCGCGGCCGGAGGTGGCGCCCACGGATCGCCAGATGGACTGGCTCCAGGCCCTCGAGCGCCGCCTGCGCGGGGGCGCACGCCCGGCAGGCCGCTAGCGGACCTGCACGCCGCCGCGCAGCACCGGCGCCACACCCCGGACATCGCGGATCGTCACGTCCGGCCGGTCGCCGAGGATCGCCTGCGCGTACCAGAGCGGAAAGGTCTCCGTATCGGCGTTCGTCTCAAGCGTCGCGTCCGGAGGCGCGGCGGCCAGCGTGGCGCGGGCGGCGTCCAGCAGTCGCGTATCGGCGCGCAGGGTGACGCGCGTCCCGGCGTACGCGCCCCAGACCGTGACGAGCCCGACGGCACCGATGGCCAGCGCGAGCCGCGTCGATCCGTCCGGGACGCGAGGCTGCAGCCAGTCCCAGCATGCCTCGACGCCCCAGGCGGCGAGCAGCGCCTCGGCCAGGACGACGGTGGCGAGGTAGTCCTCGTGGCCCGTGGCGCGATAGGCGGTGACGAACACCACCAGCAGCACGGCGGTCACGCCCAGCGCCCCCGCCAGCAGCGGCCGCGCGCGGGCGACCAGCAGCGCGCCCGCCGGCATCAGCGGCCACAGCAGCGGCGGCACCTGGGCCAGCGACGCCCGCAGCGAGGACGGCAGACCGGACCGCAGGTTCTCGATCGAGAGGTCGGTGACGTGCTGGTAGGTCGCGCCGGACAGGTGCGCCCACGCGCCCGCGGGCGTCCCGGTGTCTCCCCACGCGATCGGCGCGTCCGCGCGCAGGAGCAGGTACGCCACCGTGTAGATCCCGGGCGCGGCGAAAGCCGCGATCACCCGCGGCCACGCGCCTCGCCCCGGGCGCGACCGCACGAGCGCCGCCCCGGCCAGCGGCGCCGCGAGCGCGAGGCCCGTCGGGTGGTTCCACACGAGCAGCCCCAGCACCAGCGCGAACGCCATCCATCGACGGCCCGCGGTGGCGTCGACCACCAGCACCAGCGCGAGCGCGGAGAGCAGCGCCTGGAGGGCGAGCACCTCCGTGACGATCGCTTGCGCCCAGACGAGCGGTGCGAGCCCACCGAGGAGCCCGGCCAGCGCCCCGATCCACGGCGGCGTCTCGGGGCGCCAGCGCCCGGCCGCCACGGCGAGGGCGGCGACGGCCCCGGCCATCATCGACGCGGAGAGCAGGTTCGTCCGCAGCGCGGGCTCCGGGATGAACGAGAGCGCGCGCAGCGCCGCCCACCCCAGTGGCATCCAGATCGCCGACCCGGGCGGGTGCGCGATGCCCAGCCTGGACGCGACGACCACGAGTTCCGCGCTGTCCACGTTGTCGTGCAGCATCCCGATGCTCGGGCTGATCGTCAGCAGGTAAAAGCCGAGCGCGATCACCCCGGCGAGCGCGGGCATGGCCGCGCGTGCGACAGCCGGGATCATCGAGTTGCGTGCCATGCGCCGAGGGTAGCCGAGCGCACCCGCAGCCGCAGTCCCTGCGCCCTCAGGGCCCGCGCGACCCGCCGCAGCCGATACACTCCGAGGCATGTGCGGGCGCTTCACGCTGACCCCGGAGAATGTCGAGCTCGTCGCCGCGAGCCTCGGCATCGCGCCCAGCGATGTGTTCGAGGAGCGTTACATCCCGCGCTGGAACATCGCGCCGATGCAGGAGCACTGGATCGCGCGCCTCGACCACGAGGAGCGCGCAGTCACGCACGCGACCTGGGGGCTGGTGAACTGGTGGGAGCCGAGCCGCCGCGAGGGGGCGAAGCACATCAACGCGCGCGCCGAGACGATCGAGTCGCGGCGGCCGTTTCGTGACGCGTTCCAGGCGACGCGCTGCATCGTCCCCGCGGACGGGTTCTTCGAGTGGGTGGGCGAGGAGCACGAGCGGCGCCCGTTCTGGTTCCACCGTCCCGATCGCGGGGTGTTCGCCTTCGCCGGGCTCTACGTCGAGGCGCGCCTGCACGCCGAGGCCGCGCCGATGACGACCTTCACGATCATCACGACCACGGCGAACGCCACGGTCGCCCCGATCCACGACCGCATGCCCGTCATCCTCGCGGATGACGATGCCATGGAGCAGTGGTTGTACCCGCGCCAGCCGGCGAATCGGCTGCACGCCCTGCTGCGCCCGGCGGCGGACGCCCTCCTCGTCGCGACGGCAGTGTCGACGCGCGTCAACTCCGTGCTGCACGACGACCCGGCGTGCCTGGACGAGGCCGAGCCGGAGACGCAGGGCACGCTGCTGTAGGGTCGCTGCTGCAGGGTCGCGCGGGCGTCGGGCGCGCCGCCGGGCGTTCACGAGCCGGCGGTGATCACCTTGCGCACGCCCGGGAAGTACGTGCGCACCTCCACGACCTCCATGCGCTGCACGTCGGCGCGGGTCGTGAGGTAGCGCTGCAGCAGGCGTCCCAGGGGCTGCGCCGCGATGATCGCGAACAGCGACAGCGTGAACGCATCGCCGAAGCGGTCCCACGCGGGCCGCCCGGGATTCCGTGACACCGCATTCATCGTGGCGAGGGTGGAAAGGCCCGCCGTTACGGCGATGTTCGTGCCGCAGTGCGGCGACACGGCCAGCTCCTCCTCGCCGCGCTGCATGCGGTCGAGCGCCTCGCGCGCGCAGGAGAGCAGCATGCCGTCATCCACCCTGCCGAGGATGAAGAACCCGTCCGCGCTCGCGCGCCCGGCGATGCGCTGCGGCCCGGTGCGCGCGAAGAGCACGGTCACCGTGGCGTGTTCCAGGCCGTGGTTGCGGCGGACCGCATCCAGCCATCCTCGGAGCATGTCCTGGACCATGGCGGGACGCCCTCCTGACGCCGGGACGCGCGGCGCGCCCCGGGCTACGGCGTCGTGCGGCTCGTGCCGGGCGCGCCGATGCTGAACTCCGCGGAGACCTCAACGATGATATCGACCTGCTGGCCTCCGCCGTTCGGCGAGGAGAGGTGGATCACGCCACTCGCCCTCGACGCCGGGAGCAGCACCGGGTTGACGGTGATCACCAGCGAGCCGTCCGGGCAGCCGTCGGACGCCGTGCAGCGCAGATCGCTCCCGGCGGCGACGCCCGCCGGAGGGGAGAGGACGAGGAAGCGGTCCGTGGTGGTGGCGATCCACGTCATCACGCCCGTGCCTGCGTTGTGGATGCGCACCGTCGCCTTCGAGGCCGCGCCGGTGGCATTCACGTTGATGGTGAGGCGCTGCGCGGACGCCTGGAACACCGGCGTCCCCAGCAGTTGCGCGGGCGACTGAAGGCTCACCGGCGGCTGGGCCAGGTGGGCCGGTTGCGGGGTGGGGATGTCCATGCCGGTGTAGGGGTAGGTCCAGTTCGCCACGCTCAGGGCGCGCGCGACGACGGCGTTCGTCAGGTTCGGGAGCGTCGCCGCCAGCGGTTGCCACAGGAGCTGGCCGTTGCGCTGGTCCGGCCTCGCCATGCAGCCCCACACCAGCTCCTGGTAGGGGTAGCGGTTGCGCGCCTGGGTCCCGTCGCAGGTGTATGCGGGGCGCGGCCACGATCCGAACTGCGGGTCCGCGGGGTGGTTGCTGATGCTCGACCCCGGGCCCGTGAACCCGTTGTACGCCCACGTCGCGAAGTACCAGTTCTCCACGATCGCCGGGTCAGATGCGGTGTCGATGCCGGCAACCGGGATCTGCTCCGGGGCCGCGTTCCACTTCTCCGCGAGGATCTGCGCCCCCCGCGCGATGTTGTAGGCGTAGTGGGTGGCGATGCTCGCCTGCCGGGCGGAGGGCGTCCCGTCCGCGCCCAGCGGCGTGGTCATCCCGGTGGTCACCTGCATGATCCCGTGCCCGCAGTCGAACGAGATCTGGGCGGGACCCACCGAGTCGAAGGAGACCGCGCGCGCCGCCTGCGTCATCGTCGACTCGACCCATGCGATCGCCTTCAGCAGCGTGGAGGGGATGAACGGCGCGCCCTGGGAGCGGGCGGTGCGCGGGCCGCGCTCGATCGCCGGCAGCGCAAAGAAGGAGTCGCTGGGGAGCAGCCGGTTCACGGACGCAGCCTCGATGGCGGCGTTGTACCGCGCGCGCTGCTGGTCGCCCTCGTACGCGTCCGGGCGCCACGGATCGAAGGCGCACGCGGCTGCGTGCCGCTCCCCCCCGGGGGCGCCGAGCGCCGCGAGCACCGCGGCGAGGAGCAGCGCGGCCAGGATCCTCGTGCGCCTAGTCATCCGGCAGCCATCCCAGCAGGATCACCTCGCCCGGCGCGGACACCGGATACCGCTCGCCGCTTCGTGCGATCACCACGGCGCTTTCGCGTCCCACGTTCGTGGAGTTCTGCCCATCGAACGTGCGGGCGGCAAGGTACGTTCCGGCGGCGCTCCACGCCACCGGTACGTCAAAGCCCCGCGCGGGGGTGGCCAGGGGCACGGGCGCGCCGCCCGCGCGAAGCAGGACCACTGGCGTGGCGGCCCCGGAGGCTGCCTCCTGCCCGACCGCGACGCTCCCCCCATCGGGGGTCCACAGAGGCCCGTACTGCTCGCCGGAAGCGTCCCCTTCCGGGAGCGCAACCGCCTTGCCCCCCTCGATCATCACCACGGCCGCGCGGTACACCACGCGCTCGGCGCGCCGTAGCGGCGCGAGGAACGCGAGCGACTTGCCGTCCGGGGAGAGCTGCCAGTCGCGGGCGATCTCGTCCGACGCGTGGAAGGCCAGCACGGGACTCGCGTCACCGGCCTTCCGCAGGACGTCCGTCCCGGTGTTGGAGAGGCGCGCGAAGAGCAGCGTGCCATTGGCATCGACGCCCAGGGGGAACACGCCGAAGGCCGTGCGCTCCTCGTAGATCATGGTGCGGGCCAGGCTGTCGATGTCCACGCGCACGACCTGTTGCAGGTCGCCGTCGGTGCGGCGGTAGAGGATGGACTTCCCGTCCGCGACGAACTGCGGCTTCACCAGCAGGTCCGCGTCGCGCGCGAGGCGGGTGCGCTCGCCCGTGGCGACGTTCAGGAGCCACAGCTCGGACGGTGCGCCGCGCCCGGCGGGGGCGCCCGCAGGGACCACGTTGTACGCCAGGAGACGCTCGAACATCGGGCCGGGGTTGATGCCCCACCCCTCGGCGTGCTGCACCGTGTCCACCACCGTGCGCTCGTCCGGCCTGGTGGCGGGAGCGATGAACAGCACGTCGGAAGTGGCGCCGAAGGCCGCGAAGACCACGCGCGGGACGCCCGTGGTTGGCTTCGCCGCCAGCGGGAGCAGCCGCAGCAGGCCCGCGGCCAGCCCGACGGCGACGATCGCCGCGACGGCGATCATGCCAATGAGGCGAGGGTGACGAAGAGTGTTCGGGAAGAGGCGGGAAAGTCGTGCCATTCATGGACACGCCGTGGCCTGCTGGCCAGCAGGCGCCGGATCCCGCCAGAGTCCGGCGCCGCAACGACGTGGTCCTCACCCTTTCGTTCAGGAGAACGCCAGGCGTTCAGACCGGTGGTGGGCGGCGCCCCGCGGCGCCCGAACGGTGCCTCAACGATAGGTTTCGGCCTGCCACCCGTCAACGCGACGAGGGAGCCGCGCGGCTCACTCGTGCGCACTGATATGCTCGATCGCGTGATCCTCCGCTACTTCCCCCTGCTCTTCACGGCGCCGCAGGCGTTCACGATCCTCGTCGCGGCGTTCGGGGCGTCGATGCTCGTCGGCCTGATCTTCCACGAGTATTGCCACGCGGTGGTCGCGAACCGGCTGGGCGACCCCACGCCGCGGCTCCTCGGGCGGCTCACGCTCAGCCCCCGGGCGCACTACGACCCCGTGGGGACGACGTTGATCTTCATCGCCGGCTTCGGCTGGGCGAAGCCCGTCCCGGTGAACCCGAACTACACGGCCAACCCGAAGCGCTCGATGCTGCTCATCGCGCTCGCGGGACCGGCCTCGAACCTCCTGGTCGCCGGGCTCGCGGGGCTCCCGATCCGCATGGGCCTGGTGCCGTTCTGGCACCCGTTCGTCGGCTCCGGGACCGCCGCGCGCTGGGCCGAGGTGTGGACCCAGACGCCCGCCGACCTGCTGGGCCTGTTCCTCGGCACGGTGGTGCTGCTCAACGTCCTGCTCGCCGTGTTCAACATGCTCCCGATCCCCCCGCTGGACGGTTCGAAGGTGCTGATGGGCCTGCTGCCCGAGGACCTGGCGCGCCAGTACCGGAAGCTCGAGCCCTGGGGGATGGGCATCCTGATGCTGCTCGTCTTCGCGCCGTTCCTGACGGGCGGCGCGTACAGCCTGACGATGGTCATGGGGCCGGTGATCGAATTGCTGCTCGACCTCTTCGTGGGCAATCCCGGTGGGTTCCGCTAAGCGCCTCGGGCGCGCGCGCTACCGCGTCCGCCAGTTCACGCACGGCCTGCGCCCCTTCCTCTCCCCCCGCGAGATCGAGCAGGTCCGCGCGTACCTCTCCCCCGCCGAGCTCACGCTCTTCCTGGCCGCCGAGGCGCGTGACCGGCGGCACTCCGTGGACCTGTTCGCGGCACTCGTCGAGGCAGGCGCGTCCGATGCCGAGCTGGTCGCCGCGCTCGTGCACGACGTGGGCAAGGGACCGCTGCACACGTGGCACCGCATCGCGTTCGTCATGCTGAACGCCCTGGCGCCGGCGCTCGCGCGGCGCGTCGAGAGCGAGCGTGGGGCCCGCTGGCGCCAGGCGCTCTGGCGGCTCCGCCACCACGCGCGCCTCGGCGCGGAGCGCCTGCGGGCGGCCGGTAGCGATGCGCGGGTGATCAAGCTCGTGCGGGGGCACACCGGCGCACCCCCGGACGACGATCCGGCGCTCTCGCGCTTCGTCGCGCTCGACGATCTTCTCTAGGCTCGGCTCCAGGATCGCCTCGATGTCGGGGCGACGTTGTACGATCAGCGCCGCATGCGGCCCCGAGCGGCCGGGGCAGAGGAGCACACCCGTGCGCGTAGCGATCCTGGGCACCGGATTGATCGGCGCGTCGATCGGCATGCGGCTGCGCCAGGCTGCCGGGAAGTCGAAGGTCGAGGTGGTCGGCTACGACCGCTACGCGGACGTCGCCCGGCAGGCGCAGAAGCTCGGCGCCGTCGACGTCGTGATGCACACGCCCCAGCACGCGATCGAGGGCGCTGATCTCATCATCCTCGCGACGCCGCTGCTGGCCATCCGCAAGATCATGGAGGAGATCGCGCCCGTTCTCGGGCCGAACGCGATCATCACCGACACCGGGTCCACCAAAGCCGCCGTCCTCCGCTGGGCCGACGAGCTCCTCCCGGCGCACGCGGGCTTCGTGGGCGGGCACCCGATGGCGGGGAAGACCCAGACCGGGCCGCGCGCCGCGGACGCCGGCCTCTTCGAAAAGGCGCGCTGGATCGTCGTTCCCACCACGCGTTCCTCGGAGCGGGCGATCAACGGCGTGCTCTGGCTGGCGGATACCGTGGGCGCAGAGTCGATGTTCATGGACGCCGCCGAGCACGATGCGTACGTGGCGGCGATCTCGCACATGCCCATGATCGCCGCGACGGCGATGTTCGACATGGAGCGCTCCTCGGACGCGTGGCCCGAGCTGTCGCTGCTCGCCGCCGGGGGATTCCGCGACACGACTCGCCTGACGGGCACGGATCCGGCGATGGCGTTCGACATCGCCGTCACCAACCGCGAGCACACGGTGCACTGGCTGAACCGCTACATCGGCGCGCTGATCGACATGCGCGAACTCCTGCTCGCGCCGGAGCAGGAGGAGGCGCTGTTCCGCCGCATCGCGGAGGCCTCTTTCGAGTACCACGAGTTCGTCAACGGCAAGGTCGGCCGGCAGCAGGCTGCGTCGCCGGAAATGGATGCCGCGTCGATCATGTCCTTCCAGGACTTCATGGCGGGCTCATGGTTGCGCGAGAAGCTCTCCGACATCGTGGGGAACGCCGAGGAACGGGTCGCGGAAAACGAGCGCCAGAAGCGCCTGCGACGTGACGTCTAGCACCGGTCGCCCGGCGGACCCTCCACGCGGGGACCGAGGATGACCCGCGGCCAGCCCCATGACCGCGAGATGGAGCCGCGCTGATGTCCGCCGATCTCATCCACGTCGGGTTCGACAACTACCTGGCGACCGACCGCATCCTGGCCGTCGCGTCGCCGGGGTCCGCGCCGATGAAGCGGATGGTGCAGCGCGGCAAGGAGATGAATCGCGCGATCGACCTCACCAGCGGCCGCCGCACGAAGGCGGTGGTGGTCCTGGACGACGACTGGGTCGCGCTGATCGCGATCACCCCGGAGACCTTCTCCGGCCGCATCGGCGCCGTCCGGCCCGGGCGCGCCGAGGGCGCTGCGGACCGGTGAGCGCCGCCCCCACCTCCTCGCCGCTGGTGATCGTGCTCACCGGGCCCTCCGGCGCGGGCAAGGACGTGCTCATCGACCACCTGGAGGCCGCCGGCGTGCCGGTGGTGCGCCCCGCGACCATGACCACCCGCGCGCCCCGCGACGGCGAGCAGGAGGGCATCCACCATTACTTCGTGGACCGCCCCGGCTTCCTGGAACACCTCGCGGCCGGCGACCTCCTGGAGCACGCCGAGGTCTACGGGAATCTGTACGGCGTTCCGCGGAAGTCCGTGCGCGCTGCGCTCGCGTCGGGGCGCCACGTGGTCATTCGCGTGGACGTCCAGGGCGCGGAGTCGCTCCGCGCGCTGCTGCCCGGTGCGCTCTTCCTGTCGCTCGAGCCCGAGTCGATCGAGATGCTCCGCCGCCACCTGGAGGGGCGTGCGAGCGAGACGGAGGAGCAGATCGAGCGCCGCCTCTCCATCGCGCGCGACGAGATTGCCCGCGCCCGCGCGTTCTGCAGGCCCGTGACCAACGTGGAGGGCGACCTGGACGCCACCGTGCGCGCCGTCCGCGATCTCATCGAGTGCGAGCAGGGGCGCGCTGACCGCACGCCGGTCAGCGTCTAGACTGCGGCCCATGGAAACGACGGACCGCCCGGAGCTGCTCGGCACGCGACTCTTCGATCTGACGGACCGCGTGGCGCTGGTCACCGGCGGCGGCCGGGGCCTGGGACACACGCTGGCCGTCTCGCTGGCGGCGGCCGGCGCGGATGTCGTGGTCAGCAGTCGTAGCCCCGGGGAGATCGAGGCGGTGCGCGACGAGATCCGCGCGCTCGGCCGCCGCGCCGAGGCCATAGCCGCGGACGTGACGGACGAGGCGAGCGTGGAGGCGATGGTCGCGGAGACCGTGGCGCGGATGGGGCACCTGGACATCCTCGTCAACAACGCGGGCATGAACATCCGCAAGCCGATCCTCGAGATCACCCTGGAGGAGTGGCAGCGCGTGCTGGACACCAACCTGAAGGGCTACTTCCTCGCCGGGCGCGCGGCGGGTCGCGTGCTGGTGGCGCAGGG
>Ga0172380_10000493_pt1 | contig 77378 bp, 65 predicted proteins | sample Leawe162metaG_FD_119747 | JGI IMG/M metagenome (GOLD analysis project Ga0172380, IMG submission 119747) | Leachate microbial communities from a municipal landfill in Southern Ontario, Canada - Leachate well 162 metaG | ecosystem: Engineered > Solid waste > Landfill > Unclassified | place... | reverse complement strand
TTAGGAGCCGTTACGAAAGAATGATTAGATGCCTGGCTGTTTCGTTACGGCTCCTTATGCCGGTCATGACCACCTTAAGGATATAGCTGTTTTTGAGCGACGGCTTAGGAGCCGTTTTACAGCTAACAGCTAACAGCTGATAGCTTACAGCTTATAGCTGAGAGCTTACTATCGGAGGAAATCATGCTTGCCCAGTGTCCCCATTGTCAGCAGACCCTCATGCTCAGTGATGCCCAGCTTGAAAAGATCAAGGTTGCTCTTGCCTCGCTGTCCATGGGGAGAACTCTGAAAATCGGCTGCCCGAAATGCAAGCAGCCCATTGAGTTGAACCGTGACGGTTCGGTGGCTGGTCAGGCGGCTCCCGCCTTGATGGATGTGCTTTTTGCCGAGCACCCCGGCAATGAGGATCAGGCTGCCGAGGGGATTGTGGCAGCGGCTTTAAAAAGACCGCAGCCGGTGCGTCTGCCCCCCGATGCCCCCAGGCCGCCCGATCTGGGCTGGCTGTCCAGTGGGGTGTACAGCGAAAAAGAGGTGGTTGAGAACGTACCGCATGCTTTGATCCTGATCGGCAACGAGGAGATCGCCAACCGGGTGAGTACAGCCTTCGGCGAGCTGGGTTACCAGCCAACTTACGCCCGGTCGGCGGAAGAGGCGATCGCCAAGATGCAGTTCATGAATTTTGAAGCAGTGGTTCTCCACAGCAGGTTTGAGGGAGGAGATCTGAATGATTCCACGGTCCACCAGCATCTGCGGGAAATGGCCATGTCCCGGCGGCGTTACATCTTCTATGTCCTGATCGGCCCGGAGTTCCACACCCTCTACGATCTGGAATCCTTGGCCAACAGCGCCAACCTGGTGGTGAACGACACCGACGCAGATCATTTTTCCATCATTCTGAAACGGGGGATGAACGAGTACCAGGAGCTGTTCGGGCCTTATCTGGAAGCTTTGGGGAATTATGGGGTGAAGTAGGTCTGCCGGGCAAGGCTTGACGCCGCATTACTCGGGAAGGTGTGTGACTGCGGGAGTATCTGGCGTATTTTGCAAACAGCTGCAATCCGGTGCCGCCCTGTTTTTCAGGGAAGTTAAGGTACGAAGTGCGTTGGCTGGCGATGGGAAACGCAGGAAATGATGCTGGTAACTTGTATTTTCCGGCGACCCAAGTGAGCCAGCGATAGGCCTGAAAATGATAAAAACACTTCAATTCGTAATAATCTTGCTCAGCTGTCTGCCCGGGAACATGGCCTTTGCCGAGGAGCCGCTGTTTTTTGGCGTACTCAATCAGCGCAGCGCGATTATTACCGCGCAGTATTGGAATCCCATCCTCAGTTATGTCAGCGCCCGCAGCGGCGTTCCTCTCCTATTGAAAATGGGGCGGACTGCGCCGGAGACCACGGCGATGACGGTGCGTGGCGAGGTTGCTTTCGCCTATACCAACCACCTATTTACCCCCCAACGTGACCGTCTTGGCTGGCGGGTCATCGCCCGGCCCGCCGGCAGTGGTATTCAGGGCGCCATCGTGGTGCCCGAGGCTTCGCCGGTTAAAACCCTGGCGGAACTGGCCGGCACGAAGGTGGGGTTTCCCTCGCCGGAGGCCTTTGTCGGCTACTGGGTACCAATGGATGCGCTGCTCAAGGCTGGCGTGAAAGTAAAGCCGGTATTTGCCGGCAATCAGGAAGGGGTGATGGCACAGTTGAAGGCCGGGCGGATCGCCGCCGCTGCGGTTAACGCCCAGGTCATGGATTGTTATGCCCGCCGCGAGCAATGCCCTTACCGAACCATCTGGCACTCTGAAAGTTACCTTAATCTGGCGATAATAGCGCATCCAAAGGTGTCAAGCGACAAGGTCGAAGCGGTTAAGGATGCCCTGGTAAAAATGGCCCAGGACGAGGAGGGCAGGAAGATTCTGCAAGCCGGGGCGGAACTTCTCAAATCTTCCGAGCCATTGGGTTTTGTTGCCGCCGATAACAAAGAATACGATAATTATCGGTACTTTTATCGCAATACCGCCTTGCCTCTGGTGAACGAATGATCCTGGCCCGGTTGAACTCTCGGGTTTCCCTGCGGGCCAGGTTGTATCTCGGCAGCGCCGCCGTGTTGTTGACAGTCGGCATCGCTACCGTGCTGTCGACGACGATCAAGGAGGCGCGTGAATATTGCGGCGACATCAAGCAGGAAGTCGATGTCACGCTGGCCATTCTTGAACATGAATTGACCCGCGAGGTAATCATCGGCGATTTCGCCACCATCGAGGAGATCCTGCGGGATCGAGCGCGGCGTGACAATATCGCTACCGTGGTCTGGGAAGATGAGGGCATGTCGCCGCTCGTGGCTCGCAACGGCAACACCGTGGCCGCCCGGCCGGAATGGTTTGCCTCGCTGATAGACCTCAGTCCTCCCTCGGCATCGTGCGACCTCGTGGTTGGCGGAGTATCATACGGCAAGGTCACTGTGTCATTTAATGCCGTGCCCATGGAAAACCGGCTGTGGCAAAGCGTGTTGTTGAACGTTGAATCGTTATCCGCGATGCTGGTATTGATGTTTGTTTTTCTCGCCGTCATTCTGCGGGCCGGGCTTGCACCTCTGGCGCGTCTTGTCGAAACAGCGTGGGGCATCGGCGCAGGTGATTTCAGCAGGCGGGTGCCCGAGTTTCCCGGCGATGCGCCGGATATGCGAGTTACCCTGAACGCTTTCAACCGGATGGCGGACAACGTCGAAACCCTGTTGGTGAAGTTGGCCGAGCAGCGCCGCGCCATTGACAACGCCGCGCTGGTTACCGAGACCGACTTGAACGGCATCATTACCTACGCCAACAAAAAGTTCTGCTCTCTGATCGGCTACCAAGCGGAAGAATTAGTGGGCGGCTCCCATAGTATTGTCAATTCCGGCGAGCATCCGCCGGAGTTTTTCGCCAGGCTGTGGCAAACGATCCTGTCCGGCGAGGTGTGGAACGGCGAAATCGCCATTCGTACTCGCCAGGGGGAACTGCGCTGGATGGCCACCGCGATTACCCCAGTTTTGGGAAGCGACGGCACGCCGGTAAAATTCGTCGCCATCCGTTTCGATGTGACCGAAAAAAAACTGACCGAACAGGCCCTGCGCCAATCCCATGACGAACTTGAACAGAAGGTCGCCGAACGCACCCACGCTCTTGAAGATGCCAACCATAGACTTGAGACGCTGTCCAGCACGGACGGATTGACAGGTATCGCCAATCGGCGCCATTTTGATCAGGTGCTAACCAATGAATGGAATAGGGCGGTTCGCGTCCGGCAACCTCTCGCATTACTGATGCTCGATGTCGATCTGTTCAAAAACTACAACGATTATTACGGCCATCAGATGGGCGATGATTGCTTGCGCAAAATAGCCGCAATCCTGCTGGCAAGTTCCCGTCGCGCCAGTGATCTGGCCGCCCGCTACGGTGGCGAAGAATTTGTGCTGATTGCGGTTGATACAGATATTGAAAGCGCACGGTATCTTGCCGAGGTCGTTCGCACCTCCATTGCATCCCTGGGGAAGCCCCATGCCGGATCGCCATATGGAAAGGTTACGGTAAGTATTGGTGTTGCGGCCCTTATTCCCGATAATGCCCAACAGCCTGAACTGCTGATCCAAAAAGCAGACAAGGCGCTGTACCACGCCAAGAATCAAGGGCGAAACCGCGTTGACATTTTTGAATGAAATAAAAAGTAACTATCCAGCAGCACCGCATCTGCGTTGTTGCACCCAGAGGGTATAAGTTTCGTTTGTACCCTAAAGGGCATAAAATCCGACAAGCTGCTCAACTCAGCTATATCAGCCTGCTCATGGGCACCAGCACACGTCGCAGGCTTCTGCCTAGCAGCTGTAGCTGAGTTGGGCAGCTTGCCTGGCCAAACCTGCCGCCTTGGGCAACAGGCCGTTGCCTCACGGGCAGTGTCTGTTGCTTGAGGTTGACGGGTTAGCGGGCGGCTAAACTGGAGAGGAACGATACGATCTGGTAGCGCAGGGCCAGCAGGAAGATCAGAGTCAGGCAGGAACCTGCCAGCATCAGCCGGTTGACATGGAGGATGGCCTGAGGCGTGATGGGGCGGGTGGCCTCGCCGATGGTCGGTTTTGCCACCATCTGGCCGAAATAGAAGTTTGCCCCGCCGAGCTGTACACCCAGAGCGCCGGCCACCGCCGCTTCGCTGTGGCCCGAGTTGGGGCTGGCGTGTTTGCGCCGATCCCGCAGGAGGATGAAGAGGGAGCCCCTGGCGTCAAGGCGGAGCAGGAAGGCGGCGGCCGGGATCATCAGGGAGGTGAGGCGGGCCGGGATAAAGTTGGCCAGATCATCCAGCCGGGCCGCAGCCCAACCGAACTTGAGATAGCGCTCGTTTTTGTAGCCGAACATGGAGTCCATGGTGTTGACCGCCTTGTAGAGCATGGCCGCCATGGGTCCGCCCAGCACCGCGAAAAAAAGCGGGGCTGTCACCCCGTCCACCATGGATTCAGCCACTGATTCCACCGCGGCTCTCGCCACCCCCGTCTCGTCCAGATCGGCCGTATCCCGGCCCACGATCATCCCCACCCGGTTGCGTGCCTCCGGCAGATCCCCATCCCGCAAAGCCTTGTAGACCTCGGTACTGTGGCGCACCAGATCGCGGGGGGCGATGGTGGTGTAGAGCAGAAGGATGGAGATCAGGCTGCCCAGCCAGGGGTGGATCAGCTTTGCCCCGGCAAGCACAGTCCAGATAGCGGCTCCGGTGAGTCCCAGAACCAGGGCTACGGAGCAGAGCCCGGCGGCAAACGGCGGCAGTACGGCGCGGGTGAGCCGCTCGCAGCAGGCACAGGCCGCGCCGATGAGCCGCACCGGATGTGGAAGCCAGCGCGGGTCGCCGAGCAGCTGATCGAGAAGGATGGCGATGAGGATCTGGTATTCGAGAGCTATCATTTGCCCAAAAGCCTATAGATAGCCCTCATGTCCAGCTGGTTGCGCACCGCCGAAGCCAGCCGGTCGAAGGCCGGTTCCAGATCATAAGCGGCCTGGATGCGGCTAAGCGGGACAAGCCCCCGCCTCTGCCGCAGCCGGTCGATGAACCAGCGCCGGAAGGGGTCCGCATCGAAGATTCCGTGCAGGTAGGTGCCCCAGATGGTCTGGGAGGGGTTGCCGACCCCGCCGCTTACTCCGTTGTTGAAGGTGAGAATGTCGCAGGTCTCGCCGGCCCGGCTCTGGCCGTGGTGGATCTCATAGCCGTGTACTTTAAGGCCAGAGGCGAGATGGCGGCCGCTCTGCCGAGTCAGGGTTTTGTCTTTTTCGAGCACCGTGGCAAGGTCGAGCAGGCCGAGGCCGGTGAGGGATTCGCCGGCAGACTCGATGTGGTGGGGGTCGTCGATGCTTTGCCCCAGCATCTGGAAGCCGCCGCAGATGCCGACGATCTCGCCCCTATCAGCGCGGTATTTTTTCAGGGCTTCGGCCAGGCCGGAGCTGAAAAGCCACTTGAGGTCAGCGATCACGTTCTTGCTGCCCGGCAGGATCACCGCGTCGGCATCCGCCAGATCGGTCGGGGTTCTGGCGATTTTGACAAACAGGTCCGGTTCACCCAGAAACGGTTCGAAATCGGTGAAGTTTGAGATGTGCGGCAGGTCGATGAGCGCCACGGTGACATGCTCGCCTGCAGGCCGGTGCGGACTGAAAAGCCCGGCCTTGAAGTTCACCGAATCCTCTTCGGGCAATCCGAGGTTGGCCAGATAATCCACCACCCCCAGCACCGGCTTGCCGGTTTTGTGTTCCATGTAGGTAAGCGCCTCGGTGAGCAGCGATTTCTGGCCCCGAAAGCGGTTCACCACGAAGCCGGCAATCAGCTCCCGCTCCCAGTCGTCCAGAATCTCCATGGTCCCGACAAAGGAGGCGAAGACCCCGCCCCGGTCGATGTCCCCCACCAGCAGCACCGAGGCCCCGGCATATCGGGCCATGGGCATGTTGACGATGTCGTGGGCCTTGAGATTCACCTCGGCCGGGCTGCCCGCCCCTTCCAGGACCATGACCTCGTATTCGGCGGCCAGCGAATCATAGGCCGCCTGCACCGCGAGAAAGGCCTGGGGTTTGTAGGCCAGATAGTCGTTTACCGTCATGTTGCCCACCGGCTTGCCCAGAACGATGACCTGGCTGCCCGTGTCGCTGGAGGGTTTGAGCAGGACCGGGTTCATGCGCACGTCCGGGTCGAGCAGGGCGGCCTGGGCCTGCACCACCTGGGCCCGGCCCATCTCGCCGCCCTCCCGGGTGACAAAGGAGTTGAGCGACATGTTCTGGGCCTTGAACGGGGCGACCCGTAACCCATCCTGCAGGAGGATGCGACATAAGGCGGCGGTGAGCACGGATTTGCCCGCATTGGAGCAGGTGCCCTGGAACATGATGGCTGGGGTTTTGGGCATGGTGCTTATTCGCCTTCTTTATTGAAAATGACCAGATTGCGGATCTTGCCGGAAAAGGGCAGGGTCAGTTCGACGATTTCCTGCAAGCGATAGGGGCTCTCCGGTTGCTCGGCCCGCCAGGCCTTGATCTCCTCTGCGGCCCGGGGGCCTTTCATGCAGATGACCCGACCGCCGGCCGGATTAACCTCGGCGGTGTGCAGGAGGAACTCGCCGAGGTTGGTGAAGGCGCGGCTGGTGATGAGCGGCACGGCAAGGGTTATGCCATCCACCTCGGCGACGCCTTTTTCCAGCCGGCCGCAAATAACCTCGATATCCTTCAGCCCCATGGTCCGGATGATGTGGCGTAAAAAAGAAACCCGTTTCTGGCGGGGCTCCACCAGGATGACCGGCAGTTCCGGCCGAGCCGCCTTGAGGGCCAGACCGGGAAATCCCGCGCCGGTGCCGATGTCGAGGAGCGTCTGCTGGACGCTGTTCAATGGCGGGAGAACCCGGAGCAGACTCAGGGAATCGAAAAAGTGGCTCTCCCAGATCTCGCGCAGCGGGGCTTTGGCCACCAGATTGATCTTGGTGTTCCAGCGGAGCAGCTCGGCGCAGTAAAGCAGAAGCCGCTGCCGGGCCTGGTCGTCAAGGGGGATGCCCATGGTCCCGAGGCCTTCATCTAAAATTTTTTTGCTCTGGATGTCGGTCATGCAGGATGTTTCTCGCTGCCTTTCCGGTGGACCAGAGTGAGTCCGGCCAGGACAAAGGCCAGGGCCGCCAGATTGACATTGTAAAAGGCCAGACCGGCCAGGCTCGCGACCAGGGCCAGGGAGCACAGCCACACCGCGTTGCGCCAGACCGCAATTACGGCCAGGATAATGCTCGTCCGGGCAAAAATCTGATTGTACATCAAGCGGCCGATCATGGTGCGAACCAGGCAGACGGGCTTGTCCGGCGTGTCTTCGCACACCCCCACCAATTGTTCCGAGATAAAGACGCCGTGGCGCAGGGCGGTAAAGACTCCAAAGGCCCCAAGCACCAGGAGGCCGAAGGGCAGGAGGGGGCGCAGCGAGATACCAGGGCTTTCCCGCCAGAGAGGGTAGGCCAGCAACAGGCAGATGGCCACCCAGATATCGGCCTGCCAGTTCAGCGGGGTTTCATTGATCAGGATGAACACAGCCCCGGAGGCGAGCAGCAGCCCGCTGAGCCGTTCGAGCATGCCCTGGGACCCCTGGCCGCGCTGCCTTTGGTGAAACCAGAGATAAGCAAGGGCGGGAATGGCAAAACCGAAGTTGTTGAAGCTCCGGTAGCGGGCATCCAGCACCAGGCCGAGTACGGCAATCAGGGCACAGGTGATGACCCCCAGCCGCAGGGTGCCGTTGAGGGCTGCGGGGCTGAGGCGGGATTTGCCCCGGAGAAAAGCCAGGGACGCATCCAGGCTGAGGTGGGTGGGGGTGGTGCCGGAGGCGATGGCTTTCAGGACCAGCAGGTAGACGCCGGTGCTCAGCGAGAGGACGACAAAACTCCAAAGGTATTCATAGGTGTTGGTGGAAATGAGGGAAAACTGATGGCCCTGCAGCGCGATCAGGATGGCGCCACCGGCCATGGCGGCAGAAAATTGCAGCCAGCGTGTCGCGCTCATCTCGAGGTGGCGGCGGGCAATAAGCAGGGTCAGCAGGGCGATGGCTGCGGACTGGGCAAAGAGCAGCCGCCAGTCGGGAAAATTGGAGACCGGCCCGGCGAGAACATGTTTGTCAAGCCGCTCCGGGCTGTACAGCCCCCAGTAGCCGCCCACCGCCCCTTCCTTGATGCGCTTCCATGGCTGGTCAAAGGCCTCAATCAGGTTGTATTGCCAATGCTCCTCGTTGGCCAGGGCGATGAAGCCGCGGATAAAACGGGCCTGATTCTCCAGGCTGGGCAAAGCCCCTTCCCGCATCCGCCCCTGGGAGGGCCAGCCGGTTTCGCCGATGACGATCTCCTTGCCCGGGATCTTTTGCCCGACCTCTTCCCGGATCTTCTTGATGTGGGCCATGGCCTGGTCGATACCAACCGGATTATCCTCCCAGTAGGGCAGGATGTGGATCATGACGAAATCAGTGGCCTGGCTCACCTCCGGATGCCTGAGCCAAAACTCCCAGACATCGGCGTAGGTGACCGCCACTCCCGGCAGGGCAGCATTGACCTGCCAGATATAGTCGGCGAGCTGCTCGCCGGTTATCTCCCTGCGGAGCAGGGCCTCGTTGCCCACCACCACCGCCCGGACCACGGCGGGATTTTTCCGGGCCAGGACAATCAGCTTTTCAATCTCCTGCTGATTGAGCTTGTGGTCCGCGCCGATCCAGGCGCCCAACAGCACTTGCATGCCGTACTTTGCCGCATACTCGGGCACCGCTTCCAGCCCGGCGACCGAATAGGTGCGGAGGCAGGAAAAACGCCGGGAAAGGATGGCCAGATCCGCGTCTATCCGGGCGGGGGCAATGGTCAGGCCCGTGGCAAAATCAAATGGGGACTGGTCTTTTTCAAAGGGGGCGTAGGAGACACATTGCAGGGGTTGACCGGTAGCCGGCTCAGGCTCGGGTACTTGGCGCGGCAGACCGGCCCAGCACCAAAAAGCAAAAAGCACAGCCAGGGCTAAAGCATAAGCAAGAGCGGTTCGCAGAATGGTCATAGGTTTGCAGGTCGGTTTGGTGTTTTTTGTTCATTTCCGGCATTGAGCCGGATAGTTACAAAAATTTTACCCATCCCTTTTACCCTGCAAGGATTTAGCGGTCAACGACAAAGGGGATTGCGGCGATAGCTCGTCGGATTGCGGGGATCCTGGTGAATGATGATATCGGCCTGGGGGAATTCGCTCATGATGGCGTGCTCCACCTCTTTTGCCACCCGGTGCGCCTCGGCAAGGGGCAGGGCCTGGTCAAGATCCAGGTGGAACTGGACAAGCATGGTCTGCCCGGACTGTCGGGTCCGCAAGTCGTGGATGCCGAGTACGGTGGCATGGGTCAAGGCGAGATCGCAGAGGCGCTGGCGGGTTTCTTCGGGGAGTTCATGGTCCATGAGAACCTGCATGGCCTCGCGGCCGATCTGCCAGGCGCTGTAGAGGATGTAGCCGGCAATCCCCAGAGCGCCGAGGGGGTCCAGCAGGGGGTAGCCGGAAGCGGCAAAAAACAGAGCGGTGATGGCGGCGGTGTTGGTGAGCAGATCGGTTTTGTAATGGAGGGCGTCGGCGCGGATGGCGGAAGAATTGGTCTGCCTGATGACATAGCCCTGAAAGGTCAAAAGCCCCAGGGTGGCGGTCATGGCAAAGGCCATGACCCAGAGGCCGATATTGATCTCCTGCAGGGGCTGCGGGTGGTTCAGCCTTTCGGCGGCGTGCATGAGCAAAAAGATGGCCGAGCCGCCGATAAAGCAGGCCTGGGCAAGCCCGGCCAGGGACTCGGCCTTGCCGTGGCCGAACTGGTGATCCTGATCCGGGGATTTCAGCGAATAGCGGACGGCCAGCAGGTTGATCAGCGAGGCGGCCGCATCCATGAGCGAGTCAACCAGGGAGGCCATGAGGCTTAGGGAACCGGTCATGAACCAGGCCGCGCTCTTGATCCCGATGAGTCCCAGCGCCGTGGCCGTGGAGGCATAGGTCGCCAGCCGGAGCAGACGGGCGGTCTTGTCGGGTGTGGCCGCTCTCATCAAGGATTCTGCTCCCTGGCCATGGTGACCACCCGTTGCGGGAAGGGGATGGAGATTCCGGCCCGGCCCAGCGCTTGATACACCGCCAGGTTCACATGATGCCTGGTTTCGATGTATTTCCCGGTGGGCACCCAGTAGCGGTAGCCGATGGCCACCGAGGAATCCCGGAAATCATCGATGCCGATCTGCGGCGGCGGTGCGCTCTGCACCTGGGGGAAGCCTGCGATGGCCTGGGCGATGACCCCGATGGCCTTGCTCGGATCGGCATGGTAGCTGATGCCCACCGAACTTTCGACAATGCGGTATGCCCCGGAATTATGGAGAATTTCCCCGACAATATGCTTGTTGGGCACGGTGATCCTTACCCCGTCCTCGGTGCGCAGGGTGGTATGAGCCAGGGTAACCTCCTCCACCACCCCGAAGACTCCGGCCACCGTGATCGTGTCGCCCACGAGGAAAGCGCGGCCCAGGATGATGGCCAGTCCTGCCCCATAGTTGGAGAGCGGCCCCTGGAGGGCATAGGTGGCGCCGAAGGCGGCCGCGCCAATGGCCGCAATGAACGGGGCGATGGTGATCCCGAATTTGCTTAAGGCCATGAGCACCGCAAAAGCGATCACCATGATCCTGGCAAAGGAGGAAAGGAAATGGCGCAGGGTGACATCAAGCCCACGCCTTTCACAGAGCCTGGCTACGGCCGCGGCCAGCCAGTTGCCCAGGATAAACCCGGCAATGAGGATGATGGTGGCCCCGATCACCTGAAAACTGTAGTCCACCAGATAGGTGATGGCTCGGTCGGCGATAGTGTTCAGGCTGGCAAGCGGCTGATCCATGGTTCGTAGCCTCTCCTGGTTGGTGGGGTTGTCACATCATAGCGGGATTGGTGGTTGCTGTCCAGAGGTCAGCGCCGATTGCTGTTGCACTGGCAGGTTTCGGTGAGGGCGCGGTCGAGGTTGCGGAAAAAATGCCGGGCCTCCGGGTCGTCTGGGTTCTGCTGGAGCCGAGCTTCGTACATGGCGAACAGCCGGGTGAGTACATGGGGCATCTCTTCTTCGGGCAGTGAGCCCAGGGCGTCCCACAGCTCCGTGGTATTCATGGGTAAGCAATCACAGGGCACGACATCTGCTTTGTTATCGGCCTGTTCGCATACCAATGTATAGCTCTCAGGCCTCTGTCGCGCATCTGCCGCACCCTGTAATCGCTTACAGTTGGGGGGTAGCGCTGAACTTGGGGTCGCCTGTCCCGTAATCAGTTACATTCATGGGCTGGTCGTATCCGCTTCGGCGGGCCCGGCCTCGGATAACCGGTTCTGCCCATGATCGCGGGCCACCAGCATGTAAATGGAAGGCACCACGAAAAGAGTAAACAGGGTGCCCACGGCCATGCCGCCCACCAGGACCAGACCGATGGAGTTTCGCGCCGCGGCGCCGGCGCCGCTGACCAGAGTCAGGGTGAAATGGCCGGCCACCGTGGCGGTGCTGGTCATGAGGATGGGACGCAATCGGGTCATGGCGGCCTCCCGGATGGCTGCCAGCTTGGCGTGTCCCTGTTCCTGAAGGGTATTGGCAAATTCGACAATGAGGATGCCGTTTTTCGCCACCAGGCCGACCAGGGTCACCAGCCCCACCTGGGAATAGATGTTGAGGGTGGTGGTCCAGCCCTTGGTCCAGAAGGGGGTGTTGGGGTCGGGGATCTTGAGAAAAGTGAAGATCAGGGCGCCGAACATGGCCAGGGGGACCGAGCCGGCCAAGATGACAAAGGGGTCGCGGAAGCTGTTGAACTGGGCGGCCAGAACCAGAAAGATCAGGAGCACTGCCAGCATGAAGGCGGGGAGAAATTTGTTGCCCTCGCTGCGCAGCTGGCGGGATTCGCCGGTGTAGTCAAGCACATAGCCCTGGGGCAGGATCTTGGCGGCCTCATCCTCCAGATAGCGCAACGCTTCGTCCAGGGGGCGCACCGAGACGCCGCTGATCTTGACCGCGTTCAGCTGCTGGAAGCGGTTCAGGGAGCGAGGCACCGTGGTGTTCTTGATCGTGGCCACGGTGGAAAGCGGCACCAGTTGGCCGTTTGGTCCGGTGATGTGAATCTTTTGCAGTTGCTCCGGGTTGAGCCGGTCGGCCCTGGCGATCTGGGGGATGACCTTGTAGCTGCGTCCGGCGATATCGAAGCGGTTGACGAAGTTGCCGCCCACCATGGCCCCGAGGTCCGCCCCCGCCTGTTCCAGATTGAGACCCAAGTCCGTCACCTTGTCGCGGTCGATGACGAATTCGGACTGGGGCTGGTCGATTTTCATGTCGATGATCGGCGGAAAGGCGAACATCCCGCTTTGCATGGCCTTCTGCTGGATCTGTTGGGCGAATTCCAGGATCTGGGCGGGTTCGGCGGTGGAGGCCAGGATGAATTCCACCGGAAACTGGCCGCCGCCGGGCAGCGCCGGCCGCAACACCGGGAAGATCCGGATGCCGGGCAGACCCTGGAGCTTTTGCTGCACCTCGGGCATGATCTCAAAAATTGAGCGGTTCCGCTGGTCCCAGGGCTTGGTGACCATGCCGCTGAAACCGGAGGTGGGCTGGGTGACCTGGAAGGTGAATTTCGTTTCCGGGATGGAGAGAAAAACCTTGTTGGCGGCGGCGGTAAAAGTGCGGGTCTGGTCCAGGGTGGAGTTGGCCGCAGCATCGACGATGCCGAAGATAACTCCCTGGTCCTCGTTGGGCGCCAGCTCCCTGGCCGACATGGTGAACATGGGGATGGCCAGCAGGGTGATGACGAGCCAGACCGTGTAGACCGCCGGTCTGGCCGCCAGGGTGGCGTCCAACCAGCCTCCGTAGACCCCGCGCAGCCTGGCAAAGCCGCGGGCGATCCTGCCCGCCAGGCCATGCTCTTCAAGCCCCGGTTTGAGCAGCTTGGCCGACATCATCGGTGACAGGGTCAGGGCCACCACCCCGGAGATGGTCACCGTTCCGGCCAGGGTGAAGGCGAATTCCCGAAAGAGCGAGCCGGTGAGCCCCCCCTGAAAGCCGATGGGCGTGTAGACTGCGGCCAGGGTTATGGTCATGGCGATGATCGGCCCCACCAGCTCGCGGGCCCCCTGCAGAGCCGCATCCAGCGGCGACTTGCCCTGGCTGAGGTGGCGTTCGACGTTTTCCACCACCACGATGGCGTCGTCCACCACCAGCCCCACCGAGAGGACGATGGCCAGCAAAGTGAGCAAATTGATACTGAAGCCGAAGACCTGCATGAGAAAAAGGCCGCCGATCAGGGACAGAGGGATGGCCACTACCGGAATCAGCACCGAGCGCAGGGAGCCGAGGAAGAGGAAGATGACCACGATCACGATGAGCAGAGTTTCGCCCAGGGTTTTCATCACCTCGTTGATAGCATCGTCGATGTAGGCCGTGGCATCGTAGGCGATGCGCCCTTTGAGGCCGGTGGGCAGATCTTTTTCAATTGCCGCCATTTCCGAGCGAACCAGTTTGATCATGTCCAGGGAATTGGCGTTGGGCAGGGGCCAGATCCCCATGAAGGTGGCGGTTTGCCCGGAAAAGCGGACTTCCGCGTCGTAGTTTTCCGCGCCGAGCATGACGTCGCCGATGTCTTCCAGATGGACAGTGGCGCCGTTCTCTTCCCGGATTGCCAGCCGCTTGAATTCCGCCACCGAACGCAGATTGGTATCGGCGGTGAGGTTGACCTGGATGAGGGAGCCCTTGGTGTTGCCAAGGGCGGCCAGAAAGTTGTTGGCGACCAGGGCCTTGCGCACCTGGGCCGGGCTGATGTTGTAGGCGGCCATGCGCTCTGGTTTGAGCCAGATACGCATGGCAAAGGTGCGGCCGCCCAGAACATCGGCACGCTGCACGCCTTGGATGGCGGAAAGACGGGGTTGTACTACCCTGGTCAGGTAATCGGTTATTTCGTTCTGGGTAAGAACATCGGAGGTGAAGCTGAGATAGGCCGCGGCAAATCTGCTGTCCGCCGACTCGATGTTGATTATCGGCACCTCGGCCTCGGGCGGCAGATCCCGGCGGACCTGATCAACCTTGGAGCCGATCTCGGCCAGGGCCTTGGTGGCGTCGTAGTTGAGTTTCAGGCGGACGGAGATGGTGGAGACGCCTTGGCTGCTCTGTGATTCCAGGTAATCAATGCCGTCGGCCGCGGCAATGGCCCGTTCCAGCGGGGTGGTGATAAAGCCCCGCACCAGTTCGGCGTTGGCCCCGACATAGACAGTGGTAACAGTGACCGCCGCGTTCTCGCTTCGGGGAAACTGGCGGACATTGAGGGAGCGAAACGCCTGCAATCCGGCAATGATGATGAGCAGGCTGATCACCAGGGCGAGGACGGGGCGGCGAATAAAAAGATCGGTGAATTTCATGGGTCTTGACTCAGGGGATCAACTGTTGTCCGGCGTGGGATTCAGGCTGAATTTCGGGTTCAGGGCATTGTCGATTACGACCTGCTGGCCGTTACGCAGCTTGAACACCCCGGTACTGACCACGGTGGCCCCATCTTCAAGACCGGAAAGCACGGCGACGAAATCGCCGCGCCTTTCTCCCAGACGGACAAACTGCTGGCGCACCGCCAAGCCGGTCTTGCCGCTCTTTTCCTCTTTTCGCTCTTCAACCACGAAAACCGAATCGCCGTAGGGGGCGGGAAGTACGGCGGTGGCGGGGATAGCCAGCACCTGGTTTTTGCCGGGCAGCACCACGGCCACCGTGGCGAACATGCCGGGGCGCAGCCGCTCGTCCTTGTTGGCCGCCGTGGCCTGGACCCGGACATTGCGGGTGGCGCTGTCCGCCTGCGGATTGATGGCGGTGATCTTGCCGACCACGGTCTGGCCGGGCAGGACATCGGAGGTTATCCGCACCGGCAGGCCCGGCTTGACTCTGGCCAGCTCCTGCTGGGGCAGCATGAAATTGATGAAAATCGGGTCCATGGCCTGAAGGGAAACAATGGGCTCACCTTCCTTGAGGCTCTGGCCCAGATTGACCAACCTGATGCCGAGACGACCGGAAAATGGAGCCAGGATGGTTTTTTTGGCGATGGCGGCCCGGATCGTATCGGCCTGGGCCAGCGCCTGTTTGAATTTCGCCTCGCCGTCATCGTAGGCTGCCTTGGAAACGGCGTTAGTCTCGATGAGGAGACGGAGCCGCTCGAAATTGGCCTTGGCCAGGGTTGCTTCCGCTTCAGCCGCCTGGAGTTGCGCCATTTCGGAAGAAGTATCCTGTTGGAGCAGGAGGCTGCCCGCCTTTATCCAGGTGCCAGGGGTAAAGGCAAGGTGCGTCACCTTGCCGGGCAATTCGGCGGCAACGGTTACGCCTTGCACTGCTTCCAGCGAGCCAACGGCGGGCAGGGTGGCCTCCCAGGACTCCGGATGGGGCTGGGCCGTGGTTACCGTTTCCGGCGGGGGGGTAAAACTCTTCCCGCTCTCCATCATTTTGGAGATCTGCAAGCCCTTGATGCCGGCAAGGATAGCAATTATCAGCAGCAGGCCAAGGAGGGAGAGGAGGATGCGTTTTTTCATGGGCGGTATTCTTTCTAGAAAAAGGGCGAGTGGTTGGTGGTGGGAGTTAAGTTAAACACATATTTGACTTATCTGACTTGCCTCGTCAAGGATTTATTTCCTCAAAAAAATAGAGATAGCGTCTTACTTGGATACATTTATGTAACTTACGAAATAGCAGTTTTGTTTTCTATTTACATAAATGGAATAATAGCAGAGAGGCGATTTGATAATTTATAAAGGGACAATCAAGAGATATCACATTTTATCAATTAGATAAGTAAAAAATAAACAATGGGAAAATGGACGGCACGCTTGTTGCTTTGTTGCCAGGTAACTGCTTGCGGAAGCGAGCATCTCTGAAGCCGAAAAAGAGGTGTGCTTCAAAAAAGGAGCGAAGCAAGGAAAGGGTAGTGCTGCATTTATTTTTCAAAATCGACAGAGGAGATCAACCATGGAAAGGAGAGAGAGATGAAAAAAATACTGCTGACATTTTTGCTGGTCGTGGGCTGCCTTGGCAGTTCTCTATCGTTGGCGTTTGCAGAAGAAGGCGTTGGCGAGCCCGCTCTTTCGACGCCGGCGGTAAGCGAGGTTGCGCAGGCGCCGAAGCCGGAGCCGGTTGCCGACCCCACCGGCGCGGCAACCGGCGGGATTGCGGACGTCATCGGCGCTACGGCCGGGGCGCCGACCGCCGAGGAGCTGGCCGCCATGGAGAAGAGCGAACCCTTGGCTGCAAAACTGGGGGACGTTGTCGGGCATAACCGGATCGCGATCAATATGGTTTGGCTGCTGGTCTGCGGCTTCCTGGTCATGTTCATGCAGGCCGGATTTGCCATGGCTGAGGGCGGGTTTACCCGGGCGAAGAATGCGGGCCACACCATGGCGATGAATTTCATGATTTACGGAATCGGCATCCTCGGCTACTGGATCTGCGGCTTTGCCATTCAGATGGGCGGCTGCGGCGGAGTTGCTTCTCTCGGCGGGGCCGGTGTACTCAACGGCGAGTTCGTGGTCAATCTTTTCGGCAAGGATTTCGGCCTGTTCGGGACCAAGGGATTTTTCCTTTCCGGGACCTATGATGTCGCGGTCTATGCGATCTTTCTGTTCCAGATGGTGTTCATGGATACCACGGCGACCATTCCCACCGGTTCCATGGCCGAGCGCTGGACCTTTAAATCTTTCGTGATCTACGGCTTTTTCATCACCGCCCTGGTCTATCCGCTCTATGCCAACTGGGTCTGGGGCGCCGGCTGGCTCTCGCAGCTCGGGGCTAATTTTGCCTTGGGCCACGGGCATGTCGATTTCGCCGGTTCCTCGGTAGTGCATATGACCGGCGGGGTCGCCGCACTTGCCGGGGCCATCGTCCTGGGACCGCGGCTGGGCAAATTTAAGGCCGACGGCACGCCCAACGCCATCCCCGGCCATCATATCCCCATGGCCATTGTCGGCTGTTTCATCCTGGCCTTCGGCTGGTTCGGCTTCAACGCAGGTTCCACCCTGGCGGGCGGCGATTTCAGGATGGCGGTGGTTGCCGTCAACACCATGATCGCCTCGGCGGCCGGCGCCTTTGCCGCCATGACCTATATGTGGATTGTCTACGGCAAGCCGGATATCTCGATGATTGCCAACGGCTTTCTCGCCGGTTTGGTAGCCATCACCGCACCCTGCGCTTTTGTGGATTCCGGGGCCGCAGCGTTCATCGGGGCAGTAGGCGGCGTTCTCCTGTGCCTCAGTGTCTTTTTCGTCGAGCGGGTTTTGAAGGTTGACGATCCGGTCGGCGCGATCTCCGTTCATGGCGTCAACGGCGCCTGGGGTGTTTTGTCCCTGGGGCTCTTTGCGGACGGCACATACGGCGACGGGCTCAACGGGGTTAAGGGCACGGTCAAGGGTCTCTTCTATGGCGACTCCGGGCAGTTCCTGGCCCAGGTCATCGGCACTCTTACCAACATTATTTTCGTCTTCTTGGTCATGTACATATTCTTCAAGGTGTTGGACAAGATCGTGCCGCTCCGGGTTTCTTCGGAAATGGAACTGGAAGGACTCGACCAGAGCGAAGTCGGGGTGAATGCTTACCCGGAATTCAATCTCAATAAAACCCATCGCTAAGGCGGGAGGCATCATGAAAAAGATAGAAGCAATCATCAAGCCGTTCATGCTTGAGGAGCTTAAGGAGGCCATGAATGTCATGGGGGTGCAAGGCATGACCGCCTCGGAAGTGAAAGGTTTTGGCCGCCAGAAGGGGCACACGGAGGTCTACCGCGGCGCCGAGTATGTGGTGGATTTCATCCCCAAGATAAAGGTTGAGATCGTTGTTGCCGCGGAGATGGTGGACACGGTGGTTCAAGAGATTATCAAGGCAGTCAAGACCGGGAAGATCGGCGACGGCAAAATCTTCGTCCTGCCGGTGGATTCGGTCTGCCGCATCAGGACAGGCGAAACCGGCAAGGATGCCATCTGATTTTTGTCTGAAGAGAAAGTGACAACAGGCGGCGGATTCGCGGAAGCCCCGAATCCGCCGCCTGTCCCTCCGCAATTGGTAGAAGACGACAGATGAAATTCCTGATCCTGCAACATACCCCTTGGGCCGGGCCCGGGCGACTGCTTCTCGACGCGGCGAACAGGTGCGGCGTCAAGTATGATCTCGTCAAGGTCTGGCAGGATTGGATTCCTGATTTCAACGATTATGGGGCCATCGTGCTTCTGGGCGGGGCTCCCAATGTCGATCAGGAAGCAAAGTACCCCTTTCTCGTGGAGGAGAAACGATTCATCAAAAGGGCGATTGCCGCGGACAAGCCGATTCTGGGCTTCTGTCTCGGCCATCAATTGCTGGCTTCCGTGCTCGGCGCCCAGATCGGCCCTAATTTCAAGCCGAGCATCGGCTTTGTCCAGGGGCATCTAACCCACGATGGCCGCGAGCATCCGGCTTTCAGAAATCTCGGCAAGGCGTTACCCATGTTCAAGTGGCACAGTCAGACGGTGCTGGAGCCGCTACCCAAACATTTTTCCCTGCTCGCCACTTCCGAACAATGTCAGGTGGAGGCCTTCTCCCTTGAGCAGAGGCCGCATATTCTCGGCTTGCAGTTTGAGAATCATGTGGCGCTTGCCGAGGATATCAGCCTCTGGTTGGAACAGGACTGGCAATGGCTGGCTTCGTTTCGCTCTCTGGTGGTGAGGCCCGGTGATCTGCTGGCAGAGGCAAGGCGCTTGCGGACGCAGATTGCCGATGATTTCCAGCTATTTTTCCGTGATTATCTGAGCCTTATTTCCTGATGGTGTCCCAAGGGCAATTGGAGAAATCAGGCAGGACAATTCTGTATTTTTTAATGCGGTAACCCATCTGGCGCTGGGTCAGCCCCAGTTCCCGGGCGGCCCGGGCTTGCACCCATCCGTGTCGCCGCAGGGCTGCGACCACCTCTTCTTTTTCCATATCCTTCAAGGACTTGTGTGCGGCATTTCCGGACAGCGGCACGCTTGTCGTTTGCTCTGATCCTTCCGGGGAGGGCGGGGCAAGGCGGAAGGACGCCACCAAGGCCTCTGCTTCCGGTTCCGCCGTGATATAACTGGGCAGCTCCCGGGAGACGATGATGTCGCGGTCCGCCATGATCACCAATCGTTCGATGAGGTTCTGAAGTTCGCGGACATTGCCCGGCCAGTGGTAGGCGCAGAGGAGCTGGACCACGGAGCTGGACAGGCGCACCTCTCGTTTGTTCATGCGGTTGCTCTCTTGCAGGAAGTGATCGAGGAGCAGGGGGATGTCTTCCCTGCGCTCCCTGAGCGGCGGCAACACCACGGGAACCACATTGAGGCGGTAAAAGAGATCCGCCCGGAAGCTTCCCTGCTCGACGCATTCTTCCAGGCTGCGGTTGGTGGCGGCAATGACCCGGACATTGACCGTGATGGTCTGGGTGCCGCCCAACCGCTCGAAGGTCTGTTCCTGCAGCACCCTGAGCAGCTTGGCCTGCAGGGGCAGGGGCAGCTCCCCCACTTCGTCGAGAAAGATAGTGCCGTCGTCGGCCAGTTCGAAACGCCCTTTCTTTAGGCCAGCCGCGCCGGTGAAGGCGCCTTTTTCATGGCCGAGCAGTTCGCTTTCCAGAAGATTTTCCGGCAGGGCCGCGCAGTTGATCTTGATGAAGGGCTTGTTGGCGCGCGGACTTGCCTGGTGGATGGCCCGGGCGACCAGTTCCTTGCCGGTGCCGGATTCGCCCAAAAGCAGGGCGGTGGCCCGGCTGGGCGCTACTTTGTCGATGTAGTTGTACACATCCTGGATTCGCTTGCACTGGCCGATGATATTGTGCTGGTTGTAGCGGCTACGCAGCTCTTTTCTGAGGAGGAGGTTTTCCTCCACCAGAACCTGCTGCTTGTGGGAGACCGCCTTGTGCAGCCGCAAAAACTGGGCTATGAGCATGGCGACCACGGTGAGGAAGCGGATGTCTTCCTCAGGAGAGATTTCCTGGCCGAACAGGCGATCCACGGAAAGGACGCCGACCGGCCCCTCCGGCAGCATCACGGGTACGCCGATGAAGGAGATTTCTCCCTTGGGAAGGTTGGCGCGGGCGCCGGTCCGGTTTAAAAAAAGCGGTTCGCTGTGGATATCCGGCACCACGAAAGGATAGGCGCTTTGAAAGATGCGGCCGATGACCCCTTCGTTGGGCCGGTAGATGCCGCGCTTCTCCTCCTCCTTGCTGAGGCCGTAGGAGGCGGCAATGGAAAGGTGCTCGCCGCCTTCTTCCTGCAGGACAAGGGTGGCCCGTTCCATGCGCAGGGTTTCGTGCAGGATCTGCAAGACCTCGGCCAGGGTTTTCCTGATATCCAGGGCTGAGCCGATGAGCTGGCTTATCTGATACAGGGCCTGCAATTCAAGGCGTTCTGTTGGGTAGTCTGGTTTGCTCATGTTTTGCACCTGTCTCCGGACTTGCCCCACTGAGGTGAAATTTCTGGTGTGCTCTTCTTGTTATTTTGAATAAGCAAAAAATGTTCCAATGCTTCAAAAATGTAATATTTCAAACGAGTACAGTTTGTAACTATATGAAATGTAATATTAAAAACATAAAAATCACTCATGCAATAAAGCGCCTATCTCGTTCAAAAAAGTTAGATTAGTTTTTATATCAATAACATAAATGTAATTTTTCTCATATCGTATGCTTTCCCTTTCCAAAAGTGGTTCAGGGCCTTCCGTTTTGTAGCCAAGTTTACAAAAGCGAACAGGCTCTCTGGTTGGCTCTGCTGTTCGTGTGCAAAATAAAACTATTAATATCGAATGGTTGGTTGAAAAAATTCGATTTGACTTCGCCCTGGCACACACCTTGCGATATCAGCAAACGACGGCAGCGCAAGCCAAGGGAATTTGACAACCCATATCTAATACAGAGCAAGGAGGAGTAGAGATGCGCAAAGTGGCAATTTACGGCAAAGGCGGCATAGGCAAGTCAACCACCACTCAGAACACCGTGGCAGGTCTCGTGGAGTTGGGCAGAAAGGTTATGGTCGTGGGCTGCGATCCCAAGGCGGACTCGACCCGTCTCCTGCTGGGTGGCCTGGCCCAGAAATCGGTGCTGGATACCCTGCGCGAGGAGGGCGAGGATGTTGAACTCGACGATATCCGCAAGGCCGGATACGGCGGCACCTGGTGTGTTGAATCCGGCGGACCCGAGCCCGGCGTTGGTTGCGCGGGGCGCGGCATCATCACCTCTATCAATATGCTCGAATCTTTGGGCGCCTATGAAGAAAGCGAAGGTCTCGACTATGCCTTTTACGACGTCTTGGGCGATGTAGTCTGCGGCGGTTTCGCCATGCCTATCCGCGACGGCAAGGCGGAGGAAATCTACATCGTCGTTTCCGGGGAGATGATGGCCATGTACGCGGCCAACAACATCAGCAAGGGGATCATGAAGTTTGCCCAGAGCGGCTCCGTGCGCCTGGGCGGCCTGATCTGCAACTCCCGCGCCGTTGACAACGAGGAGGAGATGATCTCGGAATTTGCCAAAAAACTCGGCACCCAGATGATCTACTTCGTACCCCGCGACAACGACGTGCAGCGCGCCGAGATAAACCGGAAAACCGTTCTCGAGTGGAATCCCGAGGTCAAACAGGCAGACGCTTATCGCGGGCTGGCCAAGGCCATCGACGAAAACAAGAACTTTGTCATTCCCAAACCCCTGGAGATCGAGGAGCTGGAAAAACTCCTGATGGACTACGGGCTGATGAACTAAAAAACTATAGGTCCTATAGGTCGCATAAGACCTGTCCTATAACAAAAAAGGAGAAAATCAATGTTGACTATGATCAGAGCAATTGTCCGGCCGGAGAAAGCAGACAAGGTTCTTGCCTCCCTCATGGAGGCCGGTTTTCCGGCGGTTACCAAATATTCCGTGGCCGGTCGCGGCAAGCAGCGCGGCATCAAGATCGGCGAGGTTACCTACGACGAACTTCCCAAGGTTATGTTGATGAGCGTCATCAATACGGCGGATAAGGATTTTTTTATCGAAACCGTGATGAGTACGGCCCGCTCCGCCGGCAAGGGGGCTTTCGGCGACGGTAAGATCTTCGTCTCGCCGGTGGAGGAATCATACACCATCAGCTCCGGAGTCAAGGAGACCGCCTATGCCTCGGAAGGGGGGGTGTCATGAAAGAGGTCATCGCCATCGTGCGCATAAACATGATGAATCAGACCAAACAGGCCCTCAGCGACTGCGGCGTGGATGCTTTTTTTGCCCATGAGGCCCAAGGCCGCGGGGTTGGCTTTGTCAGTCCGGCCGTTCTTGAGGGAACGATCCAGGGCTATGAAGAGGCTGCCGCTCTTTTGGGGGAAAAAGGCAAGCTTTACCCGAAACGGATGATCACCGCGGTTGTGGAAGACTCCATGGTGCGTTGCGTGGTGGATACCATTGTCAATACGAATCAGACCGGCATGCCTGGCGACGGCAAGGTTTTTGTCCTGCCTCTCGGCGATGCGGTCCGGGTAAGAACAGGCGAGACGGGCGTCAAGGCCATCTCATAAGGAGGAAAGACAATGGCAACAAAGAAAAAGTTGGTGCAGTGGGCCCCCGCTGAGGTCAAGGCGGCGCTCCTTGAGAAGTACCCGCCCAAGGTGGCCCGTAAACGCGCCAAGCAGATCATGATCAACGAGGCACAGCAGAACGAGACCCCGGAGCTCACCGCGAATGTGCGGACCATTCCCGGGATCATCACCATGCGCGGCTGCACCTATGCCGGCTGCAAGGGCGTCATCATGGGACCGACCCGCGATATCGTCAATCTGGTGCATGGTCCCATCGGCTGTAGTTTTTATGCCTGGCTGACCCGCCGCAACCAGACCGACCCGGGGCCTACCGGGGAAAATTACATGAACTACTGCTTTTCCACGGATATGCAGGAGCAGGACATCATCTTCGGTGGCGAGAAGAAGCTGGCGGCTGCGATCCAGGAGGCCTACGACCTCTTTCATCCCAAGTCCATCGCCGTGTTCGCCACCTGTCCGGTCGGCCTGATCGGGGACGACATCCATACCGTGTCGAAGAACATGAAGGCGAAGTTCGGCGATTGCAACGTCTATGCCTTTTCCTGCGAGGGGTACAAAGGGGTGAGTCAGTCCGCCGGCCATCATATCGCCAATAACCAGGTGTTTCGGCATCTGGTGGGTTTAAACGATGAAGTAAAGCCGGGCAGGTACAAGATCAATCTTTTGGGTGAGTACAACATCGGCGGCGACGGTTTCGAGATCGACCGGATCTTCAAGAAATGCGGGATCACCTGCATTTCGACCTTTTCCGGCAACTCGACCTATGACCAGTTTGCCTCCTCCCATACCGCGGATCTCAATGCAGTCATGTGCCACCGCTCCATCAACTATGTGGCGGACATGATGGAGACCAAATACGGCATCCCCTGGGTCAAGGTGAATTTTATCGGCGCCAAGGCCACGGCCAAGAGCCTGCGCAAGATCGCCGGGTATTTCGGGGAAAAAGAGCTCATCGACCGGGTGGAAGCGGTGATTGCCGAGGAAATGCCCGAGGTGGAGGCGGCCCTGGCTGAAATCACCCCCCGGACCGAGGGCAAGACCGCGATGATGTTTGTCGGCGGTTCCCGAGCCCATCATTACAAGGAACTCTTTGACGAGCTCAAGATGAAAACCATTTCGGCGGGTTATGAGTTCGGGCATCAGGACGATTACGAAGGCCGCCAGGTGCTGCCCAATATCCAGTTGGATGCGGACAGCCGCAACATCGAGGAGCTTGAGGTTGAGGCGGACGAAACCCGTTTCAAGCCGCGCAAAAGCGAGACGGAAATGGAGGCCCTCGAAAAGTCAGGCTACAGGTTTAAGCATTATGACGGTTTGGCTGCGGACATGGACAAGGGCACCCTTATCATCGACGATCTGAACCAGTACGAAGCGGAGAAACTCGTCGAATTGATGAAGCCGGATATCTTTTGCGCCGGGATCAAGGAGAAATATTCCATTCAGAAACTGGGGGTGCCCATGAAGCAGCTCCATAGCTATGACTCAGGCGGCCCCTATGCCGGGTTCCAGGGGGCGATCAACTTCTACAAAGAGATCGACCGGTTGGTTAACTCCAAGGTCTGGGGTTTCATGAAGGCCCCCTGGCAGAAGAACCCCCAGCTTTCGGCGACCTTTGCCTGGGAGTGAAAAATATAGGTCCTATAGGTTCTATACGACCTATGGGACCTATGCAAAAAACAAGAGGAAAAAGCCATGCTTTTACGACATACCCCAAAAGAGATTACCGAGCGCACGGCCTTGACCATCAATCCGGCCAAGACCTGTCAGCCCATCGGCGCCATGTATGCGGCTCTCGGCATCCACGGATGCCTGCCGCACAGCCATGGCTCCCAGGGTTGCTGCGCCTACCACCGTTCCGCCCTGACCCGGCATTACAAGGAGCCGGTTTCCGCCTCCACCAGCTCATTTACCGAAGGAGCTTCGGTTTTCGGCGGCCAGGCCAATATGCTGCAGGCCATCAACAACATCTTCACCGTCTATAATCCCGAGGTGATCGCCATTCATACCACCTGCCTCTCCGAGACCATCGGCGACGATCTGCCCCAGATCAAGAAAAAGGCGGCGGCGGAAGGCAAGATCCCCGAGGGCAGATATGTGATCAGTGCCTCCACCCCGAGCTACGCGGGTTCCCATGTCACCGGCTTTTCCAGTATGGTCAAGGCGATGGCCGGGATGGCCGAGCCGACCGGGAAAAAAAACGGCAAGGTCAACATCATCCCCGGCTGGGTGGAGCCTGCCGATATGGAGGAGATCAAGCGGATCACCGGGATAATCGGGGTGAAAACCATCCTTTTCCCGGACACCTCCGGCGTGCTCAACGGCCCGCTTTCCGGCGAGTACAAGATGTTTCCGGAAGGCGGCACCACGGTGGCCGAGCTGAAAAGTACCGGGGACTCCAAGGGGACCCTGGCCCTGGGGGAATGGTGTTCCGCCGATGCGGCCCGGACCCTCGATAAGCAGCACAAGGTTCCCTGCTCGGTATTGGACATGCCCTTTGGTCTAATGGCCACGGATCGTTTCATCGATGCCCTGCGGACCATCGCCGGGGTGAACATTCCCGAAGAGATTGCCCACGAGCGCGGGCAGTTGGTGGACATGATTTCGGACATGCACCAATACCTCTACGGCAAAAAAGTGGCCCTGGTCGGCGATCCGGATCAGCTTATCGCCATGACCGAATTTCTGGTTTCCATGGATATGAAGCCGATCCATATCGTCACCGGCACCCCGGGTAAGAAATTTGAAAAAAGGATCAAGGAGCTCACCAAGGACATGGGCTGCGAGGTCAACGTCAAGGCCCAGGGCGACATGTTCCTGCTTCATCAGTGGATCAAGAACGAGCCGGTGGACCTGCTCATCGGCAATACTTATTGCAAGTATATCGCCCGGGACGAGGACATCCCCTATGTGCGCTGGGGTTTCCCCATCCTGGACCGGCAGGGGCACCAGTACTTCCCCACCGTGGGCTACAAGGGCGGCATCAGGCTGCTGGAGAAGATCCTCGGGGTATTGCTCGATCGTCAAGACCGGGACGCTACCGAGTCGAAGTTCGAGCTGGTTCTTTAAAAACGCATAGGTCTTATAAAGCCTATAGGACCTATGCCTTTCGTCCTTTCGAGGAAAACGTCATGACTGTTGTCGATTTTCCCAAGACCAGGCAAGGGTGCTGCGGCAAGACGCCCCAGTGGCTTATCCTGCCGGTGGCCCCTCAGGCCGCAGCCCGTCTCCGTTTTTGCGGGGAGGACAAACTGCCCCAGGCCGTGCCCCTCCGGGGCGCGCTTACCTGGATCGCGGATCTGCTGGTCCAGGGCAACGAAATTGCCGGCCTGAATCTCCACGGCCCTGGGGATCCTCTGGCCACCCCGGCCATGACCGGGGAGATCCTGGCCATGCTGCGGAAGCATTATCCCCGGTTGCCCCTGGGGGTGACCACCCTGGGCCTCGGTCTGGCCGAGCAGGCCGGGTTGCTGGCCGGGCAGGGGGTTGCCAGGGTTACCCTGCTGGTGGATGCGGTCACTCCGCAGACCGTCAAAAAGATCTATACCTGGATCCGGCCGGGCAAGCGGAACACCCCTCTGGCGGAAGCAGCCGAGATCCTCATTGAGGCGCAAGCCAAGGGAATCGCGGCCTGCAAGGCGATAGGCATTGCGGTCTCCGTCCAGACCACGGTGTATGGAGGGATCAACGAAGAGGAGGTTGAGGAGATCGCCCGGTGGGCCTCCGCCCTCGGCGCGGAGTCCATGAGCCTGCTGTCCGGAAAGGGATGGCTGAATAAGGAAGAGAAACTGCCTCTGGTTTCGGCGGAGGCCATGGCGGAGCTGGCAAAAAAGGCTGCCCTCCATCTTCCGGTCGCCTGTCCGCAGGTAGTCGGGGGCGAGACCATCCCCTCGGCAGAGGAAGGCGGCAAGCCGACCACGGCCAGACCCAATGTGGCCGTACTCAGCTCTAACGGTATGGACATCGATCTCCATCTCGGCCATGCCATCAAGGCCCTGATCTATGGGCCAAGGGGGGACGGTCTCGCCTGCCTGCTCGCGGTCCGGGATCTACCCGATCCCGGCAGCGGCGATACTCGCTGGCAGGAGCTGGCCGAAATTTTAGCGGATTGTTTCACCCTGCTGGCCACCCATGCCGGGCAAAAGCCGCGGGAGACCCTGGCCCGCCTCGGCCTGCCGGTGCTTTTGCTGGAGGACAATGTCGAAGGCACGGTGGACGTACTATACGGCGGCGGCAAGAAAGGCAAAAACAGGAAATAACATTTCATGGAAAGAGGAGATATTTACCATGGCCATCCCAAAACGACAGATCCTTGTTTGCCAGAGCTTCCGGGTTGCCGGCGACAAGAAGGGCATTTGCCACAAGCAGACCGAAGGGTTTCTGCAATACCTCGAAGAAGAGGTGCTCGATCGGAAGCTGGACTGCCTGATCAGCGCCACCACCTGCCTCAAACAATGCGAGTCCGGACCCATCATGGTGATCCAGCCGGAGAACTGGTGGTTCAAGGGCGTGGACAGCGAAGAGGCGATTGACGCCATCCTGGACGGCCTTGAAGAGGGCGAGCCTGCCGCCAAGTACCTGATCACCGCATAGGGAGGAAAACACCATGGCCCTGAACCCCCTGGGGACGGTCAAAACCATTGTCGAGGCGGCCGGGATGGGGATCTCCTATGCCTATGAGGATCTGGTCTTTCTGGAGCATAATTCCTTTTTGCTCCAGTTTACCGACCACGAGGTCGTGATTCATCTGAACAGCGAGGCGGACGAGGCCACGGTGCATGGCGATATAGAGCGGTTACGGCAGGTAGCGCTTGAACACACCATGCAATTTACCCGCGGGACCCACTACATCCTGGTCCCGGAGGGCGAGGATGCCATCCGCCTCGAATTCAGCGGCTGAACCGGGAGAGGTGTATGGCACAAGCAGTGATACGACCCGCCAGACCTGGCGACCTCGAGGCGTTGGTGGCTTTGCTCCGGATGCTCTTTGCTATCGAGGCTGATTTTGCTTTTGACGCAGCCCGGCAGCGCCGAGGGTTGGAGATGCTCTTGGCCCATGAGGGAGCGGTTATTCTGGTTGCCGAAGCAGAGGGCCAGGTTGTCGGCATGTGTTCCGGGCAGTCGACCATCTCCACGGCGGAGGGCGGATTTGCCCTCCTGGTGGAGGATGTTGTGGTCGCCGAGCCATGGCAAGGAAAAGGCCTGGGCCGAGAATTGCTGGCAGCCCTGGAGCAGTGGGGTGCCGAGCGAAAGATCGGACGCCTTCAGCTTCTGGCCGACCGGAACAATGCAGCGGCTCTGGAATTTTATTGCAGACTCGGCTGGCAGTCCACGGAACTTGTCTGCCGGCGCAAAAGAATAGAGGAGGGCGAATGATGCTGGAAGCACGCAAGGCTGCAACTGCCAACCTGGCCGGATTTCCCGCTTTCCAGCGCGAAGCCATCAAGGGATGGGAGGATTTCCTGCGGGAGGGCAATCAATTCCTGGCTACGGCCAATAATGCCTATGTCCAGCGGCGTCCGGCCTTCACCACCGCGATTCTGTACAATCTGGCGGCCATGGCCATTGAAAAACTGATCATGGCCCTGCTCATGAAAAGCGGCAATCTGCCTTACAACCACACCATGCACGATCTGGTGGCGGCCATTGACGAGTTTCTGCCCGGCGAACTGGCCGGACTTGGCGAAGAACTCAAGCGGCTGGACGGATTTCAGGACATCTGCGATGTGGAGAGCTACTCCGTCAGCCCCCCGACCATGGCGCAGATAGGCGGTATGCTCACCCTGGCCCTGGAGGTGCAGGCGCGTGTCATGGCCTCTGTTGCCGACCGTTAATATTGCAATCTATTGATTCTATTACAAGGAGAACGACCATGGCGAGGAAAGACGTAGAGGCATTGCTGGTTGCCGGCGGCGGCGATAAACATCTGCGGGCCAAATACGATGTCCCTGGCACCAGGGATGAGTTTGTCGCACTGGCGGCGGAAGACGGCTATCATTTCACCGTGGAGGAGCTTGACGCGGTACTCAAGGAGTCGGGCGACGTCTTTGAAAAAAACGGCAACCCGGCCAAGCGGCAGATCTGGTGGGTGTGAGGAGGGATAGTTCTCTTGCTGTTTTGCCGATGCGCGAGTGGATGGGATTAATGAAAGCGACTTGAGATAAGATTCTGGCAGGTGTCTCGTTGCCCTGCCCTTGATTTCTTGGAGCCTGCCGGATTTTTTCACTCCCCGAGCTTTTCCATGGTGTCTTCGAGCATAATCTCGAGTTCCGCCAGCAAAACCTCGCCGATGCCAAGGCTGTGCGCCTCGGGCAGCACGGCAAGTTCTATGGAGGCATCGGGATTGAGGTTGATGCCGAGTTTGGTGCAGGCCGAATCAGCGACCTTGACGATCAGGAGCATGTAATTGGACGGGGCAATATCTTCGAGATGGTGGTCCCGGATAACGGCGCAATAATTCTCTGGCAGCCGCCACTTATGGGCAAGGTTATAACCCTGCAGCGTATGCACGGAATCGACTATTTGGGTGATAAGTTCTCCGGGAAAGTTGATATGCTCCTTGGCCTTGATATAATCAATCGCCTTGAGAGCCGCGAGTTTGCCGATGTCGTGAATCAATCCGCCCAGGAATACCTCATTGATATTGACCGTATAGCCGAGTTTCTTGGTAAGCCATTGCGCGGCTAGAGCAACCCCCACCGAATGCCGCCAGAGCTTGCCCATCAGGGCGTCGATCTCCTTGTTCTTGGCGGAGTAACGATTCCGTTCCGCCGCGAGAACCACTAAGTCGGCAAGCTGATTCGCCCCGAGCCGGACAGCTGCGTCGCGCACGGTTGCCACATTGGAAAGGCCGGCATAAAACGGCGAGTTTGCCACCCGCAGAATCTCGCTGGCAAGCGACTGGTCGCTGTGAATCAACTTTTCGACATCCTGGACATTGTAGTCGTCAGCGCTCACCATCTTGCGAACCTTGATGGCAATATCGCTGAACACCGGCAGGTTGAAGTCGGCCGAGTTGATGACCTGATCAATACTGTCAATCAAGGAAACATTTTCTGTCACGCCAATTCTCCCTGTAAACGTCGTAATTCCGCAAACGGTCGGGGCCTGCTCAAACGCGGCAGTTGCCGCATGATCTCTTCGAAAGTGGTCATGCCGTTCGCCGCCTTGATGATCCCGTCCTCCAGCAGGGTGACCAGCCCGGCCGATTCGGAACTGATCTTCCTGATCTCATAGGATACTTTGTGGGCGATCAGGGCATCCTTGACCTGTTCGTTCAGCACCAGCAGCTCAAACACCGGCACTCTTCCCCGGTACCCGGTAAAACGGCACCGCTTGCAGCCCGGGCCCTTCTTGAACATGACCCCCTTGAAATCCTCCGTCTTGTATCCCAGGCGCCGGATTTCATGGGAAGTCAGATGGTGATCCTCGGCACAGTCCGGACACACCTTGCGCAGCAGGCGCTGGGCCAGGATGCCCACCACGGTGGACGAAATCAGAAAGGCCTCGATGTTCATGTTCAACAGGCGGATAAGGCCGCCGATACTGTCTTCAGAATGAAAGGTCGTCAGCACTTTGTGCCCGGTGAGCGCTGCCTGGATCGCCGCTTCGGCGGAAAGGCGGTCGCGTATCTCGCCGACAACGATGATGTCCGGATCCTGGCGCATCATGTGTTTGAGGCTTTCTTCAAAAGTCACCTTGATTTTGGGATTCAGCGAACACTGGGCAATGCCTTCGATGACATACTCGACCGGATCTTCTGCGGAGACGATGCTGATATTGACACTGTTAAGATAATTGATGGCGCTGTACAGGGTGGTTGTTTTGCCCGAACCGGTGGGGCCGGTGACCAGAATAACGCCGGTGGATGCATCCAGAGCCTCCTCTTTGAATAGCTGCAGCATGCGGGGAAACATCCCTATTTCCTTTATGTCGAGCAGCAGGGCCTGTTTGTTCAGCAGCCGCATGACGACCTTTTCTCCTGCTACCGTGCTGTAAACGGAAACGCGCATGTCCAGGGTGCCATCATGGGTGTCGAACAGGATGCGCCCGTCCTGGTGGCGCCGCTTTTCGCTGATGTCGGCACCGGCCATGATTTTGATCCTGCTGATCATCGGCGGCATCATTTCGAGAGGGAATTCTTTAAACGGGATGAGAACTCCGTCAATCCTGAGCCGAACCCGTAACACGTTTTTCATCGGCTCAACATGGATGTCGCTTGCCTTTTCTTCGATCGCGCCGAAAATGATGGAATTAACCGCCTCGACAATAACATTTTCGGGCTGGGCAAAAAGATCCTCGCCGCGCAGCCGGGCCTCGTGTTTATCCATGGCATGATTGAGGGCCGCTTCAAGAGCAATGGCAGGGATGATGTCCGCACCAAGAGTCTTTTTGGCGATCCGGATGGTCTGGTCATTCATGTTCTCGCCAAAGGCCACCAGTACAGACTCTCCCTGGCGGCGGATGGGGAGGAAGGTATACAGGCGGTATTCCTTGAACGAGGCAATCCCAAGCACTTCGTCGTCAAATTCCTCGCTGGTCACGTCAAGATAGGGGACCGCGAACTTGTAGGAAAGGATTTCCAGGACCTTCTCTTCTGAAACGAAATGATGCTCAATGAGGATTTCACCCAGTTTTTTCGAGCGGTCCTCCCTTTGAATGGTGAGCGCTTTTTCGAGATCAGCCCGCTTCAAATAATCGAGTTCGACAAGCAATTCGCCGATCGGCCCGTCCAGGGTCTTGCCCTTAAGGCATTTGCGTATCTGGGATTCGGTGGCATACTTGAGATCACGCAGTACTCCAAGCAAAATATTGGAGGGAGGCAACTTGACGAGAACACGGGTGGCATACTCTACCTGTTTTTTGGTAAGCAGCCCTTCCGCAACCAGAATGTCCGTGATTTTGAAGGCGAACTTAAGCCCCGGCCGATTTCCCGTCATTTGTTCATTCTGTGAGCCCATTCATTCCCCCGGTCAAAAATCCATCGGCATCAAGCCGTTCTTCTGTAAGGGCAAATTCGAGGCAGGCCTCCGGAACCAGTTTCCCTGAGTCCGGAGGTGAACTGCGGCTGCGGATGTATTGATTCCGAGCATTCAAGATGGATGGCGCCAATTTGTTAGTAACCTTCCCTATTCCATATCAATTTAAGCCAAAGTTTGCACCTTGAAAGATGCGGGTGGATTTAAATAGTAAGCACCCCACGCGTGTTAAGATCTTTTTGTCCCCAGATGGCATAAGTTTCGTTTGAGAAGTATATTGCGATACTTCAAGTTGCCGGACTAGGGTGAAAATTTTGACGGAGGCAAAAGGAGCGCTCCTGATTTTAAAGTTTCGTGCAGTCCCTCAAATAGTTCCCATTAGCATCCCATACTCCCTGGTTGATTGTCAATTCAGGGGGGAGAACAACGATTGTTTAGGTGGATGACTATGAAACTTCAGGGGGGCAGACAAAAATGTCCGGCCCCTTCTTTTTTGTCGCAAACCTTACACACCTTTCTCCGGTCCCTGCCCACTCCCGTTTCAGTCCGCGAAGCATTACTGTGTAACACTATGTAATCATTTGAGGAAATATTATTCTCCTGCTTGGCACACCCCTTGCTCTTACCCTTTTGCAAATCATCAAAGAGGAGCACGGACATCATGCAGGCAGTGTTGCGGGAACGCCAGGATTCGATACATCGCACCGGGGAGGCCCCCTTTGCCATGGAATGCAACAAGGACAGCCTGGCCGGGGCAGTGAGCCAGCGGGCCTGTGTGTTCTGCGGCTCCCGGGTGGTGCTTTATCCCATTGCCGACGCCCTGCATCTGGTGCATGGCCCCATCGGCTGCGCGGTCTACACCTGGGATATTCGGGGTGCCCTTTCCTCCGGGCCGGAGTTGCACCGCTTGAGCTTTTCCACGGACATGCAGGAGACCGACGTCATTTTCGGCGGCGAAAAAAAACTCTACAACGCCCTGGTCGAACTCATCGACCGGCATAGCCCCAAGGCGGCCTTTGTCTATTCCACCTGCATCGTCGGGATTATCGGCGACGACATGGCGGCGGTGTGCCGCAGGGTGAGCGAGGAAAAGGGGATTCCGGTCCTGCCCGTGCAGTCGGAGGGGTTCAAGGGCAACAAGCGGGAGGGCTACAAGGCGGCCTGCAATGCCATGCGTCAGTTGGTGGGCATGGGCGACACCAGCGGGATCTCCAAATACAGCCTCAACATTTTGGGCGATTTCAACCTGGCCGGGGAGATCTGGCTGATCCGCGACTACTTTGCTCGGATGGGCGTCGAGGTGGTGGCCAACATCACCGGGGACGGCCGGGTGGGGGATATCCAGCGGGCGCACGGGGCCGCGCTCAACGTGGTGCAGTGCTCCGGCTCCACCATGGATCTGGCCCGGATGATGGAAAAGGACTATGGCATCCCCTCGTTGCGGGTTTCCTACTTCGGCGTGGAGGACATGGCCGAGTCGCTCTACGCGGTGGCCGCCTTTTTTAAGGACGAGGAGATGATGCGCCGCACCCGGGAGCTGGTCAAGGAGGAGCTTTCGCGGCTGATGCCGGAACTGATGTATTACCGGCAGGCTCTGGCGGGCAAGCGGGCCGCCATTTACGTGGGCGGGGCGTTTAAGGCCTTTTCCCTGGTCAAGGCCTTCCGTACCATCGGCATGCAGGTGGTCATGGTCGGCTCCCAGACCGGCACCCCGGAGGATTATGCGGAGCTGGCTGAGATCACCGACCCCGGCACCATCATCGTCGATGATTCCAACCCCCTGGAGCTTTCTTCGTTTCTTCAGGAAAAGGAGGTGGACATCTTCGTGGGCGGGGTCAAGGAACGGCCCATCGCCTATAAGCTGGGCGTCGCCTTCTGCGACCACAACCACGAGCGCAAGGAGATGCTGGCCGGATTTGCCGGGATGCTCAACTTTGCCCTCGAGGTGTACTCCTCGGTGATGAGCCCGGTGTGGCGGTTTGTGCCCAGAGGGGAAAAATAGCCACGAACCCCACGAAACAACACGAAAAGGGGTAGGCCCTCACCCCGACCCTTTCCCTGGGGGAGAGGGGGGATTCGCAAAGAAACTGTGTCGAGGCCTTCCTTCTCCCTGAGGGAGAAGGACAGGATGAGGGGGAAGGTCCTGCCCCGTATTAGTTATGAGAGGTTGTTAGAGATGACCAAGATGCCTCCCCAGTATGTCTCCACCACCAATGCCTGCAAGCTGTGCAAGCCGCTGGGCGCCAGTCTGGCCTTTCGGGGCGTGGAAGGGGCGGTGCCCTTTCTCCACGGCTCCCAGGGGTGCGCTACCTATATGCGGCGCTACATCATCAGCCATTTCAACGAGCCCATCGACATCGCTTCCTCCTCGTTGGGGGAGAAGAACGCGGTTTACGGCGGCGGGGCGAATCTGAAGTTGGGCTTAAAAAACGTGACCGAGAAATACCATCCGGCCCTCATCGGCATCGCCACCACCTGCCTCACCGAAACCATCGGCGACGACGTGAAGCGACTGCTCTTTGAGTACCGCCGGGAGTTCATGCAGGACGGAGGGCCGCTGTTGGTGCAGGTTTCGACTCCGAGCTATTCGGGCACCCACATGGAGGGGTTCCATGCGGCGGTGCGGGGGCTGGTGGAGCAGTTGACCGAGGCGGCGGAGCCGAACGGCACGGTAAACATCCTGCCCGGCTTTCTCTCGCCTGCGGATCTGCGGAGCCTTAAGGAGATCGTTGCCGATTGCGGCCTGGTTGCCACCGTGCTGCCTGATTTTTCCGAAACCCTCGACGGCCCGGCCCTGCGGGACTATCCCCTGATCCCCAAAGGCGGAACCAGGATCAGCGATATCCGGGCGATGGGCGGGGCGACGGCAACGGTGGAGTTCGGCCATACCCTGCCGGACCAGCTCTCCGGGGGCAAGTATCTGGAAAAGAGCTACGGCGTGGACCTGCACCGGCTGGGGATGCCGGTGGGGATCCGGGAAACGGACCGGTTTTTCGAGGTGGTGAGCAGCCTTTCCGGTAGATCCATGCCGGGAAAGTACACCCTGGCCAGGGGCCGTCTGGTGGACAGTCTGGTGGACGGCCATAAGTACGTGTTCGGCAAGCGGGCCGTGGTCTACGGCGAAGAGGATCTGGTCATCGGCCTGACCTCTTTTTTGGCCGAGATCGGGGTGCAGCCGGTGCTCTGCGCCTCGGGCGGCACCAGCGGCGGGTTTGTCAAGGCCATCGAAAAGGCGGTGGCAGGCTTTGGGCTGGAGATGCCCCGGATCCACGAGGGCATGGATTTCTATGAGATCGGCGAATTGGCCGGGGAGCTGAAGCCGGATTTCTTTCTCGGTCATAGCAAGGGGTATCCCTTGGCGCGGGATTTGGGCCTCCCGCTGATCCGCGTTGGTTTTCCCATTCACGACCGGGTGGGCGGCCAGCGGCTTCTGCATATCGGCTACCACGGAGCGCAACAGCTTTTCGACTTGATCGCCAATGCCATGATCGCGGCCAAACAGGACAGTTCCGAAGTCGGCTACAGCTATATGTAAAGGGCAATAGGTCTTGTAGGGCCCATTGACCTATACGATCATCAAAAGGAGAAAACCAATGCTTGATATTTCCAAAGACCTGAGCCTCCACCCCTGTTTCAATCCCGCCATCAAAGGCCAGGCCGGTCGCGTCCATCTGCCGGTGGCCCCGAACTGCAACATCAAGTGCAATTACTGCGACCGCAAATACGACTGCGTCAATGAGTCGCGGCCCGGGGTGACCAGCACCATCCTGAGCCCGGAGCAGGCCCTGGTCTACCTGGGCAAGGTTCTGGAAAAGGAGCCGCGCATCACCGTGGCCGGTATTGCCGGACCCGGCGATCCCTTTGCCAATGGCGAGGCGACCATGGAAACCATGCGGCTGATCAACAAGAATTTTCCGCAGATGATCCTCTGTCTGGCCAGCAACGGCCTGGCCATCGGTCCCTATATCCCGGAGCTGGCCAAGCTCAACGTCTCTCACGTGACCATCACCATCAATGCCGTGGACCCGGAGGTTGGAGCCAGGATCTACAGCTGGGTTCGGGACGGCAAGGTTGCCTATCACGGCCGCCAGGCGGCGGAGCTGCTCCTTTCCCGACAGCTGGCCGCAGTCAAGGCCTTGAAGGCGCACGGGATCACGGTGAAGATCAACTCGATCCTGATACCTGGGATCAACGACCACCATATCCTGAAGGTGGCGGAGGCCATGCGGGATCTGGGCGCTGATCTCTTCAATTGCATGGCCATGTTCCCCAACGTGGGTACCCCCTTCGGCACGATCCGTGAGCCGTCCAAGGAAGAGGTCGGGGCGATGCGCACCGAGGCGGAAAAGTTCTTGCCCCAGATGCGGCATTGCACCCGGTGCCGGGCCGATGCCGTGGGGCTGCTCGATCAGGACCGGACTGCGGAGATGCGGGGCTGCCTTTCCGCCTGTGCCCAGCTGCCGCCGCTGCCTGTCGAGGAGCGGCCCTATGTCGCGGTGGCGACCATGGAGGGCATCCTGGTAAATCAGCATCTGGGCGAAGCCATCCGTTTTCAGATTTATGCGAAGAAAGATGCTGCTTTTGTCCTGATTGAAGAGCGAGAGGTGGCCAAGGAGAACGGCGGCGGCCTGCAGCGCTGGACCTCTCTGGCCCGGCGCCTCAACGATTGCCGGGCTGTGCTGGTGAGCGGGGTTGGCGAGACGCCAAAGGAAATCTTGCGGAAATCGGGGATTCGTCCCGTGGTGATGGGCGGCTTTATCGCCGATGGCCTTAAGACCATCTTTGCGGGGGGCAACCATGGGGCGCTGAAGGCCAGGCGGCAGCCCTGTACCAAGGGGGTGTGCGCGGGGTCGGGTGGCGGTTGTCAGTAAAAGAAGGTATTCCCCCCCCCGGCAGTTGCGTGAACATCGGCCTGTTCAGGCACAACTGGCTTTCTGAGGCAATACATTGTTACACAATTTTGTTATTACCCAGATTGTTTATGGTTCAAAAATGTAATTTTTAGCATGGTTGGTTTTTTCAGTAATCTATTCTATTTCAAGTAGTTATATTAATAACTGGTTTTTTGGGGTTGTTGGCATGGAATGTGAATTACCAGAAGGCACAGAAGGCAGGCTCTAAGCATTTCAATAAAATTTATAATTTATGAAAAAGGAGAAAGAAGATGAGTAAAGTCGCGAAGAAGTTGCTGGCTGGGGTTGCCGCTACAGGGGTATGCCTTTCCATGTTTACCGGAATGGCCTTTGCCGAGGAAGACAAGCCCACGGCGAATTTGACCGTTGGTGCGTCCAGCCAGTATATCTGGCGTGGATTTGAGCTGAGCAAGGACAGCATCGTGGTGCAGCCGTCCATGACCGTGGCATATAAGGGTTTTTCCGCCAACCTCTGGGGGAATCTCGACTCCGACCAGTACTCCGCCACTACGGATTCGACAAACAACTGGAATGAAACCGACATGACCCTAGCCTATGGTTGGGAGATGGGCTCGGTGGCCTTCTCCGCAGGTTATATCTACTACGCCCTTGATTCCGCGGAAGATACCCAGGAGTTTTTTGCCAGCGCCGCGCTTAACACCCTTTTGAAACCGACCCTGACCGTGTACCGCGATACGGATTACTATCCAGGCTGGTATGCGACTCTGGCTGTTTCCCACTCCTTCCCGGTGCAGGGGGACGTTACCCTGGATTTGGGCGGTCAGGTGAGTTATCTGGCCGCTGATGATTCTTCCCCGTATAAAGAGGCTGACGGCAGCAAGTACAGCAATCTCCATGACGGGGTGTTATCGGTGGGCCTTACCGTGCCGGTAAACAAATACATCACGGTCAGCCCGAAGCTCAGCTATACCTTTGCTTTAAGCGATGCTGCCAAGGATCTCATGCGGACAAGCAGCAAGGATGGAAACGACGACAATTTCATCTACGGCGGTGTTGCTGTGAGTATGGCGTTTTAACAGGGGTTTTCCCCCATTTTCTCCCTGTTGGCCCGTCTGTCTCGCTCCCTCCCCTGGCTGAGACAGACGGGTTTTTTTGTTAAAAAATACTTGCTCCTTCGTTATATTCTGTTAAATATAACGAAATGAAAAACAACCCGAGACAAGATACGGAGGAGCCAGGCCTGAGATGGCGAGGGCGGCTCTGGCTCGAAGGCGAAGAAGGCACTTTTCTCGGCTATGGCCGGGTGGTGCTGCTGGAGCGGATCAGGGAGTCCGGTTCCCTTGCCCAGGCGGCCCGTTCCATGGGGATGTCATACAAGCACGCCTGGGATCTCCTTGCCTCCATGAACCGCCAGGCCGGCGGCAAGATGGTTGAGACCTCCCGTGGCGGCAAAAGCGGCGGCGGGGCCAGGCTTACCCCGACGGGCGAAAAGGCCATCGCGATTTTTTGGCAGTATCATGCGCGCTTTCAGGAGGTTTTGCAGGAGATGACCGCTACGATGGGGGAGGCGTTGTGTGACTCAGGGGACACCGATCCGGGCTCATAATGGCAGTGCATAGGGTTCCCCATTTATCATCAAATTCTATAAGGAGCCAAAGCATGTTTTTGAGAATTTTGCTCTGTCTGTTTGTGGTAATGCCTTCGTTGTTTTGGGCGTCGAGCCCTGCCCGGGCGGAAACCGAGCTTATCGTCTCCGCTGCCGCCAGCCTGACCGAATCGTTCAAGGAGATCGGCAGATCGTTTATGGCGAAAAATCCAGGGGTGACGGTACGTTTTAACTTTGCCGGGTCAGGCCCCCTTTTGCAGCAGATCGTCCAGGGCGCCCCGGCGGATATTTTTGCCTCCGCCGACCAGGAGACCATGGACAAGGGGGAGAAAGGCGGGTTCATCCTGCCGGAAAGTAGAATGAATTTTGCGGGCAATTCCCTGGTACTCATCGCCCCGGCGAAGATGACTTCCGTCACCGGGCTTGGCGATTTGAAATCCGGGCGGGTGCAAAAAATTGCCATGGGCAATCCCGACTCGGTCCCTGCGGGAAAGTATGCCAAAGCGGCCCTGGAAAAGCAGGGACTCTGGGGCGCTCTGGCGCCTAAATGCGTGATGGGTCTCTCGGTGAAACAGGCGCTCGAATATGTGATGCGTGGCGAGGTGGAGGCTGGCTTCGTCTATGCCACTGATGCTGCTGCGGTAAAAGACAAGGTGCGGGTTGTGGCTGAAATCCCCACCGATAACCCCATTGTCTATCCTGTGGCCGTTGTTGCCGGGAGTGCCAGCAAGGAGAAGGGACAGGCCTTTATCCTGTATCTGCGTAGCCCTGAGGCGCAGATTATTTTCGCGAAATACGGTTTTAAAAGGGTATAGCTGTTTTGCCTTTTGAAGGAAATGATCATGCCAGACCTTACCCCTCTATGGCTTACGTTGCGGGTTGCCTTTTTCGCAACCTTGCTCGCCTTTGTTTTTGGCGTAGCCTTTGCCTGGCTCACCGCCCGCTTCACCTTTTGGGGTAGAGATTTTCTCGACGCTTTCCTGACCCTGCCCCTGGTCATGCCGCCCACGGTTCTAGGCTATTACCTCATCGTGGTCTGGGGCAGAAACGGCTGGCTGGGCTCATGGCTGTATGCGCATTTTGGCCTCAGCCTGATGTTCACCTGGCAGGGAGCGGTGCTTGCGGCAACGGTGGTCTCCTTTCCCCTGCTTTTTAAATCAGCCCGCGCCGCCTTTGAAGGGGTTGCCGCCGAGTACGAGCAGGCGGCCCGTATCCTGGGAGACAACGAGCTGCAGGTGTTTTTTAGAATCACTCTACCCTTGGCCGCGCGCGGGCTGCTGGCCGGAACCATGCTCGCTTTTGCCAGGGCCATGGGGGACTTCGGCGCCACTTTGATGGTGGCGGGCAATATCGAGGGCAAGACCCAGACCGCGGCCATGGCGGTGTTCGATGCGGTGCAGGCCGGGGACTACACCTTGGCCAATACCCTGGTTGCCATAATGTCGGTGGTCTGCATCACTATTCTTGTCATGACCAACAAATTGGCAAACAAAGGGAGGGGTGGGCGATGAGGCTTGAGGTTGATATCAAGAAAACCCTGCACTCCGGTGAGCGGCGCTTTGAACTGGCGGCGGCGTTTTCCTCGCGGGACGATCTCACCGTGATTTTCGGCGCTTCCGGTTCAGGGAAAAGCCTCACCATTCAGGCCATTGCCGGGCTGGTTACCCCTGAGCAGGGCAGGATTACGGTGGGCGGCGAAGCTCTTTTTGATGAGCAGCATGGGATCAATCTCCCGGCACGCAAGCGGGGGGTAGGGTATCTTTTTCAGGACTATGCCCTGTTTCCCCATCTCACCGTGCGGGAAAACATCGGCTATCCCCTGAAAAATGGTTGGCATTTCAGCCTGTTTCCCGAAGATCGGGCAGAGGTTGCGGAGATCATGGCCTCTTTTGAGATCAGCCATCTTGCCGCAAGTTATCCGGCGGAGCTGTCCGGGGGGCAGAAGCAGCGGGTTGCTCTGGCCAGAGCCATGATCAAGAAACCAGCCATCCTCCTGCTGGACGAACCGTTTTCCGCTCTGGATTCCATGCTCCGCCACCGGATGCGCATGGAGTTGCTGGAGATCAGGCAGCGGTTCGGGGTGCCTCTGGTGGTCATCACCCATGATCCGGCGGATGTGGAGGTTTTTGGCGACACCCTGGTCGTCTTTGCCAATGGCAAGGTGGAAGAGATCAGCAGCAGAAAGGAGTTTGCCGCGCCGGAGGACGGCTCCGGCTGGCGGACAAAAGTCTGCCCGCGGGCGCAGTGGAAAAAGGGATCTCTTGCCGCGCATGGTTTTGCTATGGCCTCGGTTGATTGAGGTGGCCACCATGGAGCATGTCCGGGGTTTGGTGGACAGCACCCTGCGCGAGGGCAGCCAGGCGGTGGGGGTTGCCTTCAGCCTGGAGCAGAAGGTGGCTATTGCCCGGTATCTCGTGCAAATCGGGATCGAAGAGGTGGAGGTGGGTATCGCCTCGCCGTTGGACAAAGAGCTGCCCGACCTGATCGTTCGTTGTCGCGGGGAGGCAGGGGTGAAGCGTCTGTCCCTCTGGTGTCGCTGCCGAAAGGAGGATATCACCTGCGCTCTGCGTTTGGCCCCGGAGGTGCTTTCCCTCTCCATCCCGGTTTCCGACCTCCAGATCGGGGTCAAGTTGGGGCTGGGACGTCCGGCGGTGTTGGCGATGGTGGCCAAGGCGGTCGCAACGGCGCGGGCTGGGGTGCCCTATCTTTCCCTTGGCCTGGAGGACGCGACCCGGGCGGATCCCGCCTTTCTGCGCGAGATCGTCATCGTTGCCTGTGCAGGCGGGGTGGACCGCATCCGCATCGCCGACACGGTGGGGGTGGCCACCCCCGGCTCCATTGGTGCTCTGGTCCGTGGGCTGCGCCGGAATTTTAAGGTGGAGATCGGGGTGCACATGCACAACGATTTCGGCATGGCCACGGCCAATGGTGTTGCCGCCCTGGAGGCCGGAGCAAATTGGGTCGACGTCACCGTCCTGGGCCTCGGCGAGCGGGCCGGAAACAGTCGTTTGGAAGAGGTGGCAGGCTATCTGGCCCTGCAAACCGGCAGGCCCTACGCGACCACCCTGTTCTCCGACTTGGCCCGCTTGGCCGCCGACTGCTCGGGGCGGACAATCGAACCCCATCAGCCGGTGATCGGCGCGGGAATCTTTGCCTGCGAAACCGGGCTGCACTTGGCCGGGCTCGCCAAAGACCCCCGGACCTACGAGCCCTACGAACCGATCCTGGTCGGGGCGCGGCGGCAATTGTCGTACGGGCCAAAAGTGGGCAGGCAGGGGGTGGCCGAGCGGTTGCGGCAGTTGGGGCTGCACTGTCAGGAGGCGCAGCTTGGGCGGCTGGTCGAGGCCTTTCGGGGGCAGTGCCGGATCATGGGCCGACCGCTCCAGGACCGGGAGTTAATGCAGCTCGTGGCCCAATATAGTTCTTGATCCGCGGCTTTCCTGCCCGTACAGTGGAAAAAACCAAGCGGGTTACCCAAAGCCCCTGGTTCGTTACGATAAACAGGAGAAAGCATCATGGTGCAAGAAAATATTTTTTCCCTGCTGGACCGCACCGGTCCTTTCGCCACAGGGGACAGGCCGCCATCCCTGGCCCCTTTCTCCTCGGAGGCACGGCTCTTCGCCCGTGGTCTGGCCGAGGCGGGCATGGCCACCCGTTACCGGATTCTGCGCAACCAGATCTTCGAGTTTCTCGATGTCCGCTCTTTTGCCGAGATCCAGGCGATTATCAACGATCCGGCCCGGCGGAAGCAGGTCAACGAGCGGGCCTATCGTCTGCTGGGTAACATGTTTGGCATCGAGGGCAGCGCCCGGGAGGTGATCCTGCGGGTCAATACCTATTCCCGGACCGCGGACGGGGTGATCAACTATCTCAAGGCCAAGGTGCTGGCCAACTACGCCTCCTACATCGAGATGACCAATGAGATCGATTCCTGCAAAAGCCCGGTGGATCTGCTGCTCATCCTCTTTGACGACCGCTATCACAAGAAGGCGCGTTTCGAGGCCAAGCGCAAGCTGATTCTCATGAATCTGGCCGGCTCCATCGATCAGCGGGAACGGGAAACCGAGGTGGAGGCCAAGTTCGACCAGTTTCTCGACTTTTTGAACGAATACGTCTGGAGCAAAAAAAGCAGGATCGGCGAGCTGGAGATTGTCTACCTCCTGAGCGACCACGACCCGGATACCTTTGCCTGCAATAAGGTCGAGGTCATCGGCCAGGGTCACTGGGCCTACGGCAGCACCGCAGCCAAGGTTTTCGGCAAGGAGGTTCCCGGCGGCAAAAGAAAGGCCAACCAGAAGCTCACCCTGATCAAGCGCCGCCGCTTCCAGGCCAACGGGGTGGAGGTGCCGATCTATGTCTCCATCCGCAAGAAACAGTCCGAGGCCAAGGTACTGAAATTGCTTCGCAAGGGCGAGGAAAATCCGGCCGTGGCGGTGGATGACGAGCTGGGCCTCATGGGGGTGGTGGACTCGGTGGCCGAGGTCAAGGCCTTTCAGAAGCACCTGACCAAAAGCGCCACCAGGGCCGGCTCCCTGATGACCCTGGAGGAGGTGACTGACACCCTTTCCGGCGGCGTGCATCAGAGTAGCAGCATCGGCAGCTCGGCCAAGACCCAGATGTTCAAGTTTTTCGCCCGCATGGGCGGCATGCGCGTGGAGTTCATAGTCCACACCAACCGTTCATACCTCAATTATATGTATGAACGGGAGGTATCCCACGACGAATACGAGGTGAAGCGGATCTTCGACTCCGGGGTGGCCCAGCTCCTGTTCCCGCAGGATATCTACGAGATCGACATCGCCGAGAAGAAGGAGGCGGTGATCCGCTGGTTCAGGAAACGGATCGAGGAGTTTTGATGTAACCGATCACGGGGCAAACCCACAAAGGTCAAATAACCACGGAATCACCCTTCGGGTATAAGTTTCGTTTTGCACCCTAAAGGGCATAAAATACGACAAGCTGCTCAACTCAGCTAAAAGCGGTAACAGGGTGCCGCAGGTTGCGGCAAGCGGGGCGGCGATGCGTACATCATGTACGTGAGCCGGGCCGATCGCCGCAAGATGTGGTGCTCTGTGATCGCTTACGTTTTGATCCCCAGTTGCCGACCTGTCACTGGTCGATATATTTATTCAGCATTTGCAGGGACTCGGTCGAGGCCCAATGAACAGCACCGATGAATTTTTCCCGAAGTATCCCCTGCTTATCGATGATGTAGGTTTCCGGCACCCCGGTCAGGCCGTAAGCCTGGCCGGCCTTGTTTGCCGGATCGATGAGGATGGGAAAGGTAGTGCCGATCTTGGCGGCCATGGCGTCAGCCAAAGCTGGGTCGTCATTGCTGAGGACGGCCAGCATGGTGAATTTGTCCTTTGCCATTGAGGCGTGTACTGCCTGCATCGAAGGCATCTCCTGCCGGCAGGGGGGGCACCAGGTGGCCCAGAAATTGAGAAACACCACCTGCCCCTTGAGCTCAGCAAGCTTCCAGGTTTTGCCCTTGGTGTCTACCAGGGTGAAGTCCGGGGCCGGTTTGCCTACTTCCGCCACCTCCGGCCGCTGGCCGCAGGAGGCAAGCAGGAAAACGAGGCAGAGCATGGTGAAGGGGGATAATAATCTTTTCATAATTTGTGGTCTCCAGATTTGTACGCACCATGGCGTGGGTTGTTGAGAGGAAGAGTTGTTGCCGTCAGCATCCTATCTCGGATACTGCGCCTCAATTTCAGCTTCGAGCAGCTGCCGCAACTCTAAGTCGCCAAAAGTGGTCAGCGGCTTGCCATTGACAAAAAAACCAGGGGTCTTGGTGACGTTGAGAGTTTTGGCATCGGCAAGATCCTGGCTAATGATCCGCTCGATTGCCGGGTCGTTCATGTCATTCTTAAGTTTTTCCAGATTAAGGGCGGCGCCGGGAAGAAAGCGCCAGATCAACTCGGGTTGGGGGTTATGGTGGCTGGCCCAGTAGGGTTGAGATTGATACATGACCTCCAGGGTCTCCCAGTATCTGTCTTGTTTTTTCGCGGCCTCAAGAATTTTGACAAAATAAGCCGCGCCGTCATGAAACGGGGCATACCTGAGTACAAGTTTGACTCTTTCCGGGTTTTCCGCCAGCAGATTTTTTACAAAAGGGTGGAAGGCGCTGCAGGTTTCGCAGGCAGGGTCCATGAATTCCACCAGATAGACCTTGGCCTTCTCGCTGCCAAGGGTCGGGGAATGTGGCCGCAAAAAAATTTCAGCTTGTTCCTGGGCCAGGAAGCCAATTTTTTTTGCCTGCTGATTTTTATAGAGATAGCCGCCAAGCATAAAGAGAAGAAGCAGGGAAATTCCGGAAAATATAACGACTTGTTTTTTCATCGGGAAAACCTCCGGTTGAGGATGAACAGTAGCGCCAAAATGGTGGAAAATGACAGCAGGGAAAGCATCGGAATCGTCAAAAAGCCGAACAGGGAGATGTAATCTTCGGTGCAGGAAACACCCCGGCTGCAAGGCTGGATGCTTTCCGGGATAATGCCGGCATAGAGCAGGTTATGGTAGAGGGCGACCAGCCAGCCTGCCGCCGCCAAAGGCAGGGCGTATCGCGCCACGTTTTTATCGCCGGAAAAGAGCCCGGTTGCAAAAATGAAAACCAGGGGAAAGAGAAAGATCCTTTGATACCAGCACAGGATGCACGGAGCAAACTGCATTATTTCGCTGAAAAACAAGCTCCCCAGCGTTGAAATAGAGGCAAGCAGCCAGCAGAGGAAAAGGAGGCTCCAGTTTGCCTTGGCTGTAGTGTCAGGAGTGGTCATCTTTAGTTGTTCTCCAAAAAAAAAATCATGAACGTGGCGCAATCTCCACCAGTTGTTTCATGCTGGGCGCGGTTCCGCACGGGGCGAAGCCGGCCACGGTGTTCGGGATTTTGTGGTAAAAAGGCGTGGAGATCAGGAGCGCTCTGGGGGGTAATCGATTGAGGGCGCAAAGGCGGCAAGGGGAGGGGTGAGGGGCTGAGAAACGGGAGTGGCCGAGGAAAGCGGTAGGAAGAAAACCTCGGCAAAGCCGGGCAGATGCAGGCTCAGGCAGAAGAGGCAAGGACAATCCGGGGTAGCGCAGGGAGACTGGGGCAACTCTTCGCCATGGCCGACAGGAAAACAGCAGGAATCGGCGGGGTCGGCAGAGGAAAGAGCCTCATCCGCCAAGGGCAAGCCGCCTAAGGAGAGAAGGGCAAGAAGCAGAACCGCGACGGCTGCGAATCGGAAATCTAAGGAATTCATGCGGGTAATTTACTGTGGCGCGCTTTCCCTGTCAAGAGGAGGTGAGCTGTCCCTCTGCCGGAAGGTTGAAGGAGATTGGCGGGCTGATTTTTCACTCCTGGTCGATCTATTACGGTCCTTGACAGTTTTTCGGAAAAACGGTAAGTCCTTTCAGTAGCTTAGGGGTTTCTTCGTGTGAAACCGCTGTTTCTTCTTCCGTTTTCTGCCAGAACTGGGGAGCGAATGACCACAAAATCTGAATCCGCCGGGCAACCTGCCGCTGCCACCCAAAGTCTGCTTCGGGCTATTCCCAAGGTTGATGAATTTTTAGGCTGGTTGGACCCGCCTCCCGCCGCGCCTGCTTCCCTGGTGAAAAGCACGGTGCGCCGGTTGCTGGAATCTCTCCGTCAGGAGATCCTCGCGGGCGGCTCAGTCAAGTCCGCCGATCTGACCCCGGCCGCGCTGTTGCCCCGGTTTTCCTCCCTCCTTGCCGCCCGACTCCGTCCCAACTTCCGCACTGTCATTAACGGCACCGGCGTGGTGATCCATACCAATCTCGGCCGCTCTCTGCTGCCCGAATCGGCCCTGGCGAGTCTGCTGGCCGTGGCCGGCCGCTATGCCAATCTGGAGCTTGATCTGGCCACGGGCAAGCGGGGCAGCAGGTACAGTCTGGTGGAGGAGATCCTCTGCGAGCTTACCGGGGCCGAGGCCGGGCTGGTGGTCAACAACAATGCCGCTGCGGTGATGCTGGTGCTCGATACCCTGGCCAAGGGGCGCGAGGTCATCGTCTCCCGGGGTCAGCTGGTAGAGATCGGCGGCTCTTTTCGGATTCCCGAGGTGATGAGCCGAACCGGGGCCAAACTCGTGGAGGTGGGCGCCACCAACCGTACCCATCTTGGCGACTATGAAGGGGCGATCAGCGAAGAAACCGCGCTGCTGCTCAAGGTGCATACCAGCAACTACCGGATCATCGGCTTTACCTCCGAGGTGGGGCTGGCGGAGCTGGTGGAGCTTGGGGCGCGGCATAACCTGCCGGTCATGGAGGATCTGGGCAGCGGCTGTCTCATTGATCTTTCCCGTTTCGGCCTGGCCAAGGAGCCTACGGTGGGCGAGGTGGTGCGGGCCGGGGTCGATGTGGTGACCTTCAGCGGCGACAAGCTGTTGGGCGGCCCCCAGGCCGGGCTCATTGTGGGCAAGAAAGAGATTATCGCCCAGATCAAGTCCAACCCCATGAACCGGGCGCTGCGCATCGACAAATTCACCCTGGCCGGGCTGGAGGCGGTGTTGCGTCTCTACTTCGATGAGGAGAAGGCCATCGCGGCCATCCCCACCCTGGCCATGCTGGCCATGCCCCTGGCCGCCATCGACCGGCGGGCCAAGCGACTGCGCCGCCTGATCGGTAAGGAGCTTGGCCCGGTCTGCCGGGTGGAAATCAAGAACATTGCCTCTATGGTGGGCGGCGGCTCGCTGCCGGAGCAGCCCTTGCCCAGCCGGGGGGTGGCCCTTACCCCACTGGACCGGAGCGTCAACGAGCTGGAAAAGGGGTTGCGGGAGCTGCCGCTGCCGGTGCTGGGCCGCATCGAGGATGATCGGCTGCTCCTTGATCTGCGCACCGTGGCGGACCAGGAAATACCCCTGCTGGCCAACGGTCTGAAAGAAGTTTTTGAGGCTAAAGCTGAGTTGAGCAGCTCGCCTGCTCATTCGAAACTTATATCTGCAGGGTGCAAAAACCAATGACCATCCCTTTTCTTTTTGAGGCCGGGCCGCTGACCCCTGCCGATCTTCACCGGTTTTCCACGCTGTTCACCAAGACGGCTTTTGATTTTTTCCCTTGCGAGACTGTCCGTCTGCTGCCTTTGGGCGAAGGGGAAGGCAAGCCGCCCGCGGAGTTTAAGGCGGGCCTTAAGCAGATTCGAGCTAGCCGCATGCCCGTGGTCGAGGCAGAGCGACAGGAACTGTTGCTGCCCATCTGGGGCGGGGAGACGCTCTGTGGCCTGCTGGTGGTCCGGGGCGGCGAATCCCGTCTCTATGGAATGCCGACGGTCTGGCTCGACGAGCAAAGTCATATCATCTCCCGGGAGTTTTATCTGCTCAAACAGAGCTGTCAGGATCCGGCCACCGGCCTGCTGAACGGCTTTCATCTGCGGGGGGAGCTTCAAGCCCTTGGCAAAAAGGAGGCCGAGTCGCCGTCCTTACCCCCGGCCACCCTGGCTCTGCTGGAGGTTTATCCTCGCACCCGCGACGCGGACCGGAGTCTCCGTTACATTGTCCGGGCCGGCAGTTGTCTTGCCTCCATGCTCGGCGAGGACATGCCTCTGCACCATCTTGGCGCCGGGATCTTCGCTCTGCTCTGGTATGGGGTGGATATTGAACAGGCTCGTCAGCTGGGCGAATCTCTTCTCCTGCGGCTCAAGCGGGAAAACTTTGTCACCGCCCACCTCGGGATCACCACGGTTACGCCCCACGATCCCGAGGGGAGCGGCTCCCCGGAACAACTTCTGGCGCAGGCCTGGCAGTCTTTGCGCACTGCCCGGCTGCGGGGGCCTTTCAGCCTTTGCGGCCATGCCACAGCCAAGGATATTGAATCCCACCCCTTTCGGAAAACCCCGGAGGCGACGCTCAGAAAACTGCGCGCCCTGTATCGCGGCAAAAATCTTTTCTCCCTGGCCTTGCTCCGCATGGATCAGGAACCGGCCAGCAATCATTTTTCCAAGCGGCTCCGGACCTTGCTTGGGCAAGATAAGGGGTTGCTCCTTGTCAACCAGCGAGAGGCTTTTCTTTTTCTCGACGGACTCGACGCTACGGCGGCCCGCGCTTGGCTTGCAGATTTTCGGAGCAAGATGGAGGGTATCGGCGGCAGCTCCTTTTCCATGGGGGTGGCGACCTTTCCCTTTCATGATTTCAAGAAATCGGCGCTGCCCCTGAACTGCCGCAAGGCTTTGCAGCACGCAGCCTTTTTCGGCCCTGATTCGCTGGCGTTTTTTGATGCGGTCAGTCTCAATATCAGCGGGGATGTTTATTATAACGAAGGCGATCTGGTCAAGGCCTTGGGCGAATATCGGCAAGGGTTGCTTCTTGAACCGGGCAAGGTGAATATCCTCAACAGCATGGGGGTTGCCGGCATCCAGCTTAACCGGCTCAAATCCGCCAAGGCCTGTTTCACCAAGGCGTTGGCGATCGAGCCGAAAAATTTCATGGCCTTGTTCAATCTTGGTTTTGTCTGCCTTGAAGATCAACAGGAGGCAGAGGCTATGGCGCTCTGGGAAAGGGCGCTGGCTGTGGACGGCAACCAGCCCGATCTGCTGCAGCATCTGGGCATGCTCTATTGTCGGCAAGGAAGATACGGCGAAGCCCGCGAGGCTCTGGGACACTGTGATAAATTGATCCGTCAGAATCCCCAGCAGGGGGGCGAGCCCACGGTGGTAGCGCGCTGGCTTGGCCAAGCCTGTGAAGCATTGGGGGAAAACGGTGCAGCGATTGCCGCCTATCAGCGGGCGGTTGGCGGCAATCCCAGGGACGCCGGTTCGTTAAGCAGGCTTGGTCGGCTCTATGCTTTGGAAAAACAGGGCGAGGATATCGCCCTGGCCCTGTGCGGACAGGCGGTTGAGTTGGATCGGGGCCAGGCAGCCCACTGGTTTCGGTTGGGCCAGGTGCAGGCCCTGGCCAAGGACCAGGAAGGGGCAAGGCAGTCTTTGACGGAATGCCTCCGTCTTGACCAGGGGCAAGCGGAAGCAGCCATGTTGCTGGGCAGGATCTTTGCGCAGCAGGGCAAGCCGGGTAAGGCTCGAAAACTCTATAAAAAGGTATTGCGATATTTCCCGGAGCATGCCCAGGCGCAAGCGGCCTTGGCAGATCTTTCTTGATGGGGTATCCAGGCTGTAAGCAGAGGTGCGGAAGTGGCCTGTGAATGGTGTCATTGCCCCTGGGTATGCCGATGACAAAACATATTTGTCGCCCGGTGAGCGCTTAAGAGGAGATTGGATATGAGGGTGACCAAGGCCGGGGTAGTTGACGAACGGCAGCAATATTCGCTGGATAATTTTCAGGTGGGGGATTCCTGGCGGCTGTTCAGAATTCTGAGCGAATTTGTCGATGGCTTTGACACTCTGGCCAACCTCGGTCGGCCTGCGGTGTCGATCTTCGGTTCCGCCAGGACCAGCCCGGAAGACCGCTACTACAAGCTGGCCGAGAAGATCGCCCTTGATCTCGCCACGGCCGGCTACGGGGTTATCACCGGCGGCGGGCCTGGGATCATGGCCGCGGCCAACAAAGGCGCGGCCATTGCCGAGGGGCTTTCCATCGGGCTTAACATCAACCTGCCCTTTGAACAGGAGCCAAATCCCTTCACCAACGTGCCGATGAACTTCAAGTATTTTTTCGTGCGCAAGGTGATGTTTGTCAAGTATTCCATGGCCTTTATCGGGATGCCCGGCGGCTTTGGCACTCTGGACGAGTTGTTCGAGTCGTTGACCCTGATCCAGACCAGGAGGGTGAAGCGTTTCCCGGTTATTCTGGTGGGCTCTGATTTTTGGGGAGGTCTGTTGGATTGGATTAAGGAAAGGATGCTGACCGAAGGGTATGTCAGCGAGGACGATCTGCTCTACTTTCAGGTGATGGACGACCCGGCGGAGGTGGTGAGGTACATCAAGCGGACCGTGGTGTTGTAGCGGGATCGCTGTTTTGCGCAAATATAAAAAGGCCCTGCCGGAGGTTGTCCGGCAGGGCCTTTTTTATGGAGCTGTAAGATCGGGCAGGAAGCGAACGGGCACTATTTAACGCTAAGCGATCTCTTCCGCAGCCGGATGGTTTTGGGGGTTACTTCCACCAGTTCGTCATCATTGATATAGGCAATGCAGTCTTCCAGGCTCATCTGCACCGGCGGGGTGAGAACCACATTTTCATCGGAGCCGGAAGCGCGCATGTTGGTAAGCTTCTTGCCCTTGGCCGGATTGACCACCATGTCCTGGTTCCGGGCGTTTTCGCCGATGATCTGGCCGGCATAGATCTTGTTGCCCGGGCCGAGGAACAACCGGCCTCGATCCTGCAGGTTGAACAGGGCGTAGGCCACGGTGGTGCAGGTATCCATGCTGATGAGTACCCCGTTGACCCGGTTGATGATGTCGCCGGCATAGGGGCCGTATTCGGCGAATACGTAATTCATCATGCCCAACCCCTTGGTGGCGGTCATGAATTCTGAGCGGTAGCCCAGCAAGCCGCGGGTGGGGATTTTATAGACCAGCCGGTTCATGCCGTTTGCCTGGCTCATCTCCTGCATCTGGCCTCGCAGCATCCCCAGCCTTTCGATTACCGCCCCGGCGTACTGCTCGTCCACGTCGATGGTCAGTTCCTCGTAAGGCTCCAGAGTGACGCCGCCCTCCTGTTTCATGATGACCTGGGGGCGGGTGACCTGGAGCTCAAAACCCTCGCGGCGCATCTTTTCGATGAGGATGGAAAGATGCAGCTCGCCGCGGCCGGCAACCACATAGCCGACCCCTTCCGTCATGGGTTCGACCCGAAGGGCCACGTCGGCAAGGGTCTCTTTCCGGAGTCGGTCCTCCAGATGGCGGGAGGTGACGAATTTCCCTTCCAACCCGGCAAAAGGCGAGTCGTTGGGGATGAAATTCATCGAGATGGTCGGCGGATCGATCTCGATCAGGGGCATCGGCATGGGGTTATCCGCGTCAGTGAAGGTCACGCCGACGGTAACGTCGTCCATGCCTGCCACGGCAACCAGCTCGCCGACCCCGGCCGTATCGGTGGCCACCTTTTTGTCGGACTCAAAGCGGAAGATCTTGGTGAGCCGCGCCTGGCTTACGCTGCCGTCGCGCCTGACCACGGCAATGGGCTTGTTGATGCTCAGGGTGCCGTTGGTCACCTTGCCGATGCCGAGCCGCCCCAGATATGGGGAGTGGTCCAGGGAGCTGACCTGCATCTGCAGAGGTGCGTTGGGGTCGCCGGAGGGGGGGGGCACGTGGGCGACGATCAGCTCGGTGATCGGTTCCATGGTGGTGGATTCGTCGGTGAGGTGATGCTTGGCGTAGCCCTGCTTGGCAGAGGCATAGACCACCGGAAAATCCAGCAGGTGGTCCGGGGCCTCAAGCTTGACAAAGAGATCGAAAACCTGATCGACCACCCATTCACAGCGGGCCGCGGGCTTGTCGATCTTGTTGATCACTACGATGATGCGCAACCCTGCGGCCAGCGCCTTTTTTAAAACAAAATAGGTCTGAGGCATGGGGCCTTCCTGGGCGTCCACCAAAAGAAGGCAGCCGTCCGCCATGCGCAGAACCCGTTCTACCTGACCGCCGAAATCGGCGTGGCCGGGGGTGTCGATGATGTTGATCCAGTAATCCTTGTAGCAATAAGAGCCGTTCTTGGCGGTGATGGTAATGCCGCGTTCCTTTTCCAGATCCATGGAGTCCATGAGGCGTTCGGCTACTTCCTGATTTTCCCGGAACATGCCGCTTTGCTGGAAAAGTTGGTCGACCAGGGTGGTTTTCCCATGGTCAACGTGAGCAATGATGGCGACGTTTCTGATTATCCTTTGATCCATGACTTTTTGACATTCCATAAAGAAGGGTTCGTCCCCGGTTGGGGAAAAAAAGAGGCACCTTAAATGAAAAGCGGGGGAAAGGCAAGGAAAAACCAAAAAATCAGCAAGATAAAGAGCTGAAACGTTTCGGGGCATGGCCTTGGCGGGAGGTTTACTGCCCAGGAAATTAAAGCAGGTGTAGAGAAAAACTACCCTGCCCTGTCCCACAAAAAAAATTTTGGATGGGGATGAAATGGGATACTATTTTTGGTGGCACTCCATGTAGTGCTTTCTGCATATGCATGACACCATATGTAGTATTTTTTGCTCATTGAAAAAGGAAGAAAAATAAGTGGTTACGCATGTTTTTCCCTTGACACTGATCCGCCATTATCACTATATAAACAAAGCAAAGTGGTGCAAAGTGGGTAATAGGGGTACAAGAAGGAGCTGGGTGTGGTTGAAGGGAGTGTAAAGACTTCAGTCTGTCGTTTTCGCAGTCGTTCCGAGCATGTGCTCGATGCGAAGGGCAGGCTGAATATTGCGACCCGGTTTCGGGAGGCCTTGCGCAATCAGGGCGAGGAACGGCTCATGCTTACTCCATGGCTCAATTGTATCAGGGCTTATTCGCTGCCGGAGTGGGAAGATCTGGAGATGGCCCTGACGGCGCAGGGTCAGAAAAGTCCGGAAAAGCTCAAGCTGATCCGGTACATGATCGGCGGTGCCGAGGAATGTGCGCTGGACAAGCAGGGGCGAATACTGCTTTCCCCAACCTTGCGGGAAGGTTGCAGTATCAAGAAAGAGGTCATGGTGAGCGGCATGATTACCTATTTTGAAATCTGGGATAAGGAAGTCTGGGAATCGGAAAGAAAACCGACCGTCGATGATTTTCATAATTTCGAACAGGTGCTTCTGGAAACCGGGCGGTTCTGAGCCGCTATGCAGCCAGCGCATCTCCCGGTCATGCTCGAGGAAGTGGTCGCCTGTCTGGCCCCGAAGGATGGCGGTCTTTATGTTGACGGCAATTTGGGCCTTGGCGGCCATACGGAAGGGATTCTTGAGACCTGCGGGCCCTCCGGTCAGGTTGTAGGGTTTGATTGGGATGCGGCGGCTCTGACCCTGGCGCGGGAACGGCTGGTCCGGTTTGCCGGCCGGGTCCATTTTGTACATGATAATTTCACCTCGATAAAGGAGACCCTGATGGGGCTTGGCATCGGCACAATTGACGGCCTGCTGCTCGATCTGGGTCTTTCTTCTTTGCAGCTCGACGCAAGCGGCCGTGGTTTCACTTTTAAAGGCAGCGAGCCGCTTGACATGCGCATGGATCAGCGTCAGACCACCACGGCCGCCCAGCTGGTCAATGAGGCAACCGAGGAAGAACTTGCGGATATCTTTTTCTACTATGGGGAAGAGCGCCAGGCGAGAAGGATTGCCGAGGAGATTGTCGCGGTGCGGCGGAAAGAAAAGATTGTCACCACCGACCAGCTTGTCGTCCTGGTGGATCGGGCAATCCCCAAACGGTTCCATCCCAAAAAGATCCATGTGGCGACCAAGGTTTTTCAGGCCTTGCGCATCGCCGTGAATCGCGAGCTTGACAGCCTTGAGCAGATTTTGGCTGATGGCGCCACCCTGCTTGCGCCCGGAGCCAGATTTTGCGTAATCTCTTTTCATTCCCTGGAGGATCGTTTGGTAAAACAGGCTTTTCGGGAAAACTCATTGCTCGAGGTCGTCACCCCTAAGCCTATTGTCCCGGGTCGCGCTGAATGTCTGCGCAATCCCAGGGCAAGAAGCGCCAAGTTGCGGGTTGCGGCAAGAGGAAGAACTTAACGATGCGGGATTACACGAATAAATATTCCGGCGCGGTCGTCAGCCGGCAGAAGGTTTCCGGTGGCAGACGGTCTGGTAGAGCTGATCGGGAGCAGCCCTCCAAGATCATTGGGGTGGTGACGGTTGTCGCCATGCTGCTGGGAGTGGGCAGCAGTCTCTGGTTCGGCCTTGCTTTGCAGGAGGGGCTGGGCAGACTTGACAAAAGCAGGCAGGAAAGCAGCAGGCTCGGGATAGTTAATGTGGCGCTCATTGCGGAAAAGGATACCTTGCTGCAACAAGGAAAAATCGAAGCTGCGGCAGCGGGGCTGGGATTGTTTCCGCCTTCCGAGCAGCAGATGAGAAGGCCTTAGTGCCCCCATGAAGAAGCGGAGCCTGGAGAGGAGAGACCGTTGGCCGGCCATGGTTGGCGGCTTGTTTCTTTTGTTGGCCGTGCTGTTCGTGGTTGTGGTGATCATAAAAAGTCAGTTTTTTGCGGGGAGCGGTCGGCAGGTCGCGGGCGACGGACAAAAGGATGAGCAAGCCAGCGGGGTGAGAGGCGGTGGCCGGAGAAATATTTATGACCGGAACTTCATGGAGCTGGCCGTGAGTTTTCAGCGAAGTTCCATTTATGCGAGGCCTCTGGAGCTTGAGTCTCCCGAGGAAGTTGCCCGCGAGGTGGCAAAAATTCTTGAACTGGATGAAAAAAATATTCTTTCGGCCCTGAAGGGGGAAAGAAGTTTTGCCTGGCTGGGCAGGGATCTTCCCCGCAAGAAAGCGGTGCAGATCGCCGACCTTAATTTGAAGGGGGTCTACCGCCTCAACCAAGTGCAGAGGTTTTATCCCGGAAACCAGCTTGGCGCTCATGTGCTAGGTTTTTTAAAGGATGAACAAGGGTTGGCCGGGGTCGAGTTTTATTATGACGGTGTGCTGAGGGGCGGCGGGGTAAATAACCCAAGACTGGCGGTAGCCGGGGTGAGCAGGAAAATAGCCGAAGGCAGCGCCAGCCTGATCCTCACCATTGACAGCCATTTGCAGAATATTCTGGAACAGAAGCTGAAAAGCCTTGTCGCAAGCACGGGGGCCAAGGCAGGGGTTGCTGTGCTTATGGCTCCGGATACCGGGGAGATTATCGGTCTGGCCAGTCTGCCGGATTATGATCCCAACCGGTTCTGGGAATTCAGCGATGAGGCGCGCCGGAACCGGGCCATTGAAGCTATCCTTGATCTTGGCGCCATGGAGCGGCTTTTCCTGACGGCGGTGGAAATGGATAAAACGATGGGCCGGGAGAAAAGCGGTGGGCCGGAAAGCGAGGCAGCCCCGGAGCCGGAAGCGGTTCAACTGGCCGCCTGGAATTTGCTCCAGGATGGCCGCTATATTTCTCCAGAAGGAGTCGGTTTTGGGAAGACCGTGGTGAGTCGCGACCAGTTCAATGCTTTTGCCGACAAGATCGGCTTGACCGTCAAGGGGGAGGTGGATTTGCCCGAGTCCTTGTTTGTCTTAAAGGAGACGAATGGCATTCCTTCGGTCCCTCCCGGGACGGTAAAGACCATGCCGCCGCAGGCTGACAAGGATTCTTTTCCGACAGCAACTCCTTTGGCGTTGCTGTCGGCGTTTTGTCGGCTGGTCAACAGAGGCCGGGTGATGACCCCCCATGTGCTTCGCGCTGTCTGGCAAAACGATCAGGTATGGGATGTGCCGGTCCGGCAGGGGATAGGGGAGTTTGGTGTGCGGCCCGAGGTAAGTGAGGGCATGCGCGGCGAAATGAAGAAGGTTGCCGGGGTTGGGCGGGACAATTTCGTCATCGAATCGCTGCGGCAGAAAGGCCCTGTTCCGGCGAGTCAGGCAAAACCGGCAGACGAAAGCCGACCGCAGCCGACCAAAAAAGAAAGCGAAAAAGCGGTCACGTCCCAGCCGGAAGTGGAGAGTATTCTCCTGGGGATGGCACCCCTGGAACAGCCGGAAATCGCCATGATTGTTGTGCTTGAGGATGCCAGGATCGATCCGCTGGCCAAGTCACCGGTTCGGGATTTTGCCGAAGAGACCATGGCGCAGGCCAGAACCGCTCTGCAGAAAACAGTTCGGCCTCCCACGGCACTGGAGCTGGCGGTGCGCGAAGTCGGCTATTCCAGAAAAATTGAAATGCTCCAAGCTAAAGCAACCCTGCCGGCGGCTTTAATTCAGGAGCAACAGGGTCTTGTCATGCCCGATGTGCGGGGCCTGAGCGGGCGAAAGGCGATGCAGTTCCTGCAGCCGTATGGGGTGAGATTGCAAATCGCCGGGTCAGGACAGGTGACAAGTCAGTATCCCTTGCCTGGCTCAGCCCTGCGGGGTGTTGAGCGGTGCGTGCTGCACTTGAAACCAATGCAGCTGTAACTGTATCGTTTGTTTTTTGTTGAGTAGTCGCCAATATTAGGAAAAAGCCGGGTACTGGACATGGGGAAAAACAACAGTCTTGCCTCAGTATCTTTGCGGAAATTGGCCGAGGAAATGGAAATCATGAACCTGGACAGGCTGCCGGATAAACCGATACGCAGCATCACCGCCGACTCCCGTCAGGCTGGTCCCGGTTCGTTGTTTGTTGCGGTCCCGGGGCTGACCGTGGATGGCCATGATTATCTGGAGGCTGCCGTAAAAAAAGGCTGTGCCGCCGTGCTGGTCGGTAAGGAACGCTGCCGGGGGTGGAGGCATACCAAGGTCGCCTGCCTGGAGGCGGCCGATACGCCAAAGGCTTTGGGGCAGGCAGCGGCCGGTTTTCATGGCCATCCGGCCCGACGAATGCTCATGCTCGGGATTACTGGCACCAACGGCAAGACCACAACCACCTATCTGCTGGAGTCGATCATCCGTCAGGCTGGTGGTAAGCCCGGGGTGATCGGCACCGTGAATTACCGGTACAACGCGGTGGAAGTTCCGGCCTCGTTTACCACCCCTGATCCGGTAAGCCTGCACCGGATCCTGGCTGAAATGGCGGATAACGGCGTCACCCATGTGATCATGGAGGCCTCATCCCATGCCCTTGAGCAAAAAAGGGTGGCCGGCATCCTCTTTGATCTGGCGCTCTTTACCAATCTGAGCCGCGACCATCTTGATTTTCACGGGGATATGGCCAGCTACTTCACCAGTAAGAAGATGCTCTTTGCCGAGTATCTGAAAAAAGACGGCAAGGCGGTGGTCGTCTGTGACGACCGGGACAAGGTCGATCTCGACTGGGGGCGGCGACTGTTTTCCGAACTGCAGGCGGACAAGGGGTTGGGGTATGCGGGGAAAAATGGCCGAACCCTGCTTGATTGCGGCTTTTCCGGGACCAGAGTGGCTGTGCGGCAGGCGCAAGAGAGTCTGGCCGGAACGGTGGCGACTCTTGCAACCCCGGCGGGAGAGCTTGAGGTTCGCTCAGATCTGGTCGGAGACTTTAACCTGAAAAATATCCTCGGCGCGATTGGAGTGGCGGTGGCCCTGGGGATTGCCGGGGAGCAGATTGTTGCCGGCCTGGCTCAAGCCCAGCCCGCGCCCGGACGCCTGGAAAAGGTTGCCTCTCCGCCAGGGGTCAGCGTTTTTGTTGATTTTGCCCACTCCCCTGATGCGTTGACCAATGTGCTGCAGACCATGCGCCGCCTCACCCCGGGGCGATTGATCGTGATCTTCGGCTGCGGCGGGGACCGAGACCGCGGCAAGCGCCCCCTGATGGGCAAGGTTGCCGGTTTGCTGGCCGATGTGGTGGTACTCACTTCCGATAATCCGCGGAGTGAAAGAGCCGAGGCCATCCTGAACGACATTGAGGCGGGGATTCGGGAAACCTCGCTGCCGCGCCTGCGGATTGAGGCCCTTCTCCAGCGCGAAGCGATGCAGGGCTATGATATCGTGCCCTCCCGACGGGAGGCGATCAGGGAAACCATCCGTCATGCCCGGCCCGGGGACGTGGTGCTGCTGTGCGGCAAGGGGCATGAGACCTATCAGATAACCCCGGAGGGGCGTTTCTTTTTTGATGACCGTCTTGAAGCCGCTGCCCAGGCCGCGGTGATCAAATGGTAGCTGGGGGCAAAACAGGTGTGGGCAGGATGAAAAAGGGAAAAATAAAAAAGAATTCCGGCGCCGGCGCCAAGCAGAGTTCGCGCTGGACGCTCCCCCAGGTTCTTCAGGCCACGGGGGGCAAGCTTGTTTCCGGCATGAACGAGGCTGGGTTCCTCCGGGTCTGCACGGACAGCCGGGGGATCGAGCCGGGGGAGCTGTTCGTGGCCTTGCGCGGGGAGAATTTCGACGGCCATGCCTATCTCGGGCAAGCGGTGGAGAAAGGGGCTGCCGGCCTGGTGGTGGAGAGTATCCCTGAAAAAATGCCCCCGGTCCCGGTGGTGCAGGTAGCGGACACCCTCCGCTCCCTCGGAGATCTGGCCGCCTTCCGGAGATCGCTGATGCCGAAGCTTCGGGTATTGGCGATGACCGGAAGCTGCGGCAAGACCACGGTCAAGGAGATGGTCGCCGCGATTTTGGCTAAAAAACACCAGGTGCTGAAGACGCAGGGAAACTTCAATAATCTGATCGGCCTGCCGCTTTCCTTGCTGCCGGTTGAATTTCACCACGACTTCGCGGTGCTGGAGATGGGCATGAATCAGCCCGGCGAGATCGCCAGACTCACTGAAATCGCCGACCCGGACATCGCCTGCATCACCAATGTCCAAGATGCCCATCTTGCAGGCTTAAGTGACATCGCCGGGGTGGCTCGGGCCAAGGGCGAGCTTTTTGTCGGGCTTAAAGCCTCGGGCAGGCTGGTGGTGAATATTGATGATCAAAGGGTGCTGGAGATAGCCAGGCAGTGCCGTCAGGAGAAAATCACCTTTGGCCGCAAGCCAAAGGCGGATATCCGCGGGCTTCGTCTGCGGAGTCTGGGTGAACGTGGCATGTCTTTCACCCTGCGGATCGGCGGCAACGAAGCCCGGGTGAAAATCAAGGGTCTGGGGGCGCATAATGTGCAGAACGCCCTGGCCGCGGCAGGCATGGCCCATGCGGCCGGCGTGCGGTTTACGGAAATCGTGGCCGGGTTGGAGAGTTTCACGCCCTTTGCAAACCGGCTCCAGGTGCAGAGACTCAGCGGCGGGATAAGGCTGGTGAACGACGCCTATAATGCCAACCCCTCTTCGGTGCTGGCCGCGCTTACGACCCTGCGCCAGATGGATAACCGCCATAAGAAGGTGGTTATCCTGGGCGACATGCTTGAGCTCGGACAACAAAGTGTTGCCGCCCATCAGGGGATCGGCCGGGAGGTGGCGAAGCTCGGCTTCGACGCCCTGCTGGCCGTGGGGGAATTTGCCGAAGCCCTGGTTGCTGCCGCCCGGCAAGAGGGAATGAGCCGGGGAAAAGCGCTGTTTTTCACCAACAAGGAGCAGGTCGGTGCCTGGCTGCGTGAGGGCATCGCCGCCGGATTTCTGCAGCCGGGAGACTGGGTGCTGGTCAAGGGCTCGCGCGGGATGCGGATGGAAACAATTACTCACGATTTGCTTGAGAAGTAAGGATAACCACCATGCTCTATCATCTTCTCTATCCGCTTCATACTTACTTCAGCGCGCTGAATGTTTTTCGTTATATTACCTTCCGCTCCATCGGCGCTACGCTGACTGCCTTCCTCATCCTGCTGCTCTGCGGCAACAAGGTTATCAAGATGATGCAGGAAAACCAGATCGGTCAGGTGGTGCGGGACGACGGTCCGGCCAGCCATTTCAGCAAGCGAGGCGTGCCTACCATGGGCGGGCTGCTCATTCTTTTTGCCGTTACGGTGACTACCCTGCTCTGGGTTGATTTGTCCAACGCCTTTGTCTGGGTCATTCTCGGGGTGACCCTTTGGTTCGGGGCTATCGGCGCCTACGATGACTACCGCAAGATAAAAAAGCAGAACAGCAAGGGGCTAAGCGCACGGGGCAAGATCTTCTGGCAGATTATCGGGGCCTTGGCGGCCGGGTTGCTCATCTATTACAACCCGAATTTTGACGGGCACCTGAGTTTCCCGTTTTTGAAGAATATCCAGCCGGATCTGGGCCCTTTTTATGTGGTTTTCGCTACTCTGGTGGTGGTCGGCGCTTCCAACGCCGTCAATCTGACCGACGGCCTCGACGGGCTGGCCACCGGCCCCACGGTGGTGACGAGCGGAGTCTATCTGCTTTTCTCCTACCTGGCCGGGCATGCCGGGTTGGCGGCTTATCTGCAGATCCCCTATGTGCAAGGGGCAGGGGAGGTTGCTGTTTTTTGTGGTGCCCTGGTGGGAGCAAGCCTCGGTTTTCTCTGGTTTAATGCCTACCCGGCCCAGATCTTCATGGGCGATGTGGGCTCCTTGGCCATAGGCGCAGCTCTTGGCATGGTGGCGATCATCACCAAACAGGAGATGCTGCTGGCCATTGTCGGGGGGGTATTTGTCATGGAAGCTCTTTCGGTCATCATGCAGGTGGGCTTTTTCAAGATGAGCGGCGGGAAAAGGATCTTTCTCATGGCCCCATTTCACCACCATTTTGAAAAAAAAGGCTGGACGGAGCCTAAGGTTGTGGCCCGTTTTTGGATCATCTCCATTGTTCTGGGATTGGCCGCCTTAGCTACCTTGAAGCTGCGTTAGGAAAACAGAGTGGAGAACAAATGTTGATGAACAGGAACCTCAAGGAAATACTGAAACCGGGAGCCCATGTCGTGGTGGTGGGTCTTGGCAAGTCCGGTGTTTCCGCGGTGCGTTTCCTGCTCAAGCTCGGAGTGAGAATCTCGGTTTCAGAGGGTGGCTGTCGGGAGAACCTTGCCGGAGACCTGGTTCGTTGGCTTGAGGAGAAAAGAGTTTATGTGGAAACCGGCGGCCATACCTCTGAACTTTTGAATTCGGCAGACTGCATTCTGGTAAGTCCGGGTGTGCCGCTGGGAATCCCCCCCCTTGCGGCAGCCCGGCGACAAGGCATTCCGGTGGTGGGCGAGCTGGCCCTGGCCAGGGATTTCCTTGCCGCTCCGGTGGTGGCAGTGACCGGCACCAACGGGAAAAGCACGGTGACTACCCTGATCGGCGATCTGCTTACCGGCAGCAGCAAAAAGGTTTTTGTGGGCGGGAATCTCGGCACCCCTCTGGCCGAGTATCTGGCAGGGGAACAGGCCTGCGAGGTGGTGGTTCTGGAGGTCAGCAGCTTTCAGCTGGACGGCGGTGGGGAGTTTCGGCCCCAGGTGGGGGTGTTGCTCAATATCACCCCGGACCATCTGGATCGCTATGCCTCCTATGGGGCGTATGTCGAGGCAAAGATGTCGCTCTTTAAAAACCAGCAGCCCGGCGATGTGGCGGTGGTCAACGGTGACGATCCCGCCATCTCCGAATGGCTGGGCAAAGAGGCCCAGCAACAAAGCCCCTGGCCGCTGCGGGGCGAGATCCGGCAATACAGCGCAAGCGAGCGGGCTGGGATAAAGGCGTATCTTCGCGGTACAACCGTGCATCTTGCCGGGGCGGTCGAGTCTGGCGAAATAGACGAGGTGTATGAATTGGCGGGAACTCCGCTTGCCCAGGCGCCCAACAGCGAAAATGCCATGGCGGCGATTCTGGCGGTTCGCGCCCTGGGGTGCAGCCCGGCGGAGATCCGGAAAAGCCTGGCCGACTTCAAGCCGCTGCCGCACCGCTTGGCCTTGGTGGCCGAGAGGGACGGGGTTTCCTACTATGACGATTCCAAGGCCACCAATGTCGGGGCGGTCTATTCCGCCCTGGCCGGGATGAAGCAGCCGGTGGTGCTCATTGCCGGCGGAAGGGACAAGGGCGGCGGCTACGAGATGCTGTTGCCCCTGGTGAAGGAAAAGGTTCGGGCCATGGTCCTGATCGGCGAGGCCAGGGAGGCAATGGCCAAGGCTTTTGCCGGCCTTACCCGGATAACCTTTGCCCGGGAAATGGGCGAGGCGGTGCGGCTGGCCGGAAGCATGGCGGAAAAAGGCGACGCGGTGCTCTTGTCTCCGGCCTGCGCAAGTTTTGACATGTTCAGGAGTTACAGCCACCGGGGGGAGATGTTTGCCCAGGCGGTCAACAGCCTGGGTGACTGCCCATGCGGATGATCGTGACCGGAGGCGGGACAGGCGGCCATCTTTTCCCCGGCATTGCCGTGGCCGAAGAGATGCTGCGGCGGTTTCCCCGGGGCAGGATCCTTTTTGTCAGCACGGATCGCGCCATTGACAATAAGGCCCTGGCTGCTCGCTCCTTTGAGAAGAAGGCCATTGCCTGCCTGCCGTTGAAAGGGAAATCGGTTTTGGGAACCCTCAAGAGCGTGGCCCAGCTTCCTCTCAGCCTCTGGCAGGCGCTACGGATTGTCCGCGCTTTTAAGCCGCAGCTGGTTTTGGGCGTGGGCGGCTATGTGACCGGGCCGGTGGTGCTGGCGGCAAGGCTGATGGGGGTGAAGACCTGCATTCATGAGCAGAATTCCATCCCGGGGATGGCCAACAGGTTGCTTGGAAAAATTGTTGACCGGATATATATTTCCATCCCTGGATCCGAGAGTTTTTTCCCCAAGGGCAAGGTGGTGCTGACCGGAAATCCGGTGCGGGCGGAACTTCTCCAGGCGGCAGCCCAAGAGAAGGAGCAGACGACCGGCAAGGTGGTGCTGGTTTTGGGGGGCAGTCAGGGGGCGCACCGGGTTAACGGCTTGATGGTAGAGGCCTTTGCCACCGGTCTGGCTGGCGGTGCGGTTCAGGTCAGACATCAGACGGGAAACAGCGATGAAGCATGGGTGCGCAAGGCCTATGCCGAAGCAGGGGTTACGGCCCGGGTCTCTTCCTTTATTACTGATATGGCGGCGGCTTACCGTGAGGCGGATCTGGTTGTTTCGCGGGCCGGGGCGACCACTCTGGCTGAGCTGGCGGTTATGGGCAAACCGGCCATCCTGATTCCTTACCCGTATGCCGCAGATGACCATCAGACTACCAACGCCGAGTTTCTGGTGCGGGGGGGGGCTGCCTTGATGTTTCAGGAGCAGGAATTCGATGGGGCTAAACTGCGGGGGGAGATCATGGGGCTCTTGCACGATGCCCCACGGTTGCGGGGCATGGCAACACAGATGAGGCAATACGCCCGGCCGGAGGCGACCGATGCCATCGTGGATAAAAGCATAGAGCTGCTGGCCGCCGTTACGGGGCCACCGGTTAAGGACGGCATGCATGTATAAGAAGACCCAGCATATCCATTTCGTGGGCATCGGCGGCATCGGCATGAGCGGCATAGCCGAGCTGCTCTTAAACCTCGGCTATACCGTGAGCGGTTCCGACCTGCGGGATACCGCCATAACCAGGCGTCTGGCCGGGCTGGGCGGCAAGGTGCATACCGGGCACCAGGGTGAATGGATTGCCGGGGCGGACGTGGTGGTGATTTCCTCGGCGGTGCGGGAGAACAATCCGGAGGTCCAGGCAGCCCGCACCGCGCATATTCCGGTTATTCCCAGGGCGGAGATGCTGGCCGAGCTCATGCGTCTTAAAAAATACGGCATCGCCGTGGCCGGCAGTCATGGGAAAACCACGACCACCTCTATGGTCGGCTGGCTGCTGGCCGAGGCAGGACTCGATCCCACCGTGGTGATCGGCGGCAAGGTGAACAGCCTGGGCACCAACGCCAAACTGGGTGAGGGGGAATTTCTGGTTGCCGAGGCGGATGAGTCCGACGGTTCATTCCTGAAGCTGTCGCCGGTGCTTGAGGTTGTAACCAATATCGATCTGGAACATCTGGATCATTACCAAGATATCGAGGAGATCAAGGCGGCTTTTCTGGCCTTCATTGAAAAACTTCCCTTTTATGGGGCGGCGGTGGTCTGTCTGGATGATGTGCATGTTGCTTCGGTCCTGGCCCAGATCCCCAAAAGGGTCATCACCTACGGCTTGACCAGTCAGGCCGATGTCCACGCCAGAGCGGTGGTGCCCCAAGGGCTGACCTCTACCTTTGAGCTCTGCCGGAATACGGAGGTGCTTGGGGAGATAACCCTGAATATCCCGGGACAGCATAATGTTTACAACGCTCTGGCCGCCATAACCGTGGCGTTGGAGCTGGAGATCCCCTTTGCGGTCATCCGCGCTGCCTTGAAAACTTTCAGCGGCGTCCAGCGGCGTTTACAGATCAAGGGAGAGGTCGATGGGGTCATGGTCATTGATGATTATGGCCACCACCCCACCGAGATCAGGGCGACTCTGGCGGCGATGCGCTCGGCATGGCCGAGAAGGCGGCTGATCGTAATGTTTCAGCCCCATCGTTACTCACGGACGGCCGGGTTGTTCAAGGAATTCAGCACCGCCTTCCACGAGGCGGATGTTCTGCTGCTAACGGAGATTTACGCGGCGAGTGAGACTCCCATCGAGGGAGTAAGCGGTTTGGCTCTTTTGCAGGAAATCAAGCAGCATGGCCAGAAAAACGCCCATTTTGTTGCGGAGATTGAATCCCTGGCGCACACGGTGCGTGGCATGGTGCAGCCGGACGATATTGTGCTGACTCTTGGAGCGGGCAACATTTATCAGGCAGGCGAGGAACTTTTGCGGATCCTGGAGCAGAAGCATGTTGCCTGACCGTTGCTGCTGCCTGCCATACCGCACCGAGAGGGGGAGAGCCTGGAAATTCAAGGGGCAGAGGCCGATGAAAAAAGAGGTTGGCAAGGGATGGCCGGAGCAACTGCGCGAGCTTTGGTCCGGCGAGATTGAATGGCGCAGCCCCATGGCTCGATGGTGCACCCTGCGGGTGGGCGGTCCGGCTAGGGGTGTCGCCATCCCGGCCAGCCTGGAAGAATTGCGGAGCCTTCTTGGTGTGCTGGCAAGACTGGGAGTTTGCTGGCGGGTTATTGGCCGGGGCAGCAACCTGTTGGTCTCCGATGCGGGCTATGATGGGGTCATTGTTATGTTGGGCCGGAAGTTTGCGGCTATTGACAAATTTGTTGGGGCAAAGGAAGACGGATCACTGGTGCAGGTTGAGGCCGGCTGCAGTCTGATGAAACTGGTCAACTGGTGCAGTGATCAGGGATTAGAGGGGCTGGAATTTGCCGCTGGCATTCCTGGTTCGGTGGGCGGGGCGGTGGTCATGAATGCTGGAGCTTGGGGCAAGGAGATGAGCGAGGTTTTGTCTTCGGTGACATTTTTAGACAAGGCAGGCGAGTTGGTGAAAAGGGGAAAAGACGATTTGCCCTTTACATATCGGCATCTGGAAACAAAGGGGATGATCGTGGCGGCTGCGGAATTTTTGTTGCAGACTGGAGACCGTCAGGCCATCGAGCAAAAATGTGGCCAGTTGTTGCGCGACCGAAAAGAAAAACAGCCGCAGGGTCTAGCTAGCGCCGGTTCGTTTTTTAAAAATCCGCCGGGCTTGCCCGCCGCCGGGAAATTGATTCAGGACGCAGGGTTAAAAGGCCTTCGCATTGGTGGCGCCCAGGTTTCCGAGGTACATGCAAATTTTTTGGTGAACACCGGTTCGGCTACGGCTAAGGATTTTATTGACCTGATGCGGCTGGTGCAGGAAAAGGTTCTCGAGCGGTTTGGAATCCGACTGGAACCGGAAGTTCATCTCATTTAAGCGTAAGGGGAAAGGGTAAGACGGTTTTGCGAAAGGGAAAGTCAATACAACATCGTTACGGGGATGGCAAGAAAAGTCGATCCTTGGAACTTAAGAAAAAACTGGCTATTTTGGGGGCGGGTTTTTTCTTGCTGCTGGCAGGCTTTGCCCTGGTTGGCTTTGTCGTTTATAAGATCTTGGGCCGTTCGGATTTTTTTCAGATAACCGCCACCAGCATCCAGGGTTGTCGACAGACCACCAAAAACCATGTTCTGGAAATGAGCGGGGTGGATGTGCATACCAATCTGCTGGCTCTTGACATCAGAAAGGTGAAGGCCAGGATTGAGGCCCATGAATGGGTCGAATCGGCGGAGATTGAAAGAGACTGGCCAAACCGGTTGATCATTGTGGTCAAGGAACGTCTGCCGGTGGCCATTGTCAGCCTGGACAACGGTTTGTTCTATCTTGACCAGAACGGGGTTGCCTTTGCCCAGGTGTTGCCGCCGGAGGATATGGATTATCCTGTAATCACCGGGCTGAAAAGAGAAGAATGGCCGCGAACTCTCAAGGATTCGCAACTTGGCGAGGCTCTGCAGTTCATTAAATATGCGGGTCAGGGGAGTTCCATCCTGCCGAAGCAGAATATCTCGGAACTCCATGTGGACGGAGGCGAAAATATCACTCTTTATCTTGTTGATCGGCCTTTTCCTATTCATCTGGGATCAGGAAATGTCGGGGGAAAATATTCCCGGCTGACCAAGGTGCTGTACAAGTTATACAAAAACAAGGAATTTAAAAAAACCGCCTATATAAAAATGGATTATGGGCTGAATCAGGTGCTGGTGGGCTTTGACGAGATGGTGTAGAGCGCAATAGGTTTTTGACGGCTGGCACCGTCTCGAAACAAAGAAGCAAAGGGTGAGCAAATGGCACAAGAAGAACGCGGCGACCTGATTGTCGGGCTGGATATCGGTACCACGAAGATTTGCGTGGTGGTAGGCGAGGTGCATGATAACCAGATTGAAATTATCGGCATAGGCAGGCATCCATCGGTTGGATTGCGCCGGGGGGTGGTGGTCAATATCGAGAGTACCGTGCATTCCATCAGGCAGGCCGTGGAAGAAGCGGAACGTATGGCCGGCTGTGAGATCTGTGCGGTGTATGTGGGCATTGCCGGGAGCCACATCAAGAGTTTTAACAGTCACGGCCTGATCGCCATCAAGCGTAACGAGATCAAGCAGGATGATATTGACCGGGTGGTGGATGCGGCCCGGGCTGTGCCAATCCCGCCGGATCAGGAAGTGATCCATGTGTTGCCGCAGGAATTTATGGTGGATGGCCAAGCGGATATCCAGGATCCTCTCGGCATGACCGGCGTCCGCCTTGAAGCTGATGTGCATATTGTGACCGGTTCGGCAACTGCGGTGCATAACATTGTAAAATGCTGCAACCGGGCCGGACTTCAGGTAACGGAAGTGGTTCTTGAGCCTCTGGCTTCGGCAGGCGCGGTCCTGACCAAAGAAGAAATGGAACTTGGGGTCGGCCTGCTGGACATAGGCGGCGGCACCACCGATCTGGCGATTTTTGCCGATGGGACCATCAAACACACCTTTGTCCTGGGTCTGGGCGGCCAGAACCTTACCAACGATCTGTCCATCGGGTTGCGCACCCCGCAAAAGGAGGCGGAAAGGCTGAAGGAGGAATACGGTTGCGCCCTGGCCTCGCTCATCGACAAGGATCAGGTCATTGAGGTTCCCAGTGTGGGAGGGAGAAAGAACCGGAAACTTTCCCGTCGGGTCATGGGAGAGATTCTTGAACCCCGGGTTGAGGAGATGCTAACCCTCATCAACCAGGAGTTGCTGGATTCCAAGTACAAGGAAATGGTCAACGCCGGCATGGTATTGACCGGTGGCTCGTGCCTTCTCGACAACATGGAAGAATTGGCGGAGCAGATATTTGACCTGCCGGTTCGCATCGGCCGGCCGGAAAATATCGGCGGGGTGGTGGATGTGGTGGGAACGCCGCAGTGGGCTACGGGGGTTGGCTTGGTTGTCTACGGCATGAAGAATGGGCCGGGCGAGAGATTCAAGCGCCCCAAGGGTGGAATGGTAGAGAGAATCACCGGTCGAATGAAAGACTGGTTTAAGGGGATAGCATAGCACGAGCATTAAACGCCAGGGGTTGTTGGGGAGCAGGGCAAAGACCTTGAACAGGGAGAGAAGGATATGACTTTTAAATTTGTGGAAACAGAGTCTCGGGCAAAGATCAAGGTTTTTGGTGTTGGCGGCGGCGGTGGGAATGCGGTCAACACCATGGTGGACAGCAAGATTCTCGGGGTGGAGTTCATCGCCGGCAATACGGACAGTCATGCCCTGGAGCATTCCAAGGCAGATATCCGCTTGCAACTTGGCAAGTCACTGGCCAAGGGGCTTGGCGCCGGCGCCAACCCTGAGGTGGGCAGGGCTGCGGCCGAGGAGTCCATCGATGACATCCGCAAGGTACTGAAGGACTCGGACATGGTCTTTGTCACCGCAGGGTTGGGAGGCGGCACCGGCACCGGCGCTGCCCCGGTTGTGGCCAGAATTGCCAAGGAGATGGGGGCGCTGACCGTGGGTGTGGTGACCAAGCCGTTTGCCTTTGAGGGCCGCCCCAGAACCAAGAACGCCGAGCTGGGCTGGAAGCAGCTCAAGGAGCATGTTGACGCCATTATTACCATCCCCAATGACCGACTTCTTTCCATGACGCAGAAGGGGACCCGCTTCATTGACGGGATGAAAATGGCGGATGATGTTCTGGTGCAGGCAGTAAAAGGGATCACCGACCTGATCAATCTCCCCGGCTATATCAATCCAGACTTCGCCGATGTTAAAACCATCATGACCGAAATGGGTCCGGCGCTCATGGGCTCGGGCTATGGGGTAGGCGAAAACCGGGCGGTGGAAGCGGTGAACATGGCGATCAACAGCCCGCTTTTGCAGGATATAAGCATCGCCGGCGCCAAGGGGGTGTTGGTCAATATCTCGGCTAGCAAGGAAACCCTGACCATGCCCGAGGTAACCGATGCAACTACAAAAATTTACCAGGAAGTGCATGACGACGCCAATATTATTCTGGGGGTTATCTTTGATGAGAACCTGGGCGATGAATTGCAGGTAACTGTTATTGCCACCGGTATCCGCGAAACGGTGGAGGAAGTCGAAGAGTTGTCCGACCGGGTGCAGTTCATCCATAAAAAACGGGAGCCGGCCACGCAACAACTGCCGTTCAGAAAAGGTGAACATGGCATGGACAGAGGCCGCGCCGTGGCCAACGGCATAAGTAGAAGCTTTCACCCTCATAACGCTCGCAACGAGCAGGACTATGATCGGCCGACTTTCCTGCGCAGAAATGAAAGCTGACAGATAGTTGGCCAACAGCACCACCGTGGTGAATGCTTGCGCCGCGCGATTGCCTGTGTTAGAGAAACAACCGGGATGTTCGACGGTATTATGGTAGTGGTGTCAATATAGCGGGTGTGCAATGGCTGCCCGCTTTTAACCACTGCCGGAGGGTTTTGGTTTCCGCCGGCAGGTTCGATATGGATTTCATGCGCCAGCGCCAACCTGTATCCGGTGATTTGCTTGCCAGCGAAAAAGGGACACAGCGGAAGAAGTGGAAGGGTCTGCTGCCTGTTGCCCTGATCTTCCCCAACAGGTATGCCCTTGGCAATTCCAACCTGGGTTTCCAGCTCGTTTATGCCCTGGTAAACAGCCTGCCCGGCTTCGTTTGCGAGCGGTTTTTTTATCATGACAATCAGCCCCCGGTTTCTTTGGAATCGGGCCGGCCACTCCGCGATTTTCCAATTCTGCTTTGTTCCTTGAGTTTTGAACAGGACTTTCTTAACCTGCTGGCCCTGTTTTTTGCCGGCGGCATTGAGCCGCTGGCCGAAAAACGCACGGCGGACACCAAGAGGTTTCGGCCCGGCCAACCTATGGTCATCGGCGGCGGCGTGGCCTCCTTTATCAATCCCGAGCCTCTGGCCCCTTTTGTCGACCTTTTTGTCGTTGGCGAAGCGGAGCCGATTCTTCCGCAGCTCATGGCTTATCTTGCCGACTACCTCACTACCGAAGAGCCGGAAGTGCTGCTGAGAGGAATCGTCAAGGAGTTCAGCGGCTGTTATGTGCCCCGTTTCTATAGCATGCATTACGGCGAAGATGGCCTCCTGAGCTGTATTGAGGTTGCCCCGGAAGCGCCAGCCCGGGTGCGGCGCGTGGTGCTGGAGAAATCCCTAGTGGCCGGGCACTCGCAACTGCTCTCGCCGGAGGCAGAGTTTGCCGATCTTTTTCTGACTGAACTTGGTCGCGGCTGCAGCCGGGGGTGCAGGTTCTGCGCCGCCGGATTTGTCTATCGCCCTCCCCGGCTCTGGTCGGCGGCAAGCATTTTGGCCGGATTGGCCGAGCGGCCTACGGAGATAAAGCGGGTTGGTCTTCTGGGGATGGAGATGGCGCGGGGTGAGGATCTCGCCCGAATTGCCGAATACTTGCTGGGCGAGGGCTGCGCCCTGTCTTTTTCTTCCTTGCGGGCCGACGCCATTAGCGAGGAACTCTGCCATCTGCTGGCGCAAAGCAAGCTGAAGAGCGCGGCCATCGCGCCGGACGGAGGCTCGGAAAGGCTGCGCCGGGTAATCAACAAGGGAATCAGCGAGCAGGATGTATTGTGTGCGGCCGAGGCTCTGGCCAGGGCCGGAATCAATCACCTCAAGCTTTATTTCATGATCGGCCTGCCCACGGAAACGGAGGCTGACCTGGAGGAACTTTTGCTTTTGACGGGCAAGGTTCGCAAAACCCTGCTGGGGGTAAGCCGGGAAACGGGGCGCATGGGGAATATAACCCTCAGCGTCAATAGTTTTGTGCCCAAGGCCTGGACCCCTTTCCAATTTCATGGTTTTGCTCCATTGACAACGCTTAAAAACAGCATAAAATTTCTGCGCAAGGGTGTGGCAGGTCTGGCCAATACCCGTATGGTTGTTGACCAGCCAGGGAATGCCTTCTATCAGGCGGTGCTGGCCCGCGGGGATCGCAAGGTCGGGCTGGCCCTGTACGCCATGCTGCAAAGTGGGGGAAATTGGCGGCAGTCATTGCATCGTTGCGGGGTTGTTCCGGAAGACTATGCCATGCGGCAGCGGGGCCAGGATGAGCTTTTCCCGTGGGAGATTCTTGATCATGGAATTGACCGGCGGTATTTGTGGGCGGAGTATCAGAAAGCCCTGGAAGAAAAAGCAACGGTAGCCTGTGATACTGCGCAATGCAGGCGATGTGGGGTATGTCATGGTTGAAAGAAAAAAAATGACGCAGGACGATGGGGCCAATCTCGCGAGCCTGAAGCCGTTCAGGCTGGTCAAGTTTTTTTCCTACAGCGGTCTTGCCGTTTTTCTCCTCTTTACCCTGATCCTTTCCTGGATCATTTCGAATCATGCCAAAAAGGTTCTTCTGGAGCGGAGCGAGGCTTATGCCTTTGTTGTCGCCGAGAACCTCAGTCATCAGGTGTTCCAGCAATTTGTCCTGCCCACGGTGATGCGTTATAAGAAGATTGCCCTGCGCAAGCCCGAGCAGTTTGCCCGGCTTGACAGTGTTGTCCGCAACGCCACGCACGGGATGCGAATCCAGGCGGTCACCATTTTTGACTCCTCGGAAAATATCATTTCGTATAGCACGGTGGCCAGCAGGATCGGCCGCAAGGGCGAAGGTGGCATTGAATACCACAAGGCTCTGGCTGGAGAGAACAACTCCGTGGTCCGCTCAACCGGTTCTCTGTTGAACCTCCTTCCCGGAGGTCGGCCAATTACCTCGCAACTGAGTACTTTTATTCCTTTTCGTCAGTACCAGGCTAACAGTCAGAAGGGGGGAGTCATTCTGGGGGTTATCGAAGTGGTTCAGGATCTCTCCGAGGATGTCGAGGCGATTAGTAAATTGCAGGGCTCCATAATCCTTACTTCCATGCTGATCATGTCGGCCCTTTTTGTGGTGCTTGGTTTTATTGTGGCACGGGCCGACCGCATTATCGAAGCCCGCGCCGAGGAGCGCCGGCGCCTTGAACAACAGCTGGACCAAAGCCAGAGACTGGCCACCCTCGGCAAGATGGTGGCCTCGGTTTCCCATGAAATAAAAAATCCGTTGGGCATTGTCCGCAGCACCGCGGATATTCTCGGGAAACGCCTCAAGATCGTGGCGCCGGGCAATGAGCATCTCGCTGAGATTATCGTGGAGGAAACGGGCCGTCTGGATGGAATCGTGCGGGAGTTTCTTGATTTTGCCCGTCCCCAGGAACCGAACATGGCGCCGACCTCGGTAAATGATATCTTCAGCAAGATCCTCGCTTTCATGGAGCCGGAACTGGAGCGGAAAAAGATTATTCTGGAAACATTCCTATCTCAGGATATGCCGCAGATAGCCCTTGATCAGGGGTTGATGCACCGCGCCTGTCTCAATATTCTGGTCAACAGTGTGCAGGCCATGGCGGAAGGGGGAAGGCTTTCCGTGGAAACCAGATATGAGAAAGAAGCGGGAGTGGTCAGGCTCATCGTCAGCGATACCGGGTGGGGGATGTCCCCCGAAAAACAGGGGCATATTTTCACCCCTTTTTATACCGATAAAAATCGGGGAACCGGGCTGGGGTTGGCCATCGTCAAAAATATTGTTGACAGCCACCATGGGACAATTTCCGTGGATAGCAAGGAGGGGGAGGGAACCACCTTTACGATTGCCCTCCCCGCAAAGTGATCAGTCCGTCTTTTTCTGCGTCTCGATTTTCTGTTTGAGCAGGTCGCGGTCGCGGCGCAGTTCTTCGTAGGTCTTCATGGCCAGTTTTTCTGCATCGGCCTGACTGGTTTTATTCTGTTCCACCCGTGTTTTTATTTTTTCCGGTTTGATCAACAGATCCTTGGTCCCGAAGATGGAAGAGGCCAGATATTTGCAGGAAAATTTCATCAGGGCGATATCGTCTGTTTTGATTCTTGCCAAGGTTTCCGTATCTACTTCATAGGTGTCTAGAAAAGAGCTGTTGAAGACAAAGTCACGGAACTTGTCGAGATCGGTGCTGGCCATAAAAAACATTTTTTGGGCCAGCTCGCTCAGGGTGGCCTGCAAGCCGAAGGACTTACGGCGCATGACAATTTCCATCCATTCCCGGTTCATTTCGTCTGACTCGTCAATTCCCTGCTCAGCTCGCCATTCGCGGATGGTTTGTTCCTTCGGCTCTTCATGCCCCTTGCAGTAAGGCTCCTTGACCAGAAAGTAGAATTCCTCCGCCGCAGTCCCCTCGTTGCCTGCCGCATGGAAGTATGACATCCCCACCGGATAATAGCGGCAGGTCGTGGGCCGGTATTGATATATGGTGCAGCCTTCTTCGGTAACAAAGGGGCAACGGCCATTTTCGTCTAGATGAATCTTTACTCCAGGAAGATCCGTTTTTTCCAAAAAGACCGGAGTAGTGAAACGAAGGAGAAATTCTTCGGCGGAAAGGTTTAAAGGGCGTCTAATGCGCAGGATATCGTAAGGAGTCAGGATAATGTTGATATTGCCGCAACAGTTGGTAAAGCAGGAAACTCCGGGGTGGCAGCTGAATTTCAGGGAGCTGTCTGCCGTAAGCTTGGCGGGCATGATGTTGCTTGGATTGTTGTCCGAAGCGAACAAGGACTTGTCAAAGGAGGTGGATTGAAGTGGCTGTTCGGACTTGCTCATTGGTAACGACCTTCAGAAATGTGTTATTGGGACAGAAGAAGCGACCGTATTGCATCGGGCAGGATGTTAAAAAAATCCTGATGCGGGAAGGGAGAAAGCTTCCGGTTTTTTTACTATTTCTATATAATTATATCGACAACGCGCTAATAGGGATAAAAAGATCTGGCAAAGAGTAATAACCATGGGAACGCTCCCTGTCAAATTCATTTCTAAAAGGAAAAGATCAAACTTTAAAGAATGAAGAAATATTATTTTTGCGGGCACCATGACAAGGCGAATTTTGAATCTGGGGGCCCGGGCAAAGGCGATCTGGAAGTTGGGAAAAACATGGTGCCTGATGAGGAGAATTGGGAATCGAGAGCTGCGATTCCGGTTTTTTGGGGGAGGATATGGGCAATGTTTTTTTCTTGACTTTTATCAGGTGAGAAATTATACAGTTCAATGTCTCGTAAAATGAGTGGTTCTTCAGTTTTGTGCAAAAGATGAAGAAAAAAATCCGGAATTTTCCGTTTGGTTAGCGGCGGCAAACTCTTGGGGAAGCCAGTTTTTTCTTCATCAGCATGTTTTTGATAAGGTTAACGCGAATTTCGTCAAATCGGAGTTCGGAAAATTCAATCCAAGTGAGGAGGTTAGTGAATGCCAAGTTACGTAGATCCTTCTAAATGTGACGGCTGCAAGGGTGGTGACAAAACCGCCTGCATGTACATCTGCCCCAATGACCTGATGGTCCTGAACAAAGAGGAGATGAAGGCTTATAATCAGGAGCCTGATGCATGCTGGGAGTGTTACTCCTGTGTAAAGATTTGCCCGCAGGGCGCTATTGCTGTTCGTGGTTACAATGACTTCGTGCCCATGGGCGGTCAGGTGCATCCGATGCGGAGTTCCGATTCCATCATGTGGACCGTTAAGTTCCGTAACGGCAACATGAAGCGTTTCAAGTTCCCCATCCGTACCACGGCTGAGGGTGCTGCCAATGCTTATCCTGCGCTGAAATGTACAAACCTGGACGACGAGTTGCTCTCCACCGAGAAGCAGCTGCCTGTACCGACCATGGTTGCCAAGTAAGTTTTTGGTTAATTAACTGATTTCAATACAATTTCTTAAGGAGATTTACTATGGCGTTACCTAATAAGCCGCTGGGTGAATTGGCAGCCGTTGCCAATCCTGAGGTTGTCGAGCACGATGTTGACGTTCTGATCATCGGTGGTGGTATGGCCGCTTGCGGCGCTGCATTCGAGATCAAGAAGTGGGCTCCTGCCGACATGAAGATCAAGCTGGTGGATAAGGCTTCCATGGAGCGCTCCGGCGCTGTTGCCCAGGGCCTTTCCGCTATCAACACCTACATTGGCGACAACAAGATCGAGAACTATGTGAAAATGGTTCGTAACGATCTCATGGGCGTTGTCCGTGAAGACCTGATCTACGATCTGGGCCGTCACGTTGACGATTCCGTACATCTCTTCGAGGAATGGGGTCTGCCGATCTGGAAGCTCGATGCCGACGGCAACAACCTCGACGGCGCTCAGCCCGCTCCTTCTCTGCCTGCAGGCGGCAAGCCGGTTCGTACCGGTAAATGGCAGATCATGATCAACGGTGAGTCCTACAAGTGCATCGTTGCCGAGCCTGCTAAGACCGCACTCGGCGATGAGAACATCATGGAGCGCGTGTTCATCGTTAAGCTGATCCTTGACAAGAACAAGGCCAACCAGATTGCCGGCGCTGTTGGTTTCAGCACCCGTGAGAACAAGGTCCACGTTTTCCGTTGCAAGGCCGCGCTCTGTGCATGCGGCGGTGCAGTAAACATCTTCCGTCCCCGGTCCACCGGTGAGGGCAAGGGCCGCGCCTGGTACCCCGTATGGAATGCCGGCTCCACCTACACCATGTGTGCTCAGGTCGGTGCCACTCTGACCATGATGGAAAACCGTTTCACGCCTGCTCGTTTTAAAGACGGTTATGGACCGGTTGGTGCATGGTTCCTCCTGTTCAAGGCCAAAGTGCAGAACGGTCTGGGTGAGTTCTACGCCAACAGCGACGCAGTGAAAGGCGAGCTCGAGAAGTTTATGCCCTACGGCGCTTCTGCCGTAACCCCGACCTGTCTGCGTAACCACCTGATGCTCAACGAGCTGAAGGCTGGCCGCGGCCCGATCTACATGGCCACCGACGTTGCCCTGAACGCCTTCCTTGAGGCGAAGAAGGCTGCCGGTCTGGACGAGAAGGAAGTGAAGAAGTATTGGAAGCACCTCGAGTCCGAGGCGTGGGAAGACTTCCTCGACATGTCCGTTGGTCAGGCCGGTCTCTGGGCCGGTGCGAACATTGAGCCCGAGAAGGTTGGTTCCGAGATTATGCCGACCGAACCGTACATGCTCGGTTCTCACTCCGGTTGCTGCGGCATTTGGACCTCTGGTCCGGACGAAGCTTGGGTACCTGCGGTAGACGGTCCCCGTAGCCATCAGTACAAGTGGGGCTACAACCGGATGACCACCGTTGACGGTCTGTTCACCGCCGGTGACGGCGTGGGCGCTTCCGGTCATAAGTTTTCTTCCGGTTCTCATGCCGAGGGTCGTATTGTTGCCAAGCAGATGGTTAAGTTCTGCCGTGACAATGCTTCCTTCAAGCCCGAGCTGCCGAAGAGCGCCCAGGAGTATGCTGATGAAGTGTATGCCCCGGTTAAGCTTTACCTCCAGCACGTTGGCGCCACCACCGCTTCTGATGTTAATCCCAACTACTGCAAACCCGCTGGTATCATGATGCGTCTCATGAAGGCCACGGACGAGTACGGCGGCGGTGTTGCCACCTACTACATGACCTCCGGCAAGCTGCTGAACATCTGCCTGGATCTTCTCAAGATGCTGCGTGAAGATGCTGCGTTGATGGCTGCCGGCGATCTGCATGAGTTGATGCGCGCTTGGGAGAACTACCATCGCATCTGGTGCGTAGAAACCCATATCCGTCACATTGAGTTCCGGAAAGAGAGTCGTTACCCCGGCTTCTACTACCGGTCAGACTACCCGACCGTTGACGATGCCAACTGGAAGGCCTTTGTCAACTCCACTTTCGATCCTGCAACCCAGGAGTGGAAGTGTGAAAAGGTCAACTGCATCAACATCGTTGAGACCGAGCCGTGGATCTAAGCTGCACCACGCAACTGGTATAAGGTAAAGGCAATAAGAAATCTCCAGGCACCCCCCAAAGGTGTCTGGAGATTTTTCTATAAGCTGTTGGGGCAGTTTTTTTGGTTGAGGTGGCCAGACAGAAACCAGATGACTCTGGTCGTTTGAGCCAAAAAAACTCGTTTTACAGATCAATACTATTTTACTCAAATGGAGGAAGGCATGACAGACGAACGCAGCGCACCCGCAGGTGCTGTACTTGTCGTTGGCGGTGGCATAAGCGGGCTTACAGCCGCCTTGGAAGCCGCGGAAGTCGGGAAAGATGTTTTTCTGATTGAAAAAAATCCGTATCTGGGTGGTAGGGTCGCACAGCTTAACCAATACTTCCCTAAGCTTTGCCCGCCAAGTTGCGGGCTGGAAATCAATTTCCAGCGGATTAAAAGCAATCGCCGGGTACGAGTGTATACCATGACCGAGGTCAAGAATATTGCCGGTGGACCGGGTAAATATCAGGTCACGCTCGAAAGCAAGCCACGCTATATCAATAATAAATGCACCGCTTGCGGCGCTTGCGCTGATGCCTGTCCGGATGAACGGGACAATGATTTCAATTTCGGCATGAACAAAAGCAAGGCGGTGTACAAGCCCCACGACATGGCTTTCCCCATGAAGTATGTGCTTGATAAAAATTCCTGTAGCGCAGCCGGGTTGCAGGCCATAAAGGATGCCTGCATCTATGATGCTGTTGAGCTCGATATGGCGGCCAAAGAATTCACCGTTGATGTTGACGCTATTGTCTGGGCCACGGGTTGGAATCCTTATGACCCGACTAAGATGACCAACCTCAAGTACGATTCCAGCAACGCGATTATCACCAACATGATGATGGAGCGTCTGGCTGCGCCTAATGGGCCCACCGGCGGGAAAATTCTCCGTCCAGGCGATAACAAGGAGCCCGCGAGCTTTGCCTTTGTGCAGTGTGCTGGTTCTCGTGATGAAAATCATTTAGAATACTGTTCCTACATTTGCTGCATGGCCTCCATGAAGCACATCAACTACATCCGTGAGCAGTATCCTGCCGCCAAGATCACTGTTTTCTATATCGATCTTCGGACTCCAGGCAAATATGAAAAGTTCCGTGAGAAGTTGATGTCTGATGCGAACATCACCTGGGTGAAGGGCAAAGTTGCCGATATTGTTGCCGAAGCTGATGGGTCCGTGACCCTGATTGCTGAAAATGCCGTGACCGGCGAGAAGATCAAGGAAACAGTCGATCTCGCCATTCTGGCCACCGGCATGGAGCCTGCGGCCAAAGCCCAGGCTGCGGCTCTTGGACTTTCCGTTGACAACAATGGATTTATTCTGGCCGATGCGAATGGCGGGATGGTTTCCGCCGGTTGCGCCAAAAAGGCAGCCGACGTCGTAACCTGTGCCCAGAGTGCAACGGCAGCAGCCATGAAAGCTATTCAAGC
>Ga0172380_10000492_pt1 | contig 77409 bp, 66 predicted proteins | sample Leawe162metaG_FD_119747 | JGI IMG/M metagenome (GOLD analysis project Ga0172380, IMG submission 119747) | Leachate microbial communities from a municipal landfill in Southern Ontario, Canada - Leachate well 162 metaG | ecosystem: Engineered > Solid waste > Landfill > Unclassified | place... | reverse complement strand
TGCCGGTTGAACCAGTGGAGCCTGTGGTGGAGCCAGTTGATCCAGTAGTGGTGCCGGTTGAACCAGTGGAGCCTGTGGTGGAGCCAGTTGATCCAGTAGTGGTGCCAGTTGACCCAGTGGAGCCTGTGGTGGAGCCAGTTGATCCAGTAGTGGTGCCGGTTGAACCAGTGGAGCCAGTGGTGGAGCCAGTTGATCCAGTAGTGGTGCCGGTTGACCCCGTGGAGCCAGTTGAGCCAGTAGTTCCGCCAGTGGAGCCACTACTAGTGGTGCCGCCACCTGTATTGGCTGGCGGATTCGGTGCTACTGGTGCGCCCATATTGGCTAGGAAGGTCTGCATCTGTGGAGTATCAACACCATTTTGTGGAGCAATCAAGAAGATGTAGTTTGATGGATACCAGGCGCCTGCTGTCCAGTAAGTGAAGCCACTCCAAACATCTTTATTGGCTTGCATGTATTGCATCATTGCACTTAAATCCGCTAGCGCTCCTGGTGCTGATGTCACGCCCATTTCACCAAGAAAGGCTGTGCGATGATTGGCGCGACACCAGTTTGTGAATCCGCTTAAAGTGGCCACTGCATCACTGACGCTAAGAAAGTCTGTATGAGTGCCAGAGCCGTCATAGTCTAAATATTGGTGTACCTCATAGGCGTAATTGTTGGCGGGGTCGGTGATCTTAACCATCTCTGCAGCATTGAGTTGTACAAATTCTTTGGGGTGATCCCAATATGTGGATGGCACGAGAATTAGGTTCTTACTACCTGTGGTTCTGATGCCGTCAATGGCTGCTTGAGCAGATGCGCGCCATGTGGCCGCGGTCATCGATGAGCCCACGGGCTCGTTCATCAGACCGAAAATAACACGAGGATAGTTTATGTAATGTGCCGCAATTTTTTTCCAAAAGTCTGCAAACATACTGTTCGGATGTCCACCAGGAACGCCAATCGTGATATTGCGATAGGCACCATAATTGTGTGGGTCCAAGACTATCGACATGCCTTTGGCGTTGATGGCCATTACTACTGCATCCAAGCGAGCCAACTCTGCTGCATCAAGATTGCCATTGGCTGTTGGTTGTACCCTCTCCCATGAGAATGGTACGCGAATGCAAGTCATACCTTTTGAGGCGTAGTAGTTAATTTCAGCCTGCGAAGGAAAAACGTAATTGGTGTTGTAGATGCCTGGTACAAATAGTGGATTGAATTCTCCGCCGGAGATATTCACACCCATTAGGTTCATGCCTGAATTGTCGGCTTGAGCGGCACCACTGTTTGGCACTAACGTAATATAAATTGCTAATATTGATAGGAAAATGGAGCGATAAAGGCGCACGAAAGAGTGGCGTCGCTTTGAGCGACACGCTGTGTTATTTGACATGAAATTTTCCTCGCCACTAAGTTGCATATTTCAGGTCATGGTCGGTTACATCGAGTGAACCGGCATACCTGTTATGTCACCATTCAAAGTCTTGGTCGATCTTGACTTGTGGCAAGCTGCTAGTTGAACCGTCGCAAAGATTCACTAAAAACAGAGTCAGGATGGTCTCGAATGGGGTTATACGAATTAGGCCCAAGTGTTACAAGGCGGTAACGGTTTGAGCCAAAAAAGATTTCTGAAATGCTTTAATTGGGCGCCAGTGGCACCTTTTATTGAAACATGTCATCGGTGAGAGCATCAAAAGGATCAGCTTTGTCGAAGCCATATTTCTTTCTTAGAGCTTTGAACCGTGGGAATATTTCGTCGCTGTCGGTCAGCCAGACGTTAGAAAGGGTGCAACGGAAACGATCGTTGGCCTTAGATTCGCTTTCAACCTTATCTATAAGGTCACTACCGTGGTTTTTGAGCAAATCTTCTAAGGTTGCTTCAGCCACATAGGCCAAGGCGTCTTTAGATGGAGCACTCTTCACTAGCTGCAAAACCATAATCCAGCCATCTTGAGGTTCATCGCTGACAAGTTCTTGAACATACTCGGCGGCCCAAGAATCTTCCTTACTGCCTGTCTCAAAGTTGCGAAAATAGGCTACTGCGACTTCTTTGGGGTCTCTGGTTTTTTGTTCAGTCATGTCTTTACTGCTAACTGTAGGGGCACAATTTAATACTTGCGGTCAATTGAAGGGTTGAGTATAGCGGAATCAAGAGATAGCGCTAGCAGTCAATGGTTAAGGTCTTTACAATCTTTCGTGAATTTTATCATGAAAGTTTGTGAGAACTAGTGCCTGTGGCCGTCTTGGCTTTGGTCGGCAGGGGCATTCCTTGACAGCTCTTGAGCAAACTAGTAAAACCGACTAGTAAAACTGAAGGTTTGAAGTGGTTGCCCTTTGCAATGGTGGGTCATGAGTAGTGCAACTTTAATTAATCAGGCACCTTGGCGAGATACTGCCAGCGAAAATGTTTTAAGCCATTTGCAGCTGCCGTCGATAGAAGGGATGCCCAGCAATTTAGTTTATGACGTTGCCATTATCGGTGGTGGCATGGCGGGCCTGAGTGCAGCTCAGTCATTTGCTCAGTTAGGAGCTAGTACTGTCGTACTTGAAGCACAGCCGGCTCTTGCACTAGGCGCCTCTGGGCAGAATGCTGGAATACTTTGTGCCGGCATCAATATGCCTATTACCTACACTCCTAAAGGTAGCAGTGCTGCTGACTTGTGGTCGGCTACTCAGAAGAAACTTTTTCAAGTCTTGGAAGAAGCTAGAGAACAGTCGTCTTTCATTGATGTTAAACGTGTTGGTGCTATGTGCCTTGCCACTACTAAGACAGCTGCGGCCCGTCTCAAGCGCGAAACCAAAGCACGGCTTGCCGCCGGCATGACCGCTGAGCTGATTGCGCCCGGTGACGTGTCTAGGCTGGCTGGTGGTTTTATTGACGTGAGCAATGTCCTAGTAGCCATGTTTCTACCTGACGAAGGTGCCATTCATCCTTTTACTTTGCTTGCTACCATGGCCAATCGCGCTCGCCGGCATGGCTGCCAGATCTATGGTGGGGCGCGTGTAGCAAAGATTGAAAGGACAGCGGGAGGCTACAGTGTAAAAACCGCCAACGGCAAGACCATTGACTGCCGTGCTGTTGTGTCAGCAGTTGGGCCGCTGGAAGCGCCAACTGGACGCATTTTCGCCCTGTCATTTAAAGTTGAGATTCCTGAGACTTGTCCGGTCTGGTGGGATGCAAATCCTTATATCTATTATGATTATCGCCCGGGTAATGGCTGCTTAACCGTTAGCGGCGGGCGATATGGCTTACCAGGCACTGCTAAGAGCGATCAGCAATATCATTCTAAAATGGCTGCAGCTACAAGGCTGTGGGTTCCATCTTTGAAGAACGCTGAGCCCGATTACGGCTGGGGAGTAGACCTTCACGTGGCACCAGATTTATTGCCAGAGCTTGCCTTTTGTGGAGAAAACTGGCTTTCGATACAGGGCCTCGGTGCTCTTGGTGTATTGCCCGGCTTGGTTCTTGGTGAGCGGGCGGCGCAACAAATAACCAGCAGCCTCTCTGTCTGCAAGACATAAACGACGTCTAGGGCTTGTTTGGATTCGCCTCAGTTTCTTTCATTGGAACATTCAGCAATAGTGGCTCTACTTCGGCAATTAAGAGCTCAGCATCAAATTCTTGCATATAGATATACTTGTCAGCTCCCAATAGCTTTCCGGCCAGCTCAGTCGACTTGTTGATGGCTGGTGCTAGAGTGTTTGGTTCCATGCAGAGCATGACGAAAGCTACATCTTTATGCATCGAGTCAGGTGCTTTGATGCGTTGGAGAAATTCAAATACTGATTCTTCTTCTAAGTGTACGGCTGAAATAATCAGATCTACATGATCTCGGCTATCTAAAAAAGCCATTGCTTGTGAAATAGTCAAGACAGGCACAACTTGATGACCTGCACTCTTCCAAGCTTCTTTTAGCTTGTCAATATTTTCGGGGTTCTCCAATGCCAAAATTCTGTATGTATCTTCGGCATCAAGCTTAAGAGAAGGTTGCTCAATTTTTGTCATTGGCCAGTGCACCGGTGGCTGAGTCTGTGTATGCGGCTCGTGATATTTTAGCTGAGTTTTGGCATTGGCTTTGAAATGTTAAGCGACCACCTGTTAAGTCACTACCTAGATTCGCCAGTGCTAAAGTAATGCTGGCGGAATAATTGCCAGCAGTATTAGTGCCGGTACAATCAAGGGGCCTCTTTCGATGTACGATGAAAAGACAATTCAGCTTGACCAATTCATGAAAGTAGCAGGATTGGTGCAGTCTGGCGGACATGCCAAGCAAGTTATTCAGTCTGGTGTGGTTGTTGTAAACGGCGAGGTCGAAGTTCGTCGCGGGCGTAAACTTCAGGCCAACGATGTTGTTGTATTTGAAGGGCAGTCATATGTTGTGCCTGAGATCGAAGATTGAGTTTTCGATCCGGAGTTCAGCTTTTCAAAGTCCCCCGCCAAGCCCGCCCATGTTATTGATCATGTATGTACCGGTAAAGTGAACCAGTATTGGAATTAGGGCTAGGGCTAAAAGTTCTTTAGCCAAGCGGTCTCTCTTAACCCTGTTGCGGCGCAGCCAGCCGCACAAACAAGCTAAGACAAATGAAAGGGCGGTAGCTATGCGTGAGATGTCTCTGACGCAGTCGTATCCTAGGTCAGCCAGGTGTCCGACTTCGTTAGACTGACCATAACGGGGATCGACTGGCGCACCTACAAGACCTTGGGCATTGGCACTGTTTGCTAGAATCCAACATAGTGCCACCAGTATTGATGCGGCATAGGCCTGCAGGCGATTGCGCACTTGCTTCAGTTGCTTGGGGCAATTGTCGGTTACTAGTGTGCCGTCATCTTTGCGGTAGAAGTAAGTGCAAACGCGCTCTCCTGAAGCTTTTTTGTTGAGTAGAACCACGACTTCTTCATCGCTTAGGCTACTTAAATTGTGGACGTTCAGTTTGCAATCGCCACAAAAACGCACGCAAGAATTGCTTTGCTCTGCCTGCATATCATCCTAATTGACGCTGCAGGGCGACGCAATAAAATAGCTTTGAATTTGATTCTTGATGTCACGCTTGCGCCTGAACGAAAGAAAAGGTAATGAAAATATTGGAAAAGAAAGCATAGAGGCTCACCTCTGGTGGCAGGAAAAGAAAACAGTGTGGATAGCCAACTTTAAGCGGCGTTAATCTGCCGGTAAAGTGGAGAATCCACACTGAAGTCGAATTTTTCTATGCCTGGGGCAGTATTGCTGGAAATTTCCTAATAGCTATTCGCCAGCGTTAAAGCTATTGACGTTAGCTTTGATTCTATCTTTGAATTCAGTTGATGTATCAACTGGGCAAACCATTTTGACGTACATATGAGTCTTCAATTCTTTTGAGTACGGTGCCAGTAATATAGTGGTGCGCGCGCCCTGGAATTGTTCGGAAGGTATTCTGTCTTTGTCAAAACCATTGTATTCGCCTGGTCTTAGCTCAACATCACCAAGAACACCGCCGGCATCAGGGGCTAGTTCAAGCTTTCTTGAGTAATGCTCGTAGATCTTGCGAGTTTTGCGTTCAAAGTGGAGCGAGTTGCCTTTTAAGGTTACTGTAGCTTGTGGGTAGAATTGTTTGACAATAGCCATAATATTTTTGTAGATCACATCTGGCGGCTGCTTTTTCAGCACCACTTTAGGCGGTGGAATGCGCTTGTCTGGATCTATGACTAGAGCCGGCTCATTGGCATTGAATGATCGCACTATAAATTTGAATCTGTCTTTGAAGTCAGTTAGTACATCGGGCGGATAGACCAGTTTAGCCAACAAGTGGCTGTTTCTTTGTCTAGAGAACTCGGCCATTGAGAGAACCGTTTGTGAGCCATCAACTACATCTGATGGCAATAATTCTTTGTCTGGCCCTTCATATGCACCGGGCTCAAGTGAGACATCACCGACAATGCCGCCGGGTAATGGGGCAAGGCCAATAGTTTTGTAATGATCACTTTGTAAATCCGCTACTCTGAATTGAAAATGCAATTTTCTGTTGGCGAAAGTCACCTTACTGTTTGGGTAGTACTCTTTCACTAAGTTCTGTAAGTCTTGGAAAATCGTATCAACGTCCATTGCCTGCGGAGTTGGAGCCGGGGTAGCAGCTATTTGAATCGGGCCGGATGCTTTTGCTGCGGTTTGGGCGGTACAAGATATTGTCAAGACAGTAAGGCAAGAAAGAGCAATTGCGGAGCGGTTAAACCGGGTGCTGGTGAACGACGGCAAGATTCTACCTCTTTGGACTTTATTACTAGGGACGAGTACTACTAGGGACAAGCACTACTAGCGACAAGCACTACTAAAGACAAGTTACCCGAGATTATACCTGGTACCTTGCCGAGCAGATTAAATTTGTTGATTCTCTACTGCTTTCTTCCTGTTTACTGCTTTGTGAAGCTCTGTCCGTAATGCAGCACTGGCATTGTTGAAATGAAGTCTAGAGGTCACCTTGTTCTATTTTTTTGATTGCAGCTCTGGCGTTGCGCCTTACTGATTCGTCGGTGAGCGCCTGTTTAAGCACAGGAATAGCGCTTTGGGCCGATGGTCCGATGGCACCAAGGGCGTCTGCTGAGAATTGCCTGATGTATTCGCTTCTATTGCTCATGGCTTTAATCAAGTTAGGTACAGAATCTTTGGCAGGTGCGCCGATTTTTTCAAGGGCGAAGAAAGCTTCTCGTTCGACCTCGAAATTATTATCAGTCAGCACTTTGGCAAGGGCTGGAATTATTAGTTCGCCTATGTCTGCGGCATTCGTCTTTGGGTCTGTTGCCACAAGGCCAAGGGCAGAAGTGCAAAGACGTCGGCAGTCAGGGTTTTTGTTGTTGAGCGATTTAATCAGTGGTGCGATGGCATCGTGGCCAATGGCCGCTAGAGCCTGTTCGGCGTTGCTTGTGGTATTTCCCTCTTCTAAGACATTTAGAAGGGCCGGAATTGCATCTTTGGCCTCGGGGCCGATGGCTTGAAGAGTCTCGATGGCACGATCGCGTAAATATTGTTTATCTTCAAGGGTCTGAATCAGGATGGGAACTGCTGCTGTGGCCTCTGGGCCAATGTTTTTCAATATGGTAAGGGCTTGCTGTCGTTCACCGTCATGAATGCCGTCGACTACTTTAATTAGCTCCGGAACAAAAGGAGCAGCTCCAGTACCCATATCATCTAGTTTCCTCAGGGCGCTAAGGCGTACAGATACGTCTTTTGAATGAAGCTCCGTGGCGACCCCTGGTACAACATCAATAGGGCCATGTCTCAGTTCAATGGTTACTTGTTCGCTTTGAGCCGAGGCCGCCTGGGGTAAAAATCCAATCAAGAGTACTGTCAGTGCCAGTCGCTTATAGTTCACTTGCATGATCTTCTCCACTTTTCCTTAATTTCCTGCTAGTTTCCTTCGTCTTGGCTCTACCATTTTCGTGAAAGATTTAGGGTCGTTGGTCTGATATTCTTTGCCATTGGCCGCGGCTGTGTTTTTCTATGTGGCGAAAGTGGCATATAATCACTGTTATGAGTCGATTTAATCAAGTCAGATTGGTAAGAAATAGGGGCTTGTCCCGGATGCTTTCTACTGCAAATGGCGCAGGGCGCATCTTTTTGTTCCGCCTGCTCTCTGCGGTGTTGGCTGTTGGCCTAGCTTCATCGCTCAGCGCTTGTGTGGCTGTTCGCCGACCAGAGCTGAGCGAGGACGTGAAAAAATTACGGGCAGCCAAGCAAATTAGACTAGAAGATAAGGTGCAAGAATTTGGCAACGAAAGCCATAAATTTAGAATGTTGCCGCCCAAGGGATTTCTCTACTCTCATGTAGATACTTCTCAGGGACCCATATATACATTCTCAACTCCAGCTCGCAAAGACGGTCGAGCCGGCGTTTTCAGCGTTAGCTGTGTGGCCAACAAACCTGGACACGACACGGTTCAGTCGAGCTATGTCTTGAGCTCACTGTTAGAACCGTTGGCTCGAAGTTGTATTGATTTTCATGAGGGTTCGGTAGAGTCATTTGATGAGAAAGGGCGCTCTTTTGTCGGAGCCCAATTCACCGGTTCATATGGAGGGTACTATCCACTTATTGGATATGTGTACGTGACTCCTGTGCAGGGCGGCTTTTATGTTGTGCAATGGCAGGATGGCGAAGTGCATTTTCCCCTAACAAAGGCGGTAATGCTGAACTCCTTCAAATCAATGGAAATTGAGTATTAGTATTGCCTGAATGTTTTAGGCCAAAAAGTCCAGAGGAGAGAATTGAACCATGCTGATGGCTGATACACTGGCAATATTCTTGGTTGTTTCGGGCTTTCTTTTGGCCTTGCCTGGGCTGTGGCTGTTATGCTCTGGTCTTTGGCCAACTGCCGTAGCTCGAACTACTGCTGATTGCAACTCAGGATTGCTCTTCCCTTTTCTTGTAGGTATACCAATCTCGGTGGTGGCATTCTTTGCTACTGTTTTCGCCAGCAAAGAACTTGGTCAGGCTAGCGGATTTGTGTCAATTGCAATTGTCTGCTTATATGTCCTATTTGCCAGCGTTGGTATCGCCGGGTTAACTACTTCAATTGGCAATCGCTTGCCTTCACCGGCCGATATCGAGCGCCCCTGGAAGGCCACAATTAGAGGAAGCATTGTTTTGGAACTGGCTTTTCTCTTGCCCCTTTTAGGTTGGTTTGTACTCTTGCCGTCGGCTTTGATTATAGGTTCTGGTGCTGCTTTTAGGTCTATTTTTAAGGGTTTGAGAAGACCAGCTGCTAAGCGCAAAATTGCCGCGGAAACAAAGGAAACACCGCAAATTCAGGAAACATTAGGCAGTAACCCTGAGGTAGCCGGATGACCGTTTCTCGGCGCCACGTTCTTAAATTTGCGGCACTTGCTGCTGCCTCGGCTGGCGCATTGCCTTTGAGCGGTTGCGAGGGCATCACCAGTAGTGCCAGTAAGTGGTTAGGTGAGGGCATTCCCTCAAAAGTTGGCGTGGCCAATGGCGCGGCAGTTGATCCTGATTTCCATTTCTTATCGCGGGCAACTTATGGTCTCTGGCCAGGAGATCTCGATTATTTGAAGAAGATGGGACGAGAAAAGTGGCTGAGCGAGCAGTTGAATTACGAAAAAATTGATGACCGCGCTTGCGATTTGAGAGCACGGCGCTTTGAGACTTTGTGGCTTGATCCAGGCACCTGTTTCGAGTATAAGAAGCCAGTTTTGCGCGATGAACTGGTGCGCCATATGCTGCTTCGTGCTGTTTATAGCAAGAGGCAACTCTACGAGGTAATGGTTGGTTTTTGGAGTGACCATCTCAATATTGACGTAGGAAAGGGCGATGCCATATACGCTAAAGCCACTGATGATCGAACTGTCATTCGCCGCCATGCCTTGGGTCGCTTTCAAGATCTTATAGCGGCATCCGCTAAATCGGCAGCGATGCTGATTTATCTCGATGGCAATGAAAATCGCAGCGCTGCTCATCCTACGGCCATTAATATTCCCAATGAGAACTATGCTCGCGAATTGCTTGAGCTGCATACTATGGGTGTTGACGGTGGCTACACTCAGCGTGATGTCTATGAAGTTGCTCGCTGCCTTACCGGCTGGCGCATTCATACACCGTGGCAGCGTGGCCAGATTTACTTTGAATCTGCCGAGCACGACGATGGTGCCAAGGTGGTTTTGGGTAAAACCATAGCCGCTGGAGGTGGGCAGCGAGATCTTGATTCTGTATTAGATATTGTCTGTAAACATAAGTCTACGGCTCGTCATATTGCCACAAAAATGCTGCAGCACTTTGTTAGCGAAGTGCCACCTAAGGCTATGGTGGCCAAAGTTGCTACGGTCTTTGAGAAAACTGGCGGCGATATTAGGGCAATGCTTAGAGCAATATTTACAGACAAGCAATTTGATCAATTCGCATCTGGCAAAATTAAGAGACCATTTCATTTCATTGCTAGTTCACTGCGTTCACTTGCGGCTGATACTTATGCTCACTCATCTTTGACAGAGTATTTGAACCGCATGGGACATGCTCCGTTTCAATATCCGACTCCTGATGGTTATCCCGATCAGTCGTCATATTGGTTGTCTACCTTGCTCTGGCGCTGGAATTTTGCACTTAGTGTTTGTGACAATAAAGTGCCGGAGGTAACCATACAACTGACAGAGCTAGCCACCGCAGTTGGTGCGTTAGTCGAAAGTGGCGAGAATGTTGAATCTAGGAAAATTTCGACAAGTGTTTCTAAGCTTCAGCTTGACAGAATGGTTTCTCATTTTGTTGGTCGCCAGCCAACCACTTTGGAGCGTCAAACCTTCTTTGAGTTTCTCTCTCAATCAAAAAAGGATGCCCGCCCGGAACTGGTTGGTCTGATTCTTTCTTCTCCAGCCTTTCAGAGGTGCTGATGGCATCTCCAAAAGATTACTCTAGAAGAGCATTTTTGCGCAAACTAGCCTTTGCCGATGAGGCACATTTGGGCACTGTGAATAAGGCTCTGGTTTGTATTTTCTTGCGTGGTGGCGCCGATACCCTCAATATGCTCGTGCCCTATGGCAATGATGAGTATTACAAGTTGCGCCCCAATATCGCCATCAAGAGCCCTTCTCGTGGCGGTTCAGCTGCTGCCATTAAGCTTGATGATCACTACGGCTTCCATCCTAAAATGGCACCACTTTTGCCCATCTATCGAGAGGGCCGTTTGGGCATGGTACAAGCAGTTGGAACCGACAATTTTACGGGCTCTCACTTTGAGGCTCAAGACCAGGTAGACCATGGCGAGTCTTGTGGTCATAGTCTTGGTGGTGGCTGGCTTGGGCGACACTTAGCTACCCGCAGTTTGGCGCAGCAGACGCCACTTTCTGCAGTGGCAATCGGTACAGCCTTGCCTGAGTCACTTCGCGGTGCTCCTTCTGCTAGTGTGCTCAATTCGATTGAAGAAATTAAGTTGCAGGCTCCGGCTGGTCAGTCGCAAGCTATCGCCAAGGCCTTGGCCGAGCTTTATGGCGCAGAAGTGGCACTGCTAGCTGAGCCTAGTAAGACTACCCTTGATCTCCTCGGCCGTGTTGAGAAGCTTCAAGGTAAGGCTTATCATCCCGCTAATGGTGCTGTCTATCCAGATAATACTTTTGGCAAGGGCTTGAGAGAAATCGCCCGTCTGCTTAGGGGTGGTGTTGGATTGGAGGTTGCCGCCCTTGATTTAAATGGTTGGGATACTCATTTCTTCCAAGGGGCAGAAGCTGGATTGCAGGCCGATTGCATTGAACAATTGGCAGTTGGTCTTGCTGCTTTCGATAAAGATTTGGGCTCGTCTAGAAGCACTGTTACGACACTGGTAATCACAGAGTTTGGTCGACGAAGCTACGAGAATAGCTCAATGGGAACCGATCATGGTCGTGGCTTTACAGTCTTTGCTATTGGTGATCGTATCGCTGGCGGTCAGGTGCATGGCCCCTTGCCGCATTTGACCCGGGGACAACAGCTTGATTTACTGGGCCCGTCGGGCTTGGCTGTGCAGTTTGATTATCGCTCAGCTCTTTCTGAAATTCTGGTGCGCGCTCTTGATAATCGCCGTATTGAAAATGTTTTTCCTGGGTTTAAAGGGCAGGAGATTGGCCTCGTGAAAAGGGCTATTGTTTAGCGCTGGATCATCTCATACCCCGAGCTTGGGTAAATGAGAAAGAAGTCGAAAAACATGCTGGCTTAGCGATGGACGCTGCAGCTATGGGTATTGGTTATGGTATCGGCAAAGGTGTTTCTAAGGCTTTTGGACCAGTGCTTGAACGTAGCGCCTTTTGGACTCGTATAGCTTCTAGTGGCGTATATGGCGCATCTTCTGGTGCCGTAGATGAAGTCAGTATGGCGAGAGCCACTGGTGAGGCTGTTTCTCTTCGTCGTGTGGGCACACGGGCAGCTGCTAGCGGACTTCTCTACTCGTTAGCTTTTGTTCTTGGCGCGCTGCAGGCCGACGTGATGGATTATCGCGAGTATCGCAAGTTGGCAACGGTTAACGCTGAAAAGCTCGATCAACCAATTGAGTGGAAAACAGGTAATGGTGATCCCATGCGGGGTGAAGCCCGCGATTGGATGGTGTCTGACGCTAGTGGTAGCAAATGGACCGTTAAACCAGATACCTTTGCCAAGACCTATGGTGAGGTTCCTGGTAGTCTAGGCCAGTATCAAAAGACCGCTTTGGGCGTAGCTAGGCGGCTGACATTCCCTACCACTATTGAAACACTTGAAGGCAAGGGCAGCGGTAATGCTGGAGACTATATGATGCGCGGTCCAGCTGGCGAGTCTTATATTGTCAGTAAGTCTAAGTTTGAGTCTATTTACGTGCCAAAGTGAGTCTGTAACTGAAATTTTCTCAGAATGGTGCAAAATGTAGCAAGAAGCTAAAGGCGCGGGTATGATAACCTGAGCAAATGAAAAGAATTGATCATATGGGCAGAATTCGATTTGGTTCAATTGTCGCGGCACTTATTTGCCTTGGCGGTTTGCCAGCTATTGCCTTGCCTGGCTCTGGTGTTATGTCTTTCAGGTATAACGATTCAATTCAGGCTTCTGCTCCACTTACTGCCGCTGCTCGTAGAGGTCTTGGAGCCAAGGCGATTACTGGTTCACAAGTTCAGACACTGCTGTCTTCGCTTCTTTTTCTCAATTTGACCACTGTCAAACCGGCAATTGTTTCTAAGGCAGATATTGCTCTAACCGACTCTATTGGCCTGCAAATTAAAGCTGGAGAGCGTCCGAAGATCTCTGAATTATTGTCACTCTACAATTTGCGCATGAAAGAGAAGCATTATCTGGCTGCGCTTAGCTGCGTGTCGTTCATTTCGTTTCTCCATTCTTCTAATACAAATGAAAAATTGCCACTAGTGGTGAGTGACTCAGACTTGCTGAAAACTAAGCTTCTTGCTGGTCGCGAACTTCTAGATAGAGCAGAAGCTGAAGCTAAGAGTTTTGAAGCTAACTCAATGCTTCACTTAAAACTAGCGAAGTCTTTGTTGCAATCTTCTGGCGATAAGAAGTTAATTGCTCGTGTAGACAGCGATATTCAGAAGCTTGAGAAAACCGGGCTCAAGCCTCGTGGTTATGCTGGTTTTCTTATGCTCGGCAATGTTGTGAATGGTTCGATTCAGTATAGCCCTGCTTATTATTGCAAAACCATTAAAGCTGGTGATTGCATCGTATCGGTTGACGGAGTTTCTACTGATGGACTCAGCTCTCAGCGTGTGCGTCGCCTACTGGATGGCATCGAGCCTAATGTGGCAAAGATAAAACTTGAGCGGGGCAAGCATCGCATTTCAACTAGTTTTAAACGTGGTGAACCACTGCCTGCTTCTGTCCCTGATAATTTGTCAGCGCAACAGTATCTCCAACTTGCTAGTCAGTTGCGCGAAGTTTGTCGCTTTGAAGATGGCCGTCTAGCTTTAGCCAAAGCGCAGAAAGCCGATGCTAACGGTCCGATAGCCGATCGGGCAGCAAAGATGCTCTTGGCCCGCTTTCCTCGGGTAGAGCCAAGCAAGCAAGCCGTGCTTCTCTATTCGTCGGCTTATTGGTTGCACCAAGATAAAAGTGATGCGGCCGAGAAAGTATTGCAACGTTGCATTGCTTCTTGGCCTGAGTTTGAACTTCCATACCGACAACTTGCTTCTGTTTATAGAAGTTCTGGTCGGTTGGCAGAGGCTAAAGCTATTTTGGAAAAACTGCTAAAGATAAATCCGAATTATGCTCGTGGCTGGAGTGATTTGTCTCAGGTGAAATTGCAACTTGGCGATAGAGCTGGTGCAATGGCTGATGCCAGGCACGCAGTAGAGCTTGACCCTGACGATGCTATTTTGAATTCGTGGTTGTCGGAACTTGTCGAGAAAGACTTCGGAAAATCTGAGAAAATCAAGTAGTTCACTTGAACAAACTGTCATTTGACGATGTCGAACATCACCACCAATGATGGTATCGCTTGAATGAGAAAACCGGTCATGAATAAAATCGCCCCAGCGAAGCCAAAAGAACGATCGGGTAGATTGTCCGCATACCATTCAATCATTGGTGAGAGTGTGGTCACGACAAGAACGGTGCCAGCAAAAGTCAGGCCTAGTTTTATGCCAAAGTGAGCGACCTTTAGGCTGTCGCCACCAAAGCTGGCACCAACTAAAGCTGTTGCTCCTGCTAGGCCGCCAAGCACAAGGGCAATGACAAGTTGAGCTTTTTTGAGATGTGGTTTCTTGTCGCTCTGATAAAATTCGGCCGGTGTAATTTTAAATTTCGGCAGTATGACTGAAACAAGCAGTGATAGTGGGCCCAGAATTAGGGCTAAAGATTTGTAGTCAACCACCCAGAGTGCCAGGGTAAGAGCAACGGCTCTTATGGCACCAATTGCAAGTAAGAACCAGAATGTATCAGTCTTACCTTTGCCGATGCGATCTATGTGCAAGCCAAAAGCTGCTCCTAGTCCAATGCCTGCAATTAGGGCAAACTTTGGGCCGAGGGGAAAGATAAAACCGGCAATCATCAAGAGACTATAATTTACAAGGCGAGTGATGGTGCTCAGCGGTCCTTTCTCGCCGCCGAATAAATCGTAGGCTAGGTAGAGGCCACCTACTAGGTCGCAGGCCATTCCAAGAAGTGTCAGTTCAGCTGAAAAATGCGGTTCCATATTTCTCTGCCAGGCTTAGACAATAAACATACCACTGATTGGTGTTTACATGGTTGTCATTGAATTGCCAGTCCCAATAGCAAGTTCTTGACGTTTTGGTCTTGCACAGCATTGACCAGTGCCTGGTAGTTTTTTGCGGTGACAAAGTTGTATTTGACCTTAAGGCCGCTCATGTCACCGTTGCCATTGTTGTCAGTTTTGAAAGTGGCTTGAATCGCACGTGTAAGGGCTCGCACCTCAGCCACAGAATGGCGTTTGCCATCGGTAGCAAGAATGCGCTCGGCGGATTGCCACGGCCCTTCACCTCTGCGGACAGTGGCCAGGTTAATCAGGTTTTCGCTGGGCTTGAGTGCAACTGGCTCTGGTGTTGGTTCTTTTTCTGTTGCTTCAGGCTTTGGACGAGGTTCTAACTCAATTTCTGGAATAGTATCGGCTGCTGCAGTCTTCTGCCGAGCTTCTGGTTTTATTTCTGGCACGAGACCCGAAATTACTGTGCGAGCAATTACTGGTGCTATTAGTGGAGCTACTGCTGGAGTAACCACTGCCTGTTTCGCTACTTGATCGGCGGCAGCTCGTTCGACTATGGCTGGCTCAATAGCTTCGGCAGCTGCCTTCCGTTCAACCACTGGTGCTAGCGCCGGTTTTATGACCTCATCTGCTGCCACAATTGGTTTCGGATTGATAGCTGCAACTTCTCGCGCTAACGTTGGATCCACTGCGCTGACTGGTGCTACTTCAATGACTTCAGCTGCTACCTTTTTCTCTGCAGTGGGAACTGCTACTTCAGCAACTTCAGCTGCTACCTTTTTTTCTGTGGTGGGAACTGCTACTTGTTCGATAGCTTCACGCTCTACGCCATGGGTCGCCGCACGCTGAGCTACAGTTTCTTCTGCAGTTTCTTTGGTAATTACTGAAGCTGCTAGTTTTGTCTCTTTAGTGGCTAGAGCAACCCTTCCCCCTAAGCCGATTGGTGCGATCATGGCTCCTTGAACCGCGCCAATTAGTCCTTCTTTGGCTAGATTTTCAGCGCTGTAGTCAAAGGTACCGTTCTCCATGGCGGCGATCATGGTTGGTCTAGCGATGGCACCGGCAGTGGCACCAGCGACGACTAGTTTGGCGGCCAAAGTAGCACCTTCTCTAGTGGCTAAGGCAGCCATCGAAATACCACCTGTAGGGCCCGCTAGAGCAATGGCTGCAGCTATAGAAGCGGTGGTAAGGGTAACGTCAGCAACAAAGTGTGCGTACTTTTCATTAGAATCAAGATTGTTTTGATAGGTTTTGCTGTAGTAGTCGGCCAACGCTTCTTGAACTGCTGGCGGTAATTTCTCCATATTGACATTGAATTGCTTCAACACACCTTCGTTCATTTGCAGCATTCTTTCGTGGCTGAGGCTTGTTCCGTCGCCTACTGCTAGGGGCGCAAATTTATTCATTCGCTCGAAGAACGATTGCATACCGTCTGTATCGCTGGCCGTTAGATAGCGTGAGTATTGTTCTGTGTGGGCAGAATCTACTTTGCTCAAGAAATCATTGTCGAGGGTGCTACCGTAGCGCTTTTGATATTCAGATTTGAGTTCTTGCTTCTGTGGCAGTGAGAGGCCAGCCAATTGGCCCTGGAAGTCTTCAAATTTCTTGTCGTTACCTAATACAAAGGAACGCAGGTCATCTACCAAATGAGGTTGCCCATTCTGAGCAATAGTGTTGCGCAGTACTTGCTGTTTCTCTGGGCTCAAACCTTCTCTTTGTGAGATGCTTGTGAATAAGTCTTTGTCTAGATCACCATTGTACTTGCGAGTGTAGTCAGCCTTTAGTTGAGCTTGTTGTTCGCTACTTAGCTTAGCTAGGTCTGCTTGGAAGTCTTTCAAGGAGCCACCATCTATCACTAGAGAGCGCAAGCTATCGCTGAGTTCGGTTTTGCCGTTTTGGGCGATGACATTATCTAAAACTTTTTGCTCCGCAAGAGGAAGTGATTCGCGAATGCGACTGCGGTCAGCTTCAGGTAGCTTGGCTAAATCTGGATAGCGGCCTACCAGCCAATCACCGGCCAGTCCGCCTGACAGAGCCACTTTAGTGCCTATATATGATTGACCCTTACCATCAGTTAGTAGATAGGCGAAGTTGCCTGGCGTACCGATGGTCGCGGAAAATGTTTTGTAGAGCAAGTCATCTTCATTGCTAACTGTACCTTGCTTCTCGCCTCTCTGAACCGCAAGCACGTTCTGCATGCGTGCTAGTAAGGATGGATCTTTCATCAGCTCTTCAACTTTGCCTATAGTCTCTAGTTGAGCCTTATTGGCGGCTCGTCCATCAAGTAATGTGTCACTGTCAATTCTTTCAGCACGAGCTTTGAGAAATTGGTCTAGTTCTCCTAGCACGGGTGGCTTACCTGTTTGAGCTGTCTGTTCTAGAAGACGACCAGTTAGTAGTTGTGCCGGAACATTGCCAGTAGATCTATCTGTTAAGTATTGACTAGCAAAAGTATTTATTGTGGCTTTGAAGGCAGGGTCGCTTTGATAACGAGCAGCATCGGCTTGTGTCATTCTTTCAATGTGACCAAGCGCTTCGCTGGTTTTGGTCGCAGCTGATGAAGTGTAGTTCTGAATGTATTGCTCTAAGGGGCGCTGCACTGTTTGCGATTGTTCGAAAGTGGCAGATTGGCCAGCAGTTAGGTTGGGTGGGTTGAGCTTTGCTTCGATTAAGGCTAATACTTGCTTCTGTTCATCAGCCGTGGCATATGACTTAAGTGATTCGGTCAAGTTGGCTTTGTAAACTGGATTTTTCAGGAGACTCCATTCACTTTCTGTCATGTTTTCGACACGAGTCATTAATTCGTTGGTAGTATGGCCGCCACCGAAGCCTAATGTACTACTTCTATGCAATTCTGCTAGGCCTGATATCAGAGTCTTGCCACCGTGAAGTAGTTCATCTCTCAGTACATCTTGCCTTGTGCCAGAAGCCGAGCTTTGAATATTCTTCTCGATAAATTCATAGAAACGTTTTGCTTCTTGCTCTTGAATTGTCTTCGCTTCGGCTCCAGATTTTACTAATTCTTTTCCTAGCACATAGTCACGACGCTCTTTAGCTGTGGCATTCGAGAAGACAAGATCGCTATTGGCGGCATTGTGGAAGTAGGGCAGAATGGCTGCAGTATCAGCTTTCAATATTGTACCAAGTGAAACTCTACCTTCTCTCAAGTAGTCTTCAGCTATTGGGTTTGGTACCAAACCTTGACCGCGAGAGGTGGTGCCAAATGTTTTTCGCATGGCAGCTACGAATGCGGGATCGCCATTGAGTGCAGCTCTAGCTTCAACGTTGGCTGGTAGGTCGCCGCCAATTACTCCAGCGAACGTTTGCAAGTTGCGGGACTGCACGGCTTTTTTTGCCATATCGACAATATCGGCAGAGTTGATTTTATCTACTCCCTTTAATAGAGTAGCAAAAATTGCTTTCTGATCATCGCCGACTCTGCTTGATTCTATATTTTGAATGTCGGTGGTCAATGGTTGACCATAGTCTTTTTGGTAGTTTGCTTGTAGCTCTGCCGATTGAGTTGAATTGAGAGGCGCTAGGGTGCTGCGTAAGAGCCTCAGGCCGCGCTCTGGATCTTCTTTAATTACCTCAAGGGCAATGCGGGCATTGCCGGCCAGATTCGTCGAACCATCTTTGCGGTTGAGCATTGCCTCTAAAGTGCGAAACTTCTCTCCTTCGCCTAATTGGTACTTGAGTTCGTCGCGCAGTGAGGTGCCAAACTTTTCTTGATATTTAGCTTCAAGACCTTGTCTATCGGCTTGAGACATTGGTCCTAGGGTGCGGGCGACAGCGTCTGTGTCTGGTGCACCGATGAGGAAGAGATAGTTAGTTAGCTTGTCTTTGACGAGGTCGACGCTGGCGTTGAGAGCGTCAGGTGCGAGCCGGGGTGGTTCGGCTGGTTTAGTATTTTCTGAGATCTGGGCGCTCACGTCTTCTTGCTTGTTTGTTTCGAGTGTGGTCTTACTTGTTAGCTCGACGGATGGAAGAAAATTGTCCGCGCTTTTGGAACTTGCTTGTGGTGCGGCCAGTTGTGAGTCGGCAGGCTTAGTTAGGTCGACGCCAGGCACTTTGGTGCTGGCAGCATCATCAGTGGTTTCCCTTACTTCAGAAATAGCGTCTTTGGCTTCTGTAGCTGCCATATAAGTGTCCCTGTGCCGAATAAGTCTGTGATGCGTGGCATCTCTGAATTTTGCGTCTGCTTGGTAAGTTGATTTATCCAGCTCGCTGTTGAACTGGACAATCTGCAGATTAATTGTATTGAGGGCTACGTGACAATTATGTGAAAGTATTGTGACAGCGTTGTGACTGTATATCTCAGGGCTATTTGCTCTGCGGCAGCTCACCAAGTGTTTTCGGCGCCGGAATCTTGTCGAATGCCATGAGCTGTTGTTCTGTCTCAGCTCCGTTTTCCTTCAGCCATTTACTCATTTCTGGCCCAGCCTTCTCGCCGTAGACTCTATGTGAGTAGATGATGGCGTAGCCAGTTTCGTTGAAGAGAACGAACCTGGCGAAGACTGCTTCCAGATATTTTGGATTACCTAGCAGGGCAGCAATTATGTGTTCAGCCGGTTTACTAGCAGTCCTTTCTTTAGAGTCTGTTCGAAGAATCTTTCCGTGTTCTTGGTACTTGACGACCACTAAGTTGGCCACCGCTGATAGAGCTTCGCCAGTTTTCACACCGGGATAGAGATTGATTGTCACCATGTCTTTCCAGGCGTCTAGGTTGGGCTGTGTTTCTGGTGTGAACTCATTTTGATTTTTCTGCGACCAGCGATGCACATATTCATTTTGAGCAAAGAGAAATTTTAGGCCGTTTGCTGCGCTAGTTGGTGCTGCTACTGACAGGCATGTACCTAGGCATAGAAGTGCAAAAGACACGAATGCAATTGATCTAGGGCTAAAAGATAGTGCTAGTGCAATTTTTCCGCCGGTTGATTTTAGAAAGCGCATTGGTATCCTTGTTGTTTGGTTGACTAAGTAGTCGGAGTTAACTCTAGCTAAGTTGGAGCGGGCAAGTCTCTGCGCCATTTGATTGAGTTTATGCAATCCACGGCTTCTTTGAGATTGGCTCTGTATGCCTCTTGTGGAGCTGTGAAGTAAACTTGCTCGATGTAGCGGCCGGTGCCATCTGAATTGATGAATACTCCATATGAGTGGCGACCTTGAGGCTGTGACTGGTTGTCTTTGTAGGCCGATTCAACAGCTAGGACAGTGCGGCCGTGAATTTTTCTAGTTTCGGCGTGCAATATTTCAAATGCGTCGGTATTGGCATATACGCCGTTGCCTATTATATGCTCAAGGCTTGTCAGCTCTTGCTGATTTAATTGATGTGGCTCCCGGCTAAGTACGCGATTGAAGGCGATGGCAGTATCGGGCGATTCTTTTGCCCCGCCGAAGGCCCGATTCCAGTAACACATTTTTGTTGCGGGATCTCCACTGGGATTGTACTCGGTCATCATTGGGGCACCAATCATGGCTTTGTCATTGCTCATATCAGGCATGGCTTGTTGCCAGTGCTTGGGCATTTCTAAGCGCCTAATAGATCCTTCTTCTGTGACTTTGTGATTGTCGCTCATCGGATTTGTGCGCTCTTTTTCAAAAATTCTATTGAATAAACTACGGTGTTCCTCTGGATGAGATGGCGGCTGCGAGAGATGGTTTTCGTGGCTGTCGAAAACTATAGCAGCTGGTTTATCGCTTTTAATAGGTGCTTGGTGTGGGGTATCAAATGGCATATTGTGGCTCCCTGAATCTCAATAAGTAAATTTCTAATAACTAGCGTTTTTGCACAATTCTAGGCCCACGAGGTGTTTCTGCAGGGCCTCTCAACCCCTGCCGGCCGTAGAGTTGAGACAGCGATTGCCAGCCGACGTCTCCGGCGTTTTGATCATCGAGATAAACTTGTGTCTGACCGTTTACTTCGCGCACATCGTGAATGGTTTGCACATGCTGCTCAGATAGTTGCCTATTGCTGTTGTAGCCGTAGAGCGTGGGAATACCAACAGGGAAGTTTCCTTCGCGTTTGTAGGCCCAAAGTTGCTCAGCACTTGGGGCAACATTGTGATCGATATAAGGCATGTCGCCGCCCCATAATTCTTTGACTGCTTTTTGTATCTCTGGGCCGCCCATAATTGGATTTACTCCGTTGCCGTTTCGATCCCTTCCTATATAGCGGTGTCCCCACGTTGCGGGACCTTTTGGGGCAAATTGTGTGAAAGCGTTGATTCCGGCATTCTCGATTATGTGGCTGGCCCAGTTGCGCTGATTTCCTCTGTAATCTCTTTCGGGATCAAACACTTTTTCGTTCTGTGATGCAGTATAGGCCTCGCGATCTAGCACGACTTCTTTGCCTGTGGTGGTAAAGAGCCTACCATCGACAGCCACTTGTTTAAGTGTGTCCGCGTATTTCTCGGGGTGCCTGCAAGCTGTGAATACTTCACCAGTGGTTATATTGCAGGTTGGGTTTTGCCCCTGGTTGATTCGTCTTGGTGAGCTGATATTGTGCAAAGCTTGTTCGCATAGTTGAGCACGCTCCTTGGCATCGAAATATTCCTTGCCGTTATCTTTGCCACTGTCTTTGCCTAACTTTCCTTTGAGTAAATCGGAGAGATTGTCGTAGGTTTTGGCTATTTGTTCATCGCTTGGACCCTTTATTCCTTCTGCAGCAGCCTCCCTTGCGCGTTTTTCAAATTTGTCCATGTATGTAGTCAGTCGATCTAATTTGATTCCGCTTGCGTTGGCTAACTCTTGCAGTTGTTCACGAGCCTCTGCGACACTCTCTGAGCGATCGCTTGGTTTGAGTAAATCGGCAGCACGAGCTACTCTTTCACTGGTTTCGCCCTTGTTGTTGTCTTGTGTTGTGCTCTGGCTATTGGCATCAGTAGTCTCTTTGGTTGTAGTTGGTTTTGTTTTGAAGTAAACATTGCCCGAGCCGTCGTTTGCCACGTCGTAGCGTGTTGTAACCTTCCCGCCTTCAGTTTTACTTTCAAATTTGTTTGTGCCGTCGGGACCTTCCGCAACTTTGTTCCAGACTTGAAGCTTTTCTCCGCTTGTGGTCACTTTACTGTCAGTGATTTTCTCAAGTTTATTCACTGAGTCGTATTCGAAAGTACGCGTTGCACCGTTGGGCATGGTCAGTTTGCCTGGCTGTAGATCATCTCGCAGTTCTATCTTTGCTAGATTTATGTCTTCAATAAATGTTTTACCTTGCTTCTGGTAGGTAAGGAAACCTTCTGCCGAAACTATTGAAAATTCTCGACCATCTGGATTGCTTGCCAGCCAAGTCTTTTCTCCGCCTGCTTTTGTTGTTTCTTTGACTTGACTCGGACTGTTGCCGGTATCTTTATAAACATAGCTGCGGTAATTGTCTTCATCTAGACCTACCCGAGTTACTTTGCCCGATTGATCGCTCTCGATGAAGGAGCCATCTTTCTTGTCTAAGCGAAGGCTGTCATCATTTTTCAGTTTGGCTCTGTCGCCGTTACTTCTCTTAAAGGAGAGGTCATTTTCGCCGATCGTAAGTTTGCTAACTGGATTGATTTCAGATTTAAGGTTGCAAGAGAAGCTATCATCAGTGTTTCTACTAAATACGGTTGTTTTATTAACGGTTTTGATTTCTACTCTGCTCAGACCTTTTTCGTCATATTCAGCAGTCAGTTCTCGTCCGTTCTTGCTTTTAGAAGATAGTAATTCGCCACTGTCTGAGAATACATTGAGCGTTCCATCTGCGCTCCGTGATTCTTTTTGTCTTCTACCGTCTGGGTAGTATGAGTCCCAGATATTTTTGTTGGCTGTTCCATCAGTGGCTTTAATAGAGTAAGTGCCGTCGTCTTGTATCTTTATTTTGCCTTGCCAAACCGAACTTTGACCGGCGGCGTTTCTTAGTGAATAGCCCAATTTATCTTGGGTCTGCTGAAAAGTATTTGACTGGCCTTTTTCTTTGTCTACTATTGTGGCAGAGGTGGGCTCTAGGCTGCGCTCTGTGTAAGTTAAAGTGCGGCTTTTCTTGCCGTCAGCATTTTCTATTGCAGTGACACGACCCTCGTTGTCGAACTGATATTTGCCTTTGCCTTGCCCTTCTTCAATTTCTCCCCCGTTGGAGCGGGTAATATGTTTGATGCCATCAGCGGTATTGAATGAAAGGTTGCCATTTTTACTCAGTTCAAGATTGGTGACTGAGCGCGGTTGAGCTTCGTCACTTTGCCAGACGATGTCTTCGCCCGCCTTTGCCTCTGATATTTGGCGAGTGAATTTAGTTGTGGTGCCATCTTTGGTTTGAGATATGCTAGCGAGCTTACCATCTTGATAATTTGCGGTAAGAACGCTGCCGTCTGGTCTTGAGACTTTCTCAACTTGACCTTCGCTGTTGCTTCTGATTTGGCCGCCGATGACATTGGTGTGTTCTTTGACAGTTTTTCCATCAACACCTTGAATCTGTACTTCGCCCTTCTCTAAATAACGACTGAATTCTCCATCTCTATTTATTTGAAAGTTCGGTGCAACTAGATCTTTACTATTGGCACCGACTAGGCGCCATTCGCCATTTTCTTTTGTGTAGTTCCATTTGCCGTCTTTTGTACTGGTAGTAAGTTTATTGATTTCGCCGTTGGCATCGCGACCAAACTCTCTAGTCTTTCCTTCGTCTGGATAAATGACCTTGCTCACTCTTCCTTGAGCGTCTGTAGTCACATTTGATGGAAGTTTGCTTTGCTGTAAGTCTTGTGAATCGAAAAAGGCCAGACTAGTAATATGTGTCTCACCGCTTTTCTTGAATATATTGTTTTCTTGAAGAGCACGAAATTCAGAAACATTCGACAATGCTGAGCTTGACTCGGCGCTTAATTTGTCACCACTATTTTTGTGCGACGAATCGGCTTTTTGCTCAAGTTTTTGCTCTGCATGCAAATCTGCCTGCTGAAATGTTGGCGAATGAATATTCGCTGCTTCTGCTTCTGTTCTTGGCATAGTAATTCCTAAAGTGGTGGCCTGGACCGAACATTAGGATGATAATTTTTAATTGTGACTATTTGGTACCCTTGGTTAAGGTTCCGGATTAGAAGGTTTCGGATTAAAAGCTTTCGGATTAAAAGGTTTCGGATTGAAAGGTTGTGGCGTATTGGCCTGCCGAAGGGGAAGCTCAAACCAGAAGGTACTTCCTTTGTAATCCTTGTTGTCTTTGTTATCTCTGCTATCCTTGTTGTCTCTGCTACTAGGGCTGTCGACACCGATTGTGCCCCCGTGTTGTTCAACGATTGATTTACAAATTGCTAAGCCTAGCCCTTTGCCACCCAGTTCGCGAGAGTCAGATTCTTGTACTTGTTTGAATTTTTCAAATATGCTTGCATGGAAGGTTCTTGGTACGCCACGTCCTTGGTCGATTACTGAGACTTTGATCAATTCTCTTCCGCCTCGATCAGGAGCGGCTTGGGCGCTTATGAGTACTTCTGCACCCGCTGGTGAATACTTAATGGCGTTGGTGAGCAGATTGGTGAGAACTTGGCCGATGCGGTCAGGGTCGATTTCAAGCATTGTATTCATAGCTTTTCCGCCTTCAATGTCAGCGGCCAGAATTTTTACGTCGTGCTGCTTGGCTAATGTAGAGACACTGGCCATGGCCTCTTCTACAATGTCTGCCAGCAAGCAACGCATCGGGTGAAGTTCGAGCTGGCCTGAAGCAAGGCGCTCTGTATCGAGCAAATCATTTGTTAGTTTAATCAAGCGGCCAAGATCGCTCTCGGCTGCTGTAATTTTCTCCTTTGCCGCAGCAGGCAGATCACCGGCCGCCCCGGCCGCCAGGAGGGTCAAGACTCCTTGTAGCGAAGTCAGAGGTGAGCGTAAATCGTGGCTGACCATGGCAATTAGATATTGCTGCATTCTTTTGGCATCATTTAAATCGGCAACCATTGAATGGAAAACATGATCAAGGTGGGCGATTTCATCTTTGCCACTCAATGGTTGATTCAGTGCGATTCCTTTTGGCAGTCTAGCTGCGTTGTCAGAAATTATGTCCACTTTTCTGATAATACGGCGCGAGAAAAAGTAAGCTAGACCAAATGCAATGAGAATGTTTGCAGCAATTCCAGCTATCAAAAAGACTTCTGTCAGTCTTCTAAATTTTGCTTCCCTTTCTGGACTGTCAGCAGTGTCTGCCGCTTGCTCGCGAACAATGGACTTTAGTTGTAGGTGCAGCCTGTCAATAATTTTCTTTACCCGGGCCATTCTGCCGTGACTAACTAGCACATTGCGACTGCCAAGACCAAGATTGACACTGTCAATCACTTCTTCTAGCAGCTGGGTGCCTTCGTTAGCTGCTATTCGAGCTTCCTTTGCTTTGTTGAGATAGTCTCTGTCGCTGCTACCGGCAAGCAGGCTTTCAAGCTGATTGAAAGCTTCCTCTGCCCGGGTTTTATTTTCTCGGTAGAGATCCTTAAAATGATCAGCTCTTGAGACTGAATATGCCCCTACATTGACCGCGCACTGTGTGGCATAGGTAGCTGCCGAGCTAGCGCAATAAACGATGTCTTTAGCATGCTCTTGTCTCTTAATTTCAAGCTCAGCCTGATGGACAGAGTAGCTTAATAGTCCGACGAAAAGCAGCTCAAATGCTAGCGGGACACCCACTAAAATCCAGCCAATCTGACTTATTTTGAGGTCAAAACGCATGCAAAACCAAGAGGATATAATCTCAAATGATAGCATTTCAGCCGTAAGCCCCCCACGGAACTTTATATGCCAAAAATCCTGATAGTAGAAGATGACCTCCAGGTAGCGGTTTCGGTCAAAGATTGGCTACTATTTGAGAAATATTTGGTTGAGCATGTTACGACCGGAAGCCAGGCCCTCGAGATGATCAAGGCATATGACTACGATTTGGTGATTTTGGATATTAATTTGCCAATGCTTAGCGGTCTTGAAGTTTGCAGGAGGTATAGGGACGGTGGCGGTGCTTGCCCGATTCTTATGCTTACGGGGCAAGATGCTGTCGATGATCGAGCAAATGGTCTCGATGCTGGTGCTGATGACTATTTGACCAAGCCTTTTCATTTAAAGGAATTATCTGCTCGAGTGCGAGCTCTTTTGCGACGACCTGGTGAGATTGTTTCAAGCGTGCTTAGGGCCGGCAACCTGGTGCTCGATAGCACTAAACACTCCCTCACTATTGATGGCGAGCAAGTGCATCTTCCGCGCATGGAATTTGCCCTGTTGGAGTTTTTGATGCGTCATCAAGATCAAATTTTTAATGCTTCAACTTTATTAGAGCGTGTTTGGACTGCTGACTCTGAGAAGTCACCAGAAACAATTCGCACAACCATTAAGAAGTTGAGAAATAAGATTGATACTGATGGCGTGCCGTCCCTAATTCAGAACGTTCACGGCGTTGGATATAAGTTGTCGGAGCAATAATTTACTCTGGCTGAAGGCTAATGCCGAAGCGAACTATTCTGGTGAGCCAACCAGGCATTCTATGTGCCGATTGCGAAAGCTCTTTAATTTCTTCGTTGTTGAGAATGCTCATTGCTGTTTGCACAGCCGCGATATCACAGTTTTTGCGTCCAATAGACCAGAGTGCACTGATGGTTTCTCCTAGTGGAGAATCTTCTAGGGCAATTTTTCTCGCAGAATGACACTTTAGCCTGATTTCTGTTTTTTGTGATTGGAAGCAACTGCTAGCCCCGTACACACTGTAGAGCGGCTGCTCTTGGGAGAATGAGTGGAGACCGATTCGCCTCGCCATGTCGAGGCCGTCAACAATTACTTTCTTTTTAAATGTTTTTGCTTTGAACATTGCCACTGCTAGTGGTTCAAAGGTTTGCTCGCCACATCGTAGTGTAAACACACCCCATGCTATGCGTGTTAGGTAGCCGCACTTAACCAGTCGATAAAGAGTTTGATCTATTGCTTCCCTCGTGCCGAGGTTGAGAACTTGCTGGGTTGAGAACCAAGCACCGGCCGGTAGGGCCGTAATGTAGTTGAGAATTTCGCCATGACAGCTCATGATTGCACCTCATAAACAGCGTGTATTTGTAATAACGCTGTAACAGGGCAAAAGGTTCAAATATAGGTTGTTAGATTTTCGGATTGAAATTCTAACGAGAGTCCGTTGTTAGATTTTCGGATTGAAATTCTAACGAGAGTCCGTTGTTAGATCTTTTGCTGAAAATTCTAACAACAACTCTGCCTCTCTTTCGTCTCTAGAGTAAGTGGTGCCATCGACTGGTTTCGAGCCAGTTTCTCGCCGCCTTCAACGGCACGTGTTGACCACAATCACTACAATGGCAATGGCGCGAGAAGAACGATTCGAACGCTCAGTCACTGATTTGGAATCAGTTGGTTTACCAATTAACCGATTCTCGCTTGGTCCGGGATCTCAGACTCGAACTGAGAAAAAACCGCTTCTAAGGCGGGCGGATTTACCAATTTTCCTAATCCCGGATGGGGTGGCTAGTGGGATTCGCGCCCACGTTTCCGAGTTCACAACCCAGAGTCTTAGACTGCTAGACCATAGCCACAATTTTCCGCAGCTGGGATTCGAACCAAGATTCGCGCCTTCAAAGGGCGCTGTCCTGCCAGTTAGACGACCGCGGAGTATTTCTGCCCAGCTGCTAACTGCGCAGAATAGTTTCGTGAGAGTTGCTTCTACACGGGGTTCTATCGCACCAGTGTTTTTAGTGCAATATATTTCTGTGCTACCTGGGCTCGAACCAGGGACCAACCGCTTAACAGGCGGTCGCTCTGCCAACTGAGCTATAGCACAATAAACAATCGGAGATCGAGGAATCGAACCTCGTACATTGAGCTCCCAAAGCCCACGTTCTACCAGTGAACTAATCCCCGAAGGACAATTAGATACGCGGGTTTGAGGGGTTGGGATTTTGTAAGACAACATGATCGTGATCCTTTTGATTCTGCACAGCGAAGCCATGACGCAGCGGATTTAGCCAATTAAATTGGCTTCCGTTGAGGCTTTGATGCTGTAGGGACCAGATCACGATTGAATACCTTTTGGTGGCGAACGTTTTTTCACTATAGCATGAGTGGCAAAAAGTGCAAACAGAAAATTTCTCAATTCGCAACAACTTAAATTGCTTCGAATGCATAGCAATAGAAAATTACAGCTTGTTATTTGATTTTAGGCGGAGCTATTCACTACTGCCTTGATATGATTGATCCCACACCTTGAGTTGCACCACCCCAGAACACTTGATGCTGCCCGTCTATGCTTGGATTTGGTCTAGCTTTCCAGCCAAAGGCCCAAGGATTCGGCTGCCCGGTAGTCAGTGCTGGACGGTCGTACCAGAGAGTCCTGTAGCCTTGCTCCGAAAGCATGCGCCGCGACATCAAGCCGAGTGCGTACCTGAGCATGTCGTTGCAGTTGCTGGCCAGTATTCCGGCTGCGAATGAAGCTGCTGGGCTTTTGTATTCCACTGGCGAAAGCCGTCCAGCTTTGTTCAATGTATAGCCTTGTGCCACCAAACCTGTTGGTGCAAGTAGCACCGTTGTAGCTGTGTTTCTCATCTGTAGTGGTGCCAGGATGGTTTCACCAACCATTTCTAAATAGCGTTTGCCTGATGCCTTGGCTATGATCGAACCAACTAGGCGAAAACTATAGTTGGAATAGAGATATTGCGATCCTGGTTCCGAAACTAGCGGAGTATGAACGAGAATGTCTAGTTGATCTTTCCATTCAACTTCAGGATTTACTTTCTCGGCTACAGCAGCAGCTATAGATGAGAGTTGGCGTACCGTGAGGCTTTTGTATGGCTTTGTCAGCCCGTCAAGGTATTTCTCAAGAGGATCATCTAGCCCGACAAGACCTTTGTCGACAAGTGACAACAAGGTGACACCAGTGAAAGCAGATAATCATATTTCACAGAGGTTGTCATTGATCGCCGACAGCATGAAGGCTATTTATTTACGGTATAAGCGACTTTGGGTGGCTTAGATTCGACTCGACAATTAGCTAGTATGATTTTGGCAATCTCGTAGACCGCGTGGGTGCAGTCAAGATTGTGTATGGCGGGAAGGGGCAAGTTTGCTCGGCTCTCTATATGCTCAGTTGATTCGACAATGGCCACTAGATCAGATGGTTCGTTAATTGCTTTTGCCAGTCCCGAGCTAATTAAAATCTCGGCCGTGCCACCTTCTTGTGGCATAGGTTCTGTGAGCATATCAATCGCCATAGGTAGGCGCCGAGCTATCGCCTCAAAAGTGGTGAGTCCTCCAGCTTTTGTTACTAGCAAATCGCAGGCGCTCATGGCATCCGACAAGGACGGCAGTTCTCTTTCTACTACAGTTTTAAATGGCATATCTAGCGAGATTTGTTTGATCGTCTTGTATAGTTTTTCATTGTTGCCGCATACTACTATCATTTGAACTGTTTTTCTTACAGCTTTTAGGGCACTATAGATTTTGATGAAGTTGCCACCACCAGCCCAACCTGCTGTTAAGCATATCGTCACCTTATCTGGTGCTAAGCCTAAATCTGTGAGGAATTTTTCTCTGCTAGTTTCTGCTGGTTTCAAGAAGATTGGATCTACCGGCATGCCTATGGTGGCTATTTTTGCTGCGTCTATGCCAAGCGTCAACAAGCGCTCTTTAGCAAGTTCGTTCGCTACGATAATAGTGCTGGCGTCAACGCAGGCCCAGCCGATCCATAGTTGGCCATTGGGATCAATTACATCTAAAATTAGCAGCGGTTGGTTGGGTAGTTTTGCATCTGCCAGTGCTTTGGCTAGATAGTGATTGGCCATGGGGTGAATTGATACCACCACAGCCGGTTTGATTTCATTCAATAGCCGATGCAAGTAGCCATAGGAGAGCCAATAGCCAAAGTCTGAGTTGTCTGGCTTTAGAGTTTCGATCATGCTGTAGTAATACTTCATCCAGCCTTGCTGGTAGCGCAATAGAAAGTTGTAGATGCCGACAAAGACTCGATGCAGTGGATTGCTGTTTTCTACCACGTCGACAATTACAACCTCATAAGTGGTGCCAACACTTTCTGATTTTGTGCTCAATAATTCGTTGATAGCATTTTCGATAGCAGTTGCGGCGCTGCGATGTCCACCGCCTGTGTTTGACACACAGAGCAGTATTTTGTTACTCGTTGCAAGCTTAGCCACGGGCATACCCAGATATTGCTGTAGAGACTTACCTAATCTTTCTCAGTCATGTGACTGCCTATATTCGCAAAAGGTCCATTTATTGAAAAAGTATTTTCTAAAAGGCTCACGAATTTGCAGGTGTAGATTGTAGAAGCAATCCTAGTGCCGCTGCAGCCAATTGTTAATCTTTTCGCTGGCCTGCGAATGTTAGTTTGTTTGGCAATTGAGAGTTCGAGGTTGTGGTGATTGAGGAGGATAGTGACTTATGGAAATTTTGAGTTTGCTCATAGCAGCGATTTGGCGCAAGTTCTTTCTGATTGCTTTACGAGGTGATGAAAAATGGTGGCACTTCAACTGTGATTGTGCCTTCGTCAGCCGTGCAAAGTATGAGCTTTGGCGGGCTGGCTGGCATCACAGCTCTGGCCGGGCAGCAGGCTGCTACTGAATAGCTAGCGCCGTTGCCGAGTAGTGAACACCGTTGCAGCTAGTCAAGCTTCAAGGTGACTAGCTGCGCTACTTGCTATCGTGCACTGCAGGCATTGCCACGGCCATAAGTTCTTGCTGGCTGAGGCTCTCTTTGCTCAATAGCAGCTTGGCTGCCGCTTCGAGGTTTGTTTTGCGTTCAGCTAGAAGGCTGAGCGCCTTCTGCAAGGCTGCGTTTACTAATTCTCTGATGGCGCAATCAATTTCGCGTGCTGTTTCTTCGCTAAACTTTCGACCTTCCATATCGGATGGTTTATAGCCGTTGAGAAAAGCCTGGGTTTCACCTTCATAGGTCACTGGTCCCAATGACTTGTTCATGCCATAACGGGTGACCATACTGCGGGCAATTTCGGTGGCTTTAGATAGGTCGTCAGCCGCACCTGTAGAAATGTCTTCAAAGGTGAGCATTTCTGCTGCTCTGCCGCCCAGTAACACGGCTAGCTTGTTTTCTAACTCACTTCTAGACATAAGAAATCTGTCTTCGCTAGGTCGTTGCAGCGTGTAACCTAGAGCTGCAACGCCACGGGGAATAATTGATACTTTTTGAATTGGATCACTGCCAGGCAAGGCTAGAGAAACTAGGGCATGACCAATTTCGTGATAGGCAACTATTTCTCGGTCTTTTGCTGCTAACAATCTGTTTTTCTTTTCGGGGCCGGCGATAATGCGTTCAAGAGCTATGTTGAAGTCGCAGAGTTCAACAGTCATGGCACCGCGTTTGGTGGCGCCGAGTACAGCCTCGTTAACTAGATTTGCTAGATCTGCACCGGTAAAGCCTGTTGTGGCTGCCGCCATAGGTTCAGCAACGTCGGCCTGAATGCACGTGACTTTGCGCAAATGCACTGTGAGAATTTGCTCTCGGCCCAATTTATCTGGGCGATCAACGACAATGTGACGGTCAAACCGACCAGCGCGCAATAGCGCTTGATCGAGAATTTCTGGTCTGTTGGTAGCCGCCAGAAGAATTACACCTTGTCTTGGATCAAAACCATCCATCTCAACTAAAAGCTGATTGAGTGTTTGCTCTTTCTCGTCGTGTCCGCCCATTGCGTTAAGACCTCGGGAGCGGCCTAAGGCATCTAGCTCATCGATGAAAATAATGCATGGTGCGCTTTCTTGCGCTTGTTTAAAGAGATCTCGCACACGTGCAGCTCCAACTCCGACAAACATTTCAACAAACTCGGAGCCACTGATAGAGAAGAATGGCACTGCTGCTTCACCGGCCACCGCTCGTGCCAGCAAAGTTTTTCCTGTGCCCGGAGGGCCGACTAGTAATATGCCCTTTGGTAAGTGGCCACCAAGGCGATTGTAGCGCGCTGGTTCTTTAAGAAAACCAATAACTTCTTGCAAATCTTCTTTGGCTTCGTCGACACCGGCGACGTCGTTAAATGTGGTTTTGACGTCGCTTTCCATATAGGTTTTAGCGCCACTTTTTACAATATTGCGCGTGCCTAGTCCGGGAATTCCCGAATCGCTGTTTGCAATTTTTGTGGCTATCAGTGAGCTTATGCCAAAGAGGATGACAATGGGAATACACCAGGTGGCTAGCGACTTCCAGACCAAATCTTCTGGTACGCCTTGAAAGACTTCTGTGTGTTGGGCAAGCCTGGCGGCTAGTTGTGGATCTTCAATTCTTACTGTGCGGAACGACTTACCTTTCTGGTCTGCCGTCTTTAGTGTTCCTTTGATCTCTTCTGGTGATACATAGATCTCCGAGAGCTTGTTATTGTTCAGTTCAGTGAGAAAGCGGCTGTAAGGAATTTTCTCTACTTGGGCGAAGCCAAATAAGCCAGTGAAAATTACACTGAGCCAAAAGGCGATTAGACCGAGGCGGAGGAGGTTTTCATAAGGAGGAGTTGTCGGTTTGTCGTCTTTTTGCACGCTTAGACCAGTCTTTGGGTTGCTGCCATTAGTTGTGCCCACTGCGCTATTCTTCTCATTTCGGTTTTAACAAGTATCATAGTGGCATTTTCTTCTAAATCAGTCTGCTGGGTTAAATGCATTGTAATTGACTTTGCTAGGGGGTCATCACTCTTTTGATTGATGTTTTCGCTTGACTTGTCATAGTCATTTTGGGCGAGATTGACTGCTAAACAAGTTGAGCAGCAACAGTGATTTAGTTTGAGGGTATAAGGCTTACTAGTACGTTCGGTTCTCTGGAGCTACGGGCCATGCGACGACGAGAGCATAGATTAGTCTGCGAAGAAAGCACCATCTTGCAATTTCAAGTGCTTAAGACTGCCGCTGGCGGTTCTGGAGTTGGTGACGGCAGTGGCAGCGGCGGCCGAGGTGGAGCCAGCTGGAAGCGCTTGCGAGCCAATCAAGAATTTGTCTGTAGAATTCTTGAGGCTGTTCCTGGTGGATATCTAATCAAGGTAGATGACGTGGATTTGCCTTCTTATCTTATAAGTGAAGCGTGCATTGAGCCAGGTCAAGAAATTTTGGCGCAGTTTTTTTGTAGTCATAAAAGAAATTTGATTCTCTGCCCCCTGGCCGGTTGAATCGCTCGTCTCTAAGACTATCCCAAGGGATGATTCGCCAGCTGTGGTTTTATGCCACGATTGCTTACGAGTGAGAGAGTTAATGTATGAACAGTAGGCCGGCACCAAAGCTTGTGAAATCAATCAGTGACAAAGTTTGTAACCATTCTGCAGCTGCCCATTCAGGCGGTCTGGCTTTAGTAACTATTGGTAATTCACTTAGAGGAGATGACGGCATTGCCCAGAGGGTGTGTGATGCTCTAGAGCCTGCACTTCTTGCCCGGGTCTGTCGCTTTGATCTTGGCACTTTTACTAACTTGCTTGGTGACTGCCTAGCTGGTCATCACTCCGCGGTGATCGTCGATGCTACTAAAAGCGGTACTGCCGCCGGTAATATTTCTATTACTGATTTGAGTGTTATGGCTAGCGGTAGTTGGGCTGCTCCGTTGAAATGTCCGTCTAGTCATGGCCTCTCTTTGCTCGATGAGTTGATTCTGACCAATGGTCGAATCGCCCTACCAAAACAAATTATCTTGTTTGGTGTTGAGGTTAGTGACGTAGATTGGGCCGCTCAACTTTCACCAACCTTAGAAAAGTGCTTGCCCTCTATAGCCAATAGCCTTTCGCGCTTAGTTGTTTCTACTTTGGAAGTGACAAAAGATGCATGAGGCGTCGGTGGCTCAATCAATCCTCAATATCGCCAGTAAGAAGTTGGCCAGTACTGCTCATACCGATACAGTTACTGCAATTCATGTGATCATCGGTCAATTTCGCAATGTTGACATTGATTCGCTTAAATTTGCCTTCGACAATATTCGCTCAATGTACGCTGGTTGCTCTAGTTGCCAATTAGAGGCCGAAGTAGTTACGGCTCGGGCCACCTGTCGAGGATGCTCCCGTACATACAACCCTGATATGGCTACTTCATTTCGCTGCCCCATGTGTGGCAATGGTGTTGGTCAGCTAATTTCCGGGGAAGAACTTGATGTGATAGGTATCACTCTGAGATAGATACGTCTTTTTCTTAGAATTAGAACAGGATGGATGATTAAAGTGCACGATTCTTCTGACGAACACATGCTTGAGCGAATTCTTGCTGGTAACGACGACCTAGCTGCTCATAACCGCGAGCACTTCGACGAGTTGAAGCTCACTGCTGTCAACATTATGAGTGCTCCAGGGGCTGGCAAAACTTTGCTGCTTGAGGCCACGGTGGCGGCCTTGGCGCCAAAACACAATATTTTTGTGGTTGAGGGCGATATGGTCGGTAACCTCGATGCTGAAAGACTTCGTCGTGTCGGAGCCTCGGTATTCCAGATTTGTACTGGGCGCAGTTGCCATCTTGATGCCCAAATGGTGGCCCGGTTCTTGCATACTGAACCTTTGCAAGGGGTTGAACTACTCTTAATAGAGAACGTTGGCAACCTAGTTTGTCCGGCTGACTTCAAGCTGGGCGAGCACAAAAGGGTTGTTTTGCTTTCAGTCACTGAGGGGGACGACAAACCCATTAAATATCCAGTTATTTTTCGCAGTTGCGACGCTGTGGTATTCACCAAGTGCGACCTGCTCCCCTATGTCGATTTTAGTATCGATAAGGCTACGGAAAACATTAGGGTTTTGAACCCCGGTGTCGAGACTTTCGTTGTTTCATCTATAGATAAAACGGGTTTGACAGATTGGAATGCTTGGCTTAGCCAAAAGGCACCGGCAAAAGTTGCATTGAGCGAAATTTAAACCGTTCGGTTGATGTTGCAAAATCCAAAACCGGGTCTAATTAAGAAACGCCCATGAGCGTTACTAGTGAGAAAAACGTGCAAAAAAGTTTCACCCTGCCAAAATCAGACTTTGATCAATTTTTTGCCCTTATAGGGCAAATGGGTACTGTGTATGCGGCTGTGAAAGTATCTGAGCAGTCATTTGCATTTAAGGCGGTTAGCTCTGCCAGTCAAATTGCTTTTGATGCCATACGCACAATTTTGCCGCCCAAGAAATTTTTCTACCCACCAAGCGAGACACTGATTACCTACGATAAAGACGGCATTTATGAGAATGAGCCAGAGCTTGAGTTCAAAGTAATTTTTGGTGTTCATCCTTGTGACTTAGCTGGCCTTGGCATCATGGACAAGATATTTTCTTCTGGTCATGCTGACAGCCACTATATGCGGCAAAGAGAAGCAAGCTTTGTCATTGGTCATTCTTGCATGCCCGACAAGCATTGCTTTTGTCAATCGATGGGTAGCGACTGCGCTAAGTCTGGCTATGACATCTTTCTTACTGATATTGATACAGACTATTTTATTGAAGCTCTGACTCCCGCTGGAGATGAGTTTATTGCATTAGCCCAACCAATCCTTGCTGGGGCCACCGACAAAGATCATGAGCGTAATCACCATTTTTGGGACACTCGTTCTGCTGCTTTCACCAACGGTTTTAACTCTGGCAATTTGAAAGTGACAATGGAAGGCGAGTGGGATAACAAGTTATGGGATGAGCTTGGTGAGCGCTGCCTTAGCTGTGGCAGTTGTACCCCGGTTTGTCCAACCTGCTATTGCTTTGATTTAGTTGATATTGCCAGCCTCAACAACGATTCTGGCTCGCGCAAGCGCGAATGGGATAGCTGTCAGTTCACCGGTTTTGCCAAGGTCAATGGTGACTTTAACTTCCGTCCCACACCGGTTGATCGCTTAAAGTTTTGGTACCGTCATAAACTGCATGGCTTTGATGATGCTTATGCCGATAAGACCTGTGTTGGCTGTGGTCGTTGCACGGTTTCTTGTCCATCAGGTATTGACGATATAGTGGCTGTGGTCAAAGCGTTACAAGTATCTTCTGCGGCCAAAAGCGCGGAGGTGCCTGATGCCTGAGAATAACCCAGAATCTAATTGCAGGCCTAATAGTTCTTCACAAAATAGCTGTGCACAAAAAACTTGCTCGCCCTATCTGCCTACTAGAGCTATTCTAAGTAAAATAACTGAGATGGCCTACGATAATTTTTTGTTCGAATTTGAGCAAATAGACCAGATTTTTAGTTCTTGTTTACCTGGTCAATTTGTTGAGATCTGGATACCCGGGGCTGGTGAGAGCCCTATTTCTGTTTGCTCTGGTCATGTGGGCGAAACTCTGCAATTGCTCATTCGTAAAGCCGGAAGAGTGACCAAAGCTCTATTTAATTTAAAGCCCGGCGATTGGGTCGGTCTGCGCGGTCCTTATGGTCACGGTTTTCCTGTTGATTTGTACAAAGGCCAAAACGTCTGCATGATTGCCGGCGGTCTTGGTGTCGCTCCTCTGCGTTCTGTCTGGCAATATTTGATTGATCATCGCCAAGATTATGGTCGCCTGGTGCTTATATACGGTATGAAGCATAGCGATGAGATTTTGTTTGCCGATGAGTTGATAGCACTGCGCCACAGTCATGAGCTTGAATTGTTTTTGGCTGCTGAAGACGTCACTGTTTGCCATATTGCCAACCTAGAAATTGAAGCTGGGCGAGTCACTGACTTGATTGATTTAGCAGCTCTCACAAGTGATATGCAAGTCGCTATTTGTGGACCTCCCGTCATGTACAGGTTTGCTGTAGAGAGCTTGCGGCGCAAGAGTATTGCTGATGAAAATATTTGGCTTTCTTTAGAGCGTCACATGAAGTGCGGTATTGGCAAATGCGGCCACTGCTTTATCGGTGGAAAATTTGCCTGCCAGGAAGGTCCTGTTTTTCAACTAACAGAGTTGGCTAATTTGCATGAAGTTATAGAATATCCGCGCGAGAAGATTCAGATATGAATGCTAAAGTACTGCCGACTATATCTGTTGAGGGCTTGACTGGCTGCGCTGGCGAACTGCTGGTGATACTAGAAAATCTTGATCATCTTTTGCCATATGTGCGCATCAAGAGTTTTCCTTTTGCCCAAAGTAGAAATGAAGACGGCCCTGTTGATATCACCTTTGTCGAAGGAAGTGTCAGTCAAAACCACGATTTAGAGAAGCTAATTAAGATACGCGCCAACTCCCGTTGGCTTGTGGCGGTGGGTAATTGTGCAACTACTGGCTGCTTACAAAAAGCTTCGTGTCAACAGTGCACTGCTAAATCGATGATGCAGGCGGTCTATGGCAACGAATCAACCATGTCAGTTTTGCCTGCTCAACCTTTAGAGCACTATGTCAAAGTTGATGTATCTTTACCTGGCTGCCCAATTAATGCTACTCAATTTCTTGCTGTGACAGCTAGTCTATTGCGCGAACAGCTGCCTTACATTACCAGCAAACCCGTTTGTCTTGAATGCAAGATGAAAGAAAATCCTTGTGTTTTAATTGAGAAAAATGCACCATGCTTGGGGCCAATTACTGCCGCTGGATGTGGTGCCCTTTGTCCTAGTGTAGGTGCAGCATGTTATGGCTGTTGGGGTGTGTGCGATGAGCCTCAGATTGAAGCAATGAAGATAATTCTTGCTGAGAAAGGCTATGACGTCGACGAAATCTATAGTCGCTTGAAAGCTTTCGGTGCTCCAGAGCATCTTTTTGAGCGCATGAATAAGAAAGCAAATTGATGGCAAAATCGGAGCAAAACGTTCGTAGTAAAATGTTCGGAGTAAGTAGATAAATGGATATTGAGCGCAAATCAATAGAGATCACTGAGATTTGTCGCGTAGAAGGTCACGCCGCTGTCACCGTTAATTTTGAAAATGGTGTGATTGCCGATGTGCAATTGAATGTCTTTGAAGGCGCGCGTTTTTTTGAGCGCATTGTTCTTGGTCATAAGTATGATGAAATCCCTCATATTACATCCAGAGTCTGTGCCATTTGTTCGACCGGGCATGTGGTGGCAGCAATCAAATCTATCGAAGGCATATTTGGTTTCGTGCCTGACCGTCGTGAAATGTTGCACCGCGAGCTGATGCATTTAGGCATGATTATTGAATCTCATGCTACCCACATTTGTGCTTTAGCTTTGCCTGATTTCTTAAATGTCGGTGACTTAATGACCTTGGCCGCTCAGCACCCCGCCGAGTTTGAGATATGGAAACAATTGCGATCTCTGGGCTCAACCATTCAAACTATTGTTGGTGGCAGACCTTTTCACCCTGTTAATTTGCATGTTGGTGGATTGTCGAGCTATCCAGAGAAAGAGCAGTTGCTTGAGATGCATAGATTACTTGGTGAAAATCAAGAGAATGCCATGCGTCTCTATGGTCTCTTGGCTGGCTTGAATTTGTCTTTCGGTCAAGGGGTTGCACCGGTATACTCGGCTTTGATTCCGGATCAAGATGGTTATGGCTATTTTGGCGAAGTGATAAAAACAAGTACCGGTTTTCAAGCAAACGTTGATGAGTATCGGCATTACTTAAACGAAAAAGTAGTTCGCTACAGTCATGCCAAGCAGTCTACTTTTGAGGGACAGCCCTTTATGGTGGGTGCTTTAGCGCGTTTGGCAATGTTTGCTGAAAGACTGAGACCAACGGCTCTAGCGCTCTATGAAAAGAGCCCCCTGGCAAGCAAAGACCACAATACGATTTTGAATAACTTGGCCCAGGCTATTGAACTAGTTGAGGCAATGGATCGCTCAAAAGTTATCATCGAGATTTTATTGGCTAATAGCCCCGGGGAAAGCAACAGTAAATTCATCCACCAGGCAGCGATTCTTGAAAAGAAAGCTGGGGCCAAGACTGGTGCGGTAGAATGTCCACGGGGCACACTGTATCACTTCTATGAGTTGGACAATTCAGGTAAAGTAATGGCTGCTGATATGATCACACCATCTGCCCAGAATACCGCTCGCATTGAGAGTGATATTCGCCAATTGGTTGCTGGCCTAAAAGAAGAGCAGACAGATTCGATACAAGCTAAACTAGAAACCCTCGTTAGAGCCTATGATCCCTGCAATACATGTGCCACCCATATGGTGCAGGTCATTCACAAGTAACAGCTAGTATTCACCTTGTAGGTGAGAAATGATGAGACCCGGAGATTTGAATGAGTACAGATGAAATTACATTGGCATCGTCCTCTCCCGTTTCTTCCAGCTGGCAAGAGAGATATAAGCGAAAGGTCGTTAGTGCCGCTGAAGCGGCTCAAAAGATAACTTCAGGCGACGCAGTATACATTCATTCAAATGCTGCTGCTCCAGCCAGTCTAATTGAAGGTATGTTGGCACGGGCGCCACAATTGCGTGATGTCACCATCCTCCATTTGTTGACCATGGGGAGGGCTGAATATGCCCGCAAAGAATTCGGTGAGTCGTTTAGAGTACATGCGCTCTTTATCGGTGAGAATGTGCGTAAATCAGTCAATGAAGGAAGAGCCGACTACATGCCGGTTTTCTTAAGTGAGATACCGGCTTTATTTGAGAATGCTATAGTCCCTGTTGATGTTTGTCTGATTCAAGTCTCGCCGCCAGATGCCCATGGCTATTGTAGCTATGGCGTATCGGTAGACTGCACAATTGCCGCTCGTCGCAAAGCGCGAATAGTCATAGCTGAAGTCAACAAGCAAATGCCGCGTACTTTAGGTCGTGCCTTTGTTCATATCGACAAGTTTGATTATGTGGTCGAATGCGATAGGGCGCTGCCTGAACTATTGGCTGATGCTCCCACTGAAGTAGAGGTAGCGATTGGCCGCAACGTCGCATCTTTGATTGAAGACGGCGCCACATTGCAACTGGGTATTGGCTCAATCCCTAACGCTATATTGCTGCAACTGAGTGACAAACGTGATCTTGGCATTCATAGTGAAATGCTTTCAGACGGCGTCATTGATTTAATTGAAAAAGGCGTGATTACTAATGATGCAAAGACAGTCTTGCCTGGCAAGATTGCCGTAAGTTTTGTCATCGGTAGTCGCCGCCTTTACGATTTTGTCAATGATAATCCGCTCTTTGAGTTTCAAACCAGTGACTATATTAACGATCCGTTCCTGATTTCGCAAAACAATAAAATGACTGCCATAAACTCGGCTCTACAAATTGACGTTACTGGGCAAGTAGCAGCCGATTCAATCGGCGATTATTTATACAGTGGTGTCGGTGGGCAGGTTGATTTTATCAGAGGTGCAGCACGGGCCAAAAACGGCAAGGCCATAATTGCCCTGCCGTCCACTGCTAAACACGGTACGGTTTCTCGAATTGTTGCTAATTTAGTGATTGGTAGTGGTGTTGTTACCTCGCGCGCTGACGTGCACTATGTGGTCACCGAATTTGGTATCGCTCAGCTCTATGGCAAGACTTTAAAGGAGAGAATGCAGGCTCTTATTTCAATTGCTCATCCTGATTTCAGAGAGAAGCTTGAAGCTGATTGCGAGTTGATTCACTGGCACTAGGCCTAGTAATAATATTGTTTCGTAGACTTATATGGAGATCGCTGTGAATATATTGATTGCCATTGATCAAAGTGCCTTTGCCTCAGACGTCGTTGGTTTCATTGGCAAGCATCGCTGGACTGACTCTGAGCATTTTACCGTGGTGCATGTGGTTGATTCTCTCTTGGTGGGAAGCCATATGAGCTTTCTGCCGTCTCCAATACTTGATGAGATCAAACAGAAAGCTCGCGATGAGGGACGAAAGGCTGTTCACCAAGCGGCTGAGAGGCTGCGACAACTCTTTCCTGACGCCTCTGTTAATGAAGAGATATTAGAAGGTTTTGTTGTCGATTCGATTGTCGAATATGCCGCTACTTGGCCCGCCGAAATTGTTGTGATTGGCTCTCATGGTCATCGAGGCAGCAATAAATTTACGCTTGGTAGTATTGCTCGTTCTGTCTCATCTCAAGCCCACTGCTCTGTATTGATTGTCAATTCACATAGTGAAAAAAAGACTCAGTAACGGCTTTTAGCTTACTGAGTCTTTTGATATTGCTTACACGTGTTAGTAGCGCAGTGCCGCTGCCATTCCTTCGTATTTGACTAGGCTGTTTGCTGGTACAAATACTACTTCGCCATTAAATTGGAATGTCAGAGAAATCAATTGATCGCATACTGTCAATTGATTTTCATTTTCGCTTTTGACTTCGAGCGCTTCTGATTCTTCTATGTAGAGCTTTTCTACTCGGCCAGCTTTGATCAGTCGAGTTATTTCATCAAGGCCTGAGCCAAGACGCTTTTCATGTATGAGTTTCTCTAGTTCTTCTAACTCTTTGACTGCTCTAGCTGTCTTCCAAATTTCCACTTGCTCTTTGGCGACTTTGAGAACCTCGGCTGTGTTGGCGTGCTCGTAATTGCCTTCTATTGAAGCCATTACATATTCTGATAGAGCAGCAGTGTCGCCGAAGTGAGAAGTGCCGATTACTACCACTGGCCAATTCAAGGTTTTGCAGAGTTCGGCTACAGCGCTATGAATCTTATGTTCTTCGGCCTGGTTAGAGTGGTCGTGTGATTTCAATAAATGGCCAACATGAATTAGTTGCTCATTCTCTTTGATTTCTACAATTTGATCAGAGCCTGCTTCAAATAGACGAACGAGATTACCGCCGCCGACAAGAATGTGAAAACGTGGACAATTAACAGCAGAGTAGGCTGCTTCGCTGGCCGCAAAAGCATCGCCCAATACTATTCTTTCGGCAGCTCTATAGTTGAGAGGGACAACTTTTGCGAAATCTTTGGCGATGAAAATTGCCACACTAGCATTGTGAGTTTCAGATTCTAGACCAGAGAAAATTAACTCCAGACGCTTCAATAGTATGTCGCGATCTGAGCTAGAAACTTCACTAGGTATCAATTTGGTAGCTTCACCCATAAGGTGTTTTAGTTTGGCTTCATTGTCGCGTTTAACGATCCCGAGGTCGACAATAATAGAAAGTATTGGAGCTTCTTTTGTGGAGACAAGCTCGGCCATGGCATTTTTCATTTCGATTGATCCACGTGTTGAATAGAGGGTTGAATATGACGGGCTAATAGTTGATTGCCACAATAACAAGGTGAGGCAAAGCTTTTCTCCCTCCTGTAGGACTAGATCTACCTTGTATAGTTCCCCTAGGGGTTGATTTGTCTGGCGAGTGGTTAATTGTTTGCGATCAGCCGTCGGCAGGATGATTTTTCAAGCGAGATGTGCCAGCTTGAGATTATTGAAGTTACAATAGAGCGTTAGTTACAAGATGATTGGTTCAACGATGATTAGTCCAAAGATATAGATGTTAAAAGACTCGATTTTCAAGATAACTAAACTTCGGCCTGAGTTTGCTTCTCAATACGAGAATCAAGCGCAAGACGAATTTGGCTTCGATCTTGACAGCTTCGCCCAGTGGGAGGCGTTTTTCCGCTTCTTCTATGACGACTACTATCATGTTAAGACTATTGGCATTGATAACATCCCGGCTACAGGGCGCGCCGTTCTCGTTGGCAATCATTCAGGTGGCTTACCTATTGATGCCTATATGACCAATTGTGCTAACTATAATTTGCACCCCCATCCCCGCCGAATTCGTTGCCTGGCCTTAGATGGCCTCCTGCATCTTCCCGTAATTAAAGACATGATTATGGGTATGGGTGGAGTTCCGGCAAGATATTCAGTGGCTCGCCAATTGCTTGAGAATGATGAGTTGGTTTTCTTTTATCCCGAAGGTCCACGGGGCACAGGCAAACTCTTTAAGAACCGCTATCGACTTATCGATTTTGACCCTGGTTTTATTAAGGCGGCCATTGCCACTGGTTCTCCAGTTGTTCCAATAACTGTGCTGGGGGCTGATGAAATTTATCCGATTTTGGGCCGTTTAGAGGGCCTAGCTCGTTTCCTCGGTATGCCTTATTTCCCTTTGACTCCCGGCTTCCCCTGGTTTCCTTTAACCACCAGCTGCTTGCCCATGCCGATAAAAATGTTGATTGTGGTGGGCAAGCCAATTTATTTCGACTATCCACCTGAGCGTGTTAGCGACAAGCACTTGCGTCTTCGATTAACCAAAGAAGTGCAATATAACATTCAAAGACAACTCAATTTTTTCTTGAGCCATCGTCAAACTGCTTTCACTGGCTGGGATGATCAATGGTTGAAGCAGGTAGAAGAAGACCTTAAAACATGTAAGCCATGAGAAGCTAGGCAATCATTTGCTAATATCTGGCCAATAATTGGCCAGATATTAACGCTCTACTCAGCCTATGGGGTGATACATGGGCATTGAAAAAGGTCTAAGTTAATAGTATCAATCGTTGGTTTCTTGAAAACCAATTTTTAGTGTATGGTTCATTTGAGGTTATGCGATGAAGATCATTATTGCAGTTGACGACTCACCTTCATCTAGTGAGCTAGTTCGTACTATCACCAGTCGCAAATGGCCGCAAGATGTGAACTTTAAGATTCTAACTGTGCTAGAGCCTTCCTGTGTTTCTTATGCAGACCTTTCGATTTCTGAATATGCCCATACTGCTGCTGAGATTTATACCAAACGCAAAGCTGCAGCGCGTCATCATTGTGAGGCTATCCGCCACAAGCTAGAAGAGGCAATTGCCACAGCATCTATTCACTATGAAGTGCGCGAAGGAGCACCGTGGGCTGAAATAGTTACAGCTGCAGTTGAGTGGTCTGCTGATAAAATCATGATTGGTGTGCATTCTAAAGATGTCTGCCCGCATAATATGCTTGGTAGCGTTTCTCGTGCCGTAGTTAATCATTCGCCTTGCTCTGTTGAAGTAGTTTCAACTGCGCACCATCGCCGCAAGCATGCTGTTGCTGGAGCTGTTGCAGAAACGACAAAATAAATGAGGGTTTTGATCTTATCAACCTCGATTGGTACAGGTCATGTTCGCGCTGCTCAAGCAATTGAGGCAGCATTTAAGAGCCAATATAGCAATGTAGTGGTCAGGCACGAAGACTCGTTGAGTTTTGCCAATGCCGCCTTTCGCAAAGTCTATCAACAGACTTATATTGATTTGGTGGCTAATGCTCCCGATTTGCTTGGTTTGGCCTACGAATATGCTGATCGCGATTGGGATAAACTGCACTATGGCATGGCTTTTGAGCGTCTAAATATTGGCAAGCTCTCCCAATTGCTCAAAGAATTCAAGCCCGATGCCATTGTTTGTACTCATTCACTGCCAGCAGATATGGTTTCCTGGTTGCTCTGTCGCAAAGAAATTTCTTGTCACCACGCAGTAGTGATTACCGATTTTGATTTGCATGCAGTTTGGCTTTGTCACCATTATTCTAGATATTATGTGGCCATTGATGAAACGAAAGAGCACCTTGTAGAGCTGGGTTTCGAGCGCAGCCGAGTGGTTGTGTCAGGTATTCCTATTGATCCGATTTTTGCCCTAGCGAAAGATCAACGGCAAATGCGCATCAAGCATAATCTGGTGCCAGAGCTGCCAACCATTTTAGTTTCTGCTGGTGGTTTAGGCATGGGCCCAATTGAGCTAATTCTTGAGCAATTGAGAAAACTGCATCAGCCCTCAAATATTGTAGTGGTCTGTGGAGCCAACGGTGAACTCCTTGAAAAAGTAAGATGCGCTGCAGAAAGACATGATGATAGTCAGCACTCGATCAGTGCCATTGGATTTACCACCGAAATGGATGAGTATATGGTTGCTTCTGATTTGATTATCGGCAAGCCTGGTGGTCTTACTTCCTCTGAGGCCTTGGCTAAGGGCTTGGTCTCAGTAATTGTTAGGCCAATTCCAGGGCAAGAAGAGCGCAATGCTGACCATCTTGTAGAAGAGGGGGTGGCCATTCGCTGTAATAATCTGCCGGTATTGGCCTACAAAATAGACGCGCTTCTCAACAATACTGAGCGTTTGAAAACCATGAGAGACAACGCTATTGCTTTGGCTCGCCCTAATTCAGCTGCTCATATTGCTTTCGATATTTGTCAACTGATTGAGGCCAATCAACCAGTGGTCGTCCATCCATTTGATCACGTTTGTGAGCGCGACTGGAGAGATACCTTTGCACTTTGAGAGCCGTCTAGAGCTTCTTGTAGTCGGTCGTGAATAGCTGCCTTTAGGTCGGCAATTGCGGCATGTTTGTTTTCTTTATATTGATTCAAGTAACTTGCTACTTCAATTGGTTCACCAAAGAATACAGAGGCGACCTGGGTACCTTTGCTGGTAATGCGACCAGTGGTATCAGTTTCAAGAAAATCAACAATGCGACAAAGTTGAATTGTTGAGGGCGGCTGTAACAATACGCGATGGAAGATTAATAGATTTTCTACGCGATTCAAGTCAGCAATAAATTCGTCATGAAATTGTGCTGTGCGTTTGTTGAGTGTCTTTTGAGAGTTGGTCTCGTATTCTCTTTTCCCGAGTTTTTCGTCTACAGCATTGCGCAATGAATAGAGTATTTGTTCTGGGGTTTTATGGCTAATTTCGCTATCAATAAAGTTGCTAATGCGCTGGCAAATATGATTTGCTAAATGGCTTGTTTGCTCTGCTGCTGTCTCTGTTTCAGTGAGCTGACAATTGTAGTGTTGAGCCAGATTTTTCAATACTGCTGTAGTTGCTCTTTCTATTCGTGTGGTTATTTCGCCACCATCATGGTTCAGGCCAATTTGTCTCTCAATTATTCTGAGTGCTTTGTCGACACTGGGTTCGAGTGCTGTTTCTAGCCTGTAGCTAACACCAACAGGTAAGACCCAGAGTGCTTGTGAAGAAGAAGGAGAATCACCAGCAAAAGTAGTATCACTTTGCCCAATATCTTCTTGTATCTCAAGAAGAATATGCACCAGAGCCGTGCTGATGCTGTGAACTGTATGATCATCGCCGGTAATTTCTGCTTCAGGAAAGACAATAAGCTTGTGCTCTCCGAGTTTGAGAATTCGCTTGGTGGTTTCGATTGATGTTGTGTCGCCAGTGCCTCTGTTAACCGAATAGCAACCAAATTTTTGAAAGAACCAACCCAAAAGCCCGTGATACCAGTCGAAAACTTCACGAGCCACCATGCAGTGAACTTGCTCTTGTAGATACTTAGCTAGAAGGACAACTACACTGGGATCTTGCCTATCAGCGTGGTTGAGAAGAATTATGGTGCGCTTGTTCTTTAGTGTGGCAACTATATTTTTGTCATCGCTAAATTGACAATTGAAGTGGTCAATATAGCGACAGTAGAGTGGAATTAGAAATTGGCAAAAAGCTATGACCGCAAGATTCGGCTCTGGGGCTCTAAATTCGGACAAAGCTCTCACTAACAGAGGCCTCTACGGAATCGACATCAGGTAGTCAGTAATGCTCTCGACCTGCTCGGGATTGAGATCAGAGGGCGGCATAACTGTGCCGCGTTCGTTGTATTCGTTTTCGCCGCTTTGGTTGAAAAATTCGGCGGCAGTAATACGATCTGACACGTAGTGCCGTTCATGACGTTTAGAAATGCCGTCAAATGCTGGGGCGAAGTGACCACCCATATTGCGGATAGAATGACAGACTAGGCAGCCTCTGTCGTTCAGGAGCATGCGACCTTCGGCAATTTTGGGTATCCTATCTTTGTGGCAATCGGCCGCATCTTCAGTAGCGTGGAAAGGCGTTTTCTTCGTGACTTTGTGACCAATGATTTGAACGCCGCCTGGTAGATCGCTTAGTGTCAGCAGATAAGAGGCAATGTCTTTCGCTTGCACAGCGGGGAGTCTAGGATGCTCTAGCAGTTCAGCATAGGGATAAAGCTTGAGAAAACGAGCCATAGTTTTTTCGTCGTTGGTGATACGTGACTCGACAAAAATTTTGCTGCGGCGCCCGCCGATACCGTCAAGCGGCGGAGCAAGACAGCCGCCCTTGCCTTCAACTGAATGGCAAGAAGAGCAATTGTTTTGCTTGAAAAACTTGGCGCCTTCGCGGCTTTTGCTCGAGGCTGGCTGGCCTTTATACTTGCCATAGTCGACGTACACGACATCGGCCGAGTTTTCAGTCTTATCTGCGGCCTTGGCCTCTGATATGGGTGCACTTTTCTTTGTTTCAATAGCATCAGAAATGCCAGATGAAATTGTGCTAGATAGCCCAATTGCCGCCAGTACCGCAAATATTTTGCTCTGAATTTTGCTCTGAAATTTCTTCATTCAAGGCCCCGGTTTATTTGGTCGAGAGTCAAGACTAGGCTAGGTTACATAGACACACCCTATTACAGCAGATTTTTAGCAAACTAGACTAATTCTGCCGAATGATTTTGGCAATTTCTCAAAGGTAGTCCGGAATACGGCACTTTGAAGCTCAGTACCTGGCCATGGCTTCGTCCCTTTGGTTGATGTCGATTTAGGCGCTATAGCTTTTACTTATAGATGTGTGCTGCTACTTAAGAAGGGGTTTTGATGGCCAAGTCTTTTCTATTGGCTTTAGACGGCTCCCAAGAGGCACTTTTTGCTGCTGATGTGGCGGCGGCCTTAACTAAAAGCAAGGGCGCTAGCTTAACTGCTCAAACAGTGGTTGATAGTCAATCTTTGTGGGAAATAGTTGGTCAAGACCTGCCGGGTATTATCGGCAGTGGGCCTTATATGGCGGCTTATCAGTCTATTGAGGCTACCCTTCGGTCGGTGGCTGAAACTTTAATGCATGCCTTTGAATGCCGCATTGCCAACAGTGCCCTCGAAGCTGTTTGTGAGATAGACGAAGGAAATATTATTGACCTTATACTTCGTCGCGCCGTTAGTCACGATCTAGTGATCATGGGACACAAATCAAAAGTCAGACAACGTAATATTCATCAGCGACGATATATGAATACTAGCCTTTGTCAACGGGTGGCTGATGCCTGCCCAGTACCTCTGCTTGTGGTGCAAAATGCAATACAGCTCTGGAGCCGCAGTGTCTTGCTGGTTAGTGCTGAAACCTATTGCTCTGAAACAATCAAAGCTTTCGTCGAACTGGCCACAGTAGTTGGTGGTAAGGCAGAGATTGTGTGCACTGGCCGTAGCAAGACTATCGATAGCTTAATTGGCACCGTTCGTAGTGAGCTTTCTCAAGAGCCAATAGCTGATTTGGCGGCCGATAGAGTTTCTTTTTCTGTTGTTGGTCGCAGGCTTTATGAACTAGAAACTTTCTTTTCAGACTCAGGGGCTCGGGAGAAAGATACTCTTGTAGTTCTCACCACCTGTGATACCGAGCAGGGTCGAAAAGTATGTACAGGAGAGTCTTTGGATTATGTCATTCGCGATGTCGCAGCAGCCTGTACTTTGTTTCTGCCGCCGCAAAAAGTGCAACTGGGCCTGGTTGAGCCTTACGCTGCGAAGAAAGAGGCGGTTTTAACTTAGCAATGGCTAGAGCTTTATCGCCACATGGATGACCGGTGCCGTCACTGCAATGGTATATGCAAGAGGCTGGATGCTAATGATCAGCCGCTCACATATTGCTTTTGCAATCTTGCTGCTACAAGGGTGATCGACATTCTTGATTTTGAAGTGAAGCACTATTCTGGTAAATTACTGCGATTGAAGCAGAGTGCTGTTAGTGGCGGCAATCAGTTAGCCGTATTGATGGAGTCAAGATTGCCCGGTGCAGAGCTAGAATTTCTAGGACTAACTAATGTCTTAGACCACTGTCTCGTTTTTGTTTGTCAGGCCGAGGCCAAAGACAGTGGAGAAACTGCTGTCTGGATTCGCTATGGCACTCCAGAGGCCTGTTGCTCGTCAAATTCACTTGTCATGGAGTTGACTGGGCTAATAGAGCATCTAATAGCCCAGCTCTATGCTGCGGACTCTAAGCTTTCGACCCACTAATATTTGCTGGTATCAGAATGTTCATGTATTGGCGGCATAATAGTACTTTCGCGATCAGACCAATCTTGCAGCAGGTCTAAAGCGGCATGTTGACCTAAGGCCGTCTGAGTTTCGAACTGCTCGTTAATGGCAATCAATACTTTTCTTTCGTGCAATATCTTTTGAATCAGTGGTCGCAAGTCAACTAAGCGATCTTCATGGTGTTTGACATAGCGATTGAGATCGATAGCAATAATGCCATCATAGTCTTTTAGAGCCTCTAGTGAATCATGAAGCCCTAGGCCTGGAATTCCGTCGTCAACTGCACTATAGCGAATGAGCTTGTGGTCGTGCTCTGTGCAATATTCTTCAATTTTTTGCTTTTGTTCTTCGACATTTAGGCTTGTGCCACCAGTGCGAAGATAGCCAATTAGCCTTAATTTCTTGTGCAACATGATGGTTCTCCCGCGGTTATCCTGAAATAAGCTGCTTCTATAGTGCAGTGTCTTCCTTTCTATTGTCCCTCTCGTGGGGTAGTGTCATATCCCCCGTGGGTATGAATTAATGTGAGTGGCTGACATATAGTTATACTTCTATTGGCCGATGCTGGTGTTGATTGTGCTTGTCACAATGGCATTTGATCGATGGTGAAATTTAAGTGGTGGCGATGATGCGAGTTTTGATTGCGATTGATGATTCTGGTTGTTCTAAGTTAGCTATAGATGCTGTTGTTAATCGGCATTGGTCAGACGCAACCCAGTTTCGTGTCATTCATGTCGTCGAGCCAATTGTGCTTCAGTATGGCCTAATTGCGCCCCAAGCTGTTGAGCTAATGATTGAAGCAGAGCAGAAGCTGAAAAAGCATGGCCAAGAATTCGTAGACAAGACTACAGAGAAGCTACAGACGTTGTTTGGAGCACAAGCGGTAACTGGCGAGATTCTCCACGGCAATGTCAGTGACACAATTGTCGAAGATGCTATCGAATGGCAAGCGGACCTAATTGTTATTGGCTCTCATGGCCGCACTGGAATGGATAGAATGTTCTTAGGCAGTGTCGCCGAGAAAGTAATAAACCGCGCCCCATGCTCTGTTGATGTGGTTAAGTTGAAAACTGTGGTAACTGAAAAAGGCGCAGGGGCAAAAGTAAAAGTAGTTGAATCTTCTAGAGTTAACTAGCCGAAAGTGTATTTGTAGCTCTTGCCTTCGGTTGCTTTTTAGACTAGACCACGGCGCATGGCGTGTACGGCAGCTTGAGTGCGGTCGTCAACGGCAAGTTTGTTTAGTATGTTGCGTACGTGGGTCTTCGTTGTGGCCAAAGAGACAACTAGTCGGTCGCTAATCTCTTGATTTGACATACCATCTACAATTAGTTTGATAACTTCAAGTTCACGTGGTGATAGCGCTTCTGGTGCCGGTCTGTCGATACCTGTGGTCGCAGCTGATTGCTCTTGGCTTTCCTGCGTTTCATGCTGCTCTTGCATTGCTTGGTCGCCTGAACCGTAAGGAGAAGTGGTAGAGGCAAAATAGTTTTCGCTAGGAGAATTCTTATCGCTGCTAGGCCTTCCGTTGTTGCTAGATGTCAAAGGAGCGGCCTCTAGTGGCACAGATGCCTGCGCCGGATTGACTGAATAATGTTTTAAGACTCTGCTGGCGACAGCTGAGTCTAGCCAGACATCCCCAGTGCTGACTGCGCGTATGGCAGTGTATAACCTGTCGGGCTCGACATCTTTTAAGCAATATCCACTTGCCCCAGCTGCCAAGGATGCCATGATGTCAGCGTCGTTGTCATGCTGTGTCAGCATGATTATTTTCATTGTTGAGTCGCGACCGACTATTTGGCTAGCCGCTTGAATGCCGTCCATGACGGGCATGCCGACATCCATTAAAATTACGTCGGGCCTCAACTTTTCGGCCATGGTCACTGCTTCTTGACCATTAGAAGCCTCGCCAATGACATGAATGTCTTTGGTTCTATGAAGGGCAACTTTCAGACCGAGCCTTGTCAACTGGTGGTCTTCTACCAACAATACATTTATTGAGGGAGCGCTTGCGTCAGGTGTTTGTTCAGCCATAATTATCATTCACCGGAAAAGTCTAATTATAGACTGATGGAAAACCTAAGGAAGTGATCGGTGGGAAAAGAACAGTCTAATAAAGCTGTAGCCTTAACATTAACCTCCGAGGAAGTCGAACTGCGAAAACGCTGGTTGGAATTCTCGGCCAGTGACGAAGAGTTGATTGAACTTGAGCTCGATGTTCTTGTTGCAGACCATATCGATGAATTAATCGAGTCAATGTACGCTCACTTTCTTACTTTTGAAGAAACTCGTAGTTTCTTTCCCAATGAGCAGGTGCTTAAGCGCGCTCAGGCCGCTCAAAAAGATTATTTCGTGCGCCTGACCCAGGGTACTTATGACACTGAGTATGCCAATGATCGCCTGCGGGTGGGCGCTACTCACCATCGCATTGATCTTGATCCAAAGTGGTACATCGGGGCATATAACCGAGTATTGGCCTGGTTTTTACCCAAAGTAATCGACAAATATAGTGGTGATTCAGAGAAGTTGGGCAAAGCCATTTCAGCTTTGATGAAAGTGGTTTTCTTCGATATGGGGCTGGCCATCGATTGCTATATATCGGCAAAAGAAAATGCTTTGCGGGAGCACACCAATGCCATTCGCGAGTTAGAAACAGAGCGGCGAGTGACCAAATCAATTCTTGAGAATTCACCAGTGGGAATTATCAGTTTAGACAAGGACATGATTTGTCTTGAATGCAACGACATGTTCATTGAGCTAGTTGATGGTGAGAATAGAAGCGAAATAGTTTCGAAACCACTTGTCGAAATTGCTCCAGGGGTTAATCCTGCTCTTTTCAAAGAAGTTTTAAGCAGTGGACAATTTAGTAAGCGAACAGGAGATGCTCTTAAGTTGTCGAAGAAAAATGATACTGAGAGTAACTACTTTGACTGGCTAACTTGGCCTATAAAAGACAACGATGGCAAGGTCACTGGTCTAGTGGCTATGTTTACCAACACCACAGCCAATGTTCTGCTTCAGCAGCAACGAGAAGATTTTGTTGCTACTCTTACACACGATTTGAAGACACCGGTTTCGGCCACAACCAGAGCCGTGCGATTTCTGCTAGATGGTGACTTCGGCCCCGTGCCTGAGACTCAAGTAGAGGTGCTTGAGACTATTTTGCAAAGCAACACTGCCCTTTACAGCTTGGTGCAAACCTTGCTTGATGTCTATCGCTTTGATAGTGGTGTGAAAGAGTTTCATATGACTAGTTGCGACATGGTTGGTTTGATTACTCGCATAATTAGCGAAATCATGCCTCTTGCCCGAGAGAAGGGCGTTACTATTCATGCTTCGGTGCCGCAGACGGCTGAAGAAGTAATTTGTGATCAAGATGAGATTCGCCGAGTGGTGCAAAACCTCATTGATAATTCGCTGAAATTTACTCCGGGCGGTGGTTCAATTACGGTGACATTGGGTCAACTCGATCAGCAGACTACTGTTAGTGTTAGTGATACTGGCAAAGGCATACCTGAAGAAAATAGGCCTAAATTGTTCCAGCGGTTCTGGCAAGCTGGCTCTACTGGTCGTTATTATGCCAGCACTGGTCTGGGCTTGTATCTCTGCCGGCGAATAATTGAGGGCCATGGTGGCAAAATCTGGTGTAAAGATACCCAGGGGCCGGGCACTACATTTTGCTTCGAGCTTTTAACTAAAGGCCAGGATAGCGCAACAGCTGCTGCAACATAAGATCGAACAGTATTGGGGCAAATTTATAACAGTCATGGGAACGCAAGGCAATTTCGCCTTGATGATCTGTGCTCACAATAACTTCTTTGAGATGAGTTTTTGCATCTCTGAAAATTTCAGATAAGACCTGTTCGAAATCAACTAGTGGATAGCCGTTACGCTGTGGCACTCCTTTGAAATATTCTTCGATAATATTGGCCGCTGTGGCCATACACAAACAGAGTTCGGTAGGTTTTACAGAGATTACTTTCTCTAATGACTCTTCTGGAATCAAGCCAAAATGCACAGCACTCTTGGCCATGGCATGTGAAGGCAACTGCTTCTCTCGTAGTACGAGATCTTGCAGGTGAATTCGTACATTGGGAAACTTTAGTTCCGCAGCGTATTTTCGTTCGCCATGTTTTTCAGCCATTGCTGGTGACACCTCTGTAAATTTCATTTACAGCACCTGTAAGTTTCCTAGAGAATAACTGCTGAAAGATCACTATTGGCCGAGTCTGCGGCCGGGGTCTCGTCAGCGTGCAATTTTTTCAGCTTAACTACTTCTACTGAGCAAGGTGCATGATTGAGTACTTTTTCGGCGACGCTACCGAGCCAGAATTTCTCTAAGCCAGTTCGTCCGTGAGAGCCAAGAATTATCAAATCAGCGTCCCAGGCTTTGGCATGGTCAATGATAGATTCGGCAATACCACCGCTAATAACCAAACCGCTGATTTGGTTGTTTGGATGGTTTTTCTTCAATTGGATGATCTTTTGGTCGACCATTTGTTGTAGTTGGTTCATGTACTCAGCTTGCATTTCTTCTAAAGAAGGCGCACAGAGGCCAGCTAGAAGATATTCGTTGTAGATTGGAGCCATAATAGAAATAAGACGAAACTCAGTATCGTCTTGCCAGGTTTGTCTTGTTGCCGAATCAACCGCATTTGACGAACAATCTGAATCATCAATGGCAATCAGAACTTTCATTTCCACCCCTAGTGCTTGGTCTAAATACTGCTCTTAGTATTGGCCAAATACAATGGGTCTGCCATCGTTCAAAGTATTGAAGTTTTTTTGGCTTTTGTTGCTTCTTTTTAGATTTATTTGGCAATTCACGTCTGCGCCGTGGCGTCTATCATCCTTTAGGATGATAGACGCCACTGTTGGGTTTAGTTCAACTAATCAGAAAGAGCCTTCTTAAGGGCCCCTTCTTTGTGAGCGTTGTCACTGTCGGCCTTTTCCTGAGCGCTTGGAGCCTTAAATTCGGCCGTTAGTTTATCGATCTTGCCACTAAATTTGAATGGCACACTGTAGCTCTCGGCAACAGCTGTACCCAAATCACAGCCAACATCAGCACCTTCATCGGCAGAGAAGCAGAACCCTTGAGTTTTATCGACTCGACCTTGGGCTACTTGCTCACCGTTCACCGTAATTGATCCCGTGCCACCTTTGCCTGCGCCCCCACCATCATAGGCGAAATCGAAGCGGATGGTGGCCTTACCAGCAGCTACTGGTTTTGTTGCAGCAATGGTGTATTGCTTCTCTCCAAGCCAGTTGTAAGTAAAGCAAGGCTTGCCATCTTTAAGATAGAAGCTCCAGCCGCCAAATTTTCCTGCTTGAGCAATCAGTGCACCACTGGCGCCACCGCTTGGAATTTGGGTTTCTGCTGTGATTGAGAACGACTTGTTCTTTAAGTTGATAAAGACATTCTCAGTCATGCCGGTCATGCCTTCGTGCAGTGTCAGCGATGTGCGGCCTGCCATCAGATCTGGTCTTCCTACTGCGTATGCATTTAGGCGCTCTAGCATACGATCATCTAATGGAAGTGCATTGTTTTTGATAGCTTCCTTTATAAATAGAGCCTGCATCTCTTTCAGTTTCTCAGGGAACTTCGCTGAGAGGTCTTCTCTCAAGCTGTAGTCTTTGCTTGTGTCATACAGCTCCCATTTATCGTTTTCAATAGTGTTTCGCGGCTTAGCCTCCCATGGTGCTTTGTGCACTGTTCCTGCTAGCCAGCCATCATGATAGATAGAGCGGTTGGCGAAAATTTCAAAATATTGTGTATCGTGGTGGCTTTTTGCTTTCGGCTCACTGAAGGTATAGAGCATACTGGTGCCCTCAATCGGGGTCTGCTTTGTGCCGTTCACTTCTTTGGGCTCAGGCAGACCAGCTGCTTCTAAAATTGTTGGGGCAATGTCAATAACGTGGTGGAACTGAGTGCGCATTTCGCCTTTGGCTTTGAAGCCCTTAGGCCAGTGCACAGCCATGCCGTTTTTTGTGCCACCATAATCTGATGCTACTTGTTTGGTCCAGGTATATGGTGTGTCCCCAGCCACCGCCCAGCCAGCTGCGTAGTGGCCATAAGAGTTAGGGCCGCCCAGTTCGTTGTAGTGCTTCAAGATGTCTTCTACAGTCTCTGGTGCTCCGTTGAAGTAGCTCATCTCATTGAAGAGACCATTGAAGCCGCCTTCAGCACTGGCACCGTTGTCGCCTACTACGTAGAACACAAGTGTGTTGTCTAGTTGACCACCCTTTTCTATGACATTGACCAATTCACCAACGCAGTGATCTGTAAATTCGCCGTAGCCAGCAAATACTTCCATTTGATGGGCAAAAAGCTTTTTCTCATCAGCATTGAGTTTGTCCCAATCTTTGATGGCTGCAGGCTTGGGGGCTAGCACTGTATCTGCTGGCACAATGCCGAGCTGCTTTTGTCTGGCCAGTGTTTCTTCTCGTAATTTATCCCAACCCTGGTCAAACTTACCTTTGTACTTGGCTATCCACTCAGCTGGCACGTGGTGCGGTGCGTGGGTGCCACCAGGGGCAAAATACATAAAGAACGGCTTGTCTGGAGTCAGTGACTTTACTTCGCTGACCCAGGTAATGGCCTTCTTGGTCATATCAGGGATGAGGTGATAGTTCGGGTCATTTGGTGGCTCTACCTGATTGAGACCATCATAAAGAGTGGGAGCCCATTGATTGGCTTCACCGCCGATGAAGCCATAAAATTTGTCGAAACCTGAGCGAGTTGGCCAGCGATCAGTAGGCCCTGATGGGCTGACTTCCCAAGCGGCAGTCTCGTGCGATTTTCCAAAGGCAGCAGTAGCATAGCCATTGAGACGCAGCATCTCAGCTAAAGGAGCCACGCTATTGGGGCGTTGGCCTGTTTGACCAGGAAAGGCTGTGGCAGTCTCTGTAATCGAACCCATGTTGCACATATGATGATTGCGACCGCTCAAAAGTGCAGCGCGTGTGGGAGAGCAAAGAGCCGTTGTATGGAAGTCGTTATAACGTAAGCCGTTATTGGCTAGCTTTTCTACCGTAGGCATGTGAATTGGCCCACCGAAGGCACTTGATTGACCAAAGCCCATGTCGTCAATGAGCACTATCAGTACGTTCGGAGCGTTGGCGGGAGCTTTAATTTGAAAGAACGGAGGAGCCTTGGCGTTTCTTGCATCTAGTATGGTTGAGTGTGGAATGACTGGTTCCTTGATTGGCAAGGAGGTGCGATCCATCGCTTCAGGCTGGGATGCGTAGGCTGCTGTGCTTGGAAAAATCTGCAGGGGCAGCACTGTGCTGATGCTCAGAGTTAGCGCGAGAGTTGCCATACGGCTAGAGAAGCTACTCTTCAATATTGATTTCACGTGACACCCCATTTGCCCTTAATAAGGATAGAATTGTAGCCAATTGACAACGGCTAGCTAAAGGACGCCCACTGATTAGTTCACGTTGATATCACGCACAGTTCACCATCATTTCACCTTCAACCGTTAGAGTGTACCAATCCACTCTCTCAACACACGTCTTTCAAGCGCCATTTGTCGCTAGATCTCGTATGCAGATTTGCCTCTGCTGGTTCTAGTTGCAGATTCGCCTGTGCAGTTGCGTTGTGTTCATTTACTTGAGGTCAGGCATGAAAAGATCCCCCGATCAAAGACCATATTCAATTTTAAAAAGAGTTTTGTTGTCTACCGTTGCCCTGGCTATGAGTTTGGCAGCGACATCGCAAGCTTTTGCTACTAGCCCAGGCTATCCTTATCCGCAGCCACGAAAGTTTTACGTTTCGAAGAACGGCAATAATACCGACGGCTTGACCTGGGCCACGGCCTGGAATGAAATGGATCAGATCAAGTGGACGGGAATAGATCCACAAAACTATGACTCTCTGACCATCGATGGTGGCGTCGGTCGCATGATCTATCGCAAGCCCATGCAAGTGCAGGTGAGGCCCTATTACAGCCCTGTTAGAATCACGGTCTCTGCCGAGCCTGGACACAACGGCCAAGTTGTCATTGCTCCAGGTAGTCAATCAAATGGAATCGAAATCAATGGTGGCGTACAGCTAAATGGTTCTAAGCGCTCTGGAATTTTTGTCTATGGTGCCAAGAAAGGTATTGCAGTCAATTCAAATGCACCCTATCCGACCAGTGTCAAAAACATCGAAGTGTCGCACTGCACTGAGGCCGGTTTGTATGTAAGCCCCTCCTATTATCCCTTAGGCATGAGCCAACTTATCCTTCACGACAATGCCACCAATGTAGTCTCCCAGCAAACTGGTGCCCCTGGTGGTGCTCAGCTCAGCAAGTGCTGGATCTACAATAGCTCAGAACGTATCAATTCTGATGGTGTGAGAGTAGACGGCACCACCAGCGGACCGCCGACTCTTGGTGTTGCCTTGAGCAGTTGTGTGCTTGGCCCTGGTCTGCGCGATGGTGTCAGCAATTTCACCAGTGCTAGGCCAACGCTCACCAATTGCCTTCTAATAAATTCGAAGAGAAACAACATTTCGTCGTACTCTGTTAGTTTGCAGAATGTCACTTCGTTCATGACTAGGCTAAACTCATCGCACAACGCCCATAATTGCCTAAAGCTACAAGCCAGCCCTCAGCCCTATAACATGATCGGCAGTACTGTGAAAAAGACAATTGCCTATGGTGGCATGGTTGATATTCCAGTATCGATTGCCTTCCCCTATCCACCTAATTCAACTCGGCCATTTCCACTTACGGTTGAGCAAAATACCCAGTATCGCACTACCGGTAACACCACAGCTTTGGCTCCGACCATGGTTGACCCTAAGTTTGTCTTTCATGTAGGCTTGCTTCCCAACCATACACCTATTCATTACCTGATGGGTCTCGACTTCTCACTTCGCCCCGATTCACCAGCAGCGGGAACTGGTTCAGAGGTAACATCGATCAAGCAACTATTAAGTACGTTTGATTGATAGCATCAATTAGGTTGAACGGCTAAGTTGAGTTGAAGAAGTGAAGCTTCTGCAAAGAGCTTCACTTCTTCGGCATATCGTCGTTGATAGTCAGTGCGTGAATCTGGTAGGTGGGTTTTCCTCCCACTTTGACCAGTTGTACATTTGTCAGCCAGGCCAGCCCGCCTCCCAGCATAATGCCCTGATCTTTGCACCACAGTTCTTTTTCTGGATTCTCGGCAAATAGTGTTGCAATTTTGGGCGTAAAGATAGTTTTGTAGTCTGCTAGAAACTCTTGAGAGGTGGGGTAAGTGTGAGTCGTCACTCGTCTCTTGAAATTGCCGTTCCAGCGCACCGCTAGCGGGTACTGAATCATCTTGCTGACGGCAACCGTGTTCTTCTTCGCTAGGGCTTCCCTCATAGACTGATAGAAGGTCGCGAACAAATCGCCATCGTCAACGCCAGCAACCGAGTAGCGTGCTTTTCGTGCTTCTGCGGCAGACGCGAGTACTTTTTCGGCCTCTTTTGGTCGGTTGGTGGCTTTGTATACTTCGCTCAAGCCCTTGGCGTCATCGAGTAGCACTGGGTAGTTGCCGCGGTAAAGCTGAATATTACTGTCGTAAGCCTCTTTATATTGCTTTTCCGCTTCTTTGTATTTTTTCTGTTTCAAGTAACAGTCGGCTAGGTGAGTGCGAGTAAGTAATTTCTGCTCGTTGCCGTTTAGGCTTTCGGCTAAATCTACAGCTTCCAAATACTTCTTCTCTGCTGCGGCATAGTTGCTGGCAGCCATGTCGGCATGGGCAGCGGCGTTGATCTTGTCAAATTTCTTTTGCTTTATCGCTTCTTCTTTGGCAATGTCAGCGTCTATTGATGCGAAAGAGACCTCACCGGCGGTAGGCTTTTTGGGTAGCTTATCTGTTGCCCTGCCAGTTGCTTTACCTTCTGCTTTAGGTGCTGCTGGCTTTGCTGCTTTGACGGTCTTGGTGTTTTCCGAAGTTGGATTGGCCGAAGTTGGATTACCAGAAGCTGGATTGGTCAATGCGGACAGTGGGCTAGTTGCAATGGCAATAGCAAGTGTGGCAGATAAAAGAATTAGTCGTTGATTTTTCATGGCGATATGATAGCAGCTGGTTTAGTTTTCTTGAACTGTGGGTTCTTTAAAATGGCCGGTGGATGTTCGTGCTATTCGTTGTTGTTCTCAAACTTTTGTTCAAGGCTATCTTTGCCAGAGTCAAAAATGATTTTTCTATCTTCTCGCAACAGCTGAGCATGCTCGGCTTGGATTGCTTTCGCTTCGTCTATTTCTTTGAGAATGTCTCCTTGAGGTTGTTTGACTAGTTCAAAAGCGGCTTTTCGCTTTGCGTTTCGGCTCTCAATGCGCTGGTTAAGTACAAGCAGAATGACAAAGCGCACTGCTGGAATGACTAGTAAGATTATCGAATAAGTTAATAGCACGTCGATCAGAGCCGCTAGGTGATGCAGCAGGTTTATCGTTGCAATGTGTTTAAACAACCACCAGCTGCCGCAAAAATTGAATAATGCCAGCATTAAGACATTGGCAAGGGCTATCGGAGGAAAGTTTGAAAATTTCCAGTTCTCTTCTTTGAGGTAGCTCTGCTGCTCGGGTGTTTCGTTTTGTATTTGTGCTTGTCTCTGCTCTTGTTCTCGCTGTAGATCACCATGGTGTTCACTTATATAGTCGGGAAAGACATAAACTATGAAACCACTTTTTGTTACTTCTGGATGACCATTAAATTGCGCCAGTGCACTCATGACCATGCCACTATCAGAGGTGTCACCATCAAGAAAGGGCGCAAGCTGTTCTGCCGATACTACACCGCCATTGGCCTTGATAGTTTCGGCGATCTGCTGCCAGCGTAATTTTTGCAAATTGGAGTTTGGTTTGCCATCGCCAAACAAGAAAGAAAAGGTCTCAAGAAAGAAATTGCCTTTGGGATGCTGTTCAATAAATTCAGTGTATCTGTCTCTCTGGGCGCTGGGTATGCTGTTTCGATAGCTGCTATGCGAGGGGCTATAGTCCCAACTAAAAATGTCGGAAAGAAAGTCCATGTCAAAGAAGCCGGAGCCATCGAATGAGCCAAAGTCACCACTGTCTCCTCCTGCTCCATCGAATATAGATGCAATAGCTAAGATTATTAGGGTCGTAATAATCACAACGATCACGAGTACTGACGTTATTAATGCCACGCCAAACGATATTCTGACCACCCAGTAAAGTGACTTAAAGAGAAAGGCTCCAGCGAGAAGCGCAGCTCTGCGCCTTCCTCTTCGTCTGTAGACGCCGGAAAAATTAGGGGCGAAGGAGTAATAAACGGTGCCGTCGTTGGCTACTTCTAGCTTAGCGCCGGTTTCTCCGGCAATTTTATTGAGCCAGTAAGTAGCGCTATTAATAGATAGGCCAGAGCTTGTTGCTAACTCTGGGGCGGTGGTACGCAGGTTATTCTTGATAGCATCTAAGGCTTGGCGCTTGTCTGGCATCAAAAGCGAGTATTCTGGGTCTTCTGGATCCAGGCTACCCGCGGCTAATTGCGGTGGCTGGTGGGCTTCGTTGTGCTTGTCTTCTGTCAACTAGGTACCCTTATAGGTCATTGCTGTTTCTATATTCCCAGGCTGAGGGTTTTAATTTAGAAATGATCTGCAAGTTGGCTTATTTTTGTAGCGAAGACTCTATTGAACTTTAGCTAGTTCCGCGAGTTCTTTTCGCGCAGAAGAAAGTTGACTTTCGGTGCTGGTGTTTGTGTGGTTCTCGTTAGTCAAGGTTTGATTGATTGAGATTGATTCGCTGTATTTTTCTATTGCCTCTTTCCTTTGATTATCGTTGTTTAGAATACGTGCTTGGAACAATAAGATTTCGGCGAGTGAACACTTCCATCGATCACTGTGGGGCGTTTCGGTGTTGAGTTGCCGTCGTACGATATCCTCAAATCGTTTTGCTGCTGCTAGAGACTCGGTGTGATTCTTCCACTTGAGGTGCATGTTAGTTAAGTGCCTGATTTCATCACACTCAAGAGCCTTAAGCGGCTCGCATGGCAGATTGGCATTAGACTGTTGATATGCGCTGATGGAGCTTTCCTGAAGGGAAATGGCATTTGAATTTAAGCCAGCTGAGGCGAAGGCTTGGGCCGCGAAGTGGCTCGTATAGCCTTGTAAAATGAAGAAAATCGCGCGAAATGTGCCGCCAGAAATAGCGTACCATGCGAGTAGCAGGCAGCATATGAAGATAAGGGAGTAGGTGCCGAGCAGGGCCAGGAGGTTGCGTGTGTTTCTCAGGTTCATTTTCGGTTATAACCTTTTAACGCCTCCATCACTGCCTCGGCCTTGGTTGTTAAAGTTGAATTCAAAGCTCTCGACTGGCTTTGCTCCACTATGTAGCGGCCTGAATGGAGCTGCATTTGTTATCGCCTCTAGCGCTTTCTTGTCGGCTTCGGCGTTCCCGCTAGCTCCTGTTATGCGTAGATTTCTTACTTCTCCGTTCTGAATTACATCAAATCGGACTATGATCTTTGCTCCGTCTGCACTTCTGGCTGGCTGCCAGGCCCGAAATATTCGTCTTTCCATGTCGGCCATATATGGGCCTAGCATCTTTTCCCATATTGGGTCTATTGCTGTGGGAGATTTTGCCTGCCGCATTTGCTCCCTCCTTTGCCAAGGCGATGGCCTTTCCAGCTCTTCTTTCTTCCTAAGCTCGTCTGCTTTGCTTTGTGCTATATCTGCCTTATCGTTTCTGCCTAGTTTGCGCCAGAGGGCTGCCATGGTCTGCAACTCGCTTCTGTTTCTCGGGCTTTCTGCCGGTGCCTTTGCAAGCAGAGTCTCTGCGGCCTCTAAGTCTTTTGTGGCTTCTTGCGTCTGCCCAAGGTCAAGTTCTAACTCGGCATAAGCAATCAAGTCTCTCACTGAGCATCTTTCGTAGCGAATTTTTGGATCAAATTTTTTGGCTTGCCTGAGCATTTCAGCTGCATCTTTTTTCTTGTCGGTCATGACGTAAAGCTTCGCCAGGGCAAACATTGTCGTGGTGCGCTGTCTGTTGCTAGTGGACACGTCTAAGGCGAATATTTCGATTAGCTTCTTATAGGCTTCTTCAGCTTTATCGTAGTGCTTTTGTCTTACGTGAAATTGCGCTAGTTGTTCGAGTGCTCTCATTGCTGAGCTGCCGCATGGCGACTCGCTTTTTGCCAGTTCATAAGCTTGTTCGAGCAGAATTTGTGCCTGCTCATACTCTCGGCGCATTTCTAGCCGCCGTTCGTCTCCTTGCAGCTTAATAAGTTTCAGAGACATTTCTGTGCCGCTTTCGTGAACAGTTGGCAGCGTGGACACTCGATCGGCGTCTTCGTTTTTTCCTAGTTGCCTTAGTACGTCTGCATATTCGCCAATTTCGTATCGGCTCATCCGGCCATTGCCGTATAGTTCTTGTTTGATTTCAATGGCCTTTTTATATAGAGGTTCTGCTTTGTCTAATTTCCCCGCTTTCCGGTACAAGCGTCCAAGCTCCATCAATGTCAAGCCGATTTGAGCATTCTTTGGTGGTAGGTTTTTGTTCTGAATTGATAGTAGCTTTGTCACTAAGTCGATTGCCTTTTGGGCTTGATGTTTTTCCGCAATAAGATCTGCTGTGTCGTACAACCTCCTAATTGCCTCGTGTATATCAGAAGTTGAGTTGAGTGGTAGTTGTGCTTCATTGTGCAAATAGATGTTCAGAGTGTTTTCAGCAATGGCAATGGCCTTGTCGCTTTGCCCTTCGGCAGCATAGAAATTGGCTAATTCTATAAGGCTAATTGCTGCTTCATCACTATTCGGTCCGTAGACTGCCTTTGTTGCTTCCGCTGCTTCTTTGATGAGACGCTCTGCCTGACTGCTAAGCTTCAGCTTTACAAGCTCTGCCACGGCTGTGTTTTCCCTGTTCGTCAGCAATGTTCTGAACGTCTCTTGATGCTTGGTAAGATTTTTGTATAGTTGAATTGCCCGGCCTAGACTGGCCAAGGCCTTATCTGTTTGCTTCGCTCTCAGTTCCGTTATGGCTTTTTGCCGCCATATTTCGTAGGCATAGTAATTTCCTGACGCTTCAGCAAGCTCGGCCGCTTGCTGTTGTTTCGAAAGATATTCGTCAGTCTTCTCGGGATTGCCAACTGAGAGTTGGGCCAGCCTCATTGCTAGAGTCGCTCTCTCTTTACTTTCAGGAGGCAAGAGGAGCATTGCTCTTTCGTAGAGCTTTGCCGCTTCTTGTCTCTTGTTGGCCGTTAAGCTTTCAGCTAGCTTCGAGAGTATCTCCAGCATCTCTATTTCTGGTAGGTCTTTTGACTTGTCAGCCGCAATAAGTGCCTTGGTAAGAAGTTGCTGCTTCAGGTCTGCGGTGCTCGGGTCTAGTTGAACGTGCATGAGATCATAGTATTTTTGTGCCTGCACGTATTGGCGCGCCGCATCTAGGTAAGCCCCGCGTGAGTAATTATTGTCTGCTGAAATAACCAGCAGTTTGGTTGGTGGTGCCGTCTTATATTGAGCAAGGGCGGCGTTCAAGAGCTGTTGCTCCAAGCGATTATTCTGTATTTGTAATTCAGCTAGTTTCCATTGATATAGCCCCGGTACAAAAACTTTGACATGGGCATTCGAATTATTTGAACGATTTGAATTATTTGAACAAGTAACTTTATTAATTGCCTCGTTCAATAGATTTTCAGACTCTTTGATTTGTCCTTGATTTAAGTATGTCTTGGCCAGTAGCGCAATTTTTAAAACTGTTGGTGCCCCGAGATTTTGACTGCCTGACAAAAGTTTGGCCAGGTAGGTTTTGATCTTAGCTGAATCACCAAGATTGAGATGATTGATGGCCAAGTCACCTAGAAGTGCAGGCGAAGTATTGGAGCTATTGTCTTCACTTAAATGGTCACCGCTTTGGCCGAGCGAGTAGGCGCGTTCTAGAAGGCTAGCTGCGCGCTTGTAATCGCCGTTGAATGAATAGGCCATAGCCCAGCGGCGAAGATTTTCTCCGCTAGCTGGTGTCGTTGGAACAGATGAATCAACACCCGGAGCTACTGTCATGTTTGTACGCGAACTTCCATGTGGATCGGCTATTCGTGCCTCTTCAAGTGCCTTCTCAAGTTCGCTCCAACATTCGTCTTTGTTAAGCTTGAGTTGCTCGGCAGATAACGCTCTTTCTGTCAATAATGCAAGAACTACTGCTTGAACCTCGCCGCTCTTTTTTGTGGCAATTCTAATTTGTTCGCTAAGCTTATTTGCTTCTTCATAGTTGTTTTGATCAATGTAGAGGCTGTTGAAGTAAGTTAAGGCGTTGATGAATTGCTGACGCTGCCTTTCTCTATTCGTGCTAGCGCATGCATCATCGTATGCTTTGAGAAGCATAGCCGTGGCACTTCGGCTTGCGGCGGTGTCTTTTGCTTGAATAGATTTGTATGCTGAAAGCATGATTTTGCGATCTCGTTTCTCTATCATCTCCTTTGTTTCAGTTTCTGGGAGTGTGTCTAGCGCTTTTGCTCTAGCTCTTGCCTTTTCTGCTTCAGCAGTTTTACCCATGGTCTGATATGAACTTGCCAGCTCTAATAGTGGTGCGCGCAAGTAACCAGATTCTAGTCCTAAGGCTCTTTCTATTCTTTTCACTGCCCCTTCTTGATTAGCAACTGCAGCGTCGGTCTCGCCTTTTTTGAACAGACTTTCGCCCAGTTTGCGCTCTATTTCGCTAGCTGTCTTGCTGTCTCCTGGTAACCGTTCTAGGTCGTTCTGTTGATCAATGCTGAGCTTTTCGTTGTAATAGTCAAGGACTTTTTGTAGTGTCTTGATTGCCTTGTCGTATTCTTTTGCATTTTCTTGAAGACTGGCGAGTTTGTATGAGGTTCTGATGAAATAGACTTTTGCATTGGGGCTGAGTTTTTCAATGTCGTTTTTCTCGTTACTACTGATAAGCTCTGTGTAGATTGCCTTTGCTTTGTCTGCTTTGCCGTACGTGGCATAGAAGTCTGCTGCTAGTTCGAGATCTCTATCTGTGCAAATCTCCTTAGGCAGTTTCAGTATTCGTTCTTGAAGCAATTCTGCTTCGGCCGTGCGGTTTTGTAGCACCAATAAGTTTGCGTATGCTCTATAAATAAATTGCGGGGCAGAAGTAGAGGTTTCTGCCGTTTCGACAAGCTTCTTGAATACGGCTTCGGCGTCTTGGTAACGCTCAGTATCTTGCAAGAACTTAGCAAAGTGAAGCACGATGCCTTGATAGAAGAATCCGATTGTTTTGAGTTGACTTATTGCAGTGACTGCTCTGCTTATCGCTTCGTCTGCCTGCGAGAAGCGTCCAACTCTATCGTAGTGCTGTGCTGCATCCATAAGCGTGACAGTGGCTGTGGTCGAGTCTTTATCAAACCATTGGGTGGAGAGACCTACTGATGCAGTAAAAGCCCCCGTGCTGAGAGGCTCTAGTCCGGCTGACCCTGCGGAGTGAGCTGCGTGCAAGTAGTCTCTTGGTAGATCATCAGCATCATAAGTATCTAGTAAATCTAGGGCTGATCGCAGTGCGTGTAGACTTTGGCCGTTCCATGCTTGAGCCGCCGCTTGTGTTGCTTTCCTTTCGAGAATTACGGTCAGGTGGTGCCCATGGATACTGACCAGCTCAAACTTCACTTGGCTGCCAATAGGGCCTCGTGTCAGTTCCTTAACCTTGGTAAGAGTCAACCCCTTAGTTTGCTGCCCATCGATAGTTGTAATTCTAGCCGACGAGTCTAGACCAGATGGTAGGCCTTTCGGTTCATCCTTGAAGTGAAAACCGAAGTTTGGCCTTTCAACGATGCGAAATTCTATGTCGCCTTGCTCTGGTATTTTGCTGTTGCTAGTTGCCATTGTCTGGTTCTGCCCACTTGAAGTATTCGCTTCAGCTTGCTCTGTTCCCGTTGTTGAGTTATAGCCAAACAGTGAAAGGAGCAGAAGCATTGAAAATGGAATATGGTTCTTAAACTGCACTTAGCGTCTCTGGCGGCATTGGGGCTTTTTATGGAGTGTGAGCAAATCAATTATTGTGATGCCGCTGGCTTCGTGCCCGAGCGATTTGTATTATAGTGCGCCAGCGGTTACGCAGCGATTCTACCTCAGCGTCTTCACCTAACTGTTTTTGTACTGCCATAAGCTTGTCGATGTCAGTTAACAGCATTGTGTCATCGCTTCCATATCTGCGTTCTATTTCAGCTAAGTGTGATTTGTAGAGCTTCGCAAGCTTTGCATACTCAAATCGCTTTTGGTAGAGAGATTCAAGACTGTCAACTGTTGCTTCGTGAAGCCCCTCTGCATTGCCAGATGCTGGGTACAGATGAGCCTTTTCTTCTTTGGCCAGCAGTTTCTCGTATGTCTCTATGGCCTTGCCATAGAGATGCTCGCTTTCGTATCTCTGAGCAAGTTTTCTCAAGCTCCTCAGCAATTCTGGATCATTGGGCTTGAGTACTATTGATTGTCTTGCCAGTGTAAGTCTGTCGTGTAGGTCTGTGGTCTGAAATATAAATGCAGCAAAGGCAAAGAAGACAAAGAGGAAAATGGAGAGTCTCCCAAGTAGGATGTTGGTTTTAAGTCTTATCTGCGCAGATTTTTTCTCTATTGGGTCATTTTGATGGCTAAGGGGGACCCTCATCAATCCCTCGGAATTTGGTTCTTGTTTGTCATCTGGCATGGGCAGAAGACCCGTCTTGCTCTTGCTTGTATTTCTGAATAAGCACTTGGGAGCGCTCGTAGAGTCGTTCGGCCTCTGGCAACCTATCTAATTGTGTGTTTAGAGCCGCTAGCTGACTGATTACGGGAATCAACAGTGTGCTATCCGAGCCAAATTTGCGCTCGCTTTCTGCTAGCAAATCTTGGTACGCAGTCAGTCTTCTTGCATCACGAATAGCGTTGGCCTCGATGTCGTTTGACGAAGTTGAGTTTTCTGCTGAACGCAGTAGCGCTTGCCGGGCTAATGTCTGCTGCGTGTGCGTTTCGCTGCGCTGCATCGCCAGAACACCAAGGCCGGAGAACAGGCACAGTCCGAGAAAGCAACTTTGAATTTGTCTGTAAGTGTCAAGCTGAAGCTCTGCGGTGGCTTTTTCTATTGTGCCGTTATTAAAGGCGCTTTCCACCTTTATGAATTTGGTTTCGAGGGCCTGTTTGTCATCTGCCATGTGGTCGACCCTGTGAGCTTTATCTTTTGATCTTACCAGGCTCAGCTTTGGAGGGGGAGGATGGTTAATTGCGGTCTTGCGCTGCTGTGTGGCCGAGTCGATTATAATCCAGAGAGGTCAGTATAAAGTCGTCGGGTATTGGCGGGAACTCTTGGAATGAAGCCCTGATTTTATCGCCGAGTAATCAGATAGGCCGTCAGGTGTCGAGGATTGAATTTGCCATCCCTTCGAAGAATATTAAAGTGGAGCCTCTTCTCGACTCTTGGCCTTGCTGCTTTGATCGGCGGTACGGTATTGACTATAGAGCTTCTCGATCCGGTAATGCGACACATTCTCTATGACATTAAGTATGGTTACTCTGAACCTCTTGAGTCTCGGATTAGGCAGTGGGACGAGGTCTTCGCTTTGCGTGCAGAGACTCGTTCGGCTGAGACTATGGCAGACTATACGAATGCAATTGGCTATACATACGTGGATGAGTATGGCCATGACGATACCGATTGCAATCGTATGTTTCTTGCTCGTTGGTGTTTCCAGAGAACGGCCGAGTACGCTGCACTTACCCCTCCGTCAGAGAAGCGCAGCAATCAATTAGCTTTTGCTAGTTCTTTTCTTAAGCAGGTGAATGAGGCGATTAAGGAGAAGAATTTGGAGCGACGCAAGCACTAACCTTTGCTCTTTGCCTATTGTTGCTGCAAAGTTGTTGCTGATTCATCGGTTGAGGTCGCACGCATGGACCTAGTTTTTGTAGGCTACTATGGAAGTTATGGCCGAGAACTCGCTAAATAATCCATCGTTTTATGTTTGGGAGCCTGGTGTCGGGGCGTCCGAAGCCGCGCTTCTTCGTTTAAAAGAGCTAGCCCCTCTTCTGACAGTACCTCCCGGCGAGGCGTGGTTCATGAGCCCGCAGCGAAGAATGTACACTGAGTTTATTGATCAGCCAAGTTCAACGATACCCGGGTCGCCACTTCGTCACTTCCTTTTTGAAGCGACGACCGGAGTAGTGGCTTTTCACGATATGACTGAAGAGGTGGAGAGCTGGCGTGGTTGGTTTAGGCATTTGCTACCGGGCTTGATTGCTAGAGGTGATGAGAGGTACGCATTCCATTTCTTAATTGAGCCAGTTTTGACTGCGTTCTTTCGGTTCTATTGTCAGGGCTTTGAGCGGGAGTACGAGGGATTTCGTCGCGATGTGCTGGAAACCTTAGGTAAGGCCATTATGATGTCCTCACTCTGGGAGGAAGATGGTGAAAGTATTTGTGCGCAATATCAAGACTGGCAGACGCATGGTTCTCTTTGGCCCTCATGTAGCGGAGCCATAAGTGCTTCTTTGTTTTTCTGCTTGACCTACCTTGAAAAGGAAGAAATCGCTGTTTGGGTGGAATCAATTGTCGCTATCAAATCAGCCTATTTTCAGGCGCATCTATTAGCTTGGCTTGCAGGCTCATATGAAATTCTAACCTCAGAGATGCCTCATTTCAAAGATATTGAGAAGGCAACCATCAATATAAAGTGGCTTCATTCGTGGACACTGGAAAAAGCAGCGCCACTGATACCGGTGGCAAATACTCGTGAGTTTTTGAAGGCACTGCGGCGTGTACTTACACTCGATACTTTATATGCTTGGCTTGATAATATCTCTCGCTACAGCGAACTTTCAGAGCCGCTAGCGTCGGCTAGAATTGCAGAAATTGTTGCGGATGCGGTCCTGGCGGGCTAGCAATAGTCGCTGCTCCCTCAGGACTCTCGTACTTCTTTTTGTTTTCTTCGACGTTGTGATTCTCTTGAAGGCTCCGGCCCAACTCCATTTCAGCGGCTTCATATGCTTTTAGGAATTTGTTTTGCACTTGCCTCTAAGCGACTGCTGACTGTCCTCATTTCTTCTATTCTAGGCGGTTTGCCTGAGACGGCCATATCTCGGCTCCGAGGCTCTGGCTTAGCCAGTAACTTAGATTTTTGCTAAGTTACTGGCTAAATCTATGCTATATTCAATCTAGTAGTTTAGGAGAAATCTAAGTTACTGGAGAAAAGTATGTCTAAGGTGAATATATTTCAGTTGCGTAAGGCAATCGGACGAGAAGAGTTCGATCACATTGCACTGACGTCAGCTTTGTCTTCTTATCTTGCTGTTGACCAGAAAATAAACGAATTGCTGAAGGCCGGCACCATATGTCGGGTGAAGAAAGGCCTATATGTTTTTGGTCCTGAATCTCGGCAAGCTCCCATCTGTAAGGAGAGCTTTGCTAATTTGATCTTTGGCCCTTCATGTATTTCGCTGGAGTACGCGCTGTCGTTTCATGGCTTGATTCCCGAACGTGTAGAGACGATCACCAGTGTGACACCCAAAAGAGACAAAGAGTTCAACACTCCTATTGGTCGATTTACTTATAGATATCTGAATGCAGCGAAATATCCGCACGGAATCGAACAGCAGTGGATTGACCGCCAGCATCCTATTCTTATTGCGTCACCCGAGAAGGCGCTTTGCGATTATGTCGTATTGAACGACGTTCCGGCATTCAACAATCCAAGTTCAACTAAAGATTTCCTGCGGGACGATTTGCGTATCGATCAAGAAGACTGGGGGCGCTTCGACGTCAAGAAATTGCTGCGTCTAAACCAGCACTACAAGAGCCAGACAATCGCCCGCATAATGGAGGTTCTATGAATTCTGTAGTCGAATCAATGCTTGTGCGATACAAATGTGAAACGCGAGTTGATTATGAGAATGCATTGAAAGAAATCATTCAGGAGGTTGCTTTGCTTGCCCTATGGCGGGCAAAGTTCTTTCAGCAAGCGGCTTTCTATGGTGGAACTGCCTTGCGCATACTCTACGGGCTTGACCGCTTCTCTGAAGACATTGACTTCTCATTGTTGAAACCTAGCCGCGACTTTGACCTGGCACCATATTTGGTTGCCATTGAAGCTGAGCTTAACAGCATGGATTTTAACGTCGATATTGCTAAGATTTACAAGAGTGTCGACACACCTATTGAGTCTGCCTTTATCAAGGCAGGTACGAAAGAGCACCTACTAAGAATTGAAGTGCCTGGCAAAATAGCTGAGCGAATTGGTAGAACGGATCAGCTAAAAATCAAGCTTGAGGTCGACACAGATCCACCTGGTGGATTCGAGACAGAAGCAATGACTCTGCTGCAGCCAATGGCATTTTATGTAAATACCTACAAACAGCCAGATCTATTCGCCGGAAAGATTCACGCCATACTGCAAAGAGCATGGAAGGGTGGGCGAATTAAGGGGCGTGACTATTATGATTTTGTTTGGTACCTGGGGCGCAGCACCCCTGTTCATTTGAGTCACCTAGAGCAAAGGCTACGGCAAACTGGAGGGTGGACAAATGAAGAACCAATGACTCAGGCAGATCTTAAGGACCTCTTGGATGAGAAGTTTTTGCAAATTGATTTTGAACTGGCAAAGAACGACGTGCTTCCGTTTCTCAAAGACCCAGCCGCTGTAGACCTCTGGTCGAAGGAATTTTTTCTCTCGCTCTTGCCGCGACTTAAAGTTTGTTGATTTGGATGATAGGTCGACGCATTTGTATTACGGCCGCTTCACGCTGACAGGTTTGCTCTGCGCTGCGCGGGCAACACGCATGCTCTTAGCCATATTGTCTAGAGCGGTGTGCATTGCTGGTGTGTCATCTAGGCGCAAACATTCATCGGCAATTTTTTGCGCTTCCACCTCTTTGTTTGCACCAATGTAGGCTCCATAAACTAAAAGAATCATACTGGGAAGTGGATCGAAATCTTTAGAAACTTCTGTGTCAGGGCGCGGTTTTTTCATAGCCTCGGCGACCTTGTGATACTCGGCGATTTTTGCTAGCGGGTTTGGATACAAGAATTTTGTCGCGTCAGTCCATCTGCAGTTGGAGAACAAAACTGGTTCAAGTAGAGAACTATTTTTTGTTATGGTTTCAAGCTTCTTCGCATCGATCTTGGCGTTGTCGAACCAGCTCAATGTGCGGGCATTGTCATCGAGTATGCCGTTTAGGATGATCCAATCAGATCTGTTGTCTGCCTTATCAGCAGCATCTCTCAATTCTACCCACTTAGTTTTAGCTGCTGGATGCTTCGCACAGAGCTGCTTCATCTCAATTGGCAGCATCCTCATTCGGATGTCGCCAAATGTTGAATCGCTTTTTTCGATGTGAGTCCAGAGCCAGACGTATTCATCAAGTGCTTCAGCATTTTTTTGCGACATCATTAGCTGCCGTGCCTCAGAAACTTTTGCCCAGATGGCATTGTCGTCAGTGGTGGCTTTCACTTTCTCAAGCTCTTCGCCGGACTTTCCGCCCTGTGCTCCTTTCAGCCAGCGCAGCAGCTCCGATGCATTCATATAACCTACTTGTCGGCCAAGTTCACTGCTTCCCTCGCTAGAGAACAAAACTAGCGTCGGCATTGCGCTGACTTTCAAGGATGAGGTTGTCTTCTTGTCATCGTCTACATCAATTTGAATGGCAATGGCGTTTTCTTTGATCCACTCTTGCAATGCATCGTCAGTCCATGTGGATGATTCCATCTTTTTACAAGGCGGGCACCATGATGCAGTGAAGTCAATCAATAGGGGTTTGTGCTCTTGCTCAGCTTTCTGCTTTGCCTGTGCATATGAGTATTGCGTAAAGATTTCTGCGCGGGAAAAAGCTGCTGTGGCACAAGAAAGAACTAGAACCACAGAACACAGAACTGAATATTGCGGTAGTGAACTCACTGGAATTGTCCCTCATTTACTTCCATCCCCAGGAGCCTGGCGAAGTGCGGGCTCAGCAAAGGCGTGGTCGGAGTTAATTATCTCACCTGCTGTCGCCTACAGAGAGTAAAAACAATTTGGCAGCGGAGATTAACTTTCACGAGAGTTTCACATCTGGGTTGATACAGTCTGGCTACTTAGTCGAAGTGTCAGTTCTGCATACTGCTGTTCTGAATTTTGCCTAGTCCCCGAATATTACCAACGCAAGTACAATTATTTATGACTAAAAGCAGTGCGGAAGCCTCTCATTGCGAGGCTCAGCCGTGGAAAGAAACGCGAGAAAATTTTTCACCCACCCAGCCATCTGAGTGGAGTGACATATCTCGGCAGTGTCTTGATGTTAGTTCTAACTGGCACGCAGCCAGGAGTAGTCGCGCTGGTAGCGATCCTACCTTAGATAAGGCAGCGCTTTCTAATGGTGTTTTACAGTTTGGATCGATTGATGAATTGACAGGTAATAAGGCTAAGGCCGCCGATTCTACTGTGATTGCGCCAGTAGCCGACAAGACTCCCGACAAGACTACAGACAAGCCTACCGACAAGGCCGGCGACAAGACTCCCGATAAGACTACAGACAAGCCTACCGACAAGCCTACCGACAAGACTCCTGAAGACAAAGCGGCAACGTTGTTCAACAAGGATGCCACTGCTGAGCAGAAGCTCGCTACTGTTCGTGAATTGGCCAATGCCGGCACCACAAGTCTGAGCTATCGTGACAGTTCCGGTGCTGAGCGCAAGCTAAGACTGGAGGTAGAAGGGGCTGGCGATAGGCAAATGGTTCACTTATTTGATAGCGGGGCCGATGGCCGTGAGAAAATCGCGCTAAGAGGTATTTCTAAGGCAGATGGTACTTTCGAAAAGCAGCGAGATCAACAGGGTAATTTTGTCGACTATGAGGGGAAAGGCTACTCGCAGCTTGCTTCCGCTAGACCAGATGCATTCAGAGCCGATGTGCCTAGTAAAGAGAAACCAGCACAGACTGTGGTACCCGAAGGTGAGCGGCTACCCCAGCCACGAAAGTCTACAGATGCAGCCCCTGATGCTAGAGACGCCACTTCACAGAGATATCCAGCAGGTACAATAGATAGATCGCAGTTTGATTCGCAGTTGAAAGATCCGAGAGTTATGGCCGCTTTTGCTGGCCGAATGCATTCTGAAGTGGGCTCTCAAGGACCGGCTGCGCAATTAGCCTTTGCCGAAGAAGTTATGAATAGAGCGGCCTCTCGCAACCAGACAGTGATGCAAGCTCTAACTGGTAGTTACTATCCTACTCATAATCCGGGCTGGTCAAACAATCCTAAATATGCTGAAGCTATTAATAAAGCCTGGAAAGAAGGTACTGACACTATCCATGGTGCCACTGGTAATGCTTCTGGAAAAGTTGGATTTGGCGTTAAAGGTGGCCATTATGATGCAAATCGTCAATGGGTTTCGCCCAATCAAACCGTCCGTATAAACGGTGAGCGATTTGGTTATGAGCAAGTGGACCTTAATAAAGGCTGGATGAAGAAATATCAGCAGCTTAAATTTGGTCGTGGACAGGTGTGAGTAGATTGTCGCCTGGCTGGTGAAAGCGCTGAGGCTTAACTTCGGGCCGACGATCTCACGTGATTTATCTTTGACTCTGACTCCGGCACATGCGAAAATCTGAGGGTTTCAATAGTAAACCTCGGGCAAGTTGATGACGATAGAAATCCCCTTGAATTCGCCGAAACCAAATACCCAAGGACTTGCTGATCTGGAAGCGACAGTTCTCAGAGACCTTGAACTGACTGATTACCCTCTGAGGCAATGGCTCCCAGAGCGGACGACCAAGGATGGGCGCAATATTCTCGATGTGCTAATCATCGGGGGCGGTCAGGGAGGTCTCTGTTGCGCTTTTGCACTTCTCCGCGAGAAGGTTAGCAATATCCTGGTAATTGACGAGAACAATGAGGGGCTCGAAGGTCCGTGGCTCAGCTTTGCGCGCATGCATACATTGAGGACCCCAAAGTATGTCACTGGTCCAGATCTCGGGCTGCCAAGCCTAACTTTGCGGGCCTGGTATGAAGCGCAGTTCGGTGCTGAAGGCTGGAAGAAGCTGAGTTTATTGCCAAAGCAGCAGTGGGCGGAATATCTGCTTTGGTATCGTAAACTTCTTAAATTGCCGGTCCAAAACCAGACCCGCGCCGGAGCAATTGAATGGTGTATTGAGAACCAGTGCTTTTTGGTCCCTGTCTCCTCGCCGGATGGAGCAAGTCATATCCTGGCGCGCAAGGTAGTTCTTTCGACGGGTATCGATGGCTGTGGTCGATGGGAGATTCCTTCGATTATCTCCAATACTTTACCGAAAACGCGTTATGCTCACACGAGAGAAGACATTGATTTTGCTGCACTTAAAGGCAAACGCATCGCAGTGTTGGGAGCCGGTGCCTCGGCCTTTGACAATGCTTCTGTGGCGTTGGAGTCAGGCGCGAGCGCAGTCCACCTCTTCTACAGGCGAAAGGATTTGCCGTGCATTAATCCATACCGTTGGGCCGAATTTGTCGGATTTCTAAAGCATCACGGTGATCTTCCTGATGATCTGAAATACAGATTCATAGCTCAGATAGTTCAGATGGGTCAGCTGCCTCCGCCTGATACTTTTGAGCGGGCGACCAGCCATTCAAACTTCACCTTGCATAGCGGCAGCAGGTGGGAGTCCATCTCGTATGCGAATGATCGAGTGTGCATTGCGACCAGTGAAGAGAAGTTTGATGTGGATTTCGTGATTATCGGCACCGGATTTGTTACCGATCTCTCGCTGCGTCCGGAGCTTGCCAACATGGTTGACAAAATTGCTCTTTGGAGCGATCGATTCACACCACCAGACGACATTAAAATGGACGATTTATTGCGACATCCGTACCTCGGTCCGGGTTTCGAGTTCACTGAGAAAACGCCAGGCGAGGCACCATATCTCAAGCATCTCTACTGCTACTCCTTTGGTGCTTGGCTCAGTTTGGGCTTTGGTGGAGCAAGTATATCGGGCATGAAATATAGCATTCCTAAGCTGGCCTATGCCATCACCCGTGATATCTATAGCGAGTATGCCCACGAGTTTCTTCAATCGCTACGAGACTATGATCTACAAGAGTTTTAATTGCGGCGTGTTGCTGAGTGTGTGTGCGAGGTTGTTCGTGCGGTCGCTGCACCGAATTTCAAGCTTTCAATCTCACGACTGGCTATTGCGTGACCGATGAAGTTTCAGAAGCTCCACACCGACCAGAGGAATGCTGGAAAGAAGCACGAGAACTCCATAGTGAGATAAAGAAACGGCAGTGGTTCTCATAATGTCTGAGAAGAAAGGAATGTGATGACTGAATATCTGAACTGCAAAGGAGGCAGCGACGATGGCTACCAGTGCGAGATTAGATGATAGGCTAATCTTCCAGACTGGTTTAGACTCACTGCGCGCACCAAATGATCTCAATAATTCCGCAAACACAAGAGTGGCAAACGCCGTGGTTCTAGCGACTTCCACCGATTCGTATTTCAGTGTAAATACATAAACTCCAAACGATACAGCAGCTGTAAGAAATCCGGTAAATATCATCATTGTAAGAAACTGGCGGTCCATGAGTTTTGCATCCATGCGTCGCGGCGGCACTTTCATGACATCAGGATCTACCGGATCTGCGGCCAGGCAGAGTGCGGGCAAGCCGTCAGTGACTAGATTTATCCACAGAAGGTGTATGGGCAAGAGTGGAATAGGCAGCGCCAAAATAATGCATGTCGTCATGAAGATCAGTTCGCCGGTGTTTCCTGCCAGCAAATACTGAAGAGTTTTTCGTATGTTTTGATATACGCCTCTTCCTTCTTGTGCGGCCGCTACGATTGAGGCAAAATTGTCGTCTGTGATTACCATGGCTGAGGCTTGCTTGGTTACTTCTGTGCCAGCCTTGCCCATAGCGATGCCAATGTCCGCTGCTTTAATAGCAGGGGCATCATTCACCCCATCTCCAGTCATGGCCACAACTGCACCACTGTGTTTCCAGGCACGAATAATGCGAATTTTGTGCTCGGCCGTAACTCGTGCGTAGACTGGAATATTGCTCACCTTGGTGCGAAGATCAGCGTCAGACATCTTGTCTAAGTCGGCACCAGTAACAACCTTCTCGTCGGCAAGAGCAATTTCCAGCTCCCGAGCAATTGCATAGGCTGTGTTAGGATGATCACCTGTAATCATTACCACCTTAATGCCAGCCGAATGACAGCTTGCAATCGCCGTCTTCGCTTCTGCACGTGGCGGATCGTACATTCCAGCCAATCCAACGAAAGTAAGATCTTTCTCCACGATTTCTTGGGTTAGATTCGCAGTCGAATCTATTTCTCGGTACGCACAAGCAAGAACCCTGAGTGCAGAATCGGCCAGTTGAGTGTTCTGTTTGAGAATTGTTCGTTTGGCGTCTTCGGTAAGTGGAACGACACCTGTCAAAGACTGCATATTTGAACAAAGCTCCAATACCACATCTGGTGCTCCTACTACGAATGCGCGCCACTTTTGGGGAGCAATTTCTCGAATTGAGGTGGCTCGTTTGCGGTCAGAGCTGAAGGGAAAGTCAGAAACTTTGTGGAGTTGTTGTTCATTGATCTGCTCTTCGGTTATGCCAAGTTTGCGGCTAGCAACCAGAAGAGCCGCCTCTGTTGGATCTCCAATTGCGTTCCACTGATCTGATTCATGAACTATATGAGCGCGATTGCAAAAAGCCATGATCGTTGCAAAAAGCTGAAGCGAAGATGAAGACGATGCGTCAGGAGCATGAGTGTCCAGTAGTATAGACCCGGCGGGATCATAGCCTGCGCCGGTGACTTCGTATGTGCGCTCGGCGACATAAATCTTGCGGACAGTCATCTGTCCTGCGGTGAGTGTGCCGGTTTTGTCTGTACAAATGACATTGGTTGATCCCATTGTCTCAACCGAAGGCAGCCTGCGAACGAGAGCGTTCCGTCGAGCCATTCGTCTAACACCCAAGGCCAGGGCGACGGTAACTACAGCCGGTAGCCCCTCTGGAACCGCTGCTACTGCGAGGCTTACTGAGGTGAGGAAAAGTTCAAGAATGCTCATCCCGCGCCAAAGCCCGAGAAGGAACAGAAGTACAACAATGGCTAAAGAGGCAAGTGCAAGTGATTTCCCAACGCTCTGCAAACGCTTTTGAAGCGGAGTCTCTTGGTCGGCACCGGCCTCGTGAATGAGTCCGGCAATGTGGCCCATTTCCGTTCTCATGGCGGTGGCGACGACTACAGCAGCGGCAGTCCCGGTTGCGACGCTTGTTCCCATGTAGAGCATGTTCAAGCGATCTCCGAGCGGTAGATCTGTTTGCTTCATGTCGGCTGCTTGTTTTTCAACAGCAACCGATTCACCTGTGAGAACTGATTCGATGCATCGAAAATCAGCCGCCTCGATTATGCGTGAATCAGCGCTGACCAAGTCACCTGGTTCCAGTTCGATGACATCGCCCTGCACAATAGAGGTAGCCGGAACGGAGACCAGATTATTGTCACGGCGCACCTTGGCCTGAGGCGCGGTCAGTTTTTTTAGAGCCTCAATCGATTTTTCTGCTGTGTATTCCTGTTGAAAGCCGATGACGGCATTGAGGACGACGATCGTTAAAATAGCTATGCAGTCCAGCCATTCGCCCAATACTCCGGAGATTATTCCTGCAACTATGAGGATCCAAACAATCAAACTTTTGAATTGTGCAAGAAACACAATCAAAGGATTGATTTGTTTAACGTCTTCAAGTTCATTCGGTCCATGCTCGGCAAGGCGTTTGGCTGCTTCCGCCTGTGATAAACCAGCGAACTGGGAGCTTACCTTATCCAGCGTTTCCGTTAAACTAACGGTGTGCCACGGTATCGCTGGTAGTGTAGAAACTGGTGTAGGAACTGGTGTAGGAACTGGTGTCGCGCTGTGGGTCATAGGGTACTCCTGAGGCCCTGCTCGACGCCATTTCCGGCGACAAGTTCCCGACTCTTTAAGTGTGCAGCACGAACGTCCGTCAGCGGAGCCTTGCTCTTCTGTCAAGTGTTGCGGCCGGTCCACAAGGCCCCGTGACTGCACAAAACTTGCACACAAGTTGTCATTGGATCTATTAACATCTATATGTAGGTGTATACGTGTAACCATCCTTTTCAGGAGGCGGTTCGGTGGTTAATAAACCAAAATCGATACCTTCAAGTCGTAAGTTGCTCCGAGAGCGGCTTAAAGGTATCACTGCGATCGAGCTAGCTGC
>Ga0172380_10000491_pt1 | contig 77572 bp, 63 predicted proteins | sample Leawe162metaG_FD_119747 | JGI IMG/M metagenome (GOLD analysis project Ga0172380, IMG submission 119747) | Leachate microbial communities from a municipal landfill in Southern Ontario, Canada - Leachate well 162 metaG | ecosystem: Engineered > Solid waste > Landfill > Unclassified | place... | reverse complement strand
GGAAAGTTTTAAAAGTTGCGAGTTGCAAGTTCTTGCTGCGCAATTCAGAGTTGCAAGTTCTGGGTGCTTATGGTAATAAATATTAAAACGAAGGGATTCTCGGTTGAGGCTCTCTTTTTTTGTTTTGGAAAGTTTTAAAAGTTGCGAGTTCTTGCTGCGCAATTCAGAGTTGCAAGTTCTGGGTGCTTAGGCGAAATATAAAATGAATGGAACGCTACAACGAAGCCGTTCTACCCACAATTTAGAAAAAATGGATCAGCGCACAGAACTAGCCACTTTGAATTTTTCAATTTGTTGAAAAAGAACTTGCAACTTGCAACTGCGCGAAGCGCCCTTAAAACTTAAAGGTAAAACCACCCAAAACTTGGAAGCCTTGCACCGGATAGCTGTACCATCTTGCATAGCGTTGCGCAGCAAAATTGTTCATTTGGAAATATACCGAAATGCGGTTGTTGTACAAATACTCCAAACTTAAGTTGGCATCCCCGACAAAACCAAGACTTTTAAAATACTGGTTGTTTTCCAATTGAACATCCGTTCCTGGGGCATAGACCATGGCTCTTCTGCCGCCCAGCAACAGCAAATCTACTTGTGCTACGAGTTTATCGTACAAATTGTATTTGCCACGTAGAATCAATTCCCATGTCGGTAAATTCCACGCGTAGCTGTTGTTGAGCAACGCATATGAATTGTATCTTCCAATCACATCAATTTTCAATTTTTCCTTTAACTGAAAGTAAATAGATCCTTCAATGGTCGCTTGATTCAGCGTGTCGTAAATCACTTTGAACTGATTCCCTCGAATATGCAAGGTATCGGTGACAAACAGCGCTTTATTTTTCACATGTTGGTAACTAGCGCTCACGTTAAATCCTATGCGTCTTGAAATTGTACCGCGGATACCACCATAAAAATCAATGGCTTGGTGTTCATTTTTAATTTCAATGTTGGGTAAAATAAATTCGTTCAGCGAGCTCAAAGTTTTAAAGCTTTTCTGTTTCAGTCCACCTTTCACTCCAACATACGGAATGAAGATATCGTTGAACAAAGAGTATTTTGCTTCGGCAATTGGGTAAATATACGCTTTGGTTGTCTTGCCACCATCGATTGTAAAGTCGATTCCTACCGTCGCTTTCAGTCGATTGTTGTAGGCATAGGTCGTAATATTCGGTCGCAAACTGAAAACGGTATTGTCTCGGAATAAGCCTGAATCTGCAGGTGTAATGTATTTCCCCACTTCGCCATAGCGATAACCGTTGTAATGCAAGGAAACATCTGCTGCAAAAATATCTTTGCCCATTTTGTACCAAGCTCCACCATCTATTCCAAAATAATTTTCTTTTGCTCTCCAATTGGCCAAAGAATCCACCGTTGATTTTTGACTGTTGTAATTGTTGTAGGTAATTCCCACTTTGTAATTCAAATTCCCGCTGTCCTTGGCATGCGACAAAAACTGAGTCGTGAATCCAATATCGGAATACCGTTGACGAATGCTATCTTTAGCGATGGAATCATTCGCAAAACCGTAATAATGCAAACCTTGACTTCCCATGTGGAAAGCCCCGTTCAACGTATAATTGTTCTCTAAAATAGAGCCGAAAATTTCTCCTTTGGTGCGGTCAAATTGAGCAGGCGCATACTCTTTGATGTTACCGAACGAACTCAAATGTTTCACATTTACCCCATAATGGTAACGACGAGAGCGTGTATTGTTGAAATAAATTTCGCCCAACGGCATGAATTCAGTTCCCACTCCTACTTTTACATACGAATGATACAATTGCGGCAATTTGTCCACAATCTTGACAGATGCCGGGTCAATTTTTTGCAATTCGATAGAAGTTGGTTGTAACAAACTCAATCGTGGATAATCCACGACAGGCGTGGGCAAAACCGTATCGATAATGCGCGGAGCTACCGCCAATCGATTGGCGATTTCCACTTCACGATTCCCTTTGACCAAAATTGTTACATCTTCTTGTGCAAAAAGTCCCAATGCACAAAATACAGCAAAAATCGCTAGTACATATTTCTTTTTAGTTGCCACCATTCAATTCAATTATTGGTTTGTTTTGTGGATCAATATTTTTTTCCGGGTTTTTCAACACCATCAATTCCGCCCAGAGCACATCGGCTTCATCTAAAATTCCATCATCCGAAACTGGGTAGTTGTCCATTACCGATTTTAAGGTCTGTTCTGCTTGCACCAAATCCGGTTTCACCATCAATATTTTGGTTTCCAACAGCAAGGCTTTCGCTACCCAGTAATTGTAAATCGGTTTCATTTTTTGAATCGCTCGAATTTCCTTGTCAGAATTGGTAAAATCATTTTGTTGGAAATACAATTCCGCTATGGTGTATTTCGCTTCGGCTCCCATAATGGTCGTTGTATTTTTCGAAATCCACGTCAAAGAAGGCAAAGCTCCAGCAAAATCATGCAAACGATACAGCGACATTCCTTTCGCATATTCTGCTTCCAAACGGATTGCGGTATTGATTTGCGTACTGTTCAGTATTTTATCAGCATACGTCGCAGCATCCAACCAATTTTCAACCAAGAAAGAGGCACGCATAATACCCAAACGAGCATTGAAAATAATTTCAGGTTTAGAAGATACTTCCTCCAATTTACGATAATAAGGAAGCGCTTCGCTATATTTCCCTCCGTTGTACAAATACTTGGAAACTTTGAGCGCGGCAAATTCTGTGTAACCATTGTTTCCGCCTTGCAAGGCTTCTTGGTAAATTCGCATCGCTTGTGGTTCATCGCCTGTTTTTTCATAACAGTTCCCCAAGAATATTTTCATTTCTGGGCTGTATTTACCCGTCGGATATTTATCCAAATATTTCTGAATCTGTGGAATCGCTAAAGTGAAATTGCTATCTCGGTACAATTCGAAAGCTGGTGAATAATACAATTCTTCTTGATCATCAGAAGTCAAATTGGCACATGGGTATTGTTCGACAACCGCTTGCAATTTTTCCGGTTGTTTCATGGCACGATAAACATCCAGCAATCCTTTTCCACCTGCTTCGCAAATCAAACGGTCGTTGCTGTATTTCGCCAAGGTCTTTTTGTATTCCGATTCCGATCGAGCATAATCTTGTTTCTTGTAATAGATATCAGCAATTTCAATCATGGCCTCCTTCACGACTAAAGAATTGGGGTAATCCGAAATAATCTGCTCGTAATATTTCAAGGCCTGGTTGTATTGGCTCATCCCTTTATAGGTAGCAGCAATTTCTTGTATAGAAACTTGAAGGTATTTCGATTTGGGATAATTGTTGACGATATCCAACAAGGCTTTTATTTTGTCATTGGATCTATCCTTGTCCATGTAACCATAGGTTTTCCCTAAATAGAATAAAGCTTGATCTTCATACCCCGCTTTTTGCGCCAAAGCATTTAAATAAGCCTGAACGGCTGGATCATTTTGACGAATCGAATAATACCCGTCTCCAATACGCATATAGGCATCGGCCAATTTCTGTTTATTAGGAATGCCTGATTGCTGTGTATACAATTTGAAAGATTCAATGGCTTGCAACGTGTCTCTCAAAATTAAATTAGCATAACCAATGTTGTAATACGCATCGGCTTTCAATTGGGCATCCGCAATTCCGGATGAGGCCAAAAATGCTCGGTATTCTTGAATCGCGGTACGGTATGTTTTTTTCTGATAATTGGCATCTGCAGACCAAAATTTCGCTTTCCCACTCATCACATTGTCGATTGGGTATTTGTCGACCAAGCCAAACAAACGAATGGCCTCGTCGTAATTTGCTTTTTGGTATTGTTCTACGCCCGCATTGAAGGAAATGATTTGATAAACCGATTTCAACCGAATGTCTTTGTTGGGGATTTTATCAAGTGATGTTAATGCCTTCCCATAATTATTGGTCGTTGTGTAGCAATTCACCAAATATTGGTAAATATCATTTTTGCGCAAAGAATTCGGGTATTCATTCAAATATCTTTCCAAGGCAACAACGGCTTCGTCGTAAGGATTCAAATCCAATTGATACGACAGCACCGCAAATTGATACAAGGCATCTTCTTTCACATCCGAGCGAAAGCTAAGACTTGCAGCTTGTTCAAAGGATGCACGCGCTGGAACCGGTTGTTTCAACGACAAATAACATTCGCCAATTTGGTACAAAGCCACTTGTGCCAATGTGTCCTCCACCTTGGTTGTTTTGTCAAAAAACTGAATGGCTTTGTTGTACGATTTACTTTGGTAGTAACAATAGGCCAAGCAGTAATCTTCTTGACGCGTTGTTTTGGATTTCGCGTTGTACTTTTCCAAATAAGGAACCGCTTCGTCGTATTTACCCACGCGGTAATACGCATCTCCAATCAGTAAATTGATGTCTTTTTCATTGGCAACATTCACCGAATCCGTTAGCGAAGGGGCGAGTTTTGCCACATCTGCGTATCGTCCTTGCAAGTAATAGATTTGTGCAATGTAATAGGGCGTAATGCTAGAGAATTTTGGATCGCTTTGTAATTTTTCAAAACCGTCTAGAGCCGTTTGGTAGGAACCAAAAAGGTATGCGATATGAGAATAATAATACAAGGATGGTGGTCCGTATTGCGATGGGCTGTCTTTTACCTCGTGAAAAGCACTTCGCGCCTCCACCATTTTACTCAAGTCGAAATTGGCATAGCCCAATTTGAAGTAAAACTCGTCTCGGTCCTCAATTGGCACTTCAGAAACCGGCAATTGATTGAACCAGTAAATAACTTCTTCGTATTTTTTCTTCTGGTAGAAATATTTTCCCAATCGGAAGAAAATCAAGTTTTTATAAATGCTTTCTGGGTAATTTTTGTTGAACTCCTCGAGCAACTGTACGCCATCATTTTGGTACAATTCCAATGCTGACAAGCCTTCGTAGTAGCGTGCTTTTACATACAACGGATCATTCGATTGCTTGAAATTTTCGGTAAAATCATGAAATTCTTTTCGCGCAGCGCCGTACTGCTCTTTCAAAAATAACTCTTCCCCTCGGTAGAACGGAGCATACACACTGTTGTATTTATCCGAAGATTGAGCCCAAAGTGAATGGCCAACGAAAAGAAGAAAGACAAAAATTATTTTGCGCATTGCACCCATTTTTAAACGAATAAAAGTAAGTCAATCCCCCGCAAGTGTCTTGGTAATCTCTAAAAGTTTTAAACGCGCTCGTGTTGAGATTATTTCATTCATGCGACCATTTTTTCAATTCAAAACGCTGAACTTTACACCAATGGAGACGAACGAACCAAAGGTAATAAAAATCCACAAGGGGAAAATTTATCAGCAAACCGCCATGGTGCTGGAGAATGTTGATTTTGAACTAGGGGAAAAAGAGTTCGTTTACCTCATTGGTAAAACCGGCACGGGGAAAAGTAGTTTCTTGAAAATGCTTTACGGCGAAGTAAATTTGCAAGATGGCGAAGGCTCGGTTGCTGGTTTTAATTTGCGCAAACTGCGCCGAAAAGAAATCCCAATGCTGCGCAGAAAATTGGGCATTGTCTTTCAAGATTTTCAATTGTTGACCGACCGTTCCGTCAAAGACAATTTGTTTTTTGTGATGCGCGCCACCGGTTGGGTGGATAAAAAGCAAATGGAAGCTCGAGCGCTCGAAGTAATGAAGCTTGTGGGAATGGAAAGTAAGTTGAATGCCAAAGCGTATGCCTTGTCGGGTGGTGAACAACAAAGGGTTTCCATCGCAAGAGCTTTGGTAAACAAACCCAAATTGATATTAGCCGACGAACCCACTGGAAATCTAGACTCAGAAACTTCGGAAGAAATCATGTTGCTTTTGAAAGCAGTAGCTAACGAAGAAAAATCAGCCGTCATCATGGCGACACACGATATGACCATGGTGGAGAAATTTCCTGGACGCGTCATTCGTGTTGAAAACGGAGGCATTCGCGAAGTACAATCGATTGACCGTTTCGATCCATTCACCCCATTTTCAGCGCATTAATCTTCACATTCTTTTTGCCATTCACGCATTTCTTTGCCTTTGGCATTGATGAAAGGTTGGCAACTTTTCTCTTTTTCTTTTCTTGCTTGCAGCATTTCCTCTTTCTTGGCATCGGATAAATCTCCGCTCAACACTTCGTTGGTAATGCGATTCAAGCTTTCACCTTTCTCCAAACAATCGCAAAAGCCTTCTGGCGCTGATTTGCAACTTGCTAAAATGAGCGTTGCGAAGAGAATTTTTTTCATGAATCAAATGTATAAATTTCCCATGAATCTAGCTTATTTCCGACAGAGAGAAGGAAGAAAATGGACTTATTTAGATTGAAAACAAAAGGGAGTTAGCACTAAAATTCTTTGAGTAAATTAGAAGAATTATTGATTTATTGGCTTTTTCACTACTGCTGATTTCGCTATTTTTACAAAAAGAAAACCGTTTTATGTCGAAATTACCCAACGTTGGAACAACGATTTTTACCGTCATGTCGAAAATGGCAGTGGACCATTCGGCTATTAACTTGGCGCAAGGATTTCCCAACTTTCCCATTGACGAACGTTTAAATGAATTTCTGCGCATCGAAGCTTCCAGTATGCAGCACCAATATGCGCCCATGGCAGGAACAGCCAATTTGCGATCCGCCATCGCCGAAATGAATCAAAACAGCTACGGTAAAAATTACAACATCGACACGGAAATTTTGGTAACAGCGGGTGCAACACAAGCGATTTTCACTGCCATTCAAGCTTTGGTAACCTTCGGCGATGAAGTGGTTCAATTGGATCCATCCTATGATTGCTACGAACCAGCCGTTATTTTAGCTGGAGGAAAACCTGTTCGCGTAAATTTGAACCTGGATTTTCGTCCCGATTGGCAAAAAATCAAAGATGCGGTGAACACCAAAACAAAAATGATCATCATCAACAACCCGCACAATCCGGCCGGAACGCTATGGTCAATAGAAGATTTCAATGAATTGCTGGCACTTTGCCGTCGTTTTCCCAACTTGCTGATTCTTTCCGATGAGGTGTATGAATTCATTGCTTTTGAAAAAGACTTTATTTCCATCAAACAATACGATGAACTCAAAGAACGCATGATTTGTGTTTCCTCATTTGGCAAAACATTTCATGTCACCGGTTGGAAAATTGGGTACCTCATCGCTTCCGAAAAATGGATGGCTGAAATCAAAAAAGTGCACCAGTTTTTGGTGTTTTGCGTCAATCACGCTGCGCAAGAAGCCTTGGCGAAATATGCGCGTGTGGCTGATTTTGGGGCAATTCGAACGCTGTACCAAGCCAAACGGGATTTGTTTCAAAACGCCCTAAAAGAAAGTCGATTTCGATTTTTACCTTGTGAAGGCTCTTTCTTTCAATTGGCCGATTACAGTGCAATCTCCCAAGAAAATGATAAAGACTTTGTGCAACGCCTGGTGAAAGAACACGGTGTAGCAGTTATTCCTGTTTCCGCTTTTTATTCCGAAGCACCCGACCAACACATTGTTCGTTTTTGTTTTGCCAAAGATGAAAGTACTTTACTTCAATCCGCCGAAAGATTATGCAAGATTTAAAAATTTCCTTGGTCCAAATCGACCAAGTTTGGGAAGACAAAGCAGCTAATTTTGCTTTGTACGAAGAAGCCTTTGAGCGTTTGCCTGAAACTGATTTAATTCTTTTGCCGGAAATGTTTCAAACGGCGTTTACTATGAATACGGCCATGGCGGAGCCTTTTGAAAAAAGTGAAAGCATTGCTTGGTTGCAAAAAAAATCGAGCGAAATGAATGCCGCCATTTTTGCTTCCTTGATCATTGAGGACCACGGAAACTTGTTCAACCGAGGCGTATTTGTCACGCCCAATGGAGACATTTCCGTGTACGACAAACGCAAAAGTTTTGGGTTGGCCGAGGAGGATTTGTATTTCTCCGCGGGCGATAAACGTCAAATTGTAGACTATTTGGGGTGGAAAATTCAACTGCAAATCTGCTACGACCTTCGTTTTCCAGAAATTTTACGAAATAACTGGCATACTTCCAACCAATCTGCCGACTACGACGTTTTGGTATTTGTTGCCAATTGGCCAGCCAAACGAAAAACGCACTGGCAAGCTCTCTTGAAAGCCCGTGCGATTGAGAACCAATGCTATGTTGCGGCTGTAAACCGAATCGGTAGCGACCGAATGAATTTGACATACGACGGAGATTCTGTAATCATTGACCCTTTGGGGAATACCTTACTCGAATTGAAGGATAACGACACAATTGGCACCTTGCCTCTTTCTAAAAAACTACTGCTAGAAACCCAAGCAGCTCTCCCTTTTTTGAAAGACCAAATGCCCAAATAATCTTAAAAAGACGTAATTTCACTTAGAACTTTGATATATTTACCAACACAAAATTAAATTTACATTATGAAAAGAATTTACTTACTTTCCTCTGCTTTGATTTTCGGATCCGTAGCTTTTGGACAAAAGAAATTTACGCCACCGGTGGCTGTTGCGGATGAAGGGCCCTCAGCTTTGACCGACAAAATTTCAAACTCGAAATTATACAACTTTAGCAAAGCGCCTGGAGATGTAATTTTCTCTGAAGATTTTAATGGAAGTATGGGTGCCTTTACGGTAACACCAGGAACCATGGATACGATTTGGAAATTTGACACCAATGGCCCAGACGGACAATACTCAAGTACAACAAATGCAGATATCATTAATTCCACTACAGCGAGTAATGGATTTATGATTTTTGATGCCGATTTTTCAAATCCAGCTCAACCGTTTGCAGATAGAATTGGAAGTTTGACTTCTCCGGTTATTGATATGACAGGAAAAAACAGTGCAATCATCTCATTTGAAAGCCGTTACAGAACTTGTTGTGCAAATGCTTTCTTCTTGAAGGTAGAAGTGAGTACAGATGATTTTGCTACAAGTCAAACTTACAATGTTCATTTGGCTGATTTCGGTGTGAACTTGTTGCCTCCAACGCACACGAAAAAAGTAAACATTTCAGACTTTTTAGCAACGGCTACCAATAAAAACAACTTCAAATTCCGCTTTTTCTTTGACGGAGCTGAAGGTGGAAGTACATCCCATTATTTCTGGCAAGTTGATGACGTAAAAGTTTACGATAACTGGACAAACGATAATACGATCATCAAAAAATTCTTGCAAGCAGGAAATTTTGGAATTCCTTATTACAACACAACCGTTAACCAAATTGCACCAATTGTTTTCGGTGCAAGTGTGCAAAATGACGGAACTGTTGCCTCAACGGGTACAATCTTAACAACTACAATTAGCAACGGTGGTACTGGAACGGCTGTTTCTACACCAATTACTGCTGCTCCTGGTTCATTGGATACACTTGCTACTGCTGCTTGGACTCCAACTGCAACTTCCCCAGTTATGTACAATTTCTCACACGTAATTTCGTCTACATCTGCAGATGAAAACCCTAGTGATAATACATTGTTAGATAGTATGAACATTACTTCATCTACATACGGTGTTGACAATGGGTCTCTTGGTAGTACTTTCACCAATATTTCAGGTCAAGTTGGTTTTCCAGTTGCTTGTGGTAACGTGATGGAAGTAATCAATGATGACTGGATTACGGCTGTAAACATTAGTTTGAATAGCACAGCTGCCAATGTTGGTCAAGTGATCAAAGGTGAAATCTGGATATTTGATGCTGGAGCAAACGATTACGTGTATTTTGCTGAAACGGATGAATTGCCAATTACATCTGGAAACAACAATACAACCGTTTCAATCCCGATGTTGGGTGGAGCGGTTCAGATATTTGCTGGTGATGATTTATTGGTAATGCAATCCAACCCAGGAAATGGAACAACAAACGTTTCTGTTCGTACAGCTCAATCTGTTGAATTCGGAGTGGTTCAAGGTGTTTCTGCTGGTGCTACTTTCGGATTGTCTAATCCAAGAGCTATGCGTGTATCTTTGGAATTGGATCCTACATTGAATGTGAACGAAATTGAAGAAAATCTTACGATTTCTAATTTGGTTCCCAATCCAACTACCGATGTATCTACTTTGAACTTCACTGCAAGAAACGAACAATCAGTTTCTGTTCAAGTTGTTGACATGACAGGTAAAGTAATGTTCTCAAAAGACTTGGGTAGCGTTCAAAAAGGAGGTCATTCAGTTGAAATCAATTCAAGAGATTATAACGCAGGTGTATACTTCGTTAACGTTGTTTCTAACGACGGTGTGATTACTAAAAAATTGATCAAAAAATAAGATTCTTTTCTAGAATTGAAAAAGGTCGGCTCGTTGAGTCGACCTTTTTTGTTTTTAAGCTATTTACTGTAAGGGTAAAATGAAACACCGATACCTTTTTGAAACAGAAATTTAGTCACACCACAGATGAAGGAATTTTAGCAGATTTATTTTAATGATAAACAAAGCATTTCTTCTCAATGTATAGATTTGTACCAACGTTTGAAGCAATTACAAAAATCCCTGTGTATTGGTGCCTTCTTTGGTGCCTTTGTGGTTAAAATAGATAACACTTTTTCAACCCAAACGCACAAAAAAGCTTGTCCCCACACCGACTTCTGACGTGAAGGAAACTTGGCCATTGTGTAATTCCACCATTTGTTTTACCATGGCAAGTCCGAGTCCAGTGCCGGTTGATTTGGTAGTGAAATACGGAACGAAGATGTTGTATTTTTCCTCTTCCGAGATGCCTTTTCCATTGTCTTGAATTTCGACGGTTACATTGCCTGGAAATCCCCAAATTTTCACAATCACTTCACCTTGTTCCTTTTCTTGAATGGCTTGCAAAGCATTTTTAATCAAATTATTGAAAACGCGGACCAACATATCTTTGTCCAAAGACAAGAAAATTTCAGTCGGCGGATTTTCTAGGCGAATTTTGTTCTCACCGTCTTGACCAAAAATGTGTACTACATTTTCAATCAAAGCAACCAAGTTCACTTGCTCCTTTTGTGGTTGAGGCATTTTGGCAAAGTTCGAAAATTCGTTGGCAATGCGCGTAAGGCCATCAATTTGCTCCACCAGGGATTTGGTCATTTTCTGAAACTTTTCCTTCGACATGGGCGCTTCTGGGTCGTAGAGCCGTTCGAAATGCTGCAAGCCCAACTTCATCGGTGTCAACGGATTTTTTATTTCATGTGCGACTTGTTTGGCCATTTCTCTCCAAGCACTTTCGCGCTCGGATTGTGCCAATTGCTGTGCCGTGAGTTCCAATTCATCTATTTTCCGGTTGTATTCCTTCACCAAAGCGCCAATTTCATCGGCTTTGTCGTACTGGATTCGCTCATTGCGCTGACCCAAGGTAACTTTCGAGAAACTTTCTTGCAACAAACGAAGCGGCGCCGTCAACCAACCCGACACGAAAATAGCAATCACAATAGACACGGCTAAGAGCAACATAAACACGTTGATGATGGCCGTTAAAAAACGCTGAATCTGGTATTCAAATTCTTTTTGTTGACCGAAATGTTGAAGATTCAAGAATCCTTGCATCACGCCTTCGTTGTTGAAATACGGAACATAGGCGCTCGAATAATCCAACAAGCCGATGCGTTCTTGGTGTGTAAATTCGCTTTCAAAGTTCACCTTCATTTCGCGCAAAGCAACAGGATTCATTTGTTCACTGATCAGTCCCATATTGAAGACTTTCGGTCGTGAACTCGCCACCAAGTATCCTTTGGTATCGTAAAAATTGATATCCGTGACAAAGACTTTGGCAAACTTCTTCAAATAAAAGCTCATTTTGTTGCCGTCTTTGTCAATCGTCAAATTCACTACCGGTCCAAATTTGGATTGAAATTCCAGTTTCACTGAATTCAATTTTTCAGATATTACTTGATTCGTGTAATTGTTGTATTGGTCGCGCACGAAAATTCCACTTCCCCATCCGTACGTCAGCAAAGAGATAAATACCAGGCCAATCAACACCATTTGGATTTTGATGGCCAACGTGAGCGTTCCTTTCCCCATGAAACTGGCATTCAAACGAAACAAAACCGGTAAAAGCAGGATGCCCAAAAAGCAAAACAAGTAGGAAAAGGTGGTCAATAAATCAAACCACGTAAAATTCTTGATGGAAAGTACGACATAATTGTTGGCGCCTCTCTTCAGAAAGTAATGACTGTAGTCTTTGTAATTCGCATAAAAGCGCGTATCGCCGTTGGCGTGTACAATCGCATCCATGAAGGTTGGATACGAAAAAGCGCCGTAACGATTGACCAATTGACCGCTGTAATATTTCGCAATGGAATAATTTTCTAGTCGCTGGAAAACTTTGGCTTGATCGGATATCAGCAATCTTGGAAAGCCGATCTCCTCCGGAATTCTTTTGGACTTGAGGGTGGCGTAGAAATACGCTTTTCGCTCCCCTTTGATGTAAATCGGGAAACGAAACAAGTACGAATATTGTTCAACATAATCGGCAATGAAATAGGAAAAGGAATCTACTTCCGATTTTGTTCCATTGAATTCAATCGTTCGGTCCAGCTCCTTTTGGCTTTTGTTTTCGTTTTCAACCAAAGGAATTCCTGCTGGATTGAACAGGAAAAATTCCATGTCGTATTGTTCCCAAAATCCATCAAAAGCTCTTCTTTCCAAACCTTCTTGAAAATCCAAGGAACTGATTTTTTGAGGATTTTGAACAAAACGTTGCAAGTAAGCATCCTCTCGGATTTTCGCTTCAACTTTTACAAACTCCAATTCCGTTAAAATGTCTTTGTCGGTTTTTAGTTGATTGGCGTACAATTCTCTTTCACTTCTTTCCTTTCGATCCGTGAAAACACCAATGCTAGTCGCCAATGTGAGCGTAAACAAGAAAAACATGACGAGTCCTTGGGTAAAAACCAAGTCCTGTTTCTTTCCTTTGAAATACAACTTGACGCTCAAAAACAGAAAAGGAAAAATGGAGGTCAGCAACATTTGATGACCAAAATTGATGTCGTACAAGAAATACAAAAAACCACTGACAAACGTAGCCACGACCAAGCCGGAAAGCGGAACACTCGTTTTCGTTAAAGCCAAGGTACTTGTATGGAGCAATCGGCGGAAGCCGTAAAATAAAACGCCCATGGCTGCAATGGCCAAAATGGAATAAAAATTCAGGTCAAACAAATGATTGATTTGAAAAGGAATCGTAGAGTTTTCGATCAATCCACTCAGCAAATCCAAGTACAAATGCCAGAAAACAAAGAAGCCGAAATAGCAGAATAAAAGTGCGAACAATTTCCACTGATTGTTTCTCATGCGCACCAGCAATATGTTCACCATACTAAACACCAAGACGAACAAAATTACATGGATCAAGAAAGTCGCAAAATTGGGCAAGAATTCATTGGACGCGTATAAACTCGGTTGAAACGGTTCCAACTCGTCAAATCCGGCAAGCCATTGTTGATGAATCAGTACATACCAAAAACCACCCAAAATCAGTAGACCAAGAACACCGAAAGCAGAAGATAGTTTTTTCCAATAGATGAAAAGCAACCAAAAAAACAAGCCTACCACCGCAACAAATAAACACAGGAAAATCTTGGCTTGGGTGGTAGAATACGAAACAATTGAAGGCGACAACAAACTAAACTGAAAATCTCCTTTGGTATCGTAGACCGCATGATCGTTTTGCTCGAGCGAAATGTCCATGTTTAGACCATCGGCTAATTGTTTCGAAAACTGGTTGACCAACTCCTTATTTTGATAGGAATAATCCTTTTTGATCAGAAACGAAGCACAAAATACCACCCGGTTGATTCGCAACATTTTTGCGTAATACCAGCCATTCTGTAAATGTAAAATCCCTTCTGCTGGAAAATGGATATCCGCAAATCGAAGAATTGGCAAGTCGCTGTTGTTCCAATACAACAGAGAATCATTTCGGTAAATGTGCAGGTTTACATCGTATTTGGTTGGATTCGTCCAAACCCCCTTCAATTCGGTTTTTTCGAAGTTGAGTTTTTCGAGACGCAATACATCGTCTAGTTTCTTTTCCAGCGACAAAAACTTTTGCTGAACCTGCTCCGTTTCACTTTGATAATTCGGATAAAAAAGCTTTTGACCAAATAACACAAGCGTCAACAAGGAAAGGAGAAATAAAATCTCAATACCAAATTTTGTCAGCACTCTTTTTCCTCTCATTCTTTCTTTCACTTACTAGAATTGACCATTCGGTGATGCACTAAAGTTCGCATAAATCCCTTAAAGGAACAAACTTCAACTTTTTATCGGATATACCGCCATTTCTCTGTTGAACATATCCCGCAAAATCAACTCTCCATTTTCAAAGATGAAGAGGGATGTTTTATCCAAAACGGTGTAAAAATGGAAAACATTGCCTTCCCCTTTTTTCAATAAAAAATAAAAATCTCCTTTTTTTAAGTAATACTGATTTTCGAATTGAATCAATTGCAGTACCCATTTTTCCATTTGAGAACCCATCACCCATTCACCCAGCACTTTTCTTTTTTTCGACCGTTCCATTCGTAAAAAATTACTGGCCATGGCACACAATTGATCCATATCCAAGCCCGCTTCAGGTTTTTCCTCTAAAATCCGCAGCGCTAAATCGAATTCCTGTTGCAAAGCAATTTCCTTGCCATTGTACCAAAACAACCGATTGTTCATAGCAAAATTGGGATAAGCCGTTGGCCAAGTATTCTTCTCTTTTCCTTCCAATAGTTGAAAAAAACAGCGGGAACTAATGTCGGAAAATCGGGTATGCGCGTGTATACTCAGCAAAGTAAAGGCGGCCTTTTTTCCCACTTTTTTGGGGTCTGGAAATCCATATTTTTCTACCAAATAGGCAGCCTTCAACCGATTTAATACAGTGACTGAATCCATTGGGATTTTCAAGGAAGTATTGTCGCGATCAAAAGCATACAAGGAGCGCCAATATTTCTCCACTTTCCTATCGTTTTTTAAAGCATCGATTTCTTCTTGGAAATAGGAAAATTCTATCTGTGCAAAAACAGAGGTGGACAAAAGCAAACCAAAAAACAGAAAGACGATTCGCATGCAATTTTGTGTTTGAAGGTGGTTACCGCAGTACTTCCAACTCTTGGTCAATAATAGCGCTCAAGCGTTTGTATTCACCATCAAAGTCGTGTTCATTTTTGAAACGAAAATCGGCCGTTTCAACATAGGGCTCCAAATATTTCTCATAACAAGGAATCACATGATTGTTCCATTGATACAAAATTTCTTCTCTGGTATATCCTCTTGTTTCTTGATCTCGGTACAAGCGTCTATCCAGTTGAACCACTGGATCCACCTCCATAAAAACACTGAAATCGAGCAATGGAAGGATTTCATCGTAATGAAAAAGAAACAACCCTTCCACGATTATAAAATCAGACGGACGAAGGGTAATTAGAACATTTTTATTGGGAGGTGAGTTGAAATGGTATTCTTTTACTTCAATTGAACGACCTTCTCGCAAGGCGGTTAAGTCGGAAATCAACCTTGATCGATCCAAAGCTGTCGGTAAATCAAAATTCACCTGTCCGTTTTCGTCAATCAATTGTTGCTCGATAGGTAAATAATAATTGTCCATGGAAAAAACAGTCGGTTTTAAACTTTCATAACCCGCTGCCAATTTTCGCAACAAGGTTGTTTTTCCTGAGCCACTGCCTCCACAAATTCCTATAATCATCTCTCTTCCGCTGTTCAATTCTCCTGAGGAGCAAAGGTACTATCTTCTTTTTAACTTTCTCTGAAAAATTCTTTCTTGAAACAGTGTGAAGAAATTACTCGATTGACTGCTAATTTTTGCATATCGTTAACTTTCTTCCGACTTTTGTCGTTATTAAAGACGGGGACTCATTTCCCTATTTTGGCAAAAACGAAGTCGATTTTAGTGTGACAAAGCTCTACTCCATCCTCCGATAATTCTAAAACATGATTAACAAACTTTTATTCTCCGCTTTTCTTTTGACAATTGGCTTTGCTCATGGGCAAACAGTTTCGGGAATTTTTCCGCCGAATTTTAAGGACAAAGTGCCAGCGGCCACCTCTTTTTACGTGACCGAAAAGGTGGACAATGCGCTAGAAAGATTAATTGTTCAAGCCGATCGCTTAGAATCCATTGATAAAATGATGCGCTTTGGGAAAGAACTTCCTTCCAACATCGATTTTCGAAGTGTGGCCAACAAATTTGAAATGCCCAACGGACGAACCTTGTATCAATATGGAATCAAATCCAAAGGTGCCTTGTCTATCAATTTAATTTTAGAAAACTTTCAATTGGCCGAAGGAGCCTATCTTTTTCTGACTGACCCAATTTCAAAAGAATTTATTGGTGCCTACACGGCTGCCAACAACAATGAAGCGAAAGTTTTGGGAACCGAATTGCTCAAAACCGACGAGATTGTGGTGGTTTTGGATGAACCGGCTCAGGCAAACTTTGCTTCCAATTTTACGATTACCACCATCGTGCACGGATTTGATGATTTAGAAACATTGGCCAAAGGTTTGAATACCTCGGGTGATTGTCATTACGACGTGAATTGTCCCATTGGGGCGGGTTATGAATTGCAACGAAATTCGGTTGCCATGATCGTCAACGGTGGGGGATTTTGTACGGGGTCGTTGGTGAACAATACGTCAGGATCCATTATTCCCTATTTCATCACGGCACGGCATTGCAGCAGCAATCCAACCAATTGGGTTTTTCGTTTTCGATGGGAGGCGCCTGCCGGTCAGACTTCCTGTGCAACTTCAACCCCTTCTGGCGACGGACCATCCACCATGAACGTAAATGGCGCCGTCATGAAAGCTACCAATGGCAACTCGGATTTCCTTTTGGTTAAACTCAACAGCCTTCCGGATCCTTCGTGGTCCATTTTTTACAATGGTTGGGACAACACGGATATCAGTAACGTCACCAATGCCGCGGGGATTCACCATCCGGATGGTGACTTAAAAAAAATTAGTTTAGAAGAAAATCCTTTGCTGCAACAAACTATAAGCTTCAATGGGTCACAAGACAGAACGTGGGTTGTCAACAATTGGGATTTCGGTGCTACCGAACCAGGATCTTCCGGTTCCCCTTTGTTCAATCAACAAAAACGATTGATTGGCGTTTTGAGTGGAGGAAATTCAGCCTGTAGCGGAACATCCGGAAACGGTCAGCCGGATTATTATGGCCGATTTGGATACGGTTGGGACAATTCCCCCCTTGCCAGTGGTAGATTAAAAGACTGGTTGGATTCTACGAATACTGGTGCTTCGATTATTGATGGTGTAGATCCATTTATTGGCAATGATTTAGTCGATGGTTCACTCGGAAATTTAATGGGTGCGCCTGCATCCTTGTGCGATAGTATGGCCAATCTTTCTTTTACTTTATTGAACAGTGGCTTGGATACTTTGCATACCGTTTACCTAGAATATGGCTTTAACAGTGCTTTTGATTTGAACTACACCTGGTCAGGAAATTTGGCCACTTACGAGAATGTTATCCTAACGTTGCCCGGACTTACGGTTCCGCACGGCATGAATACCTTCTCGGTTCGGGTAGTGAATTCCAATGGAATAACCGATCAAGATATTTCAAACAACGAAATTACAACGGTCATCAATCGCTTAAACAATGATTTTACGGCCAAACTTGCCTTGGACCTCGATTGCTATGGTTCTGAAACCTCATGGGAAATCAAAAACAACAATGGAATTGTTTTGTACAGTAGTCCTGGTTATGCCGACGACACGCAAGGTACTTACAACTATCTTTTTTGCTTGGAAAATGGCTGTTATTCCATCATTTTTTATGACCAATACAGTGATGGCATGTCCGGATGTGCGAGCGCCGACGGTGGAAACGGTTCCTTTGTTTTGTACAATTATGTCAATGGAGATATTCTGGCGGAACTCGCAGAAAATGATGCAAATTTTGGCAACCAGTACGAACAAATCTTTTGCGTTGGGGCACCGACTGGCTTAGGCGAAATTCCATTGGAAAATAGAGTTTGGCTATTCCCGAATCCAGGCACAGATCAGTTGAACATTCAAACCGAAAATCTACAGGTTTCGACCATTTCTGTTTATACCGTTACAGGTCAAGCAATCTTTCATCAGATTGTAAACGCCGAAGCTGCTTCATTGAACACCAGCGATTGGCCAGCTTCTTTCTACCTCATTAAAATTTCGACGAACCAAGGAGATTTGATTCAACGTTGGATCAAACAATAAGAAATGAAAAAGGAGCGTCTCGAACGCTCCTTTTTTTTTATCCTTGTTTGACAAAAATATTTTTCGGTTCCGTAAAGAAACGCAACGCTTCCCAACCGCCTTCTCGACCAACGCCTGAAGCTTTCACGCCTCCGAAAGCTGTTCTCAAATCGCGTACCAACCAATCGTTGATCCATACCAAACCAGCATCTAGTTTGTCTGCCACGCGGTGCGCACGAGATAAATGTTGTGTCCAAACCGTTGCGCTCAAACCATAACTTGTAGAATTGGCCATCATCAACACTTCTTCTTCCGTATCAAAAGGGGTAATGGTAACAACCGGTCCAAAAATTTCTTCTTGATTCGTTCGGCAATCGTAGGCCAAGCCTTCAATGATCGTTGGCGCTAAAAAATACCCTTCATCGTGCGGTGCTGGCAATAAAATTCGCTTTCCGCCCGTTAAAATGGTTCCGCCTTCTTCCTTGGCTAATTCCACATACGACAATACTTTCTCCATGTGTGGTTTTGATACAACGGCACCCATCTGTGCAGCAGGATCTTGTGGGAAAGAAACATTCGTTTTGCTAATTTTCGCCACAAAAGCATCCTTAAATTTTTCATAAATAGGTCGCTCCACAAAAATCCGTGAACCGCACAAACAAATTTGCCCTTGGTTCGCAAAACTAGAACGAATGGTGGTCTTCAACATTTCATCGAAATCACAATCAGCGAAGATGATATTCGGGTTTTTGCCCCCCAATTCCAACGACAATTTTTTAAACATCGGTGCAGCCGTTCGGGCAATGTATTCTCCGGTTTTCGTTCCACCCGTAAACGAAATTGCTTTGATTTTTTTGTGTTTCACAATGGCATCACCAGCGCTGGTTCCCAAACCGTGAACAATGTTCAAAACGCCCGCTGGCATTCCCGCGGCAATACACACCTCACTCAATAAGTAAGCGGTATACGGTGTGATTTCAGAAGGTTTCGCAACAACGCAATTTCCAGCAGCCAAGGCAGGGGCAATTTTCCAGGAAAACAAATACAAAGGCAAATTCCACGGAGAAATACAACCGACAATTCCGATGGGTTTACGCGTCGTGTAATTGAAACCAACTCCTTCCATGTAATGCGATTCGTTGGCAAAATGGCGAATGGCGCTCGCGAAAAATGAGAAGTTCGAAACCGCTCGCGGAATGTCGACATGATTCGCCAAGGAAACCGGTTTCCCATTGTCTTTCGCTTCCGCTTCCGCAAACTCTTGCATTCTGGCTTCAATTCCATCTGCCACTTTTTGCATGATTTTTCCACGGGCTTCCCCCGACAAATTTGCCCAAGCTGGAAATGCAATTTCGGCAGCTTTCACCGCCAATTCGATGTCTGTTTCATCCGAATCCGGAATCAAAGAATAGACTTTTCCCGTCGCTGGTTCATAATTATCAATATATTTCCCTGCATTTGGTGCTACTAATTCTCCACCGATATAATTTCTTAATTTTTCCATAATCTTATTTTTCTTGCTCCAAACGATGAATATCCAGCATCATTTGATCCACTTCTTTGGCGTTGGTACCGTCGTAATAACCACGAATTCTTCGCTGCTGATCCACCAAAACAAAATTGTTGGTATGAATAAAATCATTGCCCGCGTCTCCCATGTTTTCAGCTTCAGCTGGTTTTAGCAAAAAGAAGGATTTTCGAGCCAAAGCATACAAGTCTTCTTTTTCTCCTGTCAACAATTGCCATTGCGGCAACATGGCACCTAGCTGATCTGCATGACGTTTCATTTGGGCAACCGTATCCACTTCTGGATTGACTGTAAAACTTAAAATGACCAACTTTTTATCCCCTTTGAAATGCTCTTGCACCCGCGTCATCTGCTTGTTCATTTTCGGACAAATGGAAGCACAGGTTGTAAAAAAGTACTCCGCCACCCAAATTTTGCCTTCTATTTCCTTGGAAGAAAAAGACTTTCCATCTTGGTTCGTAAATTCAAAATCAGCGATGGTATGACCAAATCCTTTTCGTAGCAAATCCGCGTCGACCAACGAATCATTCACATCCACAGGATTGATGATGGGCAATGGTTTGGGTGTTGGTTGCATATAGAAATAAGCAAAAGGAATTCCCGCACCAACAATTACCAACAACCAAATCCATTTTTTCATGATGCAAATTTAGTGGAAAAGTGCCAATTCTCTGTAATAATTGATACGCAATGAAGTGAAACGACTCAAAAGCGAATCGAAAGAAAAAATGTACCTTTGAAAAAAGCAAAGGAACCAAAAAATGAATACAAAATTACTCGCTCATATTTGCACAACACCAGGCGCTCCAGGATTTGAAGATAAAATCAGACAAGTGGTTTTGGAAGAAATCAAAGGATACGTTGATGAGGTTGAAATCGATAATTTGGGCAATGTATATGCCATCAAACGCGGCAAGTCCAACAAAAAAGTGATGGTAGGCGCCCACATGGATGAAATCGGGTTTATCGTAACGCACATCGACGACAAAGGCTTTATTCGTTTTCATACCTTGGGTGGTTTTGACCCAAAAACATTGACAGCACAGCGGGTAATTATTCACGGAAAGCAAGACATAATTGGTGTGATGGCCTCCAAACCCATTCACGTGATGACAACAGACGAACGCAACAAAGTGGCCAAGCTTTCGGATTATTTTATTGATACAGGTTTGACTGCAGAGGAAGTGAAATCCATTGTGACCATTGGCGATTCGGTGACACGAGAACGCGAATTCATTGAAATGGGGAAATGTGTTAACTCCAAATCTTTGGACAATCGATTGGCGGTTTTCATCTTGATTGAAACCCTTAAAAACTTAAAAGGAAAAGAAATTCCATTTGATTTGTATGGTGTTTTTACGGTGCAAGAAGAAGTAGGTGTGCGCGGAGCCAATGTGGCAAGTTTGCGCATCAATCCAGATTTTGGATTTGGATTGGACACCACAATTGCTTTTGATTTACCGGGTGCTGCTGCGCATGAAATGATTACCGAGCTGGGCAAAGGAACCGCGATAAAAATCATGGATGCCATGACCATTTGTGATACGCGCATGGTTCGGTATATGAAAGAAGTCGCCGATCGAAATAAAATAACTTGGCAACCGGAAATCTTAACAGCTGGTGGAACGGATACCGCTGGAATTCAGCGAATGACGGAAGGTGGTTCCATTGCAGGAGCCATTTCCATTCCAACTCGACACTTGCACCAAGTGATAGAAATGGCCCACAAAGAAGACATCCAAGGTTCCATCGATTTGTTAACCGCTTGTATTTCAGAAATGGATCAATTTTCAATGAATTATTAAACCAAATCCAAAATAGCCTTCCAAGGATTGAGCTATCTTTTTTAGAAATTTTGTGCAAAATGCAAAGTAAATTATTGGTTGCTGAATTTATTCACTAATTTTCTTGTTCTCAAATTAGCACAACTCTAATATGTTCAAGTTCATTTCTGTGAAAAAAATTGGCTCGATTCTAGTCGGAATCACTTTGGCTTCCCTAACTTATGGTCAAAAAACAGCCGTTGAATTGATTGATGCCTATCTTACAAACAACGAAAGCACAATTCCGTTGACAGTATCCAGTGCGTCGACTTGGGAACTGGTAAGAACTACTCCAGCTACAAACAAGGAAATTCAACATCATTATATTCGCCAAACGATTAACGGCTTGCCTGTCCTAAATGCTACGGCTGTTTTTGTACAAAAGAACCAATCGGTGATGCTGAGTGGAAATCGTTTCGTTTTCTCAAATGCAACGCCTTCCAACAGCGCAAATAAAAAAGAACCCGTTGCCTGTTTGAATTTGGCTTGGACAGCATTAACAAGTTCAGCAGCCAGCTCAAACAATCAAATTGAAATTCTCTCGGAGAATAAATTCAGCATTTCGAATCCAGATTATTCTCGTCAACAAATCCCGGTTGAACTCGCCTATTACTTTGATGGTTCTACTTTTCGATTGATTTATGAAATCAGTATTGAGATGAAAGATGGAGATCATTGGTGGGATTTGTATGTTGATGCGTCTACGGGTGAAATCGTAGAAAAAACGGATTGGGTGGTTTCCTGTTCGAACGAAAATTATTCCCAAGAAAATCAATTCAAACATCAATCCTTGCAGCAAAAAGGCATGAGTCAATTGATGATGATGCCTCCGCCACCACCACAAAACGACAGTTACAGGGTTTTTGAAATTCCTACTGAAAGTCCGAATCATGGACCGAGAACTTTGGCCGTTGGCCCTTTCAATGCTATCGCTTCTCCTTTTGGCTGGCACGATGACAATGGGGTTGCTGGCCAAGAATATACAACAACGCGTGGCAACAATGTACGCGCTACAGAAGATGCCAATGATGACAATTTACCGGGTTACTCGCCAGATGGTGGAGCCAATCTAATTTTTGATTTTCAATACAGCGCTGGGAATCCTGATACGTATTTGGACGCAGCGATAACCAACTTGTTTTACATGAACAATATCATGCATGACGTTTGGTATCTGTACGGATTTGATGAAGAAAGCGGCAACTTTCAAGAAAATAATTATGGTCAATCTGGTTTTGGTGGTGACTTTGTGAATGCCGATGCACAAGATGGCAGCGGTACAAACAATGCCAATTTTTCAACGCCTCCGGATGGAAGCAATCCACGAATGCAAATGTACATTTGGACAGATTCACCCACCTCGGAATATTTGGTCCTGAACTCCCCTTCTACCTTAGCGGGCGGCTATGCATCTTCAATTGCCAGTTTTGCCCCTCAACCTCCGGTGGTTCCAATCACAGAAGATATAATCATGGTAAACAGTGGAGGAACCGAACCCATGGATGCTTGCAATACAATTATTAATTCATCGGAAGTATTTGGTAAAATTGCGTTGGTAAAAAGGGGGTCATGTACCTTTGCCATCAAAACCCAAAACTGCCAAAATGCTGGAGCCTTAGCAGTGATCGTTATCAATAATACGATAGGCGCACCTATCACTATGGGCGGAACGCCTACTGGTCCAATAAATATTCCGGCAATTATGATCTATCAGGCAGATGGTAATTCCATTATCAATAGTTTAAATTCGTCAATAACGGTGAATGGAAGTATTTCTGATGCGGCTCCATTATCCTCTACCGATAGTGATCTGGATAACATGGTTATCGCGCATGAATATGGTCACGGAATCTCTAATCGTTTGACTGGTGGACCCGACAATACAAATTGTTTGAACAATGAAGACCAAATGGGTGAAGGTTGGTCTGACTGGTTTGGATTGATTTTAACCATTGAACCCGGTGATTTGGGAACTGATATTCGCGGAGTTGGTACCTACGTTCAGAACGAATCCACGACGGGTCCAGGGATTCGACCAGCTCCTTACAGTACTGATTTTTCGGTTAATGGTTATACCTATGATGCCACTAACTCCTCGTCAATTTCGATGCCACATGGTATCGGTTTCGTTTGGTGCACTGCATTGTGGGATCTAACGTGGGATTTCATTGAGGAATACGGTTTTGATGCAAATGTTTATTCAGGAACGGGTGGCAACAACAAAATGATGGAATTGGTAATTGAAGCCATGAAACTGCAACCTTGTTTTCCTGGAGCTGTAGATGGTCGTGATGCCATTTTATTAGCGGATCAATTGCTTAATAATGGGGCAAACGAATGTCTCATTTGGAAGGCGTTCGCAAAAAGAGGGTTGGGATTCAATGCGAGCCAAGGAGACTCGGACGACCGAACTGATCAATTCGAAAACTTCTCAGTTCCACAAATTTGTATTGCTGATTTGGAAGAAACCGATGCGGCAAATCAACTCAACGTTTACCCGAATCCAACGAATTCAGAAATCTATATTACTTCTATTTCACAGCCTATTCAAAGTATTTCAATTCAAGATATCAACGGGCGAACCATTCAAGTTTTACATCAATTGAATACCAAGAAAGTTGAAATCAATTTTTCAGATTTTCCTGCTGGGATTTATTTTGTTGTTGTTCAACAAGATGAAATTACAACGACAAGAAAAGTGATAAAAAAATAACAGTGAATTGAACAAAATACACCAAAAGCGAAAGTCCCAAAAAGGTTTTCGCTTTTTTTTCGGAAAATCCACCGGATAAAAATGGTAGATTTTCTCTAACTTTATCCCTATGTCTAAAGTAAAATCAGCCTTTTTCTGCCAAAATTGTGGTTATGAAGCGCCAAAATGGTTAGGAAAATGCCCGTCCTGCAATGAATGGAACACTTTTGTTGAAGAAAGAATTGAAAAAAAGGTGCCACAAGCCGTTGCTTTTTCCTCTACTTCAAGCAAAGCCGTCCCTCAAACCATTCAGACGATTTCGACAGACGAAGGCATGCGGATGCAATTGATCGATCAAGAACTTTCGCGGGTTCTAGGTGGCGGATTGGTACTCGGTTCCCTGATCTTATTTGGTGGCGAACCAGGCATTGGTAAATCCACCTTAATGCTTCAATTGGCGATTAAAAATAAAGACATCAAAGTGTTGTACGTTTCGGGGGAAGAAAGCGAACAACAAATCAAAATACGCGCGGATCGTGTGGGGATAGAAAACCAAGAATGCTTTATCTTGTCCGAAACGCATTTACAACAAGTTTTTAAACATGCCGAAGATATTCAACCGAATATTCTTATCATTGATTCCATACAAACGCTCTATTCCTCGGATATAGAAAGCACACCTGGCAGTGTTTCACAAGTGAAAGAATGCACGGCTCAATTGCTTCGCTACGCGAAAACAACAAACGTTCCTGTCTTTTTAATTGGACACATTACCAAGGAAGGATCTTTGGCCGGACCAAAAGTATTGGAGCACATGGTCGATTGTGTGTTGCAATTTGAAGGTGATCGACAGCATGTTTATCGTTTGTTGCGCGCCGTGAAAAATCGTTTTGGCAGCACAAATGAATTGGGGATATACGAAATGGTGGGCGGTGGCCTGCGCGAAGTTTTAGACCCAACCGACATACTCATTCACCACAAAGATTCTGCCCTCAGTGGAATTGCACTAGCGGCCACCATGGAAGGCATGCGACCTTTGATGATAGAAGTCCAAGCGTTGGTCAGTACAGCGGCGTATGGAACACCTCAGCGTTCGTCTACAGGCTTTGATGCCAAACGACTGAATATGTTGCTGGCCGTCATGGAAAAACGCTGTGGATTCAAGCTGGCTGCAAAAGATGTATTCTTGAATATTACCGGCGGCATTAAAGTCGTCGATCCGGCAATGGATTTGGCCGTAGTTGCGGCAGTTCTTTCCTCAAATACTGATTTGTCTTTGGATTCCAAAACAGCCTTAGCCGCCGAAGTTGGACTTTCAGGAGAAATCAGACCCGTTAGTCGAGTTGAACAACGAATTGCGGAAGCTCAAAAACTAGGCTTTGAACGCATCATTATTTCCAAATATTGCAAAGGCATTGATCCGAAAAACTTCTCGATTAAAGTCGTTTTGTGCGGTAAAATGGAAGAGGTTGTAAAAGCGCTGTTTGCTTAATTTATTCTGGAATTTTCACTTTAGCATTTTGCTTGTCCAATAAATCCAAGTATTTGTTCATCACAAAATGCTCTTCGCTGAACAAATTTTCTTGTCGATTATCAGTTTCCTTTAATTTGATGCAACGAACAAAACGTCGAACGGCATTTCTATCGTTTAGAATCAAGCCTGGAACTTCCACATTTTGGCCCGTGTCATCTTTGGCTACCATGGTGAAATAAGAAGAATTGCAATGTTTTTTCTCGCCAGTACGAATGTTCTCCGACTCCACACGCAAACCAATTACCATGGATGTTCTTCCCGTATAATTGACAGAAGCCTTTAAGTTGATCATTTCGCCGACTTCAATAGAATTTAAGAAATCAACCTTATCAACCGAGGCGGTGACAGCATAATTTCCAGAATGTTTGGACGCACAAGCAAATGCCACTTGATCCATGAGATTCAAAATATATCCCCCATGAATTTTCCCGCTAAAATTGGAATAAGAGGGTAACATCAACTGAGAAAGCACGACCTGTGATTCTTTCGCTGTTTTGAATTTTTTGAGCTTTTCCATTTTCAAATAATTAAACCGTTGTACAAACAAGATAATAAATCCCCATCATTCCCAGGATGGCTTCACCAAAGAAGGACAAATAAAACTCCTTTTGTTTGGATAGAAGAAGTCCCCAATAGAATAAAATCAAACAAGTAAATAAGACGAATAATTTCCAATTCACCTCAAAGGCAGATACCTGATAAACCAGAACAATCGATACCAAAAAAGCAGACAAAAGAATACTTCGTTTCTCGCCCAACAGTTGTGGAATTGTTTTTTGAGCGGGAGAATCAATGGCTACATCTGGAATATCAAAAAGAAGCGCAATGGCGAAAATATATATGAATTGTGCCAAGTAAAGGCCATCTCCAAAATAGCGTAAATCTTTTGAGGAATTGAAACTTGACAGGCATATCACAATTAACCAATAAACAATAGTAACCCAAAAAACTTTGGCATACGGCAACTCTCTTAAATTTTTGTTTCGCACGCGAACAACATAAAAAGTGGCGATTAAAATGGCCAAATTTCCTGGCAAAATAATCAACGGTTGTTCTAAACAATATTTTATTCCCAATACAAAAGCGGCTATAATTGAAAAGAAAAGCAAGACGCGCACCGCCGTTTCATTTGATTTCATCCATTTGATTCGGTTGCTCTCGATAACAATTTGATTGGTTTTCACCTTGTAGAGGCGATGACCCAAATAAACGCTCAACGTTCCTGAAAAAATAAGCCAAAAATCAGACTCTGCATGTACGAAGCGAGAAAATCCATACGAATAGATGGCTGCGCAAAAACTCACCCAGATATTGCTGTAAACCAAATAGTTTAGCGTTTTAATTTTTCTAGAATTAAGTGAAATACTTCGTCAACAGAAATTTCAGAAAGGCAGGTGCACGATTCCTTGCTTGCGTGTGGACAATCTTCCCGTGCTGTGATTGTCGCGCTGTTTTTTCCCAATGGTTTCCATCGACCAGGATGCATCGGTTTCTTAGGCGTAAAAAGGCCAATGCAATTTTTATTCAAGCTTCCGGCAATGTGCAAGGGTCCTGTTGAACAAGCGACCAAAAAATCCGATTGGTCGATGAAAGAAATCAATTCCTCTAAGGAAAATTGACCTGTTGTATCGTAACAATTTCCGTCAAATTCAATTCCTTGTCGAATCGCGAGACCTTCCTTTTCGGTTCCTGTGAAGTACACCGCAAAATCCTTTTCGACTAATTTCTTGGCTAATTCGTTGTATTTTTCAATCGGCCATTCTACCGCACTTCCTTGTGATTTGGCGTGTAAAATGATTTTTTTTAAGTTGTTTTGAAACGGCAAAGGAATATCTTTCGGGCTGGCTTTGAAATACGTCAGCGTATCGTTCAGAGATTCGAAAGACGGTAATTCAGCATATCCCAACGGCTCCAACAAGTGAAAATTCAATTGTGCTTCATGAAAGACTGAGTTTTTCCGTGTAAAATCAACACGGTGATTGCACGTCAAAAAATGAAACAGGCGGTGAGAAGTCCCAATGCGATGTGGGATTTTTGCTTTTTTCGCCAGTTGGGCAATTGCTTTGTTTGGAAAGACATGTACAATGGCATCTGCTTTTATAGACTTCAATCGCGACAGTTGATCTTCCAATGGAAGCTTCAGCAAATCCGTTGCGTTGATAATTTCATCCACTGCCAAACAGTGTTGAACGACTGGAATCGTATAATTACTTGCCAGAAAAACTATTTTCAAGTGGGGAAAATCCCGCTTGAGTGCAGCACAAATCGGTAATGTCAAGAGTACATCACCGATACTGTCCGTTCGGGAAATAATCACCGTGCCCTTCGCTATGTCAATCTTTTTGCTCACGATTCAATCTTCTTACTTCTTGGTATTTCACCACATTCGACAAGGCACTAATGCGCGCAATGTGAAACCCCATTTTTCCATCCAAAAATCCTTTTTTTACGACGTACATGCCGAAAAATCGACCCAAAGCACTAAGGTAGGGTTTTAGGAAGGAAGCATTTTTACCTGCTTCAAAATGTTTTCTTGCGGTTAACAGTGAATATTTGTCGGCTCTGGCACGATGATCTTCAAACGAATAATAGGAATAGTGCTCCAAATGACCCGACAACAAGGTTGTTTTCAACCCTTTTGAAAAACTGAGTGTTTCATGCACATGAGCCCCTTCCCATTTGCTTCCTTCTTTTGGGAAAATTCTCGTTTTTACATCTGGATACCAACCCGAATGTCTAATCCATTGGCCTAAATAATTGGTCATACGATTAACGGAATAGACACCTTGAAAACCTTTTTCTTTTTCGACCAAAAGAGCTTTTTTCAATGACTCGTCGACTGCCTCGTCGGCATCAATAGAAAATATATACTCATTCGAAGCGAGTGAATTCAAGTAATTTTTTGAGTCGGAATATCCTTGCCAGGCACGCTGTTCCACGCAGGCGCCTAATTCTTGACAAATTTGAAGGGTTTTATCGGAGGAAAAGGCATCCAAAACAACGATTTCATCTGCAATTCCTTTCAATGACAATAGACAGCGACCAATGTTTCTTTCTTCGTTCAAGGTGATAATAACAGCCGAAAGTTTACTCGCCATATTAATCGATTTCTACACTTTTAAGAATGGCTTCCACCTCTCGCAGCGGTTGTGTCCAAGAAGCGGTTGAAGGCGCATCTACGTAACCGCTTACGCATACCAATTTCTTGGTTTTCGGTTGAATAAAATGATAGGACCAAAAACAACCGCCAGGTCCGTGTTTGCCCAAGCCGGTGAACACAAACATGCCGCGCATTTCGAATACTTTCAATTTTCCACTTTGGTTGATGGAAGGATTTCCTTCAGGATAGACCATTTTTGTATATTGCGTGCCCATGTACATCCCTTCATACGAATAAGGAACATTGTATTTCAACATGGTATCGCGGGCTTGTAATAAGCTCTCCATCGAAAATTGAGAAGAATCTGTATAATCGTATTGATAAACTGTCAATCCCGAAAAAATGGTTCCAGCGTCTTGTTGACCTGACCCAACGAATTCGATTGGACGTGCAGCACTTGGAAATTCAATTCTGAAAAAATTCGTTCGGCTAGTGACCAATTTCGCTGCATCTGGCAACGCCATTTTAATACCAAAATTCTTTTTCAGCGCCTGATCGATGCTTCCGTTGGGTGTCTGCTTGTAATATTTGAGAATTCGCTCCCATTCCATGGTATCAAACTCCTCGTGCACATTTCTCAATCCATATTTGCACGTTTCCACCAACTGATTGTAATCCTTACCGATTACCTCAATCACCAATTGGTCGGTTGCCCAGACACCGATTCGTTTTTCAATCTTTCCTTTGTCGCCCGATAATTTTGGATCAATGGAAAGAAAAAGTGTATTTCGGTATCGTTTTACACCTTCGGTAAAATGAGCCGGTGTTTTGTGAATCAAATCAAAGGTTGCCACATCCGGAAAATACGGCATGATGAACTGCGTTAAATTTGAATCGAGCATCTGTTTTATTTCAGAATCCCAAAGATCTTGATCACAAACGACCAAAATCTCACCCACTTTTCCCGTTACAGCAATACCCGCTGGTTGATACAATTTCGAATCAAAATCGCATGAATTCAAAGCGAAAACCATAGCCAGAAGTGAGATGAATCCTGCTTTCATACTCCAATTATTTAACGCGTAATTTTTGACCAATATCCAAACGACTCACATTCACGCCTGGATTCAATCTTTTCAATTGCGTTTGCGTCAATCCATGGCGTTGGGCAATTTTTGAGAAAGTATCACCGGAACGAACTGTGTACGTTTTTACTACCGGTTTTGGTTTCACAGGTGCTGCACCCGCTTTACCTCCGATTTTCAATCGTTGTCCTGCGTTTAGCCTAGTTCCAGTAAGATTGTTCCAACTTTGAATATCGGCAATGGTTACGCCATATTCTTGGGCAATGCTATTCAGTGATTCCCCTCGTCGAACGGTATGTAAAATTACTTTTCCTTCGTCAACCACTTTCACGGCCGGCACGACCGGTCCATTTTCTTCTACTACAGCAGTTGTAGAATCCAACAAAGCAGTGGAATCCAATACTGGTTCTTCTACTTTTACTGGGGCATACAATTGGTCCTCAATTGGGATAATTTTTCCGATCTCAATCATCGGTCCTGTAATGCACTGTGGCGGATCTGTTTTTGGAATGTAATTGGTTTTGTAAATTGGATTCAAGGCTTTGATTTCATCCAAATCCCAGCCTGTCAATTCCGTAATTCTCTCCATTCGAACGCCATTTTTCAAACAAAGCGTATCGAGTTGGGCATTGTGAATTTTCGCGGGAAAAGGAACAATATTGTGTTCTTTGTGGTAGGTCAATAAATAAGCCGCTCCAATGAAATTAGGAACATATCCTTGTGTTTCTCTCGGTAAAAAAGGACGCACTTCCCAATAAGTTGTTTTTCCTCCAGAACGTCGAATGGCTTTGTTCACATTCCCTGGTCCAGCGTTGTATGCTGCCAGCGCCATGTTCCAATCGTTATAAATCTCGTAGAGTTTTTTCAAATAACGACAAGCCGCATCGGTTGCCAAAACGGGATCCATTCGTTCGTCGATGTAGGAGTTTTCATTCAATCCATAATACAAACCTGTGCGGTACATGAATTGCCACAAACCCAAAGCTCCCGCTCTCGATTTCACTTGCGGTCGCAATCCACTTTCAATTACCGCCAAATATTTCAGTTCAACGGGCATATCGTATTTCGCCAATGTTTCTTCAAACAAATCGAAATACAAAGCACTTCTGCCCAAAACCACCCGCGCAAAGTTGCGTCGATTGGCCACAAAATATTTGACAATCGACAAAGAAGGGGCATTGCAAGCAAACTCAAACGGACTCATGTTGTCTAGTAAAGCCAATCGCTGGCAATATACTTCGTCTGAAAATTCAGGAATTTCGTTGGCTTCGTAATTCAGTGCCTTCATGATGGAATCGTAGTTGGTCCCATTTGCATATTCTGCATAAAAAGCGTTTAAACTTTGTTCTACCATCGAAACAAATCGCTCACCTTCGGGGCTAACGGTAACTTGCGCTGCCGCGTTGAAACTGATTCCTATTAAAAAGGCGATGATTGCTTTCTTCATTCTCTATTTTTGTGCTAATTCTAGCAATTCATTACAAAAACCGTACATTTCTTTTTCTTCGAAGTTTCGCGCCATGATTTGGATACCAAATGGCAATCCTTCTGCATTTTTTCCAATAGGAAGCGAAATAGCTGGATTCCCCGTCAAGTTCGCATGTACGGTAAAGATATCTTGCAAATACATTTGTATCGGGTCTTTCACACCATTCAACGGAAAAGCAGCCGCAGGTGTCGTAGGCGTCAAGATAAAATCTACATCTGCCAAAATTTCGTCTGTTCTTCTTTTCAGAACCGCTCTCACTTTTTGACCTTTGGTATAGAACGCATCGTAATAACCATGTGACAAAACGAAAGTTCCTGCCATTATTCTGCGCTGTACTTCCGGACCAAATCCTTCCGAACGTGATTTTTTATACGTTTCTTCAACACCAACTGCCACTTGACTTCTGTGTCCGTAGTGAACCCCATCGAAACGGGATAAGTTGGACGAAGCTTCTGCTGTTGTCAACACATAATACGTGGGCACCATGTAATCCAAATACGGAAAACTCACCTGTTGTACTTCGTGACCGGCTGCTTTCAATTGTTCAATTGTTGAATCCAATTGTTTTTTCACTGCAGGATCGAGTCCTTCGTGGTTCAAACATTCAGAAATAACAGCAATTTTCTTTTTTCCTGTGTTTTCAAAATTGGTATAGTCTGCAACCGATTTTGAAGAGGAAGTTCCATCGTTTTCATCTTTTCCAGCCATTATTTCCAAAAGAAGCGCATTGTCTTCCAATGAATTGGTAAACGGTCCGATTTGATCGAACGACGAAGCGTAAGCAATCAATCCAAAACGACTGATTCGACCGTAGGTTGGTTTCATACCAAACGTTCCAGTAAACGATGCTGGTTGACGAATCGAACCACCTGTATCGCTTCCCAAAGCTACTGTGCACAAACCTGCCGCAACTGCAGCCGCTGAACCTCCAGAAGAGCCACCAGGAACCAAACTTTTATTAATCGGGTTTTTTACTGGACCGAATGCTGAATTTTCATTGGAAGAACCCATCGCAAATTCATCGCAATTCAGTCGGCCAATAATCACCGCATCTTCCGCCAATAATTTTGCTACTACCGTAGCGGAGTAAAGCGAGGTAAAACCTTCTAGAATTTTGGAGGATGCCGAAACTTTGTGGTCTTTGTAACAAATATTGTCTTTCAAACCAATCACCATTCCGGCCAGTCTACCCGCATTGCCGTTTTTGATTTTCTCATCAACTCGCTGCGCTTGCTCCAAAGCAGATACTTCGAACACTTCCAAAAAAGCATTCAAATCACGGTTTTCTTCAATTCTATTGAGATAGGTTTTGACGATGTCTACCACAGATAGACCATCAGCCAAAGCCATTTTTACTTCGCTGTAGTTCTTCAACATGTATAAAAAAGAGTTATTTTACCTCTGTATCTTTCGACACTTCCTCGGATGGATCTTTTGCTGTCGCATCTTTGAATTCTTTCACTCCTTTTCCTAATCCTTTCATCAATTCTGGAATTTTTTTACCTCCAAAAAGAAGCAATGCAACAACCAAAATAGCAATTACCTGCCAAGGACCGAATACGCCTAAAATCATCATAATCTAAAATTTTACACAAAGTTAGCTAAAATAAGCGTGCAAGATACGCCTTTCTCGTGATTCTGAATTGCGAAAAATGCATAAAAAAAGCCGTTCTCGTAAAGAAAACGGCTTACAATTCTATTAAAGGATTGCTTACAATTTACGTGCAACTTCCACCTCTTCGAATGCTTCCACGATATCACCCACTTTGATGTCGTTGAATTTATCAATGTTCAAACCACATTCGTAGTTGTTTTTCACTTCTTTCACGTCGTCTTTGAAACGTTTTAACGAGCCCAAATGACCTGTGTGAACGACAATTCCGTCGCGGATAACGCGTATTTTTGACGTACGCTTGATGGTTCCATCCAAGACATAACATCCTGCAATGGTTCCCACTTTCGTGATGTCGAATGTTTCGCGAATTTCGGCAGAACCCAATACTTTCTCTTCGATATCTGGTGACAACATGCCTTCCATCGCCGATTTGATTTCTTCGATTGCTTTGTAGATGACAGAGTACAATCGGATATCGATTTCTTCTTGTTCGGCCAATTTTCTTGCTCCTAATGTCGGTCTCACTTGGAAACCTACGATAATTGCATCGGATGCAGAAGCCAAGTTGACATCGGCCTCGGAGATGGCTCCAACACCTTTGTGAACTACCCGGATGGCAATTTCTTCCGTTGACAAGTTCAACAAGGAATCCGCCAAGGCTTCGATGGAACCATCCACGTCACCTTTCACGATCAAGTTCAACTCCTTGAAATCGCCAATCGCCAAACGACGACCGATTTCATCCAACGTAATATGTTTCGTTGTACGCAAACCTTGTTCACGGTACAATTGTTCTCTTTTCGTAGCAATTGTACGCGCCTCACGCTCGTCTTCCAAGATGTGGAATTTGTCCCCAGCACTTGGCGCACCGTTGATACCCAAAATCTGAACGGGACAAGAAGGGCCTGCTTCTTTCAAAATTACACCGTGTTCATCATGCATAGCTCGAACACGACCGAAATTTCTTCCAACCAATACGATATCTCCCACATGCAAGGTTCCAGATTCCACCAACATGTTGGTTACATATCCTTTTCCTTTGTCCAATGAAGATTCGATCACCGTACCCAAAGCTCGTTTGTTTGGATTGGCTTTCAAATCCAACACGTCTGCTTCCAACAATACTTTTTCCAATAATTCTTCGATGTTCAACCCTTGTTTGGCTGAAATTTCTTGACATTGGTATTTTCCACCCCATTCTTCCACCAAGATATTCATGGCTGACAATTGTTCGCGGATTCTGTCAGGATTTGCTCCTGGTCTATCAATTTTATTAATGGCAAATACCATCGGTACGTCTGCAGCTTGCGCATGAGAAATCGCCTCTTTTGTTTGTGGCATCACGTCATCATCTGCCGCCACAATAATGATGGCAACATCCGTTACTTGTGCACCACGAGCACGCATCGCCGTAAAGGCTTCGTGACCTGGTGTATCCAAGAATGTCAAACGACGTCCGTTTTTCAAGACCACAGAATACGCACCAATGTGCTGCGTGATTCCTCCGGCTTCTCCTTCGATTACGTTTTCATTTCGAATTCTATCCAACAAGGATGTTTTACCGTGATCGACGTGTCCCATCACCGTAATGATTGGTGGACGTGCCACTAAATCTTCTTCTTTGTCTTCAACAACCGTGATGGCATCTTGTACTTCAGCACTCACGAATTCCGTTTGGAAACCAAATTCTTCCGCTACAATTTGAATCGTTTCGGCATCCAAACGTTGGTTGATAGAAGCAAAAATACCCAATGACATACAAGCTGAAATGACTTGAGTTGGTTGAACACTCATCATACTTGCCAACTCTGAAACGGTCACAAACTCAGAAAGCTTAATGAATCTTTCTTGTGCTTCTTGTTCCATCATTTCCATCTCACGACGTTGTGCATTTACATCACGTTTCGCTCGACGGTTTTTAGACGCTTTGGATTTCCCTCCCTTATTGGAAAGTCTTGCCAAAGTATCCTTGATTTCTTTTTCAATATCCTTCTCGGTAATTTCTGCCTTCGGTGTTCTTGGGGCATTTTTATCGAATCGTTTGTTGGCAGCTCCTCCGCCTCCGTTGGCTCCACGCGGTCCGTTCCCATTTCCAGCATTTGGATTGGGTGTACCGGGTGCATGCGTTGGTTTTGCAGGATCTGGTTTTTTAATTCTTTTGCGTTTTTTACGATCGGCATCGCTCGGTTTGTTGGACGTTTTCGGTCGTTCAACCGGTAATTCTATTTTACCCAAAACAGTAGGACCCGTCAATCTTCTGGATTCTACACGAATGGTTTCAATTTCTTTTGGCTCCTCTTTTGGTGCCTCAGTCTTTACTGGTTCAGCCGGTTTTGGAGCAGATGCCATGACTTTTTTCGTAACTTCAGCGGCTGCGGCTTTCTCTTCTTTTTTCTCTTCCTGTGTTTTTTTGTTCGGACGAGTTTTGGAATTGATAGCATCCAAATCTATTTTTCCAATCACTTTCAAATCAGAAGTTGATTCTTCGGTTTTGGGTTGTTCCACCACAACTTCTTCTTTTGCCACTTCTTTTGCCGTTTCTTGAACAGGTTCTGGAGTTGGCTCAGGTGTTGGTGTTGGCTCAGGCGCTTTTTCGACAACTGTTTCTACAATTGGTTCCGGCTCAGGAGCTGGTGCTGGTGTAGGAGTGGGAACAACTTCTTCCACAACTGGTTTTGAATCTTCTTTTGCTGGAGCCGCTTCTTCCCGCTGATCACGCAAAGAAATGGTTTCCCTTTTTTCACGAGAAGGCACAGGTTGTTTTGTTCTTTCTTTCAAAGAAAAGTCTGCAGCAAACTCTGTGCTCAACAATTCAAAATGATCTCCCTCCAACTTTGTATTTGGATTCGAATCAATTTTTATTCCTTTGGAATCAAGGAAATCCACCAATGTAGAAATTCCTACATTGAGTTCACCTGCTGCTTTTCCTAAACGTATTGGTCTATTCGCCATATATTCTTTTGTATCCTTTTTTATTTTATCAACTCACTTCAAGGACAAAAATGAGTTTAATTCGTTTTTTGCGCTACCAACGAATTGACGCAAATGTACTGTTAATTCCACAATTTTCAGAACAGTTACTGTGCTAATACCCTTTACACTAGTGCTTTTTAGTGTGCAAGCAATAAAAGAGGGGACAACGGTCCCCTTTTGAGTATTCCTAAAAATCAGGACAAAATTAGATAAATTATCTCGCTTTTACAAGCTTTGAAGGGGTAAGCCAACACATTCGTTTTTTTTACTACCCGTATTTATTGAGAAATATTCGATGCAAAAATAGTTTGTTAAATTTTTGTTGTCATCCGTTAAGCCTTTTTACGATGATTTATAATGTAATGTTTGCACACTGTTAATACGCTTCTAACGAGTTGGGGTGAACTTTGTAGTAAAATTAAATTGTATGAAAACTAAATTATTATTCCCTCTATTTATTTTATTTTCAAGTATTTATGGGTTCGGTCAAAATCCTGGACTTGCGATAAGTGAAATTTTTGTTAATCCAAGCGGGACGGATTCTCCTTATGAATGGGTAGAGCTTGTTGCCACGCAAAACATTGATTTTTCCCTTACTCCCTATTCCATTGTGGTGAGTAACAATGGAAATGCTACGGCCTTGGGCTGGGTACAAGGAGGTTCCATTACCTATGGTTTTGAAATTAACACTGGAAGTGTTTTAGCTGGAGATGTAGTTTATGTTGGTGGTTCACTTATGGCTCCAACCGGAACACAACTACGTGTGATAAATACCTTAACCACAAATGGTGATGGATTTGGAAATTCTGGTAGTGGGCCGTTTGGAAATGGTGGTGGAAATGCCGACGGTATTGCTGTATTCAGTCAGAGTATTTCTAGTATCACAGCCAGTTCAGTTCCTTCAGACGCTGTTTTTTATGGCACAGCCATTGGCGGAGCATCGCTCAATGCAACAGATGGTTACCAATTGCCGATCAATGACTTATACAATGGAGACAAGCTTTTATCCACGGCTTATTTCGCGCCAGAAGCAGGAGCAGGCTATATTAAAGCGACAGGAACATTCAATGTAATTTCCAACACTTGGGTAGGCACGCGCGCTTTTACAATTGATCCAGCATTTACAAACGACAGCACCGAAATTACCTTGGTAACCACCAATCCTCCGGGTTATGTTTCGGTTACTAACAGTATTCAAATTAGCTCTGAGGACAGCACAAGTGCAAATATTGCTGTTACCTTTAGCAATGCCAATAGCTCCGAAGCAAAAATAATCTTTGGCTTGTCGACTTGGACAAATGCAACCGCAAATGATGATTATACACTAACAAATGATACGTTGGTAATTCCAGCCAATCAAAATGGTACATTCTTTTTTCCAGTATCCATTGTGGATGATGCCCTTGCGGAAAAAACAGAAAGATTGATCTTAAAAATTGTAGGGACAATCAATTGTTCCGTTGTTGGAAATAGCTATCAAATTATTTATATAAAAGATAACGATTATGTTGCACCGACACCTAGTAATCAGTTGAATTTAGAATTGTTGACCAGTTTTTCAAATGGTGCAGAGGGAACAAATTCATCCGAAATTGTTGCCTATGATTCACTTTCACAACGTCTGTTTATCGCCAACAGTATAGGTGAAAAAATGGACATTGTTGATTTTTCGAATCCAAGTAGTCCTGTAATCGTTTCATCTATTGACATCAGTACTTTGGGTGGTATTAATTCAGTTGCTGCCCACAATGGTTTAATCGTGGCAGCCATGGAAGGTGTGAACCCTCAAGACAATGGAAAAGTATATTTCTTTGATACTTTGGGAAATTTATTAAACAGCGTCACCGTAGGTGCGATGCCCGATATGATTACCTTCAACAAAAACTACACAAAAGTGTTGACAGCAAATGAAGGCGAGCCTTCTATAGATTATTTGAATGATCCAGAAGGTTCCATTTCAATAATCGATTTAACACCCGGAATTGCCTTACTTACGAACGCAAATGTTTCTTCCGCAACTTTTACATCTTTTAACGGTCAAGATTCATTATTACGAGCGCAAGGCATTCGTCTTTTTCCGCAAGCATCAAGTGTTGCTCAGGATTTAGAGCCTGAATACATTACTATCTCGGCTGACAATACAAAAGCATACGTAACAGTGCAAGAGCATAATGCGTTGGCAGTAATCGATATACAAACAGCAACGGTTATCGAATTGAGACCACTTGGATTGTCTGATTATTCTTCAGGAAATGCAATGGACCCTTCCGATCAAAGTGGAAGTATTTTAATTCAATCTTTACCCGTAAAAGGTGCGTACATGCCGGATGCAATCGCCTCTTCCACCATCAATGGAACAACCTATTTGTTTACCGCAAATGAAGGAGATGCTCGAGAAAACAATTTAGTTGTGGATGCCGCAAGAATTGGATCCATGGTGTTGGATTCTGCTGCTTTTCCAGATCAAAATATTTTGAAAAACAACCAATTCATGGGTCGATTGAATGCGCTGCAAGTTACTGGCGACACAGACAATGATGGAGATTTTGATGAGTTGCATGTTTTGGGTGGAAGATCTTTCTCCATTTGGGATGCTAATACAGGTACATTGGTTTTTGATTCAAAAGACTTGTTGGAACAAATTATTTCTAGCGATACCGTTTATTCTGCTCTTTTCAATGCCAGCAACGGCGGAAGTGCTGCAACAAAAAACCGAAGCGATGACAAAGGCCCAGAACCAGAAGGTGTAACGACTACAACCATCGATGGAAATCACTACCTATTCGTCGGCTTAGAAAGAATTGGTGGCGCGATGATCTTTAACGTGAACATCCCAACTTCCCCAGTTTACGTTGGATACTACAATAACCGAGATGTAGCAACCAATGGGCCCGATCGTGGATCCGAAGGAATCCTATTTATTACAAAAGAAGAATCGCCAACTGGAAATGCTATTCTATTGTTGGCCAATGAGGTAAGCAGCACGTTAAGTGTGTACGAAGTTAAAACATGTGTAGAAGTTTCTGGCGCGAATGCAATCAGTGGTGATTTGGCATTCTGTGAAGGTTCAACTACTCTTTTAGCAATTGACTCTGTTGCTGGTACAACGATTGACTGGATCTACAATTCCTCTTCGCTGAATGTTGCTGACACGTCTTTAACGGTAAGTCAAGCCGGTGACTATGCTGTATTCGTGCAAAATTCCGTGAAAGCTTGTGCTGATACGAGTGTTTTTGTTTCGGTTATCGAAAACAGCAGTCCAATCATTTCATTGGGCAATGACACGACGACTTGTGCAAATTATGGCCCAATTGTATTAACCGCTCCAAACGGATATGAAGCTTATGCCTGGAGCAATGGCGACACAACCGTAACGATTACTGTAAACACATCTGGCAATTACACTTTGACGGTAATTGATTCCAATAATTGTTCAGGAAATAACAACGTAAACGTAACCTTTGATCCTTGTTTAGGATTGACAGAAAACACTAAAGAAGCTATGATTTACCCCAATCCTTTCACCTCGTTTGTCAACGTAAAAATGATTTCCAACGATCCGTCTTTGGTAATTGTTTATGGAACCAACGGCGCTAAAATTGCTCAGACCGTTCAAAACGAATCTGAATTTTCGTTGGATTTAACAAATTTGCAAAGCGGTTTGTATTTCATGCAAATCACCCAAAATGGAACGCCAATTTGGAAAGTAATTGAGAAAAAATAAAAGGTACCAACAAAAAAAATCCCCGCTGAAATTCAGCGGGGATTTTTTTGTGCAATTTTATTCTTAATTCTTATTCAAATTCCGAACGTAGGATACGCAAAACTTCGTTTACTGTTTCTTGTTCCAAATCTGTTCTTTGTACTAAATCTTCCGCTGAAATTTCCAAAACAGATTTCGCTGTATCGCAACCAATTGCTTTCAACTCGTCGATAATCCAGCTATCGATTTCATCTGCAAATTCTTCCAAATCCACATCTTCGATATCCACTTCACCATCTCGGTAAACATCCAATTCATATCCGCAAAGTTTTCCTGCCAATTTGATGTTGTGACCTCCACGACCAATGGCCAATGAAACTTGATCCGCTTTCATGAATACTTTCGCTCTTCCTTCTTCCTCCGAAATTTCGATGGACGTGATTTTCGCGGGAGACAACGCTCGGGCGATCAACAATTGAGGATTGGCTGTGTAATTGATTACGTCAATGTTTTCGTTTTTCAACTCACGAACAATTCCGTGAATACGCGAACCTTTCATACCAACACAAGCTCCTACTGGATCTACTCGATCATCGTATGACTCAACCGCTACTTTCGCTCTTTCGCCTGGTTCACGAACAATTTTCTTGATGGTAATCAAACCGTCGAATACTTCAGGAACTTCCAATTCGAACAAACGCTCCAAGAATTCTGGTGCAGTTCGTGACAAAATAATTACCGGACTTGCATTTCGCATATCCACTTTGGCAACCACGGAACGAATGGATTCTCCTTTTTTGAAATAATCCGAAGGAATTTGCTCTGATTTTGGCAACAACAACTCGTTTCCTTCGTCGTCCAATACCATGATTTCTTTTTTCCAAACTTGGTAAACCTCGCCAGTAACGATTTCGCCAATTTTTTCTTTGTAGATTTTGTACAAATTGTCTTTCTCCAATTCCATGATGCGAGAAATCAAGTTTTGACGCAAAGACAAAACATTTCTACGACCGAAATCTCCAAATTTGAACTCTTCTGTAACTTCTTCACCAATTTCGAAATCGGGTTCGATTTTGATAGCGTCAGAATAAGCGATTTCTGTATTTGGATCTTCCACCTCGCCATCATCCACGATTTCTTTGTTCAAGAAAATTTGAACGTCACCTTTGTCGATGTTTACAACGATATCAATGTGTTCATCCGTGTTGAATTTTTTCTTCAACATGGCGCGGAAGACATCTTCCAATACGCGTTGCATCGTTTGTTTGTCGATGTTTTTTAACTCCTTAAACTCGGAGAACGAGTCTACTAATTCTAGGCTATTCATTGTTTCCTATTTAAATGATATGACAATTTTTGTTTCCTTTATTTCATTCATCGGAAAGTATTTCTCTTCCACGATGTCTTCTTTCTTTTTCGTGCCTTCGATTTTCACGCGTTTCTCTTGGCGAATCGTCAATCCTTTTTCGTCGGCTTGAATCAATTCTCCTTCTTCAATGGTTTTGTTGTTCAACTTTACCGTCACCTCTCTTCCAATGTTTTTGATAAACTGAGGCAAAACACGCAAAGGTTTGTCCAAACCGGCAGAGGATACGTGCAATTCGAAATCTTCTTCTTCGCGATCTAGATTGTGCTCTACATTGCGCGATACTGACATACAATCATTGATGGAAACATTCCCATCGTGCTTGTCAATTTCAACGTTGATAATGTTGTTGCTGGAAATCTTCAACGACACTACAAACAGCCCAGCATCCAGCTCTGCCATTCGTTCGTCAATCAATTCCATTACTTTTTTCTTTGCAATCATTTGGCTATAAAAAGAGGGGACTTGCGTCCCCTCGTATTAATCTTCACTATGTTTGATGTTGCAAATGTACAATAATTTTCGAAAAAGTCAATAATTTAAGTTGTTCAGTGTTGAATCTCTTTTATTCGAAAAAAATTACAGACCTTTGCGCCATGCTAGTAAATATCCAAGACAAAGTTGTTTCTACCCAAGTATTTGACCGAAAATTTATCTGCGATCTGACCGCGTGCAAAGGCGCTTGCTGCGTGTTAGGCGATTCGGGTGCTCCTTTGAAATTTGAGGAAATCGATATTTTAGAAAACGATTTGGAGCATTATCTTCCTTACATGCGACCAGAAGGAATTGCTGAAGTGGAAAAAAATGGTGTTTTCTACATTGACCAAGACAATGAACCTGTTACGAGTTTGATCAATGGTGGAGAATGTGCTTTCGTTTATTTCGAAGGAGACGGCACGGCCAAATGTGCGGTTGAAAAAGCGTATTTGGAAGGGAAAACCGATTTCAAAAAACCGATTTCTTGTCACTTGTATCCGATTCGTGAAAAACGTTTTGATACCATGACGGCTTTGGATTATTCGGAATGGGACATTTGCGCTCCAGCTTGTGCTTGTGGCGATAAATTGGATGTTCCCGTTTACAAATTCTTGAAAGAACCGATAACGAGAGCCTACGGTGAAGATTTCTTTGCAGAAATGGAGTTGGTAGCGAAGGAATGGGCTCAGAGAGACTCGAATTGATTGAGATATTTTTCTTTAGAATCACCAGCTGCATGACGTAATTAGTTGAATGAGCAACCTTGGGCCAATTTTATACGTTACTCCATGAGTACCAATCTCCTTGAAATGACAAAAAGGACTGACGTGTTGCGAATGAAATGAAATATTTATTGTCCCTTTTGATACTTATTTTGGGAGAATGCATCTTTTCCCAAAATTTATTACCAGATCCTGGTTTTGAAATATGGAATGGCGTGTCTGGTGGCTCCATGAATCCATTGTACAACTGGAATGCCGCAGCAGGAACTCCCGATCATCATCATCAATCTAACCCAACTTGGAATTCGGCAACATGCGCCAATTCAGCCATTCCATTAACCAATAGCACCAACATTGGAGCCGGCACTGTACACGCTGGTTTAGGATGTTTAGGCGTTGCGAAATATGTCAATGGACCAGTAGAATGGGCGTCCACTCTCTTGACTTCTCCATTGGAAAAAGATTCGTGTTATAAAGTTTCATTTTACATTCAAAACAAAAAAAATTTAATTGCCAATCCTTCAGCGATAAATAACTGGGGCGTTTATTTTGGATTCAATGCAACCACACCAAACCCACAATTTATTTCCTACGGCAATTCATCTTCCCAATGGGTAAGTTGGCCACAAGTCATAAATGACACCGTTTGGCATTATGTAGAAATGTACATTCAGCCCGACACGAGTTATACCTATTTGAATATAGGATTTGTTGGAGATTGGTCGAATACTGTTTCGATTAATGCTAATAATCAAAGTTTATATGTTTGGATTGATGATGTATCGGTACAAAAAATAAGCGGTTGTTGTCCTTCCAATATTCTGCAAGTAGTTACAACAAACGGGAATTGCTGGAACGCAGGATCGATAGTTGTAACCTCCACCTCAACGAGCGCCACGTATATACTTATCAATGCATATACGGGCGCCACGGTTGCCACCAATTCTACCGGAAATTTTACTGGTCTTAGCAGTGGACAATATTATGTGAAAGTGAATGATGGCGTTTGTTCTAAAGTTACGGGAACCTGCAAGTTGATTAACTTGGGGGTACACTTGTATGCCGGTGAAGATGCAACAACAACCGTATGCGGCAATGGTCAGCCTATTGATTTATTCAATTTGTTAATTGGAACGGCCATGCAAGGAGGAACATGGGCACCCGCCTTGTCAAGTGGCACAAATTTTTTCAATCCTTCCATAGACCCTGCTGGTGTTTACACCTATATTTTGGCCGACTCGTGCGGTTCCGATTCTTCCTCGGTTACCGTCAACGTTATACCTCCTCCAACTACAACTGTTCACATTACGCCTGATGGATCCTTCTGCTTGGGCGATTCTCCCGCTATATTAACGGTCAACATTCCAAATGGAACGTGGTTTGGTCCTGGAATTAACGCGATAACTGGTTCTTTCAATATCCCGGCTTTGAGTGTAGGTTCGTTTGAAATAGTATACGTGGCACCTGGTTTATGTGCCGACACAGATACCCTCCTTTTTTACATTAATCAATCTGGAAGTCAATCCATTGCCTATGCCGATTCGAGTTATTGTAACACTGGCTTTAGCGACATTCCAACTATCACTGGAACCACATCGGGTGGGTATTTTACAATAAATCCTCCTGCTGGAGTGATTGATTCGCTCACTGGAGTTATTAATTTGAGTGCTACGCCAGCTGGTAATTACGATGTAATATTCATCCCCACTGACCCTTGTACGCCAATGGATACGGCAGCTATTCAAATAATTGAGCAAGCGTATGTGAACGTTGCCGCTGCTGGGCCATTTTGCGTAAATGAGTCACCTCAATTTTTGCTATCCAACGGAGCAGGCGGAGTTTGGTCGGGCCCAGGCGTGAATTCCACCACAGGAATATTCCAACCTTCTGTCGCTGGAGTTGGAACTTGGCAAATAATCAATCAGGTGGTTGGACTCTGTGGAGATAGCGACACCATTTTAATATCGGTTTTACCGCTCGAAAATCCTAGTTTTTCCTATGCATCCACGGCGTATTGCAATACAGGTTTCAGCGACATTCCCTTTGTGTCAGGCACTGCCGGAGGCACTTTTACATTGACTCCCGCTGGAAGTATCAATCCATTGACCGGAATGATTAATTTAAATGCTACCCCAATTGGGAATTATTGGGTGAACTATTCTACAAATGGAATATGCCCACAGGTAGACTCTATTGCGCTTCAGATATTGGAGCAGCTATCCATAAATATATCCCCTGCTGGACCGTATTGCTTTAGTGACAATGCCCAACAATTGATTGCAAATCTACCGAGTGGCCTTTGGTCAGGAGCAGGCGTGATTGCGACAACAGGAATTTTTACACCTTCCTTGGCAGGAACTGGAACTTGGCCAATTGTCTACACAATTAGTGGTTTGTGCGGTGATAGTGACACCCTTTTAGTTACCGTTCTTGCAGATGATAATCCTAGCTTCTCCTATGCCGCTGCCAATTATTGCAATACTGGATTTAGTGACATTCCGGTTATTAACGGCACCACTGGTGGAACTTTTTCGATGTCTCCAACTGGAAACATAGACCCAGTTTCAGGCGAAATTGACCTGATTTCAAGCCCAGTGGGTATGTATACGGTGAATTATGCCACCAACGGGGTTTGCCCCATGAATGCCTCCTTCGCAATTCAGAATATAGAACAAATTTCGGTGAATATCAGCCCAGCTGGTCCGTTCTGTTTGGATGATCTGTCTCAAGCAATTATTCCCACTATTTCAGGTGGATTCTGGACTGGAATGGGGATAAATTCATCAACGGGTATATTCAATCCTTCATCAGCAGGTGATGGCACATGGCAAATTATATATGCTATTCCTGGTTTGTGCGGAGATAGTGACACCACCGCGATTGTTGTCTATCCATTGCCTTCTGCATTCGCTGGATCCGACCAAACAATTCAAAAGGATTCGTCCACCGCAATCTCTGCTACTGGCGGTTTATTTTATTCTTGGATTCCATCTACCGGTCTGACATGTGATTCTTGCGCCACAACAAACGCTCAACCCATCGAAACCACTGTTTACACCGTTACTGTAACTGATACGAATGAATGTATAGCAAGCGATAACCTTCGGATTACAGTGAAAAACCTTTGGGACAATCTTTATATTCCCAATTCCTTCACTCCAAATGGCGACGAGGATAATAATGCATTTCGAACAGTTGGTCTCACGGTCCAATTCTTTCACATGGAAATTTACGATCGTTGGGGCACTTTACTTTTTGCAACGGATGATATCAACTCCTATTGGGACGGTACTTTTGCTGGTAAAATTTGTCCTCAAGGCAGCTACAGCTATAAGGTGGAATATGGATACAATTTGAATAAAAGTGAAATTATTCGATTGGCTGGACACGTCATTTTATTATATTAATCCTGCTTTCAAAAGTCGGATTTAACCGTGAATCGTCTCTTCCTTGCCGTAGCGTTGAATAACTTCCGCTTCAAAATCGATCCATTCTTGCCAACGACCGTCTACTTCTACTTGTTTTCCGTACTTTCTAGCGTATTTTAGAAACATGGTGTAATGTCCAGCTTCGGAAACCATTAACTCGTGGTAAAACTTCGCTAAAGCTTCGTCTTTGATGTTTAGGGAGAGCGTTCTGAATCGCTCACAGCTTCTCGCTTCAATCATCGCCGAAAACAGCAAACGGTCGACCAAAGCTTGATCGCGGCTTCCGTCTTTTTTCATGAAACGAGCCAATTCATTGACATACGAATCTTTTCGTTCACGACCCAATTCCAATCCGCGTGATTTTATCAATTCATGCACCATTTCAAAATGCTCCATTTCTTCTTTCACCAAAGCAATCATATCCGTTACCAACTCTGGTTTTTCCGAATTGTTGACGATAATGGAAATGGCATTCGTCGCTGCTTTTTGTTCGCACCAAGCATGATCCGTTAGAATTTCTTCAATGTTTGATTCTACGATATTTACCCAACGTGGGTCGGTTGCTAATTTGAGGCCGAGCATTTTTTTGATTTTATTTATTCGTCAAAGTTAAAGAATTTTGATGGAGAACAGAGAAGCGAGAATAGAGAGCAGAGAAAAGGCATGGATAAAAAAAGCCGAATCCCGATAGCTATCGGGACTCGGCTTTCTAATCCCTGTTCTCTTTTAATTTGGCCAAGAAACACAAATGGCGCTACTTACGCGGCGCCATTTGCTGTCGATCTAAACCATAGATTTGTAATCCAAGGGTCTTAACTGTTTTAAGCGAATTCAGACGCAGTAACTTTTATGATTTTAATTATTTGTTCGCCTTGCGGAAAATGCCATAGTATTTCATCTCCAACAGAATAACCAATTAATCCTGAGCCCATTGGGGTAAGCAATGATATTTTCTTCTGGGCAGAATTGGTGTGTTCTGGAAAAACTAGTTGTAGTTTCATATCCCCATATGGCGTTTGTATATCTACAATACTGTTCATTCGTATTGTTTCTGCAGGAAAATCATTTTCATCCAAAACAATAGCTTTATCCATTTCTCTTTTCAATCGAGTAATGCATTTGTTTAACAAATTAGGACTATCCACAATTGGCGCTATCAATTCCTTTATAATTTGGAATTCCCTTTTCTCAAGTATAATATTTTCACTTTTGTTTGTCATAATTTCTATCACTAAGCAATTCTTTTCAATTCGATATTGGCTTCGTTCAATGCTGCTTTTGCATCGGCGAAAACCATTCTACAATTTGCTTCACCGAAAAGACTATTTTCAACTCCAGCATAGCCTTTGCTCATTCCACGTTTGATAACCACAACCTGTTTTGCGTTGTAGGCTTTAATAATAGGCATTCCATAAATTGGGCTATTTTCATCTTTTTCAGCTGCTGGATTTACAACATCGTTTGCGCCAATAACAATCAATAAATCATAGGTGTTCATTTCATGATTTACTTCATCCATCTCTCGTAATTTTTCGTAGGGAACATCTGCTTCTGCCAATAATACATTCATATGTCCGGGCATACGACCAGCAACTGGATGAATAATGTAATGCACTTCAACACCTTTGCTTTCCAATGTTTTGTCCAACTGAGAACAGATGTGTTGTGCCTGTGCTACTGCTAAACCGTATCCAGGAATTATCCCAACTTTATTAGCAAAAGCCATTTGGGTAGTAAATTCACCCATGGTAATACTTCGAATGTCTAGTTCCACAGCAGTAGAATTTCCAAGTTGTTTTCCACTTTTAAATTTCCCAGAAAGCACATTCCATAATGACCGGTTCATTGCTTTACACATCATGAGTGTGAGTAAAATTCCTGCAGCTCCTACGAGGATTCCACCAGCAATCATCAATACATTTACGTATAGAATACCTGCCAACGCTGTTGCTACACCCGTTAAAGAGTTTAGCAAAGAAATTACGACTGGCATATCTGCCCCTCCGATTGGAATAACAAAAAATACCCCGTATGAAAGACCGATAGCACCTAAAATAATAGCTTCCGCAGGTAAAGAAATTTGGAAAACCTGCAAAGTAACAAGAGTTGGAAGTACAATAACTGTTGTTAATGTCAACCTTGAAAGCACAACAATCAGTGTTCCGTTCACATCAATTTTCTTTCCGCTCAATTTGTAATAAGCAACAATACTTCCTGTAAAAGATGCTGCACCTATTATCATTCCTGCTAATAGCACAATTTGAGCTATTCTATCGTCAGCATTTTGAACTTGTTGCGACTCAATAATTCCAAGCAATAAAGCACAACCTCCACCAAGTGCATTGAACAAAGAAACAAGTTGAGGCATCTCTGTCATTTCAGCACGGTCTGACATTTTCTTTCCTAACCACGTTCCTATTCCAACTGCGACTAGTATCAATATTAAATTTATATTCCAGTCGTTACCATAAAAAGAACCGATAACTGTTGAAACAATTGCTAATGTCATCCCAATTCCAGCCATTAAATTTCCTTGCTTTGCTTTGGAAGGGTAACTCAGGTATTTTAAACCAACAATAAAAGAGAGTATTGCGAGCAAATAGCTCAAATCAATGAATATTTTCATTACTTATTAATTTTTAGGTATAGACTTTTTCTTATTGGAAAACATGGATAAAATTCGTCCAGTAACAAAAAATCCTCCAGAAATATTCAGTGTTCCCAAAAGAACAGCAATGAAGCCTAGCGTTAGGTTGAGATAGTCATCAGGTGCCAATCTTGTCATTACGATTATGGCTCCCGTCAAGATTACGCCACTAATTGCATTTGCACCAGACATTAATGGTGTGTGTAAAATCGCTGGAACATTAGCGATAATCTCAACTCCTAAAAAAATACAAAGAATAATAAAATAGAGGGATGCTTGGTTCCCTGTTAAAAATTCTAACATGATATTTTGATTAATTTATTTGAGCTTTCGCTCTTTCGTTAACAGTTTTTCCTTTAGCACTTACTTCACAACTTTCAACCATTGGTTCATCTAACTTTATTGAAGCGTCAAACGCATTTATTTGAGCTTTCACTCTTTCATTTACGATTTTTCCTTCAATAATAACTTTACAACCTTCAACAATAGGATCGTCCGTTTTTCTCGTTTTTTCTACCTCTAGTAAATGTTGAATAAAATTATAGTAATTTGTTGACAATAAATTTGATGCTGAGTGGGATGTTTCTCTCGACAAAAATGAATTTCCTACTACCAACACCCCATTGTGATCAATCGTTTTTCCATTTTGCGTTACCTCACAATTACCTCCTTGATCTGCTGCAAGGTCAATAATTACAGAGCCACTTTTCATTTTTTCCACACTAATTCTTTCAATCAAAAGCGGGGCTTTCTTCCCGGGAATATTCGCCGTTGCGATTACAATTGCCGACTCACTCACGTGTTTGTCTATCAATTCTTTTTGTTTGTTGAGATAGTCAATACTTTGTTCTATTGCGTAGCCTGTGTTTATAGCACTCTCTTCAGCGCCTTCAACTTCAATAAACTTTGCACCTAAACTTCTAACTTCTTCCCCTGCTGCTCTTCTTACATCAAAAGCGCTAACAATCGCTCCTAGTCTTTTTGCCGTCGCGATAGCTTGTAAACCTGCAACTCCTGCGCCTAATACTAGTACTTTCGCTGGTCGTATCGTACCTGCTGCTGTTGAGAACATTGGCAAAACAGAGTTGTACAATTCTGCTCCTTTGATTACCGCTTTGTATCCGGACAAAGAAGCCATGGATGAAAGCGTATCCATGGCTTGAGCTTTGGAGGTTCTTGGAATAAGGTCCAAGCTATACATATCAATATTATGTTTGAGAAGCGGTAATAAGGTATTGAAATGATACAATGGATTAGAGAAACAAATAACTTTAACTGGTTTTTCCGCTTTTGCAATTAAATCAAAATTATGAATGCACAACAATAAGTCTGAGTTATTCACGATCTCATTTGACGTTGCAATTTCAGCACCAGCATTTTTATAATCCATGTCGGAGAAACCAGCACTGTTTCCAGCGCCGGTTTCAATCCATACATTTATCCCTAAAGTTTGAACAATTCGCTTTGCATTATCGGGCGTTAAACTTACCCTAGTTTCTTTGTCTTGTTCTTTTACAACTCCAATTGAATAATTCATTTTTTACTTTTAAAAATTAAGGGAAAACTCCTCTTTCTCTGTAAGTCAATTCAATGCGCTGAATTGCAACAATATATGCAGCCATTCTTAAATCCGTATTAAATTCCTCAGAAACTTTTATAACCTTTTGGAAAGCATTAATTAACTTTTTCTCCAATTTCATAATTACATCCTCCATTTGCCAGATTTCACCGTTTCGGTTTTGTAACCATTCAAAATAACTCGCTGTTACTCCTCCTGCGTTGCATAGAATATCTGGAATTACAGAAACGCCCATTGTTTTAAGAATTTCGTCGGCAGCTGGATTTGTTGGTCCATTTGCACCTTCAGCAATTACTCTTGCTTTAATGACTCCCGCATTGTCCTCCGTAATTTGGTTACCCAAAGCTGCAGGAATAAGAATGTCGCATTCTAATCCAAAAAACAAGTTATTGTCTATCGTTACTGCACCTGGGAAACCAACTATATTTCCGCCGTTAAGTTTTGTGTATTCCAATAATTCCGTTGGAGAAATTCCATCTTCTTTGTAAATAGTTCCAGAAGCATCTTGAACAGCTGTCAATTTTGCACCTAATTCTTCCATGAAAACAGAAGCCCACTGTCCAACATTTCCAAATCCTTGAACGATGTATTTTTTATCTTTTAAATCTACATTTTTCCATTCTGCCCAAGCTTTAAGTGTACTTACTACGCCATAACCAGTCGCTCTGTCCCTTCCTTCTAATCCTCCGGATCCAACTGGTTTTCCTGTAACCACGTGACCGTATTTTGATCTTTCTGAAGGGTGTTTTGTAGCCATGAATGTATCTGCCATCCAAGCCATGATTTGAGCATTTGTGTTAACATCTGGAGCTGGAATATCGTGCTCTGGCCCGATATTGTCACCTAATGCATAGGTAAATCGACGGGTAATTCTTTCTAATTCACCGATAGAATATTTCTTAGGATCCATCATGATTCCTCCTTTTCCACCACCATAAGGCAAACCAGCCAAAGACGTTTTCCAGGTCATCCACATCGCTAAAGCTCTTGCTGCATCAATATCAACCGTTGGGTGATAACGCAAACCACCTTTGTAAGGTCCAAGTGCATTGTTATGTTGAACTCTATAACCCGTAAAAATTTCCATATCCCCATTGTCTAGTCGCACAGGAAAGTGTACAACTATTTCGTTATTCGTAGCAGCTAAAATGCGGCGAATATTTGGATTTAAATTCATTGTGTCTGCGGCTTTATCGAATTGCTCAAGCACGCTTTCATACATTCCTTTTTTTTGTTTTTCCTTGATTTCCATTTTTATAAATTATTGATAATGTTCGCAATTGAATTTAACTGTTCCCTCTTCTATTAAGGAACATGAGTAACGATTGTCGCAAGATTTACACAAACCTGCAGCATCGTTTATTTGTTTTGGGGAATCGTAAAAAGTTGACTCAGATATTTCCATTTTCAAAAGAAATTGTTCTCTTTTGAATTCTGAACATTGATAAACGCCATTTTTATTTGAGGTAAGCGCACAGTTTTTAACGTTGTGGCAAGAATTACAAAGGCTGAATTTTAATTTTGGTTTGATCATCACAAGACCAACATTTTTCTCGAACTCTATTTCTCTAATCATTTCCATATCATCTTTCTTCTCGATAATTGACATGGCATAATGTGTTCCAAAGCATTACCAAAAAATTAGAAATAGTTAGATTTACCTGATAATCAGTAAATTACTCATATAAAATAAAATATATCGGAATTTGTGAACGGGTAGAAATTACCCACGTGGGGTATTTGGTCTCGATTTTTACTCGAGTTTTTGACGTAAAGTTTTTCTATCTATCCCAAGAATTTCAGCAGCCTTCGTTTTGTTTCCTTTTACGGAATTCAGAACTTTTGTGATGTGTTCTTTTTCAATTTCTTTTAGAGATTTGGATAATGCTATTGACGAATCAATTATTGGTTCCGATAGTTTCAGATAATCAGGCAAGTCTTTTACTTCGATAATTTTGTCGCACATAATAATTGCTCGTTGCACAACATTTTCGAGTTCGCGAATATTCCCCGGCCAACTGTGTCGTTGAAGTATTGCCAACGCTTTTTCATCCATCGAAATTTTGGATTTATTGAATTCATCAACATACTTCCGTATAAAATAACGAACAAGAATTGGAACATCTTCGGGACGATCACGTAAGGGTGGCATTTCAACATTTACCACATTCAATCGGTAGTATAAATCTTCTCGGAAAGTTCCATCCTTCACCATGTCGAGTAAATTGCTGTTCGTTGCGGCAATTATTCTCACATCGATTTTCTGCGATTTTGTTGATCCCACCATGTTGATTTCCTTTTCTTGTAAGGAACGCAACAAGCGTGTTTGGACGTTCAAGGAAGCATTCCCAATTTCATCGAGAAAAATAGATCCTCCATCAGCTGCTTGAAAGAAACCTGCTCGTGTATCATTTGCTCCTGTAAAGGATCCTTTTACAAAACCAAAAAGTTCACTTTCCAATAAGTTTTCTGGAATTCCTCCACAGTTAACCGCAACGAAAGGTGATTTAGCAAATTTTCCTGAGTAATGTATGGCACGTGCAACCAACTCTTTCCCCGTTCCACTTTCACCTTGAACCAAAATTGTTGCTTTAGTATCCTTAACTCGGTGGATTAATTCAGCCAATTTTTGCATTTTCTCGGAAATCCCAACCATACCAAAATTAGCACGAAGTATCTGTGGAATTTCAGGATTTTCAATTTTAACCACATCTGATTTCAAGAGGGCATTTTCTACAACTTTTTTTAGTTCTTCTTGGGTAAATGGTTTCACTAAATAATCCAAAACTCCCGATTTCACTGCGTCCACAGCGCCTGATACGGATGGGTAACCTGTAATCACCAAAGTTGCCATTTGAGGATAATGTTCTTGGCAGTAATTAATCAATTGCATGCCGTCAATTTCTGGCATTTGCAAATCACTTATCAATAAATCGATGGTGGTATTTTTGAGAATATCTATTGCGTCCGGTACATTAGAAGACTGAAAAACGTAATATCCAAATGTCGACAAATGCCGATTTATTACCTCCAACATTTCCAAAGAATCGTCAACTATTAAAATATTCTTTCTACTCATCTTAACTTACTAAAGGTAAAATTATGGTAAATGTTGTTCCTTTATCAACTTTTGATTCCACTTTAACTTGTCCACCATGCGACCGCACAATTCCATGAACGACACTCAACCCAAGACCCATTCCTTCTCCAATATCTTTTGTTGAGAAGAATGGTTCGAAAATGCGCGCTAAATTATTTTTTGGAATTCCAATTCCTTGGTCTGCGACTTTCAAGATGACTTCCTTTTCATTTTTAAAAAGTTTTATCGTGATTATCGTGCTTGGTTGAGAGGCCATGATGGCATTACTCACCAAATTAAAAACCACTTGGGTCATTTGAACGGCATCTAAAAATAATAAATCTTGATCACCAAGATCACTGTCCAAAACAACGCTCAGCTTCGCTTTTTCGATAGTTGGTCTAAGCAGTTGTAGCGCATCTTCAACCAAAGCATGAAGTGATATTTGTTTAATTCTCTGAGGCAATTCGCAAGAAAAATACATTAACTTCTTCACAATTTCGCTAGCGTGCGTTGCAGAATTAAGGATCTTTTGCGCGTCAGCAAGTGTTTGTGGGTTGCGCTCAGATTGTAAAATGAACTCTGCAAAACCAAAAATATTTGCCAATGGTGTATTTAATTCATGAGCGATACTAGCTGTAATTTCCTCCAACACCATCAACCTATCCTGGCGAACAAATTTTTGAATGTATTCTTCCTCCAGCTTCTTTATTCTTTGTTTCTGTATTACATCAGCAATTTCCCCGGCTAGTTTCTCTAGAAACATGAACTCTTCATCAAGGAAGTCTGTTTCAGAGTACAAATTTGCTGGATAATGTATCAATAGAAGACCAATTTCCTCTTTTTCGATACATATATTCTGAGCTATCGTTACAGCGCTTTTGGGAGCCGTTTGCGAAGCAATTGTTATCTCACCATATTTGAGCTCGCAAATAGCGTCATTTTCGTGTTGAAAAGCACTAGAGATTCTATTGACTATCTTTTGCAGAATAACTTCGACAGATGATTCAGTTGACTTGGCAATTTTGCTAATATCATACAGACAAGATAATTCCTTAATACGCTCTTTTAGCTTCGCTTCTATCATAACTTAGTAGGTTATATTTGCTTACAAAACATGTTTTGAATAAAATCTAAAGATACAGATTTAGCCTAATTCGAGTTACAAATTAACGATGATTAGCAAAAACAAAAAGCCCAAAATCCAACTGGATTCTGGGCTCTAGATCCTGGAATCTATTTCTTATGATTTCAACGCTTCCGCACCACCAACGATCTCTAAGATTTCGTTTGTAATGGCCGCTTGACGCGCTTTGTTGTAGGATAATTTCAAATCTTTTTGCAATTCAGACGCGTTGTCTGTTGCTTTGTGCATAGCTGTCATACGTGCACCGTGTTCAGATGCATGCGAATCCAACAAACCTTTGAACAATTGTATTTTCAATGATTTCGGAATCAAATCTTCAACGATTTCTTCTTTCGAAGGTTCGAAGATGTAATCACCAGCCGATTTTCCTTCTGCTTGTACATTGGCAACTACTGGCAAGAATTGCTCCACTTTTACGTCTTGAGAAGCGGCATTGATGAACGAATTGTAAACTACAACTACTTTATCAAATTCTTTGTTCAAGAATCGTTTCATCAATTCTTCTGCAATTTGTGCATTGTGTTCAAATGTCAAATCGTAAAAGATATCTTCGGCTTTAGCCAATTCTTCGTTTGTATAATAAAACTCAGAACGTTTGAAGGCGTCTCTTACTTTTTTACCTAAACACAAGATTTTTGGGTTTTGGTTTTTGTATTCACCCGCCACCAAGCTATTCACTTGTTTGATGATGTTGTTATTGAAACCACCACACAATCCACGGTTAGAAGAAACAGCGATAATCAATATGTTTTTCACCTCTCTCGCTTCCGCGTAAGCATTTTCAGAAAGATCTAGCGTTGCACTCAAGTTACCCAAAATCTCTTGCAATTTATTTGCATAGGGTTTCATTTGTGTAATTGCATCTTGCGCTCTTTTCAACTTCGCAGCGGACACCATTTTCATAGCGGACGTAATCTGCATGGTTGAACCAACCGAGACTATTCTATTTCGTATTTCTTTTAAGTTTGCCATCCTATTTAATTACGAATTTTTGAATTACGAATTACGAATTGGTTTCCCAATTCGTAATTGATAATTCGTAATTTTATTTTAGTATTTTGAAGCGATTTCTTTTGCCACTTTTCCAAGTACATCTGTCAACTCATCTGTGTATTTTCCTGCTTTCAAAGCCACCAACACGTCAGCATGTTTTGCCTCCAAATAGTTCAAGTATTCTGTTTCGAATGCTTTCACTTGGTTGATTGGAACATTTTGAATCAATCCTTTTGTACCTACGTAGATGATCGCAATTTGTTTTTCAACTGGGTACGGATCTCCTTCTTTTTGTTTCAAGATTTCAACGTTACGTGAACCTTTGTCCAAAACGGATTTCGTTGCAGCATCCAAGTCAGAACCGAATTTCGCAAACGCTTCCAATTCGCGGAATTGTGCTTGATCCAATTTCAATGTACCCGCCACTTTTTTCATGGATTTGATTTGCGCGTTACCTCCAACACGTGATACCGAGATACCTACGTTGATCGCTGGGCGAATACCGGCGTTGAACAAATCTGTTTCCAAGAAAATCTGACCATCTGTAATCGAAATTACGTTGGTTGGGATATAGGCAGAAACGTCACCTGCTTGTGTTTCAATAATTGGCAAGGCTGTCAATGAACCTCCTCCTTTTACTTTTCCTTTCAAAGATTCCGGCAAGTCATTCATCTGAGAAGCAATCGTATCATCGTTGATGATTTTCGCTGCTCTTTCCAATAAACGGGAGTGTAAGTAGAATACATCACCTGGGTAAGCCTCACGGCCTGGAGGACGACGCAACAACAAAGACACCTCACGGTAAGCTACCGCTTGTTTGGATAAATCATCGTAAACGATCAATGCAGGATTTCCTAAATCACGGAAATACTCACCGATGGCTGCACCTGTCATTGGTGCGTAAAATTGCATTGGAGCTGGTTCAGCAGCGTTAGCCGCAACAACCACTGTATAAGCCATTGCACCTGCATCTTCTAATTTCTTAACGATACCTGCTACTGTTGACCCTTTTTGTCCGATCGCAACATAGATACAGAAAACTGTTTCACCTCTATCGTGGAATTCTTTTTGGTTGATAATGGTATCAATACAAACCGTTGTTTTACCTGTCTGACGGTCACCAATTACCAACTCACGTTGTCCACGTCCCACTGGAATCATCGCGTCAATCGCTTTGATACCGGATTGCATTGGCTCTGTTACCGGCTCACGGAAGATAACACCTGGTGCTTTTCTTTCGATTGGCATTTCAAATGTTTCACCTGCGATTGGTCCTTTACCGTCAATTGGTTCACCCAAGGTGTTTACAACACGACCGATCATTCCATGACCCACTTTCACAGAAGCAATTCGTCCCGTTCTTTTCGCTGTGTCACCTTCTTTTACCAAAGTTGAACGACCCAACAATACCGCTCCAACGTTGTCCTCTTCCAAGTTCATTACGATACCTTGAAGTCCACCGTCAAATTCAATCAACTCACCTGCTTGCGCACCAGTAAGTCCATAAATACGAGCGATACCATCTCCAATTTGAAGAACCGTACCTACTTCTTGCAATTCAGCTTCGGATTTGAATCCAGAAAGCTGTTCTTTTAAAATCGCAGAAACTTCTGCTGGTTTTACATCTGCCATAATATGGTATATTCCACCAATCCGAGGATTAGTGAGTTAAACGTTGTTTTAAATTATTCAATTGGTTTGAAATGGAAGCGTCAATTTGCATGTCGCCCATTTTTATAATGTAACCTCCGATCAAAGAGGCGTCGATTGTTTCCGTAACTTCTAACGTTCCGTTTACGGAAGCGTCCAATTTCGCTAGAATGGTTTTTTTCGTAGCCTCATCCAAAGCGACTGCTGTCACCAATTCCACAGGAAAAATACCTTTGTATTCTTTTACTTTTGCATCAAATGCTTCTGCGATTTCTGGCAAAACTGCTTCACGACCATTTTTCGTAATCAAATCAAAAAATGATACGGTCAGCGGTTCAAATTGTCCGAAGATCATTTTGAACACTTCGGATTTCTTGGCTCCATCAATAATTGGACTTGTCAACATCAAAGCCAAATCGCGGTTTTCAGCAACCGTGTCTGAGAAATATTTCATATCCGCAGCAACCTGGTCGAGATTCCCTTTTTCAAGAGACAACTCCAACAAAGAGGTTGCATAACGCATAGCTGCTTTCGTTTGTTTCATGACTTTTTCTTAGTTCAAGTTCACATCTTCGGCCATTTTCTCAGCCAATGCTTTTTGTTTTTCGTCCGACGACATATCCGTACGAACAATTTTTTCTGCAATTTCCAAAGCAAAAGTAGCTACTTGGTTTTTCAACTCACTAATAGCGGCTGTTTTCTCTGCATTGATCATCTCACGTGCATTGGCCATCACTTTTTCTGCTTCAATCTTAGCACCATTTTTAGCTTCTTCAACCATGCTGGTTGCTGTTTCTTTTGCATCACGAACGATTGCATCTCTTTCCGCTCTCGCTTCTTGAATCAAATTCGCATTTTGCGCTTGCATCGCTTGCATTTCTTTTTTGGTTTTTTCAGCCAATTCCAATGCTTGTGTAATTTTTTGTTCGCGTACATTCACCGCGCCCAAAATTGGTTTCCAAGCAAACTTCGCCAAAAGAATTAGCAAAATGGAGAACACCAATGCTGTCCAAAATAACAATCCAAAATCAGGTAATACTAAATCCATCTCTTAATTTTTTAATCGTTTGAAATCAAATAATTCTCGCCTCAACCAACCGTTGAAGCGAGAATTGTTTTTGGAAATTACTTCGCTACTCCAGTTTCAAGACCCAAAAGTCCTACAACTACACCGAAAAGTGCTACACCCTCGATCAAAGCAGCAGCGATAATCATCGCTGTTTGAATTTTTCCTGAAGCTTCTGGTTGACGTGCGATCGCGTCCATTGCTGAACCACCGATTTTACCGATACCTAAACCGGCACCTAATACTGCCAAACCTGCTCCAATTGCTGCTATACTTCCGAACATACTATATTGATTTTAAATAATTACTATTTCTTCATGCTCGTCGTGAACATGTTCTTCGTGGTGATGCTCTTCAACAGCCGCACCGATAAACAAAGCGCTTAACATGGCAAACAAATATGCTTGCAAGAAAGCAACCAACAATTCCAAAACAGAAATGAACAAGGCCATCGGAACGGATAATGCTCCCCAAGCTGCACTTTTGTTTAAGAAAATGATAGAAACCAATGCCAAAATAATGATGTGGCCTGCGGTAATATTTGCAAACAAACGAATCATCAAGGCGAAAGGTTTTGTTAAAACTCCCACCAACTCAATTGGCATCATGACAAATTTCATAACAACTGGCACACCTGGCATCCAGAAAATGTGACCCCAATAATGTTTGTTACCAGAAAATACAGTAACCAATAATGTACATACCGCTAAGAAAAACGTTATTGCAATATTTCCAGTTAAGTTGGCTCCTAAAACAGGAATCAATCCCAACAAGTTGGAAACGAATATGAAGAAGAAAATCGTCAACAAATAGGGAACATATTTCGCATATTTCTTTTCGCCAATATTTGCTTTAGCGATGTCATCGCGAACGAACAAAATAAGTGGTTCTGTGAATTTTGCAATTCCTCTTGGGGCAACAGCACCATTTCTTCTGTAGTATTTTGCTGTACCAATCATTAACAACAGTATCAACAAAGAACTAATGATCATGAAAACGACATTTTTCGTCATGGACAAGTCCATCGGCATCGCATTGTGTGGGTGACCACTTACAAAATGCAATTCTTCCTCCTGCAGTTTGTAAATTTTCTCGTGGAACAAAGCGTATCCTTTTGCTGGGCCGTCACCTTTCAAATAAGTGATTTGTTTATTTGTTTTTGGGTCGGTATAATAACCGTGTGAACCATGGTAAAAATTCGCAGATGAAAAAACTTTCATTCCGCCGTCCATCAAGATTACTGGCAAATAGATGGCCGTACCGTCGTGTTCACCACCCCACAAATGCCATTCATGTGCATCCTTGATATGGTGCATAATCATCTCACCTACATTGAAGTCTTTTTCCTCTTCAACCGCGGCACTATTCCCGTTTGCAAATGACGTGCTTACCAACACGAAAGACAGCAAGGCTAATAGATACGTTTTCAATTTGTTATTCTGAGCGATTCCGAACATAACTGCTATTTATCCTTTCAAATTTTGCGCAAAGGTAGATAAACTTTCCTAAAATTCAATAAAAATTTAATGAGATACTATAGATAATTTTATGATTAAAAATCAAATGACCTCTAAACCTATTCACCAAGTGTCGAAAACTGTACAAGCAAGCCTTCTAATTTCGTGATTCTTTGACGTTTTTCATTGGCCAAATCCACCTCTTTCGTTTTTTCAAGTTGTGCGATTTCCTCTAAGAGAATTCCCTTTCTATCCTCTATCGTCTGTATCAAATATTCAATGTTTTGCGCCATGAACATTTTTGTATAATACCCCCCGCTTAGTTTTAATTTGGAATAGGTCATGAAGGCCGATTGCAATTGCTCTTCACTCATTCGACTATTGAATAAGGTGTAAGAATTCAGCGCCATCAATTCATCAAAGCCAGTCAGTTTTCCGTTTGTCAAAACCGTATTGAAAAATTTGGCTTTATCTTCTTCACCATACGCACCATAAATTTGGGCAATGGCACTTAACATCTTGGCCGAACCTTCTTGTTCCAATGAAACTGCTTTTTCCATGGCCAACTTAGGCGCTACTTTACTCAAACTTTTCAGGGAATTTCCGATTACAAGGTAACTTGGATCCTTCTCCATGGCATTGGTTAAAATGCTGGTTAACTCATCGCCCTCCATATTGGCTGCTAAATAATTGATCGCTGCTGCTCGGACATGAGATTTGGAATCATTTACCGCTAAGTTTTTGATAATTTTTAAGGCTTTGTCTTTGTTTGGTTCTGTTAAAATACCTGCTTTTTCAATGGCAACCGTCCGGATTTTCCAAAACTCATCGTTCAAACCATCCAATACCATTTGCTCGGAAGATGCTTCACCTTCCACAAAGCCTTGCGTCATCGATTGAAGTCTGGCTTTGTAACGATCTGAATTGTAATATTGAAATATGGATTGATCTGTCGGTTTTTTCTCCTCTACTTTCGCTAATAACATTTTGGACTCGTCAAAAATGACGGCACGGACCGTACCTGTGAACGGCAGAGCAAAGTCCTGCGAAGCTTCTTCCATAACAATTCGATGGGTCGTTTTGCCAGTGCTATCGAAAATTGCCACATCAACAGGCAATTTAAACACTGGGAAATCCTCGTTCTCTTGATTTTGCTGAATGTGCAACTTTACAGTTTGATTTTCCTGATCGATGGTTTGTTCAACCGATAAAATTGGATGCCCGCTAGACAAATACCATTGATTGAAAAACCAATTCAAATCCTCGCCACAAACCTCTTCAAATGCCAGACGCAATTGCTGAAACTCGGCTGCCTTGAATTTATTTGTATTCAAATAATTTGACAAACCTTCGAAGAAAGCTTCATCGCCCAAATAGCTGCGCAACATGTGCAAAATCCGTCCACCCTTGTTGTAGGAATGTCCGTCAAACATTTGTTCCTTGTCCTCATAGGCAAACCAAACTAAATCGTGGTAACCGCCCATTTGTGCTGACTGAAAATAGCCATTTTCTTCTTGACTGGCTTGGTAATCAGCTTCATTTACGCCAAATTTGAATTCATCCCACAAATACTGAGAATAATTGGCGAAGGATTCATTCAGTGTAAGATTCGACCAAGATTCTGCTGTGACCAAATCGCCAAACCAATGGTGAAACAATTCATGAGCGATGGTCGATTGGTCATTGTCGTCTAACAATTCTCGTTTGGTTTTGTACGCATAATCACCAAAAACGACCGCTCCCGTGTTTTCCATGGCTCCAGAAACGTAATCGCGCACAACGATTTGATCATATTTGTCCCATGGATATTCTACTTTCAACAATTTAGAGAAATAAGCAATCATGTTGGGCGTTTCACCAAAAATGTCTTTTGCGGAGGATTCCCATTCTTTTTCTACATAGTAATTGACCGGCATTTTCGTTCCGTCTTTTCTCACATAGAAATCGTTGATGACTTTAAATTCTCCAACAGCCATCATAAACAAATACGGCGCATGAGGCAAATCTTGTTTCCAATGATCGGTGCGCGTACCGTTTGTGTTTTTCTTGGATGAAATCATCTTTCCATTGGAAAGCGTGACATACTTGTTATCCACGGTCATGAAAATTTCTTGTGTCGTTTTCACATTCGGCGCATCAATGGTTGGAAACCAAACTGAGCTCGATTCTGTTTCTCCTTGCGTCCAAATTTGTGGCATTTTGCCGACTTCTTCACCTTTCGGATTGATAAAGAACAACCCTTTATCGGAGGTAATCGCTGCGCTGCCATCGGTAATTCGTTCGTCAGGTTTCGCTACATACGTGATTTCCACTGTGTATTTTTCCGTTCGGGTAAAAACCTTGCCCAATTTTATTTTCAAAAGGTCATTTTCATATGTGTACAAAAGATCTTTGCCTGCCAATTGCACTTTCAAAATATCCATCCCTTTCGCATCCAAAATCAAGGAATCAGACGAATAAAAATGTGGTTTTGCTGTAATGTATACTTTCCCATTCATGCGGGATTTCGTCCAATCAAAATTCACTTCCAATTTGGTATGAATCAAATCTGTGAAGACGGTTTCTGTAGCATGGTAAACCGTTGAAACGGTTTCAAAGTCAAACAAACTTTCGTCAAAATTTTCTATTTCGGACGAATCGATTGATTCTTCAACAACTTCTGGCAAATCCACTTTTGACTTGTGGGTTCCACAGCTGCTGAAAAGCGCAGATACAAATAGCAAGGAGATCGTAAATTTTAGCATGTACGGATGAATTAGGCTACAAATCTGACTAAAAAAAACAGGAAGCGCAATCAAATACAGTTAAGATTCTGCAATTCTTCTAATTTTGTAAAAAATAAAAAGGTCATGGTAAGCAAAAATTGGATCATTGATGGGCAAGAAGTTATCGGAACAAGTGGCGCTGCCATTCAATGGGAAGATGAACGTTTCTTTTCAATTGAATACAAAGGAAAAGTATTCAACGGTGAAATCATGTTGGAAAAAACGGAAGACAATCTTCTGGAAATTAAAATCAATCACCGTGTTTTCAATATACGCAAGCAAGGAGCCCTCGATGAATTAATTGCTTCATTGGGAATGGATAAACCCAAAGTGAAAAAACTGAGTGAGCTAAAAGCACCGATGCCAGGACGAATTGTAAGCTTATCCGTGACGGTTGGTCAAGCGCTAGAAATTGGCGACCCGATATTGTCCTTGGAAGCCATGAAAATGGAAAATGTTTTGAAGGCAGAAGGTATTGGCGTCGTAAAAGCAATTTTCGTCAGTGAGCAACAAGTGGTGGACAAAGGAACCATAATGATCGAATTTGAATAAGTAAAAAAAGGAGCATAAAAAAACAGGGATGAAAATTTTTCACCCCTGTTTTTTTTGTTTGTATTTACCTTATTTAATTAAATTTTGACAGTTTCAAAAGCCCTAGAAATGATTTGCGGATATTTTGCTCCGAACTCCACGATACACCAGATTTTAAACGTTTTTAATTCCTCGGTATCGGATATCCATCGAATGGCTTTGTTTAATTCTTTTTGAAATAATAATCGGTCAAAACTTACTTTCAGTAAAATCTTCTTTGTTAATTCCAACATAATTTCCCTCTTTTTAATCGCTTATTCAAAGTAACGTATTCTATCCTCATCTATTTGAAAAAAAGCGTTAAAGTTTTCCACCTTCGCGTTTTTTAGCATTTAACAACTCGGTTCAAAACTGCATAAAAAAACCTCTAAAACGAAGGTATCAGAGGTTTTTAAAAAAATCTTAGTCTTGTTTAAATCACTGGTTTTTTAATTACTTGATAGATCTCTAAGCTTACTTTATCTACAACATAAATCAAAAAATGCCCGTTTTCCGCAGGGTATTCGGCCGGTATTTTGTAAGAATATTCGAAGTAATATTTTCCAGATGCAGCATCCAATTGTTTGTCCGTAATGTCTTGCCCAAACATACCACCATTGATATGTTCTTTTAATAAATCTCTGTGCACATAATTCAAATCTTCCACCCCTGCTGGTTTGGCTTGCGGTTTTACAATAGAATCTTGGTAATAGGCAACAATCAATGCCAATCCCGTAAGCGATGGATCTAATACATCTACTTCAACATGCACAAACGCTCCTTTTGTGGCATCGAAGTAATTCACTGCTGATTGAAGATTTACTTTTAACTCGTTGGCCGAAATTAAGGCATTGCAAGCGCCCATCCAATCTTCTTTCGGACTAGAGATGTGATCGTTATAAGCAACTCGACTAATATTTCCACACGGATTGGCAAAAAAGTTGGATCCAGGTAATGAACCAAAATAACCGCCTATGGTTAAGCCAATTGGATTGGTGAAATCATAGTCGAAGTCCGTACCAGGATACGTTTGTTGAAAACCTGATTTTGTACCCAATGGGCCACTATGAATGGTGGATATAAAAACTCTACCGGGATTGTTTTCTTCTAACGTGTGCGCAACGGCAGCAGCATCTGGACAAAAAGTACATTTATGACCTGTAAAATCCTCTATTAAAATATTTCTTGTCGTATTGGTATTGGCCGTGAAAACGGGCGTTGGATAAGTAGACCACAAACCCGGATACAAAGTCGTGTCCAAACCAATTGAATCGGAAGGAACATAGGCGTTTTTTACTTTATCACATGAAGTGAAAAGAAACGCAAAGGCGATTAAAATTAAAAGTGCTTTTTTCATATTAAAAACTTTGAGTAAAATTCAAGGTCAAACCGTTGGAAGCAGGCACGAAACGGCAAACACCTCCAACACAGAACAATCCAGCACGTTGACGTCCATAAGATAGCGTCAAACGTGTGGCTTCGTGAACATAACCGAAGGTACCAATAAGGTAATGAATTTGCAAATCTGATTTCGGATTGCCATAATTGTACTGATCCATCACACTGAAAAACAAACCCGGTGCAATCGTATATTCTACTACGACTGTGGCCCAATCTCCTTTGTCTTTTTTGGTTAACAAAGATTGTGCTTCAACTCGAAGTGAGTGTTTTTTATTGAATTTATAACCAACTTCCAAGACAGATATATGGGAGTTAATAATTCCATGCGCATCCGTCGTAATTTTAGCCACATCGTTGTTCAAACTTATGTTGTAATAACTCAAAATCATGTTGAATTTTGGCGTGAATTTTCTTGAAATGCTGAAGTTGATATCTTGCCAATACAAACTATCACTGGAATCAAATAACTTTCCTTTGTACATCACACGGGAAGAATCCGCTGGATCAAAACCATTGGTGTGCTGCATTGGTCGCAAAGCCACCGAATAATTGGCATTGATAGAAGTACCATATTTTCCGCCCAATTTACTTCCTTTCTTGATGGAATATAAAACCTCTGCCTGATAGGCGATTTCGCCTACAGGCTGCGTAGCGTATGGATACAATCCCGCAACTAAATTGTACGTATGTGTTTTATTCAAAGAAGGTAAATAGTTGATCAACACATTTTGCAATTGTTGCGTTCGGTCGGATCGGAAACTCATATTATCCACTGATTTTCCAGATATTAAAATACCCAATCCTTTTTGTGAATAGCCAAAATTAAACACGGCGGCATGACCTGAATTGTAGATATATCCATTGTCTACAGACGGGTCATTGTCTTTGTGAATGTACTCGCCATCCAAAGTAAATCGTTTGTAACGCAATTTCATTCTTCCACCGTAAGAAGCAACATTTTCAGGAAGAATGTATTGATCGTTGTTATCCGGCTGGTATTTTGAGACCATCGACCCACCAACGGAAATGTCCAATGGGAAAGATTTCATTTTTTTGAATGCTTCGTTAAAGTGTAATTCGCCGTCAAAACCTCGAACGATTCCAGCAGAATTTACCACTCTACCTTCCAAAAATTGATACCGATTGTGTCCATAAACCCCTTTGAACATCCAACCTTTTGCTGGTCTTAAAATGATGCGCGCTCCATCCAAAGCGGTATCATAACCCAACGCACTGTTTTCATAGGATCGCAATGAAAGACCTGAGCCAAATTGCTCATAAAAATGTCCCAGAGTAACATCCACTTTATCATTGGCATAGCCAACATAGCGCATTCCAATTCCAGTTCCGTCAAAATTGTTTGGATACCCTTGTATTCTAGGCAAATACGATTCCAAACGCATCCCTGCTTTAAATCCTGCTTGACTGTAAAACACGTTCATGTAGGAATTCAAAAGTCCCACCGAAGCAGGACGATTGGCACCAATTAACGTGTCTTCATTCAAGTATTGAAACGTTGTTTCCATGTTTCCCGTTATGGAAGGTGCCTTGGAATTATCCTGGGACCATAAAATAGGAGAAACAACAAGTACTAAAACAAGTAATTTTTTTGCCATAAAACACTGATAATAAGTGGAAATTTATTTTCCAGTCAATTTTTTAATTTCTTCGTAAAGTCTATCTTCGTCACCAGGAGCATAATTGTTGTGCGAATAAACAATTTTTCCTGTACTGTCAATGAGAAACGTATGAGGTACATTGTTTACGCCCATCGCTCTTTTAAAGTCCCAATTTGGATCTAGCAAAACCAAGTATTCCCATCCTTTTCCATTCACATAGACAGGAACGGAGTTTTTTGTTTTTTCATCATCGATGGAAACAGCTACTAGATTGACACCCGTTTCCGCTTGCCAATCTGTGTACAAATCTTGAATGGTATTCAATTCGCGTTTGCAAGGCGAGCACCACGTAGCCCAAAAACTAATCACAATTGGGCCATCAAATCCAAGATCCGCTGTATTCACAGCATTTCCTTCCATGTCCACCAACTTAATTGACGGCAACTGTTTACCAAAATCAGAAGAGTGATCTTCTTCTTGGGCATAAAAAGATGCTGTTGCTAGAACGAATGTGAGGAATAAAGCAATTTTTTTCATGTTTACAATTTTTATGGTTTGGCTATTCGAAAATCAAATACCTTGCCGAAAGCCAAAAGTAAGATTTTTTAACAATGGCATTTTATGACAATTCGGGTAAGTATTGTACTCCTAAATTTAGAAAAATACAAATTCTAGCACACAAATAACTTAATATCAGAAATTTAGTTGCAAAATACAAGGTTAAACTATTGAAAAACCAAAAAACTAAAATTTTTGGCAAAAAAATTGCACAGTTGATTTGTGTAGTTTAATTCCATATATTTGGTTGTTCAATCCGATTCTATCAACCAAATTGAATTGAAAAATTTAAGAATTATGAAAAAAACTTTACTTACTCTAGGAATTTTCACGTTTACAGCCTTGGCTTCTTTTGGTCAAAGCATGAAAATTACGGATCTTGGTGGTTCCACAGATATTTCTGGCACAACACATCAAGAAAATCCAACAAGCAGCGCATTCATAGCAATCGATTTTGAAGTATACAATGAAAATGCTACAACGGATGATTTTATCATCACACGTGTTGTGATGGCTCAACCCAATGGTTGGGAGAATCAAGTTTGTTGGGGATCTGCTGGCGCTGGACTTTGTTATCCAAATAATCCAGCAATGAACTGGTCTACCCCAAATGCTGTAAGTCTGGCACCTGGAGATTATGGTAGTTTGACTGTACACGTTATTCCAACTACGAACTACAATCAATATGCTTTGTATCGTTATTACTGTGGGACAGTTGCAAATCCAAAACAAGATTCAATCGATGTAGTTGTCAACCAAAGCTTAACCGTGAAAGAAGTTAAGAAAGACTTTTCATTGTCAGTTGCTCCTAACCCTGCTACAGAAAACGTAAACATTAAAGTTTCCAACTTTGAAAAAGGAAATCTTAAAATTGTAGATGTATTGGGGAATGTGGTATTTGCTGAAAACTTCTTTGGTTCTAAATCCGTGAATGTAGCTGATTTCAGAAATGGTGTATATTTCATCATCATCACAGGTGACGGTGTAAATACAATCAATAGAAAATTAGTCGTGAAACATTAATTTGAATTCGACACAGGATACGAGCGCTTGTCTTTCTAAGATGAGCGCTTTTTTTATGCTTTGGTTTTTAGTACATTCGTTGCAGACATGAAAAATTTTCCCGAACGGTATCGAGTAGCAATGAACGCGGCAATTGTCGCTGGGGAAAGGATCTTGGAAATTTACGACAGCCCTTTCGATTCGACGTTGAAGGACGATGGTTCGCCGGTTACGATTGCCGACTTGGCCTCCTCCTCCATTATTATCGACTTGCTTACCTCGACAGAAATTCCAATCATCGGAGAAGAAAAAATCAATTTGCCTTTTGCTGAGCGCAAAGATTGGTCGTTGAATTGGTGTGTAGACCCACTAGATGGAACGAAGGAATTCATCAAAAAGAACGGAGAGTTTGCTGTCAACATTGCGCTGATTGAAAAGCATCAGGCAATTTTTGGATTGATTACCGAGCCTTGCAAGGGAAGAATGATTGCCGGTGGATTGGGACTGGGTGTTCACATTTGGGATTACATAAATGACCCTGAAATGACGACGGTTTTGACCATTCAAAATTCCTTAAAAATGGATGATTCCATAGTCTGGATTGGTTCACGTAGTCATCCCAATTTTGATAAAAACTGGATTACTCGTTTAGAGGAAGCGTTTGTTTCCGTTGAAAAAATTTCCAAAGGTAGCGCCTTAAAATTCTTTGACTTGGCGCTGGAAGATGCGCAAATTTATCCACGCTTTGCACCCACCATGGAATGGGACATTGCTGCGGGACATGCTTTGTTGCGCGAATTAGGTGGAACGATAGTTTCTTTGGAGACAGGAAAAGAATTGGAGTACAACAAAGAAAGTTTATTCAACCCGCATTTTGTAGCAAAAACCAACGCCTTTCTAGAACGAGAAAAAAAATTCAGTACCTTGCGCCCGTTATAAAACCAGTATGCCGAAGATTTACCTTTTGCTTCTTCTGTTTTTGCCTTTTGGCCTTTTTAGCCAACAGAACCTATTGCCTATTTCTTCTTTTTACAAAGATCAGTTGTTGGCGCCTCGAGGAAAATTTTACGGCAACCAGTCTTCCTTTTATCCCCGCTCAGAAGGACAATACAACCTCATCCAAATCATCCGAGATTCGAGCAAACAATACTATGAGTTTTCAGAGCGTCTTTTCAAAAAACACCTATTTGAAATCAAAGGAGAGGGATATTCCATCAACATTTCGCCCGTGCTGAATATGGGACTGGGAAAAGATTACGCCGACACCACAAGCAGAAGATTGTTTAACAATACCCGTGGATTCTTGATGGAGGTTGATTTAACCGACAAGTTTTCCTTTAGTTCTGCCTTGTATGAAAATCAAAACCGCTTCACCCAATACGAGAGTAATTATTACAATTCTGTCGGGGAGCGCTACCCGAATCCTGATTCCACGTACAACATTCAAAATGGCATCGTGCCCGGTGCAGCGCGAACAAAAATTTTCAAGGTAGACGGTTTTGATTATGCGTATGCTATTGGAAATGTCGTTTATGCGCCAAAATCCTATCTGCGATTTATGGTTGGGAACAATGCCAATTTTGTCGGCGAAGGCTACCGTTCCTTATTTCTTTCGGATAATTCGGTGCCTTCGGTTTATTTTCGAGCGGATGCTACGATTGCCAAACGGTTTGATTATACCTTGCTTCGCTCCAAACAATTCAATGTACTAAGAAGAACCTATTACAATACGGTAGAAGCCTATTATGAACCCAAACTTTTCTCCTCGCATTTTCTCAATTATCGAGCGACGGACAAATTCAGTATTGCCTTGTTTGAAGGCAGTTATTGGAATATTGGCGACTCGGTGAGCTCCAGAACCGTGGACGGTGGATTTTACATTCCACTTCCTTTTGTTGGGAGTATCTTCTCTAACTCTAAAAATGTGAGCACCTTGACCGGCTTACAAATGAATTATGCTGCCTTATCAAACCTGCGTTTTTATGGTCAGCTTGCTTTAACGAATTGGAATACAAAATCAATTGGTAGTCAAATCGGTATGCGGTATTACAACTTTTTGGGCTTGCCAAAGAGTCTTTTGCAATTGGAATACAACAATGTGCCCAAACGCTTGTACCTATCAGACAATTCTCAACTGAATTATAGTTCGTACAATTTGCCAACAGCTCATCCAAAAGGCAATGGTTTTCAGGAAATCATTCTGCGTTTCAATTACACCAAAAAACGCGTTTATTTTGACGTTAAAAGCATTTTGTATTTGGCAAAAAACTACCAAACTACCAACCTCATCGCTTCGAATTATTCGATTCCCAGTGTAAACGGAACCATCTACAACCAACAAATAGAAATCGGTTATCGATTCAACACGAAAGTGAACTTGGAACTATTCTTTCAACATTTGTATCGATCTAGCACAGTTCCTGGTAATTTCACAACCAATGCTGTTTTTGGCGGTATTCGCACTGGTTTAATCAATCATTACAACGATTTTTGATGCGCTTATTCGTAACATATCTTTTCCTACTCGCTTTGCTCCCTGCAACTGCGCAATCTAAATTAGATTGGTTGTTGAATGACATTCCGCAAAACACACCCGGGTTTCGTTCAAACACTCGTTTCCATAGCAGTATTTATCCGCGCATTGTAGCCAATACTTTGCCGTCCGACACCAACATGGTTATGGAAATTGTTGTCGCCAAATCCAATAAAAAAATCAATGTACTGCCTATTGCTGATTTTGGGCTTCGGGTAAGTAACACGATTCAATATCGAGCCATGGCTGGAGCCAGCGCCGAAGGAACCTTTGGTCGGAAATTTTATGCCCGATTCTCCTATTTGCACGGAATCGAAAAAGCCACCGATTTTTTCCAATCGAAAACGACCTTTCGCTATCCAATTGATTCTTCCTTGAATCAAAAAATTGATCTTCGCGGAAGAATTTCTTATTCGCCGAATCAATTCATCAATTTGCAAGGTGGCTGGGACAATCAATTCATTGGAGAAGGAAGTCGATCCCTGTTTTTGAGTGATTATGGGAAACCTATGGGCTTTGGTTTGGCACGGCTCAATTTTTGGCGCATCGAGTATTTGATGCTGTATCAATTCCTACAGGAAAAAAATGCGCTCAATCAGCGTATCAACAAATACGCCTCGTCGCATTACATCAGTTGGAATGCAACAAGATGGTTGCAAATTGGAATTTTTGAATCGGTCGTTTTCCAACCGAAAGACACGCTGCTCAACCGCGGATTTGAGGCCGAGTATATCAATCCCATGATTTTTTATCGTCCACAGGAATATGCTTTGGGATCCTCCGACAATGTTCTTTTGGGTATTGATGCTAAAATTAAAATTCGACGGCTCACTTTTTATGGACAATTGATGATGGATGAATTCAATTTGGCGGATATCAAAGGAAGAACAAAATGGTGGGCAAATAAGTACGCCGTGCAAATGGGGTTGAAAACCTATCGACAAATTCAAAACAATCAATTCTTTTTCCGTGGTGAAATGAATATTGTTCGGCCTTACACCTATGCTCATTTGAGTGTCGCCCAAAGTTATACCAACCAAAACTTGCCTTTGGCACATCCTTACGGCGCCAATTTTGCCGAAATATTGTTTGAAACCAAGTGGCAACAAAAGAAATGGACCGGCGAATTGTTTGTTTCCTATTTGCTGAAAGGCTACAACGATACCCTGAATTACGGCGGAGACGTTACAGTACCGTATATCAATCGACCGTTGAATGATTATGGTCACACCATTGGTCAAGGAATTGGCAACAATGCTTTTCACGCTTATTTACGTGTAGCGTATGACGTCGTTTCTCTCTACAAACTTCAAGCTTTTGCCGAAGTTCATTATCGCTACAACACCATTTTAAGCGAGCCACAAGGTCAGTTTTTAGTCGGCATACGTTCTCGCTTGTGGAATGATTACCGCAATTATTGATGGTCATTTTAATAAGATTAAAACGTTTCCAGAACCAATTTGGCACGATTGTAGCTCTTCAAAAAATTAGAAAATTAAATTTTAAAAAATATCTTCTATCTTTGAGCCATCTAATACAAAACGTGAAGCCACAATTCTTGTTTTTATTCTTTCTTTCTGCTTTTTTTCAGTGCAACGCTGGGGATTTCAATCCGCGTTTGGAAATGATTCGGACCCAAATCAAAGAAGCGAAAAGCGATCTTCCTGATTTGACAAATTTTACCAAACAACAGCGGGACCTGATTATCCGATCGCACGAAGAAAAAATCAAATATCAATTAAAACTACTCACGCCAGAATACGTTATCACCGAAGGAGATTTATACGACTATGTTTATGGCTTGTTGGAAAAAGTAAAACAAGCCAACCCATCCATTCCGTCAAATACCCAGGTTGTCATTACCAAAGAGGTTGATTACAATGCTTATACATTCGGCACCAATCTCGTTTTCCTACACATTGGTTTGCTGATGGAACTAAAAAATGACGATGAAATTGCCATCGTTATTGGGCATGAAATTGCACACATTACCTTGGAGCATAGTAACCAAGCCATCATCAATAGTGCCTTGGTAAAAACTGATCCCGTTTTATTAGAAAAAGTAAAAGCAGCTCGAAGAAGAGATTATGGTCACGTGAGTGCACTAAATGAAATTCTTTCGCCTCGTCTATTTGAATCAAAAGAACTTTCGCGTAAAAACGAAATGAGTGCCGATTCCTTGGGATTTGTGTACATTAAAAATGCTGGATTTGACGCAAACAACGCCATGTATGAATTCATCATTTTGTACGAGCACGATGAATGCATCAGCGTACCTTTGGATTTCTCTTCCTCCCCGATTTCTGTACAAAAGAAAATTGAAACGGTATTGGCCAACTACAAGCGACACGGCAGTTTGGGTGTGGTGAAAAAAGACAACAAGTACGAACCTTACCTGCGCTCTCATCCCTATGGGGAAGAAAGAATCATCAAATTACTGGACGACAATCACTTGAATCCACCCGATCCACCGGCGATTATTGTTTTCCCGCCCAGTTTTGATAAAATCAAGACACAACTGCTGGATTCCGCCATTTTTGCAGCGAATCAACAAAAAGACTTTTCTACCGCCATTTATTTCTGTCTGAAATACGAAAACTATTTTGAGAGCAAAGAGCAATTCAATTTAACCTTGATGTGCTTGTATCAAGCGCTTTCTTATTTCAAGGAACGCCATGTTGGTGGCAAATATGTTCGATTGCAAGATCCTCAACAGAAAGAGGATTTTGATCGATTGACGTATTTTTTATCTCAGTTAAAACCAACTGAATGCGATGAAATTGCTGAGGCGTATAGAAAAACATTGACATCTGTTTCTCACACCACCGAAGAATGGGCTATTGCCCAAATGATTCTCTACACGCGTGATGAAAATTTTAAAAACTGCGAAATATTGTATAAAAAATGGTACGATACGATTCGAATAGGAGCCTACCAAAGTGTCTATGAGGAATTAGACAATTATTGGAGAAATGTTAAACGTTTAAATTTTGTAAAACCTAAAAAATGAGAAAAATAAAAATTACACTATTCCTTTTGGCCTTCATCGTCAGCGGAGTTAATGCCCAAAACGCAACCATTGACAATGTCTTGGGATTGAGAAGTAAAAAATCAGCTGGTGAAATCCGAAAAGACAAAAAAATCGTCGGATACTACGTATTCTTCTTCAAAGAAAAAGTAGACAAAAAAAATTCAGCGTATGAAGTTCAAACGTTTGATGACAACTACAATCCGGTAAAATCATTTGAAATCACTCGTCCGAAAAGTACAATATTGGTGGAAATGGCCTACAACGGTTCCGTATTTCTTTTCCATTTTTACGATAAAAAAACAGGATACGAATACATCACGTACAATACGGATGGTGAAAAACAAGGTAGTTACATTGTTCCTGCAGATGATATCAGCCGTTATGATTTAATGCGCGTTCAACAAGCCATTGCCGGAAATGCCAATACAAATTTCATTTACACCGTTGGTGACCAAGGATTCATGCGTTCCACTTTTTCGAAAAACAAAAAAATGGGTTATGAATTGTTGAAACTGAACAACAATGCCAAAAAAGAATGGACGGTTGAATCTCCTGAAGACTCAAAAATGTTGGAAACAATGGATATTTCTGATGTAAACGAAGAAATCACTGTTGGAATGATTACCCGAAAATCTTCCATGTTGACCAAATCATTTGATGTGTTTGGTGTGTTGATTGACACAAAAACAGGTGAGATAATTCAAGAAATCGAAATGGGTTCCGATGCAAAAGGACGTAAATCCATGATGAAGTCATTTATTTCTCCAGAATCACAATCGATATCTATCATTGGAGAATTTTACAAACCAAAAGATGATATTTTGAAAGATAGAAGTCAAGGACTTTACATCCAACAATTCAGCATGGATGGAAAACAAATGAGCTTGAATACCTACAAATGGAAAGGTGATTTTGACAAATTCAAACAAGCCAATTTGGACGAAGAAGACGTGAAAGATGACAAACGTCCATTCTACATTTTCTTCCACGATGTAATTTTGACAAAAGACGGAAACATCATCATCATCGGTGAGCAATTCATCAAACAAATCAGTGCTGGTGCAGTTATCGGCAAAGTGGCTTCTGCCGCATTAGGTGGTAGCTCAAATGCTAGTACTTTTGAAATTAGAATTGGAAACATGGTGGTTATCGAATTGGACAAATCACGAAAATTAACCAATTACGATATTGTACAAAAGAAAAAGACTTCCGTTCTGCTTCCTGAAGGTTACGGATTGGTTAGTTCAATGGTATTGGGCTACATGTTGTAAGCAGAAGGTCATTTTGATTACTATTTTACTTCTTCCGATTACGAAAACGATCACCACGATGTGGTGTACGTAGATGCCAACCGCAAGGAAGAAAAAGGGGCGAAAAAATCAGATAAAATGATTGGTGTGATCAGCATTAAACAAAGTAAAATTGAAACCAGTAGAACACCTTTGAACTTTGAATCGAATTACTATTGGGTACAACCAGCAAAACCAGGTTACATTTCAGTTGGTGAATACGACAAAAAACAGAAAAAAATTGATTTGAGATTGGAAACAATTTCTTACTAAGATTTAGACCAAAAAAAAACTCCTTTCAAACGAAAGGAGTTTTTTTTATGCATTATTGTTTCTCGGACGAAAAGGTCCTTTCCGCTTATTCTTGTTGAAATTGGGTTTACCGCCTCGATCGTTTTTCCCGGAGGATTCTGACCATTCAGGTGCCGCGCCCAATTCTTCTGGCATAGCGTATTTTTCGATTTGCTTTTCAATCAATCGTTCAATTTTCGACAATTTGTGCATGTCTTTTGGATTGATGAAGGTAATTGCTTCGCCTTTGGTATTGGCTCTGGCAGTACGACCAACGCGGTGCACGTAATCTTCGGCATCCCGTGGCGCATCGTAATTGATGACCATGTTGATTTCCTTGATATCAATTCCGCGCGACATTACGTCGGTTGCCACCAAAACACGCGTTCGTTTGGAACGAAAACCTAACAATACATCTTCTCGCTCTTCTTGATTGAGATTGGAAGAAATTCCTTTGGCTTTGATTCCGTTTCTAGACAAGTAGCGCGCAATTTGCGCCACTTTTTCCTTTGCCGAAGTGAATATGATAATACTATCGTAGTTTTTACGTTGCTCGATCACGTATTTCAATAAAGGATCTTTTTGCTCATCAAACGCCAAATGAACACCTTGTGTGATGCCTTCCGCTGGTTTAGACAAACTCAAAACGATTTCTTCTGGATTGTGCAAAATCTTGTTGGCCAAAACTTTGATTTTTGGTGCCATGGTGGCTGAAAACATCAAATTCTGCCGTTTTTTTGGCAAAAAAGACATGATTTTCGTCAAATCATCACTGAATCCCATGTCGAGCATTTTGTCCGCTTCATCCAAAATTAGGTGCTTCACGTGTTTGAAATTCACATAACCCAAGTTCAAATGCGAAATCAATTTTCCCGGTGTGGCTACAATTACATCTCGTCCATTCACCAAAGCATCTTTTTGCTCGTTGAAATTGGCACCGTCGCCACCACCGTAAATTGCCATGGAACCCACGGATACGAAATACGAAAGTCCCTGAATTTCATGTTCAATTTGCAAAGCCAATTCACGTGTTGGCACAATGATAAGCGTATCTATATGGCTGTCCATTTTGCCCACCATTTTATTCAAAATGGGTAAAATGAAGGCGGCCGTTTTTCCTGTACCCGTTTGCGCGCAGGCGATCAAATCACGGTTTTCTAATATCAAAGGAATGGCTTGAGCCTGAATGGGTGTTGCGTCTGTGAAGCCCATGTGGTCTAAAGCTTCTAATATCTCGTTGGATAAATTGAGTTCTGTAAATTTCATTGGATGCAAAAGTACGCATTTTTAAGATTGTGGGCTACAGACTTGATTCCGAGTCACGCACCGATTAGTTAATAGAAAAAAATGGTCGCCCAATCGGACGACCATTTTTTGTAGTAGCACTTCTTCGTTCTCCCCTGCATATCGAACTCAGGAAAATTGAAAAAGTGTAGGTAGTATTTCTCAATCGTGCATGTTGACGATATTTTGCACTTCAATTTCTGTCACTTTTCTCGGTTGACCGCTTGGTGCCAAATATGTTCGGTTCACCAAACGACCTTGAATCGTGAGCGCTTTGCCTTTTCGGCCGTAGCTTTCGATCATTTCGGCCATGTTGCCCCAAGCGAACAATTTGTGCCATTCTACTTCTTTTTTCACTTTTCCGTCTTCGGTTTTGAACCCTTTGTCGGTGGCGAAGGTAAAACGAGCCACCTTGGCACCGCTTTGAAATTGAGTGATTTTTGCATCGGTTCCCATGTTACCGACTAGTAATACGTTGTTTCTCATGATTTGGATTTTTAAATGAAACTTAATGAATTGACCAACACTTCAGAAGAGGAAATCCGTTGGCCAGATTTGTCTTTGTAGAATCGAGTGGATAACTTGCCTTCTACCGCCATTTGTCGTCCCCGCTCTCCGAGTTCTTCCAAGGCTTTCAAATCATTGCCCCAAGCGGTTAAACGATGCCAGTGATTGATTTTTTGCGGATCGCCTTTTTCGTTCAGGTACACTTCATGAGTAGACATCGTGAAGCTAGCGATTTTTCGTCCGTCTTCCGCTATCCTAAATTTGGGGGCGGAACACAATTTTCCAATTAAATTAACGTGATTCATGACTTATTTTTTAGCGTTTGTTTCCGTGGTGCTTACTTCGATCTTTTCCGTATTGCGGGAGGACAACAACAAGAAATCAGTCATTTCGATATCCGTTGTGTAGCGTTTCTCGCCTTCTTTTTCATACGATCGATTGACGATGCGTCCTTCGAGCATAATTTCTTGTCCTTTCGTTGCCAGTTTAGCTAATCGTTCGGCTGTTTTTCCCCATACGACGATGTTGTGCCATTGGGTGTTATCGACCCATTTGCCTGTTTTGTCTTTGTAGTTTTCGCTGGTTGCGAGTGAAAACTTTGCCAATTGGTAGTTGTTACCTACGGTTTGCAATGTCGGCTCTTGCCCTAGACGTCCGATCAAACTAACTTTGTTTCTTAATGTGTTCATGTTGTGTGTTTTTAAAAAGTTTGATAAAAATTGAATTGTTAAACTGCCGGTCAGCATTCACTTGTCTGACTTTCGACATGGCAAAGATTGGATGGCTGCAAAACTCGAAACGGTTATTAATCGTTTGTTGTCGACTAATAGTCGTTTGTAAGTGGTTAAATCTATTTTTATATTTGATTTTGAGATAATTAAATCAAATTAAAAACAACGAAAAAAACAATAGGAATTTTTCCAAATCATTTGATTTTGGCAAATTTGACGAAAGGAGATTGAAAGAATAGGAAGGGAAATACGTGTCAATCGAATTCAGAACGGAAGCGTATAATCTAAATTTTGCACATCGATTACTTCGCTCGAAACATAGGCTAACTTTCTCAACTGATGCAGGGACACAAATTTTCGGTTGATCCGATAGCCTTCCGTCACGCCATTGTTGAGCACTGTTTTCAATTGTCTGAACTTTTTTGTGTACAGTTTATCTTTGTGCGGCAATTGATAAAACACTCCTTTCCCGTCCGCTACGATGTAGGGAAAGTTTTGAAACCGATATTTTATCAAGATTTTATGCATCTGATTTGTGTAACGTGAAATTACTATATTTACTGGTAAAAGATTTGCAATGTTGCACATTTGTGGCGCATAGCGAGTTGTTATATCGAATTGTGCGGTTTCCGTTGCACAAAGCCATGCACTTTGAAGGCATTTCATAAAAAGGAATCACTACGATTTTAGAAGATTAAAG